>ERZ791682.16-NODE-16-length-194516-cov-14.4567_pt1 | contig 194516 bp, 133 predicted proteins | sample MGYA00509958_ERZ791682 | MGnify/ENA primary metagenome ERZ791682 (study PRJEB30046, sample SAMN00715194) | human gut metagenome | study: EMG produced TPA metagenomics assembly of the A metagenome-wide association study of gut microbiota in type 2...
GGGATCATTAGCCTTTTTATTTTAATACACTATATAGAATCGCGGAGACGCTTACCGAGTGTGAAGGATGAATATTTCTATATTTTGCGTTTCCTTTCACCATAAATATCTGGTCTATAACTATTCAACTAACGGTGAAACTGATGAACCTTTATTAAAAACTATTAGAGAATTACATAAGTTCGATATTAATAAATGCAACCGCCGTTACTGTAACGGCGATTTCTTTAATGAAAAACAACACAATATACAATGGGTGGAAGTCTTATCAAAAGAAGCCCTACAAGATTAAAACATAAAACTAAATCCTTTATTGTGAGAAGCTTTATATTTTTGAATTTCCAAAGACAGTGTTTTTTTCAACTGCACTGCCATGAAATCCAAAAAAGGCTGGTTGGTTTCATCATCTTGCGCCTGTTGTAAAGAAAGGATATAATCTGCCCTATCCTCCTTAAAAATCTTAGCGGGGAAAAGATGATAGCAGAATTGAATATAGTTCATCAATAAGCGAGCTGCTCTCCCATTACCATCCACCCAAGGATGAATAGTCACTAAATTGAGGTGAGCATTAAAACTTAATTCGTATTGTTCACGGAACGTTTCCACATTCTTTTGCCGTTCCTGCAACAAGAAACAAAGTTCTTCTACTTTAACAGGTACTTTTTGATAACCCATATAAGAACGCCCACCTACACCAGCCATAACGCCACACAAACGGAACTCACCTCTGGAAGAATCGAAAGAGCCGCCTATTGTATTATGCCTTCCCCCTGTTGTCCGCATCAAAGTAGCGTTTAACTTCCGCAAGAAAGCAGGAGTTATAACAGTATTGCGTTGCGCTTCCTTTTTAGCAAGCTCGTATGCTTTCTTCAAATCCTCATTCATCAGATGATATACCAACGGCTTTCCTTTAGCTGTTACACCTTCATCGAAAAGAAGCTGTGCATCCATTTCGGTTAGTGTAGAACCTTCAATGGCTGTAGAATGGGTAATAAGAGAATAGAGGTAGTACTTCTCATAGTCCACCGACTGACTGATACCGAGTTGCTGAAACTCCTTATACAGTTCCTCTATTTCCAGCCAAATACCTTTTTCCATAATAGGTTACCTTAATTGTTATTTTTCCCAAAATTACTTCTGATACAACACTTTACCAAGCGAAACGACTACTTTCTTACTATTTTTTTGCAAATGCTGGGAAAATTAGGCAATAAAAAAACGCTAAGTCGATTTGTTGCAATCACTTAGCGTTTTCCGAGTACCCAGACTCTCTGTCATCTCCTTAAAAAAATATCTAACCAAACATCTACCTATTTCAACTCAAATGGTACAGTACCTTTAATATCCCTGGATGAACTACCGATCATTGCCTCAAACTTGCCCGGTTCGGCCACCCATTCGTGTTTAGCATCATCAAAGAAGCTCAATGCTTTCTTATCAATCGTCAGCGTTACCGTTTTCTCTTCTCCCGGAGCCAGTTTCACTTTCTGGAAACCTTTCAACTCTTTGATCGGACGAGGGAGAGAGGATTTCTTATCGCTGATATAAAGCTGAACAACTTCTTGCCCCTCACGGGTTCCTGTATTCTTCACATTGACCGTGAAAGAGATAGTATCATCTACTGTCATTGTTTTCTTATCAGCCGAAGGCTTTCCATAAGCGAAAGTAGTGTAGCTCAATCCGTGTCCGAACGGGAACAGCGGTTTGATTTTTTCTTTATCCGCCCAACGGTAACCTACAAAAATATCTTCCCGATAGATTTCATTAATCGTATCTCCTCTATGTTTAGACTGTGCCAGTTCTTCCTTATTGCCCGGATATTCGCCCAATTTATGAGCCCCTACATCTTCCAGTTTTGCCGGGAAGGTGAAAGGAAGTTTTCCCGAAGGATTGGCGTCTCCTATCAATACGGAAGCAAGAGCAGTTCCAGCTTCCGAACCCAGGAACCAGCCCTGTACAATAGCCAGCACTTCATTTACCCAAGGCATGGCCACAGCATTGCCGGAGATATTGACCACAATCAGGTTTTTATTCACCTTTGCGAGTTCACTAATCACTCTATCCTGTGCGTATGGCAAACCTAAAGAAGCACGGTCCGAATCTTCACAATCCTGATGATTACTCTTGTTCAAGCCACCGAAGAAGATGACATAATCGGCATCTTTAGCCACTTGAAAAGCCTCTGCAAGCAGCTCATCTTCCGAACGGTTGTCTTTCAAGTCCTGACCGGTTTTCACACCGTTATACTCTCCTGTCGGATCGCCTACATATCCACGGGCATATACCACTTCTGCTTTTGAGCCCACACGACTTTTCAGTCCATCCAACGGAGAAATCTCATATTTCACTTTCAAAGAAGAACTACCACCGCCCACAGTCATCATCTTAATAGCATTTTCACCGATAACGGCTATTTTCTTAGCTTTATTCAAATCGATAGGCAGTATGTTATCCTTGTTTTGCAACAATACAACACCTTCTTCACCAATCTTACGTCCGGCTTGCCCGTGTTCGGGAGAACCTAAAGAGCCAAATGGTTTGTGCGGGTCCATTGAAGTACGGAAAATCAGACGAAGGACATTACTAACCTTTTCATCCAGTTCCTTTGTTCCTACTTTACCTTCCTTGATTAATTTCAGGTAAGGGAAAGCAAGGAAATAATTATCATAGGCATTTCTCGTTCCGGCAGACAGTCCGTTCGTCCATGAACCAAACTCGAGATCCATGCCATTGTGAATCGCCTGCTCGGTATTGTGCACACCTCCCCAGTCGGACACTACGACACCGTCAAAGCCCCATTCATTACGAAGAATATCTTTAAGCAGGCGTTTGTTATGACAGGCGTGCTCTCCCTGATAGAGATTATAGGAGCCCATAATCGACCATGTGCCACCTTCCTGAACAGCTGCCTTAAAAGCAGGCAGGTATATCTCATAAAGGGCACGATCACTTAATTGTACATTGGTGGTATGACGGTTGAATTCCTGATTGTTCAATGCATAATGCTTCACGCAAGCAGCCACTCCATTCTCTTGCACACCTTTGATGTAAGGAACCACCATTGTGGCAGAGAGGTACGGATCTTCTCCCATATATTCGAAGTTACGTCCGTTCAAGGGTGTACGGTAGATATTCACACCGGGGCCCAACAGAATGTCTTTTTTGCGATAACGCGCCTCTTCACCGATACTTTTCCCGTAAAGATGAGACATTTCGGGATTCCATGTAGCAGCAAGGCACGTTAGTGCCGGATAGGCAATACAGGAATCGTTTGTCCATCCTGCCTGATCCCATTCATCCCATAAGACTTCCGGACGGATACCGTGAGGACCATCAGTAGCCCATACTTCCGGGATACCAAGACGGGGAACGCCTGCCGAACTAAATTTAGACTGTGCATGAATCATCTTTACCTTTTCTTCAAGGGTCATCCGGTTCAACGCATCTTTCACTCGCTCTTCAATAGGCTTACCTGTGTCCAAGTACACCGGTTTCTGCGCAAAAGCAGGCAGTGCAGTCATCACAGACAGGCCAAGTAACATTGCTTTGAATTTCATGTTCATTTATGATATAAGAAATAAGTTAATACTTTATTTATATAGACTCCCAAACAGGGAATATTTCCTAGTTGCGGACGGGTTTATTAATGTTTTTTACATTATCCCAGCCTAAGATGAATCCTGAAAGGGTACAAATCATTATACCCTTTCAGGATAGTTTCAATAAAAATCCGGTATCAATTTTCAGATCAATTTATTTTCTCAACCTTCAGATCAGCATTTGCATTACCATTCGTTACATCAATGGTAAACCGATAGACACCTCCTTCTTCAAATGCTTTATTATCCTGCATTTCCAAATTTCCGGAATCTGCAAGTTTAAGCTGTTCCACTAAAATAGAGCTTGCATAATTGCCGAATTCTCCTCCCCAATCATTTTGATGGAAGAACTTAAAACTAATCACTTCCGGGTCGCCACTAGTCTTCAGTGTTTCCCCGGCTTTCAAGGTTAGCTGATACTTTTTAGGAGCAACTTGCGCCAGACAGAGCGCTTTACCTGGCTCCCAACCTACTTCGGAAGACGCAACAGAAGGCTTACCGATTCCTTTCCCGATAGCCCAGATTGCACCCGTTCCGTCATCTTGCAATTTGGCCGGTTTACCATCTTTCAAAGCCATTACGGAAAAATACTTCAAAACAGCATTAGCTGTCACCCGATAATCTCCGTTAATCGGCAGGAATTTCAATGCACCATCACTTTGTTTCTCAAAGAAGTCAGGATCAATCCACCATTCATTCAAATTATCAATACCTGTGACAGTTATCATTTGTCCTTGTGTAAACGCCTGATCCGACTTATATATATCAGTATCTGTCACCTCCATCTTATCATTACCAAAGAAAATATCCGGTGCAGGTAAATCTACCTTCCCTACTTTCTCCACTGTCAACACAGCCTTGGTATTGCCTTTCGTCACATCAACTGTAAACCTGTAAATGCCTCCTCTTTCGAACTTCTGACCTTCTTCCAGTCCCAGATTACCGTCCGATGAGATTTTAACCAGTTCACTCGTTGTAGAAATAGCATCCCCTTTAAACTCACCATTGTCCCATTTATTGATATGGAAGAATTTAAAGTTTATATCATCCACTTTCATGGTAACTCCAGCTATAAATGTCAGTTGATACTTCTTCGCAGTAAGTTGTGGCATACACAAACCGTTTTCCGGCGTCCACCCTACTTCAGAAAGTGCCACCGACGGTTTACCGATTCCTGTTCCAATAGCCCAGATAGCTCCTGTTCCGTCATCTTGCAACTTGGCAGCCTCACCATTCTTTAAAGCAATGACAGAAAAATACTTCAGTTTACCATTAGCTGTTATCTTGTAACTTCCGTCAATCGGAAGGAATTTCAATGTTCCATCTTCCTGTTTCTCAAAATAATCCTGGTCTATCCACCAATTATCATAATCAGGTACCCCTTCAAACGCTAGAATGTCATTCTTCTTCAAAGTCAGCTTGATTGCATAGATATCATTCTCTACCAACTCCATATCTTCACCGTTCACCTTTAACTTGGCAAATGGTTCTGCCTCGTAAGTCAACGTATTAAACTTGATAGCATAATTTCCCGGTTCCGTATTAGAAAATGAAATAGAATTAGTAGAACCAGCTTCAATCGTTCCATTCTCCCAACCAAAAGTCAATTCGTTACCATTCTCTCCCACTTTCGGAGTCTTGATATACGCCTTCATTTTTTGTGAGAAGTCTCCTGTCACACTATACTCATACATGGATTGACGGTCCATTCGGTACTCTTTTCCCTCCTCATCCACTAATGTCAGATAGGGGAAATCCGGTCGTGCCAGAGCGAGTTCTTTCGTCATTTCCGTGGTAGTAAAATGAATGTTCTGAAGAATATATCTCAAAGTTGCCTTTCCATTAGGAATATTAGCATAATAAGGAACAAAGATTTTACCAGTATAGTCATTTCCGCTTGTCTTTGTACGGATGACCGTTTCGGACACTTGCTCTTCTCCATAAAAAAGCTGTGCTTTCAACGTAGAAAGAGGCACATCCACATCCGAGGCTTTAATCGTAAACGGAAGACTGTCACCAAAAAGAGCATCTGCATTCTCTGCTTTGATTTCCATACTCGGATTACCGGGCAAGAATTCGTCATCATTACAGGAATTCATGGATAACATTCCTGCTAGAGCCAATATAATATAACTGTTTTTTTTCATTGTCTTGATTATTTTAAGGTTCTTATTCCGACTTTGCCCAACGATAGGAAATTACAGATTTGCCCGGAACATCATAAGCAAAATGACGCTTACCATCACTTAAGGTTATCTTTTTAGTTTTTTCATTATTATTCATCAGAACAAAAGCATAAGTTCCATCCGGATTCTCGAAAGCAGAATACATAATATTGCTATCAGCATAGCCGGATGCACCGATACGTACCGCTCCCGGTTTCACTACACTTGAAAGATGAGCGATGATATAATAATGTGAGTTGCGGATAATTGTCTTATAGTCACTATTACTAATATCCACCGCTCCGTAGCAGGTCTGGCAACCGCCTTCACGGTTAGGAGCACGGTCATTATCAAGCATCAGGTTCCACACTATCACTCCCCTACACCAGTTGTTGATCGTACCCAATGCTACTTCTTTCATATCTTCCAGCAATCGTTTCGACAAATCACGTCCGCTATTCCATGTTCCGATAGAAGTCTCCGTGAAAAGAAGTTCCTTTTCAGGATAGGCTTTATGTATATTTAAAAGCTCTTCGCGATTCCCGCCATAGTTGTGATAAGCTGCTCCGGCCAGGTATTGGGAAGCTGCTGCGTCTTCATACATCTTGCCGGGGTAGTTCTTTTCCGTTTCAATATCACTATAATCATAGTTATGATCGTATGCATAAATCTTCGTAGCCAGTCCGGCTGTTTTAAATTTAGGTCCGAGTGCTGTTTTCACAAAGTCTCTCTGTTCTTCCCAACTCATATAAAGTGAAGCAGAATTACCACGGTTCAACGGTTCGTTCTGGGGAGTCACAGCATAAATATCAATACCTTCAGCCTTAAATGCTTGTACCCATTTCACAAAATAAGTAGCATAATCCTGATAATAGACCGGATTCAGCTGACCGTTTGTCCATGAATCCAGCGGAGTAAGGTCTGTGAGACTCTTTACTTTCATCCATTTTGGACAAGTCCAAGGAGCGGCAATAACTTTAATAGAAGGATTAATGTTCAGAATCTCTTTCAGAATCGGAAGAATATAGTCTTTCTCTTCACTCTGCAAAGCAAAATGTTCAATACCTTTTGTATCGCAACAAGTATATTCGCTCAATGAAAAATCCGAGCAGCCGATGGAAATACGGATATAGCTAAATCCGAATCCTTTGTCGTCAGAGAACGTTTCCGTAAGGAAAGCATGACGATCTTCCGGTTTCATTTGCAGAAGGTTAAAACAAGTAGCACCAGTGATGGCTACTCCGAAGCCATCCATTGTCTGATATTGTTCAGCCGGATTCAATGTGATTGAAGTAGGTGCCAAATTATCTTTCAAGCTGAAATTAACGGCATCACGAGTCAAATCGCGAGTCAGGCTGCTAGTGGTCGCATAAATGGTCACATCTCCGGTTGGAACAGGTGCAACCGGTTTTTCCGCATCGTCACTGTTGCTGCATGCAGCTAATATGGTGAAGCATCCAAGAAAAGTTAATGCTATATTTCTCATGTCTATCATAATCTTAAGTTTTCTATGTTTTTAGTTGAATTAATAACCCGGATTTTGGTGAATCTTATCATTCGCGTCAATTACCGACTGCGGGATTGGCAAACGATAGGAGTTCTTATCAAAAGTGTAAATCTGCGCCTTACGACCTGAATCCTTAGAATACACTACATTCATCACCTCTTCTACCTTGTCCAGACGGACCAAATCAAACCATCGTTGCCCTTCAAAAGCCAGTTCTAACCGACGTTCCTTAAGCAAGGCATTCAGCAGGAGGTTCTTATTTGAACGGACGGTGGTGGGAAGTGCTCCCAACTTGGCACGTTCGCGAACTTCATCTATTATATCGGCTGCTCCTTCCAAATCCGGGGTATCTTGCATAATCAACGCTTCTGCTTTCAGCAACAGAACATCGGCATAACGATACTTGATGATACTGCTGTTGGCAGAACGGCATTTATACATGAACGGATAATTATCAGACGGATAATAGTTGCTCCAATTACAATCGTAATAGACTATTGATTCTTTGAAACGGACTTCATCCCCTTCCTGTTTGAAAGCGCTAATCAAGTCACGTGATGGAGTCACCCATTTCGCCCACGTGAAGTTGTTATTCCAGTTCACGAGATCACGCCCAAACATCCATGTACACCAGTTACCTGCTCCGGAAGTAAATTGTGCTTCAAGAATCGACTCTTTCGTATTACGCATCCTCGCATCTGTTCCTGCAGCATTCATTCCAAACAAATCACTGAAATCATCCACCAGATCAAAACCGTCAGCTTTCACCTCATCACAATATTGGATAACTTTCGTATAATCCCGTAAAGGTTTCTCGGCATAAATTTTAGCCAGTAAGGTACGAGCCACAGACTTGGTAAACAACGTCTTATTCCCCGGAGTATTATCCGGAGCATACAGCACTGCATCCAACAAATCTCTTTCAATCTGTTGATAAGCTTCAAGTTCCGTATTTTGTTTGGGGAAATATTGCGGATATACCTCATCAATGTTTTCAGAAGTAATATCATCAGCTACCGTTGTAATCACCGGAAAATCTCCCCACAGACGTACCATGTCAAACATTACCATGGCACGGAATATCTTCGCTTCTGCTTTGTATTGTGCCCGTTCGGCAGTAGTCAACGAATTATCTGTCACCAGGTCAATGTTACAAATGAGTTTATTAGCACGGGCCACATCTTCCAGATAACGGTTCCAGTCACGTTCCAACACAGAATTGGAACCTTCAATCGAATTATTCTCAAACGGAACAACTTCCGCTCCGGTAGTACCGGCATAAGCATTATCCGAATGGGAGTCTGAAATCAAAAGTAAATCCACATACCAATGTTCCTGACGGTCACGCATCTGATTATAAAGCGTTGTCAGATGGCTTTCGACTGCAGCTTTATCCTTGAATACGATCTTTGTACCATCACTTGTCACTCCTTCCGTCACATCCGAATAGGTGTCTAATGGCTCATAATTCAGCGAGCAGGAAGAAAGTCCCAATAGCAAACCGGAGGTTAATCCGTAAAATATAGTTCTTAGTTTCATAATCTTTCCTTTCATTAGAATTCAACATTAATACCAAACACATATGATCTGCAATGCGGATAAGTACCCCAATCGATACCTTGTACCGTACCACTGTTACCCCATTGGTTTACTTCCGGATCCATTCCCGAATAGCTGGTCCATGTCAGCAGGTTAGTAGCCGTGAAGTAAGGTTGCAAACGGGTGATCCCCCATTTCTTCAACAGTTTACCTTTAAAGTTGTAGGACAAGGAAACATCTTTCAATCTTAGATAACTGCCATCTTCTACAAAATAGGTAGAATTGAGCAATTTGAAATTAGCCTTAGGCACATCTGTTATCTGTCCGGGAATTTTCCAGCGGTTCAATACACGATCCGATTGATTCTTACCATCATACATACCTTCCGTTTCGATACGTGAAGCGTTATAAATATCATTTCCATAAGAGCCTTGGATAAAGATGCTCAAATTAAAGCCTTTCCAAGAGAATGTATTGGTCATACCATAAGTGAAGTCCGGATTCGGATCGCCGATATAGGTACGGTCGGAAGATGAGATCTTACCATCGTTATTCAAATCACGATACATCAATTCGCCGGTTTCAGGGTCTACCCCATCACTTATGTAGCCGTAGAAACCTCCCAAAGCACGTCCCGGTTCATTACGCACCACATAGTCATTCACTACATCCGCTGTTTTAGCATCGTAATAAACTTTCTGTAATTCCAGTTTTGTCAATTTATTCCGATTAAAAGAAATATTGAAATCTGTATCCCATGTAAATGCTTCTCCACGGAGATTTTTCGAACTAATAGAAAGCTCAAAACCCTTATTTACCATTTCACCCTCGTTACGGGCAATAGACGTAGCTGCTGCCGCACCGGCTGGTAATGACACATTCATCAACATGTTTTTGGTCTTCTTATAATAATAGTCGGCATTAAACGTCAACCGTCCATTCAATATAGTCAGATCCAGACCTATATTGGTCTGTGTCGTGGTTTCCCATGTTAAATCAGATGTACGTAAGTTTGCCTGGCTAATGGTAGGAACAGCATTTGCGTAATCAGTCGAATCACCTTCGCCACCTTTCTTAAACCATTCAATACGACCGATATTGTAACGCTGCAAATATGCATAGTCACCAATACCCGACTGGTTACCGGTTTGTCCCCAGCCACCACGCAATTTTAAATCGTCAATCCATGTCAGGTTCTCCATGAACTTTTCCGAAGAAATACGCCAGGCAGCAGAGAATGAGGGAAATATGCCCCAACGATGATCGGGATGTAATTTAGAAGAGCCATCGGCACGAAGATTAGCTGTTACCAGGTATTTACTGTCGAAGTTATAAGCTACACGTCCGAAAAATGACATAATTCCCCATTGAGACGCACCTGTACCTGTATTATCCCAAGATATTTTATTGGCAGCATTCAGTGTTTGAATCAGATCGCTACGATAGTGAGAGCCGTTGATCCAGCTATTGGAATAGTCTGAATCCGTCCATGACGAACCGGCCATTACTTCCAAGCCATGTTTCTTGAAGTTTTTATTATAAGTCAGCACATTATCAAATGTCAGAACCGTGTTCATATTTCGATTGTCCGAAGCCTCACCGTACTGATTGCGTCCCCAAGCAGTAGAAATCGGATCAAGAAAAGTAGTATTAACGGCATTACGACGGTCAAGAGTAAGAGTAGACTTGAACTTCAGTTCCGGGAGTGGAGTCAGCAATATATTACCCGATGCCAACAAGCGGTTTTCTTTGTCTTTATTATTTTTCGCGCGGGCCATATTCTCTAATGGATTTGTGATATTACCCACTCCATAGAAGTTATTATAATACTGATTAGGGTTCAAAGCATCCCACACCGGCGCATAGGTCGGTGTATTGATAACAGCCAGAATAACACCACCACGATTCGAACCTGTTCCCATTGCCCCACCTCCATTGCTTGTATAGTCTGAATATGAGATATTAGCACTTACTGTCAGCCATTTACGAACCTGGTTTTCCAGATTTACCCGGAAATTGTAACGCTTGTAATAAGAGATGTCCAACACTCCCTGTTCTTTGAGGTAACCCGCAGAGAAATAATATTTCATCTTCTCATTACCATTGGATACAGCTACCTGATAATTTTGAGTCTTTCCTGTTGTATACGTTTCATCAAACCAGTCAGTACGATCGGGTAATCCGTCTGGTAAAGACACTAGCCCGATTTCATCCTGCAACTCTTTATATTGTGCTGCATTCAAGGATTCTACTTTATCGGCTACTTTGTTCAGACCGAATTGGGCTGTCAAAGATACTTTGGCATTACCGGCTGCACCAGCCTTCGTAGTAATCAGAATGACTCCGTTAGCGGCACGTGAACCGTAGATAGATGCCGATGAAGCGTCTTTCAATATCTGCATACTCTCAATATCATTCGGAGAAAGGAACTTGATATTGTCTACAGGTACTCCGTCCACTACATACAACGGATCATTACTACCATTCATTGAAGTAGTACCACGTACACGGATAGACATTTCACCGCCCGGCGTACCATTAGGCTGAATCACCGAGACACCGGCCGCTTTACCTTGAATGGCCTGTCCTGCCGAAACGATAGGCCGCATATCCAAATCCTTGGTAGATACGGAGGAGATAGCGGTAGTCACATCTTTCCGTTTCACCGAACCATAACCGATGACCACCACTTCATCAAGTACTTCATTATCTTCCTGAAGTGTGATCTTCATCTGGTGGGCTGCCTTTACCTCCTGCGACTTATAACCCACATAAGAGAATATCAAAATGGCGTTTTGCTGAACGTTTAATGTGAAGTTGCCATCCAAATCGGTAATTGCTCCATTAGACGTACCTTTCTCTTGTACACTAACACCGATTAGCGGTTCTTTTTGAGCATCCAGGACCTGACCGGATGCAGTAATTTGCTGTGCGGATGCACTCAAAGATAAAAACATTGCCAAGATAGCAAAGAAAATCTTGCGACTCCCCGAAAGGATTTTTCGCCTGTTTTTTTTCATGCGTACTAAGTTTTAAAGTTAATAATAAGACGCTCGTCAGCAATGAGCTACTCTCATTACTTTCGAAGCACAGGTCAAAAGTATAAAGAAATCAAAGTGAGCTAACAAGGAGGGGACAATAAGTGGATTACACAAAACAATAATCCACTTATTATCACCTATTTACATTCGTTACACATATCTAAAAAAGTGGTTAGTTTACAGTCTGAATTAGCGAATTTTTCGTACTAAATCTTCAAAATCTTCTCTCGAACCACGGGCTTTATTTCTTACTTTCGCCCGATAATTATAAATTGTATTCACCGAATAACGAAGAAACTCTGCAATTTGTGAACTGTCTTCAATACCCAGACGTATCAAAGCAAAGATTCGCAGTTCAGTATTCAATAACTCGCCTTTCTTCGGCAAAATCTGTTCATTCTCCTGTAATAAGTCATTGAATTTCCCCACAAAGTTAGGGAAGAGATGCAAGAAGGCTGTATCAAAGTTTGCATATAACTCTTCCAGTTCTTCGTCAAGAGCATCCTGCGAACGCGTTATCTTTAATAGTTCTGCAATCTGTCCGGCAGAAACTTTCTTATTCACCATACGCCGGTAAGCATCCAGCCGATTGATATAGGTAGAACATAACTTTATAAAACGGGCGATATACTCTTCTTTAATCTGATTGGACTCCGAAAGTTCTATATTGGTAGAAGACAGGCAACTATTCATTTGCCTCAATTCTTCATTCAATCCGTTTAGCTGCTTGTTAGCTACCTGAAGATGATTTCTTGCATCTGCCAGTTTTTTCATCTGACGGTAGATATAACCTAAAGCTACGATCAATAGCACCAGTAATGCGGTGATAAGCAGCAGATTCTGTTGCAAACGGTCATTCTGCTTTTCAATCATAGCCTGGTAGGTCTTATCAATCAATGAAAGTACATTGGCACTCTGCCAGCTACGCAAGCGGGCATTGTAGAATTTCGTCGCATTCCAGGAAAAGCGCATATATTGGTACGCACGTTCCATATCACCATCTTCGTAAAGTAGCTGGGCAAGCATCCACAACGAGGCATGGTCTTTAATGGCAGAACGGATATCCGATATAGCAGAAAGGCAAAGATTCCGTTTCTCTCCCAAGCTATCATTACTGTACTTGTAAATCAAAGAACGATGGTAAGTGACCAATGCATACTGTGGAGTGTTCGCTTCTATCTCTGCCAGCCGGAGGTTATTCACTTTCAAGGCTTCCTTATATTGGCGTTGATCGCGAAGTGATGCTTCATGCATCAGCAGGTATTCTTCCGATTCTGGAGGCAATATGGCATATAAAGAATCTTTATATGCCTGCGAGATGGTCCAGTAATGTCCTGAAAGAGTTTTATCCTGGGTATAAACGCTCAATTCGCCATACACATGGTCAAAGCAAGTGTAATAATCAGCTATTAAACGGGATATGACTTTCTGCCGGTCTACCGATTCTAAAACATCAATAGACTCCGTGTACATTCCCGTTGAAGATAATAATAATGAAAGCTGCAACTGACTTTCTATCTTCCGGTCTATATCATGCAAGCGCTCCGCAATCCGTATATTTTCATTCAAATAATGGATTGCAGAGTCGCAAATAAAGGCTTTATATTCTTTGTATATCTGACTGTTCAGGTTATAATGTTCCACAGAATTAACTTCTATTCCGTGTGTCAGTTCTTTAAGATGTCTGATACGTGATTCACGTTGAACCACATAAGTCTCATGCTCCCGAATCGTCAAATCAAGCACATTCAACAGCGAGTCCAGGGTCTTATCAGCCCAGGTATATAGTGGAAAAGAGAGAAGTAGAAGAAACAACAGGTATTTTTTTTTCATCGGAGTATTAAACTTTAATAGAAGATTACAAGACTAATAAAGACAAATGTAGAGAAAATCTTCGTATTTTAAAGAATAAAACAGATAGAAATTAAAAGTACATCTATTATACTATTCCACTAATTACTGTAAATAACAGCTGGTTACACTTTGCTTATCCCTATAAAACAGTTTTGCTTTTACAACAGCAGACTGACAGGTTACAGGAGCCTCCCATAGCATCGAATCAATCGTCGGTTCAGTCCCATCCGTCGTATAACGTATCTGTGCTCCTTCGATAGGAGTATTCGCATACAGAAGTCCGTCTCTGACAAAGAGTCCGGGATGAGGTAAACGGAAGTTTGCCCCCATCCGGCTCCAATAAGGCATTTCCTTTACACTGATTTTCTCATAGAATAGTGCCAGATCCCGGTCAAAAGCCTGTTGCTCTGCTGCTCCGGAGAGGACTTCCCAATCCGGATGTGCATTCCAGCCACGTTCTACCAGTCCCATCACCTTAGGGAACATATAATATTCTACCCATTGAAATCCTCGAATTGTTTCGGCAAACAGTTGGGCCTGTACGCCTTTTATCTGTTTCCTGCCGGATGCAGTCAATGCCGTTTTTCCTTTTCCTGCGGAACTGATCTCAACCAGATTACCCGCCATATCCGTACGAGAGGAACGATAGACATCGAACGGAAGCATGGAAAATGCTTTGGATTCATCCACATATCCACCCCAGAAATGTCCCGGTTCATCGGGATGAGCATCATAAGCCAAATCCAAATAGAAATTATTCACATTGCAGAGAATAACCGGATAACCGTTGTTGGCTATCTGATAAGGAATTTCATCCTCTTTCCACTCAGGAACAGTCTTCCACGAATTGATACCGGCTGCGTGTTGAGACAAATAAGTATGAGTATCTTTCTTATGCCCCAAAGCTACTTCTTGCCAACCATTAAAGGATAAATTATGCTGTTGTAAACAATCAACCACCCGGGTAATGAAATATTCGGCCAAATCATGTGCCTTTTCCATTCCCTGTTCTTCCATGAGCGTTCTGCATAAGGGTGATCCCATCCATGCCCCTTTAGCCACCTCATCACCGCCTAAATGAATGGTGGTCAGTGGTGCATCCGCTTCCTTATACATGCTCACTATTTCCTGAATCACCTTCTCCATAAAACGGTAAGTGGAAGGTAAGGCTACATTCATAACATTATCCGTATAGGCCTGTGCGGAAACATATCGGGAAGTATCCTGCAAATCACTCAAAAGATATTCCTTCGCTTTCTCCGGGTCTGTATCGATGTATTTCTGATAACGTGCATTCATTGCTACAATCGCCGCACGTGCATGGCCAGGGGATTCTATTTCCGGGATTACCTGCACATGTCTTTCCGCCGCGTATCGCAATAAATCAATGAATTCCTCCCGGGTATAATAACCATTTCCCGATGTAGCGGCACACGGATCATATCCACCATCATAAGCCGGATACAACCTATCTTTTTCATCGGTAGTATGTCCCCGTCGTGATCCGATGGCAGTCAGTTCTTCTAACCCCGGAATTTCCAGTCGCCAACCTTCATCATCCGAAAAATGGAACTGAAGCACATTCAGTTTGTAAGAAGATAGAATATCAATCAGTTTCTTCAAGTGATCCACCGTTGTATAATTCCGGGCAATATCCAACATCTGTCCCCGATATAATAAATCCGGATAATCCTTTATAGACATTGCTTCCAACCGGAACGGGCTTTTCTGCCCTTTCAGTAACCCCAACAGGGTCTGCGTTCCGTTAAAAATGCCATGTGGAGTAGTAGCGCTAATCCTGATCTGCTGACTGTCGATACTCAACTCATAATATTCCTCATTAACAGCTTTCTTCTTGTCAGAAAGGTAATTCAGAGTAATGGTTACCGGAGCTTCCGGCACTACTTCCAAGCCATACCATCCGGAAAGTTTCTCTTTTAGCAGTTTTCCCTCATTGGCAAAATCCTCATGGAAAGTCAAAGCTAGTTGTTTTTCTAATAAGATATTACCTCCGGTAGTAACCACCTTTTTTATGGAAGGTATTATATCCGTTGAATGAAACTCCGGAGTAGCTGCATTGTTCAAACGAAGGTTTGTTTCATACGTTTTCCGGGCAATCGTTCTTTGCCATTCCGTCATAGGTAATGGTATGTTATTCAATGTCACAGGAAGTGGCTTACCTTTCGATGCTCCCGACTGGCTCACCCAGTAGCTTCCTTCGGGCGCATGCGAATTCTTTGGCACTTCCCCATCACACTGGAAAATCACTTTCAATGAATCTCCCGGAGCTAATGAGATAAATCCCTCTCCCGGATACATTTTAAAAAGAGTTGCATTCACTTGCTCCACTCTAACCGGTGACGAAGCATCCTGCCGGATAGTACGGGGAAACTGCGAATAATAAATCTCCCATTCTTTTCCTACAGGAGTATCTGATATATTCTTCAGTACAAATGAATTTTCATAATATTTACCATTCTCATCGTAGCTTCCCATCTCCCAAGTTAAAGAAACCGGAGCTCCCGAATCATTCGTCGATTTACAACCGCCTGCAAAAAATAGGATGCACAGCCACCCTACTGTCCATAAAGAAAATTTTATATCATTCATAAATTTAGTCTTAGTGATTAGTCATGCCATCCTTTACTTCTCAAATAATTGAGCATAAAAGCCGGACTGTCTGTTTGAAGGATTCGTGCTCCCAACTTGTTTATCAGATACCCATAACTAGCATCCGGATCTTTCTTTGCAGCCTCATCATCATGCCCGCCTGCCAGAGAAGCCCACAAAGTATTATACCAGATCAGACTTTTCCCTGCCAGTCTGCGTTCCATTTTGGCAGGTACCGGGCTAGAAGCATTTCTGTAACAAAGCTCAAAAGCAACCGGATGCAACTGTTCCATATAATCCTCAACAACCTTCATCGATTTTTCCTCATCAATCGTTACGACAGGCATATAGATTACCTTATCCAGATAAGAGCCGAACTCCCGCTTCACCGTCTCCACCGGTTGAGCGCCTTTCATTATAACTAAATCAGCAGTATCGGTTTTTCTCAATATAACATATACATCATCAAAAATAGGGTAAGCCTTGTCCAAATTAACCATAATCTGACCTTTGGCTGCCAACAATGCTTCTTCCAAAGTAGGAACAGTATGTTCCGTTAACTGACCATCCTTGTCTTTCAACCGGAGCTGCTTTATTTCAGCCAACGTTTTATCTTTTACTTTTCCTGTACCATTAGTAGTGCGATCTACCGTATCGTCATGCATGAGAACCAGCTCACCGTCTTTCGTCTTACGGATATCTATCTCTACAATATCCACTTTCATCTGAATAGCACTATCGATAGCCGCCAAAGAATTTTCGGGGGCAATACTCCAATTTCCGCGATGCGCCACCACTAAAACCTTATCCAAGTGCGGATTCAACACATCTTTGCGAATGAGCTCCGCCCGTTGTGCAGCCAGGAAACCAGGCTGCAAACAGAACAGTAACCAAAGCACTATAAACTTGCTTTTCTTCATATCTTTCATTTGTTATTTAATCTTCTAACTTCATTCAATACCTACTATATTTTGGGCACAGTTACAATCCTGCATCATAAGCACCAGCCTGCATCTTGTTGACATTACGGGCTACTCCACGCTGGTCTACTCCAAAGCCGGCTTCACCAACCCAGTCTACAAATTGCTGCCCCACAGTTGCATCAAAGGATTTCACTGCATTTATCACAGCCTGCCTGGTTGCAAATTCATCAATAACACCGGTCACAGGCCATTGATAAACACCATCCGTCAAAGTAGCAGCAGGAAGAGTTTGAGATGAATAATCCGTATCCGTAGCAATTGCTCCCCAACCGGCATCTGCCGCCTGGTATACATTGTATCCACCGGAAGTGATATTGCCTACATAAATAGTTCTGTTTCCGGCTCCTTTGGCAAATAAAGAGTTGACCACAAGAGAAGCATTCTTCCCTGCACGGAAGACACCATTCGGATTGCCCGAATTTCCAACAATCGTAGTATTGGCAAGCATAAAGTAAGCATCTCCGTTGACAGTGATACTATTTCCTCCTGTAGCTGCCGTGCCAAGTACGGTTACATTATTCATGCAGACATATCCATTTCCGGCATGAATACTAGTTCCCCAAGCGGTTGGTGCATAATTCTCATGCAACAAGCAATTATTCATAAACAGGAAGCTGTTTGCTGCGGTAGTAGTGATGGCTCCTCCACGCCCTGTCGCTTTATTGCTCACCATTTCCACCTGATTTAACAAGACTCTTCCTTTTGATACTTTAACGGCTGCTCCACCATCCGTTCCACCATCGCTTCCACGATTGAAATTCTTTATGACACAATTATTCAGTTGCAGAGTTGCGTCACCTCCACCTGCCGCAACAAACACGGCACGAACACTTCCTGCATCACTCAATCCATATTGTCCATTGAAAGTACAGCCATCGAAAATAATATTTGTCTGATTACCCAATACTAATAAAGAGTTGGACGTCGCAGATGCTCCACTACTGGTATTTCTGACGAAAGCAGTCGTGTATTTAGCAACGTCACGTTTCGTTAAATCCGTTCCCGTGCTTAAAGGATTATATCCGCCTTCAATCGTTATTTCCACTTGCTTACTATAACCGCTATATTCTATCTTCACTCCGGAGTTTTCTTTCGCAATCTCATAAGAGCCCGCAGCTACATAAATCTTTTTACCATCCAGTTTGGCTGCATTAGCATTGGAAATTTCACTGTTACTATTCGTTTGCAATAAGTTGCGTAACGCATCTACTCCCATTGCATTATCCCAATCCATACCGGTTGCATTTCCAGCAGGTTGCTCTTTCACATAGTAAGCGGCCAGTTGCAGCTCTTCCGCATCTCCGCCCGGCAAAGTACCGCTATCCCACGGAGAAACAATCGGTTCACTGATAGTTATGATCGAGCCTTCCACTTTTAATGTGAATTCATAACACTTTCCGGGTTTCAGTTCCGGTATACCGGGCAGCACCAGATCTTCGCCCAAATAGTTTAAGGAAACAAAGGTAGCAGTTGTCCCGGCTTTTCCGGGAGCCACAATGGCAGTATACGTACAACCATCCTGTCCTGCCTTACCACCTTCGGGAACTGTAATGAAAGGGGATATTAAAGAAGTACCCGATACCACTTCCCCGTTTGTATATCCCTGATAGGAACCAATCTTTACTCCCTGAACCTTAGCTTGTCCGCCTACATCTGCAAGCGTCATAATCACTTTTGCCATTTTCCGGTTCATACCCAGACGAAGAATACGGGATCCGTCGTCTATTGCATTCTCTACGGTACACGTCATATAATCGGCCTTAGCCAGGTTTTCCAAACGTTGCTGGTTTGTGGGAAGTGTAAAATTAGCCGTACTGGCTCCGTTCACTACCGGATAGAAAGCCGAATAAGTTACCGGTTCCTCCCCCCATCTTAAATAATAATTATCGGTCGGCACCCATTTTCCTTCCGAAAGTACATAATTCAGATATCCATCCTCACAACTTAACTGAATTTCATCACCCTCATTAAATTGTTTCTGCTGATCTCCCGTTGCACCGGGATTACTACGTGTAAAGACGTTATTAATAGCAGCTTCAATCTGAATAGCACCGGAATCTTCACTGTACACAGCTATATCCTTATCCGTATCACAAGCCGCCATACCCATCAACAAATAGACAGCCAATATCAGTTTTGTAATCTTCATAGTTTATCTCCTCTTTCTTTAATTCCGGTCGATAAGTTGTCCGGTTGCCCAATTTCTGGCCATCTTACTAGCCAATCGGACAGTTGTGTTTACATTGAGAGTCAAAGTATGTTCCACTCCTTTTTCCAATTCAATGGCTTCCTTTGCAGTCCAGATATACAGTTTTCCGTCATAGCTGAAGTTCACAGAGAAGCCCTCTGCTATTTTTTGTGGAGGCAGAATACATTCGCAAGATTCCGTCCCTTTATAGGGAGCCACAGTAGCCACCACGGCATCTGGCGCAGGAACAACCATCGGAACGGTTACCGACATATCACAAATTCCATTAACAACAGCCCCATTGATAGACATATCCCCTAACTTATTCATTGCAGCATCTGCCGTTCCATTGACTGTGATTTTTATAATCAGCTTGCTCATGGCATGACTCAAAGAGATTTTCAGCTTTCCATCCGCAGTTAAATCCTGCTCCGGGTCGATTGTTGCTTTCATCAACAAAAAATCGGAAGACTTCACATTCTCTTCAGTAGCCTGATTGGTAAGTGCATTGACTGCCAAAGAGGCATCCGGAACGGCTTCACTCATATAAGGCGCATACGCTATCATCGTCACCGGCGTTCTTTCCGCATCCCAAAGCATCTGCTGACCGTCGGACGTACTCCAGGCACTTCCGGAACCAACCATTTGCTTATGATAGTTATAAGCAGCATTCTCGCTATTCCGGATCATCAATCCGAAACGTTCCAGATTCGTTGCATCATACCCTGCACGCGACAAAGGTTCATTTACTTCTGTAATGATACGGATTACATGGTCTTCGGGGAAACTACCCGTTGACAGTAATTCATCCTCATTATTTGAGCATCCGGCTAGTCCGACGCCCAAGGCTATTATATAAAATATCTTCTTCATGTTACAGTCGTTTTAGGGTTTAATTGGTCAGAACAGCATCATAAGCACCGGCCTGCATCTTATTCACATTACGAGTCACTCCCCGCTGGTCTATTCCGAAAGCATCTTCACCGATCCATTCCACAAACACTTCTCCCAAATTAGTAATAGGCGAAGCCACCGGGTTAAAGCTTTTCGCAACTTCTATCACCGCCTGTCTGGTAGCATATCCTTTTACCGAACCAATCTGATTGAGATCCCACACATACACTCCCTCCTCATTCAGCGCACCGTTCACCTGATTAGGATAAGCCGTATCGGATGCACTCATCGTTATTCCCGTCACACGCTGATACACATTATATCCCTTCGAGAAAGCCTCAAAGTTACTACCATTCAGATTAAAACTCGGAGCCGAAGGATTTTCAGAAATCAACAGATTATTAATAAACTTCGTATCACCGCCAACTCCCGTCTCACAGCGTACAGCCCCATGACTATCATTCGCATTTCCAATGATTGTGTTATTAGTCAGCAGTATACTACCTCCTCCATTCAAAGCGGCACCTGTCCCCATATTCTCTATCAGCGTGGTATTATTTATACAAATATGTCCTTCCGACATCTGAATACCATTTCCCCACGAACCGTTATGAGAATTACCTTTCAGCAGACAGCCATTCATAAATACCACCGCCGTCTTGCTACTACAACGAACAGCTCCTCCACGACCTGCAGCCGTATTGTCCAACAAGCTTACCTTATTCAATCGTACCTGTCCCGACAAGACAAAAACAGCCGGGCCACCCTGCTTGGCAGAAGTCGTTACTCCCGACTTGCAATCTTTAATCACACAATCGGTCAACTCAATAGAAGTATCACTGGCACTGCCACTCACATAAATTCCACTACCACATTCGGTAGCACTGGCATCTGCTTCAGATACATATCCATGCTGAAAAGTAACCCCTTCAATAGCTATATGTCCTTTCTTGACAAGCAACAAACCACAATCACCGGCATCCGCCTGCTTATTTCCGTTCACATCACCACTGATGACTGTCACATACGCATCTATATCACGTGCCGAAACATCCGTTCCTTCACTAAACTGGCTATATCCGCCCTTAATCGCTTTGACATCCTTGCGAACGATTACACCAAGCCCACTCTCTTCGGACATTATATATTTTCCCTGACTCATATAAATCGTACTCTTGGAGAGATCAATTGAACCGCTCAACAACTTACGGAAGCCAGCCGCATCCAGCGCCTGTTCCCAAGAACTGCCATCCATCTCACCTTCACCGAATTGAGTCACAAAGTAACTCTCCAATCCTTTCTGCATAATCACTTCTTCGTCCAGATCGTCATCGTAATCCGTCATCATAGGCGGATCTATCATCTCATAATCTTCCTGGCATCCCTGTGCCAACAGAATCATGAAAGCCAGCATACATAGCTTCGATATTATGAATAATCTATTTTTCATTTTCTTTCTTTTTTAACTTGTACATTAGATAAGAATAATCGCAAATTCACCGATTTCACCGGGAAATATCCGGATAACCGGGATTCTGTTTCAGGTATTCATTCTGTTCCAGTTGCGTCTGCGACAAGGGGAACAACTCATAATGATCGTCTGCATCCCGTGGTTTATCCCACCATGCTTCCTGATACCTGTCAAAGCGGATCAGATCTGTACGCCGACGACTTTCCGCCAGAAATTCCCGTCCCCACTCATCCAACATTTCTTTCAGATCGAGCACAACGTTACCTTCCGGCTGATAAGCGATATTCGCTGTAAAGTTTTCGTAGTTGCGTTTACGTACGCTGTTCAGCAACTTGCCAGCCTCACCCGTCTGTCCGAGACGGAGAAGACATTCAGCCTGCGAATAAATAATCTCGGCCAAACGAATCTCCGTGTAGTCAGACTCGATATAATAACCTCCGGTAAATGGATAGAAAGGATACTTCACACAGTAAAGTCCTGAATTGAAATCACCATTGCCTAACTTGGATTCCTTATAAGCCGGATTAGAAATATAACCTGACTCTGCATTTCCCTCAAATCGTCCGACTTGGTCACGCAAATAAATCACATATTGATTATCCGGGTTCTTGGCATATCCTCCACTGACAGCGGAGTTGGCAATCTTACCTTCAAGAAAGAACATACCTTCGCGTGTATTATTACCCGTGTTTACATATTGCTTATATCGTATATCTCCCTGATATTTAGCAAACTTCCGGGTAACCATTCCCAAGCCATAATCAAACAGTTCGCGTGGTTGCTGGTTGTCATAACTCGGTGAAAGCGCATATTTTGGATTCCGTTCGCCATTTCCTTCTATCTTCAGGTAATACGCACTGCCATAAGGCAAACCACGGCCGTAAACCGTTCTTCTGTCATTTTGCAAATGCCAGCTGGTCAGTCCATAAGAACCGGGGAAACCAAAGATTACCTCATTGCACATTTCATTATTCCAATCGAAAGGTTCATACCAATTATCAGCAATCGCATAATATCCAAACTCTCCCCCAGTGATACGTTTACACATATCGATACATTCCTGCCATTTGGCCTGGCCGATCCATACTTCTGCATTCAGATAGAGGCGTACCAATAAAGATGCCGCAGCAGCTTTGGTAAACTGTCCCTGCTGGCTGCCATTGCCGGATTGTCCACTCTTGGAGGGTAAAGCTGTCAGACAGTAGTCTTTCAATTCACTTTCGATGAAATCGAACATCACCTGCGGAGAAACTTGTTTCCGGTTCTCCGGTAGTTCGTTCACTGCCTGATCCGATGTGGTTGTTAGAATACAGTTGCGATGTGTATTCAACAAACGGAGATACCCCCAGGCACGCATACAACGCAGCTGCGCTTTAAAACTTTCAAATTCACTGTCGCTTAAACCAAAATTAGACGGGTTCAACTGTGCCAAGTCATCTAATACCATATTGCATTGACCAATGCCTACATAAAAGTTGTCCCATTCACTCAACCAGTCCCCTTGATTGATATCATCATATTGATGACGATGATACATTTCCCACAGTCCTCCATCGTACCACCAAGTACCACGAGTAGGAGTAATCAGTTGGTCCGCCGGTAGCTCTTCATTCTCATGACGTATCCAGATGCAGCAGTACATGTGTTCAAAAGGACGGAAGACAGCGTTGATAACATCCTGTTTCGTGTTATAATAGTTCTTGGACATCACCTGGTCATACACCGTTTCCGACAGATCAGTACAAGACGGTAGGCCTAACACTGTACCTGCCATCATACTCAATCCTATAATATATTTTGTTATTCTCATAATTGTTTTTCTTTTAAAAACTTACTTGTAAACCTAAAATAAACTGGAAAGCAGATGGATAATAATTGTATCCTCCTCCGAAAGTACCCGGTGTCAGTCCATTCACTTCGTATGTAGAAGGATCTACACCCGTAAATTTCGTAAACGTATAAAGATTGTTAGCTGTACCGAACAGGCGTATCTTTTCGATGTACTTCTTATTCAGGTTCATCGTATATCCTAAAGTAATGTTGTCTATCTTCAGGTAATCACCCGGCTCGATGAAATAGTCGGTAATCACATTCTTACCTGTTGTAATATGTGCATTCTTCGAATAAGCGGTGGTCAACTGATTGGTACTCATACTCTGTAATCCGAAATAGAAATCGTGCACGTTAAAGATGTCAAATCCGGCAGCACCACGGAGAGCAACAGTCAAATCAAAGTTCTTATAAGTGAAGTTATGCGTCATAGAACCGGTGAATTTCGGCAAACCGTTTCCGGTCACTGCTTTGTCTTCTTCCGTACCTTGGGATACAGGGATTACATTTCCCTTCTTGTCATAAATCAACCAGTCACCCTTTTTATCCACTCCCGCATAACGGTATGTGAAGTAGTTACCGATACGCTCTCCCTCTTCAATCCGCTGCAAATATCCCGGATTATTGGGGTTTGCCATATTACAGGTAGAGTAATATTTCTGTCCCTTGTACACATCATTGGAGAAGCTGACAAACTTATTATTATTAGTAGCACCTACTAATGTGAAACTATAAGTAAAGTCTTTTGTCCGAACAGCATTAACAGTTATATCAAGCTCGAAACCGGTATTGCGCAATGTACCTACATTGGCATAGATTGTAGAGAACAAATTAGGTGGAACCGATACGGAATAGCTACCGAGCAAGTCGCTTTGCTTACGGTGAAAATAGTTAAATGAACCGGTCACCTTGTGTTTAAAAAGCGAGAAGTCCAAACCGATATTCTGGTTGTGTCCCTTCTCCCAACGAAGTTCCGAATTGACATTCTTACTCGGCCCCCATACATGGAAGTTGTTGCCCCCATACTGATACCAGCCATAAGCCTTATAAGTAGCCAAAGACTGGTAGTTACCTATTTCCTGATTACCGGTTACACCATAGTCATAACGCACTTTCAAGTCATCAATCCATGAAAGTCCTTTCATAATTTTTTCATCCGAAATACGCCAGCCGACAGACACAGCCGGGAAATTACCCCATTTATGATTCTCACCGAAACGGGAAGAGCCCTCATGACGTAAAGAGAAAGTAAACAGATAGCGCTCTTTCCAGTCGTAATTGACACGTCCGAAAAAACTGATTAGTTTATGGTCATTCTTATAAGAACTCATCATGGTCTTTCCCTCTTTGGCTGCTTCCAGACCGGAGCCCAGATTATTATACGTCAATCCGTCGGAAGAGAAATCCCAGTTTTCAGCTCCCATACCCGAACTTACACCGTAATTATAACTATAACCCACCATTGCACGGATTTGGTGATCCTTCATACGTGTAGAGAAGTTGGTCACCCATTCCAGATTGTTATTGGTGTTTTTATCAAAGTCTCGGCTCGCTTTTCCGGCAACGCCCGAATTCACATTAGGACCGTAAGTAGATGGTATGAACCATCCGTTGAACTTATCCACCTGATACTGTGAAACAGTAACCTGTGATTTCAAGACCATATTCGGGTTTGTTGGATTAAACAACGGCAGCAAATTAACGGCAGCAGTAGCATTCCATTCCAGCAATTTAATCTCCGTACCATTTTCTTCCTCGTTCAATTGCTCAACAATATTTGAGCTATCTCCTCCGGACGGAAAACGATAGTACCCATTAGCTGATTCGGAATCATAAACCGGCATCGTCGGATTATTCTTAATAACGCTGCCATACACACTGGCTGACTTGTTCCGGTCGATGACACGGGGAGTCATATTGGCTGCGAACGTAAACAGGCCATCTTTCGTTGTATGGCTGATGGTGGCACGTGCACCATATTCCCGACGGTCGGAACGCAAGTCGATTCCCTGCGCTTTACGATAATCGGCTGTTACGCGATAATTGGTCCTCGCATTACCTCCGGAGAAGGTTAACGTGTGCATGTGTGTCACTCCCAAACGGGTAACGGCATCAAACCAGTCTGTACTGGCTCCCATATCGGAAAGTGGATTAGACACCGTACGATAAGCACGATATTCCTCCGCATTCATAATGTCCAGCTCTTTCTTTGCTTTATTGAAAGTGACGGCAGCACTGTAAGTAGTATGCACTTCTCCGTCACGGGTTCCTTTTTTCAGATTAACAAGGATAACACCGTTACTACCCCGTGTACCATAAATAGCGGAAGCGGCACCATCCTTCAACACATCGATAGATTCAATATCCGCAGGATTAATATTCGTCATATCACCTCCCGGCACTCCGTCTACAACAATCAACGGACCTAATCCGGCATTACGTGATGATATACCACGAATCTGAATACTTCCCGTACTATTCGGATCGGCCAAAGCCGTATTGGAAACAGAGACACTGGATACCTTTCCCTGCAACAACATGGAAGCATCAAGACTGGATATTTGATTCAGGTCTTTCGCACCGACATGCGAAATAGCCGAAGTCATTTCTTTCCGTTTCATCGTACCATACCCCACCACTACCACTTCATTCAAAGCAGTGGATTCTTCTTTCAACACAATTTTTAGTAATTGCCGGTCCTTGATAGCCACTTCTTGTGTTTCATAACCGATATAAGAGATTTTTAAGTGTCCGTTCTGCGGAGCACTCACCTGGAATTTACCGTCCATATTGGTAATGCTACCTTGCTTTGTCTCTACAACCACCACCGAAGCTCCGATGACAGGTTCCCCCTTTTCATCGATCACCGTACCGGATATTTTACGTTCCTGCTGCACTTCCCAGGAAGCTCCTCTTGCTTGGATGCCGGAAAACAGCATCAGCAATATACCTAACAGACAGGTACACGTTCTACAATAAATATTTCTCATAAATAGATGATTTTTATATTAGATGATAAAGTTAACGAAGCCCTCTTGCCTGTAATGCCGGAATCAACAAGTCCGGTAAATCCGTTTGTATCATACATACCATCGGATAGATTTGCAAGAGTTCATCCAGATAAGTCTCGTTCAACGTCCATTCGGACACACTACTGCCACTGGCAGGAAGCATATTCACCGTAGCAAGCATTCCATCATTGATTGAACTTCCCAAAGGAGTACTTTTCCCATTCGTCAGGTAGCTGTATTGCACGAAGTAATTCCCCGATAATCCTATCATCGGTTTATGACTTCCTGTCCATGTATACACATGTGCCTTGGGAGTAATGCCCAATACTTCTTCCGCTTTCTGCGCACTGTTACAGTAGAAGAATACAGATTCCATCATATCCAGTTTCATCACGATATCCACCACTTGTTGCGAAGTAGCTGTACGCGGAGAGTAGTCGAGATTGTAATAGATTCTACCGCGTCCTGCTTTCAGGAACTCTTCCAAAGTAGGCATCTTTTCATCAGTCACCCGGCCATTCCGGTCTTTCAAGTTGTACTTCTGTATTTCCGCATAGGTCATTTTCGTGATGTCACCCGTGCCATTCGTTGTAGCATTGATCGTCTGGTCATGACAAACTACTACCACTCCGTCACTTGTCACATGAGTATCACACTCGATCACTTCAGCTCCTGAATCAATGGCATCCTCTACGGAAGAGACTGAATTCTCGGGAACAGTTCTGTCGGACGTATGTGCCCGGTGTGTCATGACCCATACTTTTTTGTTATCCGGCTCTCTGAATTGCTTCATCGCCTCCGTCAGCGCCAATAGATTATAGATACGGATTCTCTTCTGCACCTCATACTGACCTGCCGTAACGTGTAGTGTGTAGTCACCACTCTGGGTATAGGCATAAGTGATAGGGGTGGCAGCTTTCCCCTCCTTGACCGTCCCGTCACCAAAATCGACAGTAATATCGGTATTTCCATCAATGTTGTTGAATTTGACCTCTACCACCTCTTTCAGCATGGCACGAGTACTTACTTGTAGGTAAGGATTCTTTTTCACAGGATCGTCGTCAGAGCAAGCGTTGCAAACTATTCCCAGTAGAATAGCCCAACAGCAGATCCAGCTTATAAGCTGGCGTTTTGTTCTTCTTCCTTTTTCCGGAACAAAAAAATGCAGTAATTCATTTTTCATTTGTATTTCTATAAAGGTTAATAAAAAAAGGAACTCCCGAAGGCGGAAGCAGTTCGTTCCGTTCGGTTATGACAAAAATAGAGGGAAATACCCCGATAAAAAATAGCAAAGGGAATATAAGTGGAAATACATAATCCACTCAAAGAAATAACTATTTGATAATAAACATATTAATACTTAACAAGCTCACATTAAAAGGTAGATTTGGCACAGATTTTATTAACGGATTTTTGCCACCAAATCTTCAAAATCATCTCGTGAAACACGTGCTTTGGTCTTCACTCTTGAACGATAATTATAGATCGTATTCACCGAGTAATGCAGAAGCTCTGCAATCTGCGAACTGTCTTTTATTCCCAAACGTATCAAGGCAAAAATACGCAATTCGGTATTCAGTAATTCATCCGGCTTCAAGACAATCTGTTCTTCGGGCAACAATAATTCGTTGAGCGATTCCACAAAATTAGGGAAAAGATGCAGGAAAGCGGAATCAAAGTTCGCATATAATTCTTGTACTTCAACGGTTACAATATCATTGCTAAGATGCGTCATTTTCAACAATTCTGCCACTTGCCCACGTTGCAGTTTCTTGTTTACCAGCTTTCTGTATGCTTGCAAACGGTCTACATATACAGAACACAATTTAAAGAAACGGGCGATATAGGCTTCTTTAATGAGATTGGACTCTGAAAGTTCCAGATTGGTGGAACGAAGATGGCGGTTCACTTCTTCGAGTTCTTCATTCAAAGAGAATAACCGTTCGTTTACTTCCTGCAATCCTTTTTTGGCGATGGAAAGGGCTTTCATCTGACGGTAAATATAGATTAACGCTACCACCAACAGTAGTGCCAACAAGGCTACACACGTAATATAAATCAGCAGTTCCCGATTCTGTTGCTTGATAATATCCTGATAATTCCCATTAATCATGGAAAGCGGAGTGATATTCATCCAACTCCGCAACCTCGTTTTATAAAATTGTGATATCTCCCATGAGAAATTGATATAGTCATAGGCACGTTTCAAATCTCCTTTGCCATGCAGTTCTTGTGCCAGTACCATCAAAGAAGATTGTTCTTTAATGGCGGAACGTACATCTGATATAGCTGAAAGTACTAAATAATATAAGTGTTCGTCTTTCTTGCCCATGCTCTCAAAAAGACGGAAACGTTGATAAGCCACCAATGCATATTGGGGAGTGCCAAAAGAAGCTTCTGCGAGTCGGCGGTCACTGAATTCAAGAGCCTCATCGTATTTTCCAACTTCTTTTAGTTGGGTTTCGCGCAGCCACAGATAAGTATCCGAAGAGGGTTCCAAAGTTACCTGCATAGAATCCCGATAGGCACGGCTCAATTTGAAATAGCGCGATGAAAACATCCTATATCGCGGCTGCGCCGCCCCTGCTTCGGCATATACATGTTCATAACATGTATAGTAATATCCCAAAAGCGACTGGGAAAGTGACGGGCGATCTATGGCTCCCAGTATATCCGCCGCTTCCATATACATTCCGATGGAAGACAACAGATAGGATAACTCCAACTGGATTTTAAGTTCACGCTCCCTGTCGTTTAACTGACGGGCGAGCAATATATTCTCATTCAGATAATGGAGTGCGGAATCGGAGCTATACGCTTTATATTCGAAGTAAATCGTATTGTTCACATTATAGCGTTCAACAGAGACAGGCGATGTCTTTCCGGCTTCTTTTTTCAACTCCCGAAGCCTGTTCTCTTTAATCTGCACGTAAGTGTCCGCATCCTTAATCGTCTCATCAAGGACGTTCAATAGAGAGTCCAGACTCTCACCAGCAAAGACTGGATGACAGGAAAAGAAAAGCAGGAAATAGAGTAGACAATTCTTTTTCATCGGGCGGATAGACTTTAGTAAGTATAGGATAATAGAGATTAACTGGACAAATGTAGAGAAAATCTTCGTATTTCAACTATAAAAAGTAGATAAATTAAGAGAAAGAAATAGCTCATAACTGCCCAGATTATGAGCCTGACAAAACAAATAGTTATACGACATCCGAGTCTCATACATGCTGACACCCGGATGTTGAACATACTAACATCCGAGTGCCGTGTAACTGATTATTGCAGCAATCTATTTCACCACAGAGGACACAGGCTCTTATTCCAATATGGAAAAGTTATAAGCCTCCCCTTTTACAGTAGAAAAGGAGATTAAATATTTATCAATAGAAGAAACCGTAACTTCTTCTCCCTTGCTATTTTCGACTTTCAGCCATCGGGCAGCAGGGCAATATATCCGACATTCCCCACCATGGCCGGAAGTAACGGTACATTGTGTTAACCGACCGGCGTTCCATTCCATTGTAAAGGTAAAGTCTCCCTCCGCACGTAATCCCGTCACACTGCCATTTGCCCAAACAGAAGGTAAGGCAGGCAACAGATGGATAAATCCCTGATGACTCTGCAGTAACATTTCGGCAATGCCTGCCGTAGCTCCGAAATTACCGTCAATTTGGAAAGGTGGATGCGAATCAAAAAGGTTTTCATAAACTCCGCCCTGGTCGCTATCCATGCTAATAACTGTAAGTGTAGAAAAGTCAAGAGCAGATTTCAATAAACGGTAAGCATGTTCGCCATCCTGCAAGCGTGCCCAGGCTGCGATTTTCCAGGCACGGCTCCACCCCGTCCCCAAGTCTCCACGTGACTCTAACGTTCTTTTTGCCGCATCTGCATATTTTGCGTCTTTATAGTAAGATATCTGATTACCCGGATAGAGAGCTATCAATTGAGAGAGATGCCGATGAGGATTTCCTAAGGTATCAAGTTTCTGACTATCTTCCCGCCATTCACGTATTTGCCCCCAGACACCCAGCGTGACACCATTATCCAGGTGGTTCAGCTTCTCCGACAGTTTCCTTACAAAATCTGCATCCATCGGAATGCCTGCTCCTCGCAGGACACGTACAGCCTGCATGGTTTCACTGAAAAGTTGCCAAACCAGTTGTTGTGCATATGCCACCCCATCTTCCCAAGGTCCATGTTCAGGCGACCACTCTGCCGGAGCAATCAGTACGCTGTCAGCCGTCAATTGAAGCCTGTCAAACCAATATTCACAGGTACTGCGCATGACCGGATAGGCCACAGAACGCAGATAGTTGATATCTTGTGTGTAAGCATAATGCTTCCACAGATGCATGCAGTACCACGCATTCGCAGGACGGTTGATATTCCAATCCATGTAGCCGAATATATTGTTTTGTGTGTCTACAGTCCATCCTCTGAGACCTTCACTTCGTGCCAATTGTTGCCAGCTACCACCCGGGCGAAGAGCTTCAGTGGCAATATACCGGATGAAAGGTTCGTGACATTCGGAAAGATTACAGACCTCAGCAGGCCAATAATTCATCTGTATATTGATGTTACTATGAATATCACATTCCCAGGGCGGAGCATTATCTCCATTCCATATCCCTTGTAGATTATTCGGCAAATTCATTCCACGAGACGAAGCGATCATCAGGTATCGTCCATATTGAAAATACAACATATCCAAATAAAGAGCTTCTTTATGCAGGCGTACCAGTTCATTCGTGGGAATAGAGGGGATTTCTGTTTTCATTCCTATCTTTCCCCCTGTCTTTGCTGTTGTCTTCAAATCAAACCGGACGCGGTTGAAAAGAGATTGATAATCATTCAGATGAGTGGATTTCAGCTGCTCATAACCTTTTGCAGATGCCCGTACGAGCCGGTCTGTCAGGCGCTTATGCAGTTGTCCGGAAGTTTCTCCCACATAGGTAGCCGAAGATAAATCATAATTAGTCGCTGCTGCCAATAGAATAAGGACGGAATTGGCTGCATTCACACACAGTTTATTGCTATCCGCCACCAATGTGCCACCTTCATTAATGACCTTTAATTGAGCTTCATAAGATAATAAATCCAGTTTTCTACGGAACAGGATACCATCTTTAGTGACTTCTTGCCGGGTGCCCGGACGTCCGTCGGCAAGGCTGACGGAAAAATTAAGTTTCTTCTCGGCTTCCGGTGTACTAAGTCTGAGCACAATTACCTCATCGGGACGACTGGCGAAATACTCCCGTAAATAATGCGTTCCAGCCGACGTATAACTCACTTTGCCTATAGCTTCATCCAAAGAAAGTTCGCGACGATATTCCCGGACATCTTCCTGCCCGTCAAAATGAATCCATACATCACCAAATTTCTGATAAGCCCCACGGGTGGTAGTACTTCCTGTCCACAAAGTCTTTTCGTTAAAGAGTATCTGCTCGGACTCTACACCACCAAAGAACAAAGCTCCCAATTCTCCATTACCAATAGGCAAGGCAGAGGTCATCCAATTCGTTGCGGGACGGTCATACCATAGTTGCATGGGAACAGTTTCTGTCTTTTGTTCAACGCCCGCAACCGGCCCAGCAAAAAGCAGAAGCACACAAATACTCTTGATAAAATTTCTTCTCAATAACATAAGCTATATAACGATTACTATAACAATTTTATTTTATTCGCACACAATTCCCCTTACTGTAACCTCCGAAATAACTACCGGTGACTTCTTCACAAACCGGATACGTACAAAGCGTGCACGAACCCCGGCATCAGGAAAATCCACAGCAATATGCGACTCTTTTCTCCTATTAGCCTGTTTGTCTGACACGACTGTCCAATGTACTTTATCTCCCGACACTTCAAGGACATAGCGATAGATGCTTTCCTTCGGAAATCGAACCTGAATATTCTTCAAATCAAGCTCTTTCTCCGTATCCAATATCCAAAAAGGAGCGGGATCATCTTTGGATGCTTGCCAATAGGTTTGCAAATTACCGTCCGCCGCAAATCCCGCTACTTGATTTTCGTGATGGCTACTGGCGAAAGTAGGATTGTTCCGACCGAACTCCTGTACTGTTTTCTCCTTCTTCTCTCTTACAAAACGTACATAAGAACGCTCTCTCACTTCAGGAGTCAGCCCTTTTTTATAAGCCTCATTTCCCTGAAAAACAATCTCTATACGTGCCGGTTTCAGTCCCGGAGAAGTGGCTTCGAGCACAGAAGTTCCCGCATAATAGGAACGAAAAGCAATAGCCGCTTTCCCGTCCATGATACGGATATCACTGTCCGGTTCAAAACGAATCATATTTCCCGTTGGAAATTCCCCCGGACCGGAAACTAGTCTCAGTTCTACTGCAGGGGAATTACTAACAGGGTTTCCCGCTGCATTCAGAACCGTAACCATTAATTGCACATCGTCTGTGCCATCAGTAAGGATATCATCAGTGCGAGATGCTTCTAATCGCAGTTGCGCAGGAATACCTTCTCCCGCCCATTCCGGTGGTGCCACCCAAGTATATTCGTTCCGATACCAATACCAGGAGCGTTTGGGAATACGGAAATAGTCTACAATCCCCATCTTTCCCAATTGGCTGCCGGCAATACTTCCATGATCAAAGCCACACCATATCGCTTGTCCGCTGCGCCATGGAGTTCCTTTCCATCCATCGTTCATTTGCAAATCGCCCCATCCAGGACTGTATTCCCCTGGACGTTCGGCAGTCACACTGCCATATTCGGACACCACATTCGGAATACCCGGATTCTGAAAATCCGGTTGCGTTGCTCCATCTCCGTTGTATCCTCCGATATCACCTATCTTATCTATTCTCTCATCCCCTAACGGGCGTTGCGCTCCCCCAATGGCTGCGGGACGTGATGGATCGAGCTGATGAGTCAAATCAACCATTCTCTTTAACAGGCGACGTACCCCTTTCATCGCCTCCGGTGCAGAAAAAAAGGCTTCGTTGCACATGCTCCACGCCACGATAGAAGGATGATTACGATGAATACGTATCATCTCCTCCAACTGCTGCAAAGCACTTGCTTCGAATGCTTGTGCATCTTTCTTGTCCACCGGATAAGCACTTGAGTCCCAGTAACCATCTGGTCTGAAACCTCCAATTCCCCAAAAAGGTGCTTCCGACCAGAATAACATACCTTCCTCATCGCAGGCTTGCGAAAAAGCAGGCGCATGAGGATAATGCGAACCACGAATAAGATCAAAGCCGGCCTCTTTCATCAACAGGATATCTCGCCGCATAGCCGCTTCCGTCACGGCATCTCCCCAGCCTGCCTGATCCTGATGTACATTTACTCCTTTGAAAAACAAGTGTTCTCCGTTCAGGAAAAAACCTTTGTCGGCAGTCCACTCAAACCAACGAAACCCGAAAGGTGTTTCTACCCGGTCTATCAACGTCTGCCCCTGATAGACTGAACTGACTACTTTATACAGATAAGGATGACGAGGATGCCATAAGGTAGGATGATTGACCGCTTTAGTGATTTGTTCAAACTTCTTCATAGAATTAGCTTCCACTTTCTCCTCATTCTCCACAAAAACAAGCATTTGACCTTCGGCATCTTTTACTTCCGTCAAGAGTTTGAATTCCATCGTTTTATTCGTCTTGTTACAGATATCCGTACAAACCCTGACTACCGAGGATTTGCCTTGATGCGCCGCTAAATCCGGTGTCGTCACAAATATACCGTACCAGTCAATATGTACAGGCGACTTTCTCACCAGCCGGACATTACGATATATACCTCCGCTAAACACATGTTCACCCGCCCTAGGCGCTACATTGGCTTTCCAGATATTATTTACGCGTACGGCAATCACATTATTTCCCATACGGACTGCTGAAGATATGTCAAAATAGAAACCTGTATAGCCACCGGTATGTGTACCTGCCTTCTTTCCGTTTACAAAGACTTCCGCTTCCTGAAATACTCCGTCAAACTCCACGAAAAGCTGTTGTTTCAAATCTTTTGCAGTTAATTCAAAAGACTTCCTGTACCAGCCATAGCCTGTATAAAAGTCTTTCGACATAAAATAAGGAATACTAAAGGAATGAGGTATTCCAACTGTTTCCCAACTACTATCATCATAGTCCGTCCGTTCGGCGCCTGTATAATCACCTTGCATATACTTCCAATTCCGGTTGAAATTGATACTCTGCCGGCATAGTTCGTCTGTCTGAACTTTAGCACACAGGGTACCACTTAATAAACACAGCAAAAAAAGAAGAATTAATTTCTCTTGTTTCATATCCAATTCTTATTATAATATTCTATCCAAATCCGATTATAAATACAGATGTTATCTCATTCCTTTATCCAACCCATATATTGGTAGTCCTTATACACACGCTCTCTATCAAAAGGGTAAACCTTATCAATTAACAATACCCCCTCCAAATCATTCGCTACCCGAACCGACTTGTCACTATTCGGGACAGGTAAGTATTCCGAATGTTTATAGGAAACAGGACCTCCCAGAATCACTGCACCCAATCGTTCCCTCAACTGTTTACGGAATTTCCGTACATACAAGCCGGACTCACTTTCCGAAAGATGATTGAGATTCAAAGCTATCCCGATATTACTTTCTCCTATCTCGCGTATCATTTTTATCTGTTTATCTACTGTATCTGCAATCCTGAACCGTGTGTTAGTCAGCAGCAACCGAACTCCCCTTTTCTCACCATATTCCGACAAATAACGAAAGGTCTTTTTCATCCCATCATATACCTTTTGCGCAGGATACTTGTCACTCTCAACCGGACCATGCGTCGTAAATAATGCCACACCTATTTGTAATTCTCCCATTTTATCCAGTATCCTCTTATAATAATCCATGCTTTTCTCATAATATTCAGGAACGGCATCACATAAAGTCAAGCCCGGGAAATGGTTTATCTCTTCTATGAAACTGACCACCATAGATATACCACGCTCATCAAGTAACTTCTTCTCTTCACGAAGTGCGTCTAATGAATAATTTGCCAAGTATTCCGCACTCACACAGACCCCGCCGAATGCGTCATAAAAGCAATCAATTTCATCTATATCTTTAAGAATCCCTTTGGAGTATCTGTCCAACGCCAAAATATGATTTCTATTATCGGGCAATACATGCTGTTGAGACGATTGCTGTCCAACGGATATATGCTGTGCGGCAGGTAACTTATTTTTCAGAAGTCCATAAACTGTTTCCCAATCCAAACTCGGTGTATCAAGCAATTCATAACCATCGCCAGCTAACTTGAGCATACCTTGTCCCAGACTTTTCACTATTTGAAAATTTAAACCTGCCAATTCAGAGGGAATGGAAAAACCTATCGGTGTTGACGGTATAAACAGTACATCTTCTCCATAAAGAAGCGAGAGTTTATCTGCTATCTCCTTCAGCTCAATCAAGGTTTGCTTATACTGCGGCAGACTACTGTCGAACGTCCAGCGTCCTGAAGCAAATCCTTTCCGCAAATCCGCAGTAATCTGTAATTTCTGCAAGCAGAACCACTTATTCTGTTCTTTCAAAGCGTAGCTGTCTGCCTGTAGCAACTTATCGCCCTCAACGGATATCCCGCTAAAATAATCGAAAAAGGTAGGCATATATCTGATTGTTTCTTTGGTGAACAAGATATCGCCAAATACCAACAACCGATGATTCACAGGGGTCGCCTGCTGTATTTTTTCTGCTAATTCTACCCTCTCTTCATCAACAGATACATCAAACAAACGTATATCCCCTCCAAAAATATACGAATCATTATCTTTTCCATTCATATCTCCCCGTATCCCATTCGGCCAATATCCTTGAGCCTGAAACAGTTTGTCTCCTGTCGAAAGTTCATCTATTGATTTTATTCTTCCAATCTTCGAACGTATTGCAAAAGGTAGGCTCTCCAGCGTATTGTTATAAATCGCCAGCCGATATTTACCTTCTTCCAGATAATTCACTATCACTCCAAGACCCTCGCCCACTTCAAACAATTGTACTGATTTAAATACTGCATCTACTATCGACCGGAAGTGATTCAGTAAACTATATGGCCTGCCTAGAAAAGTGTTGAAACCACCTTGCATCCATGTAGGTGGCTTGTTGTATTCCAAGGGAGCAGCATTCAGACCATAAGCTGTAAGCGAAAGTATAATTTGCCCCTTCCCCATGGGAATATCAACAGCTACCGGCTCTCCGCCAACCATTGCCAGGACATGAGCCTCATCGGGCAAAGAAGCCCGATAAAGTTCAAAGTTCCTCCGTTCTACAAGTTCATTTTCTCCTATCCTGACTATTCCTCCAGCCGGAACGGTTCTACTTTTACCGATTTTCCATTCTGGCCAAATACGTGCGGCATTTTCTGCCGTAACTATAAAAGTACCGCCCTCGTGAACATACTCTTTCACTTTATCCGCCAACTCCATTCCACCACTGAAAAGGTTTCCGGCAGCCACCATGACAGGATACTGTCTCATCACTTCCACACGTGCATCACTGTGTAAAACATCGGCATTCTCCCCATAAGGAGTCGCACACATTGCTCCCGTTTCATCATGAAAAAAGCCACTCCGTTCATAATTCGGAAAAAATAAACTTATCATCGCATCCGTCAAAAAGTCACCTGCTTCATAATCCATCCCGTTCCAAACCTGAAACCGACCTGCGATATGGTCTGCCGGCATCCAACCTGAATAGAAATCATTGAGTAAGGCGATTTGTGTAACCATACAACCCGGCTGTCCATACTTCTCTACAAAGTTCGCACAATCGGTATGCATTTTACCAATAGGAGTCAATTCTCCCTTGTTAGTAGCAAAATGACCTTCGCACCATCCCGACTCCATGCTGAGTATCGTTGCATTATACATATACTGTGTATAATAAGATCGTTTAAACAACGATAAACTTCCACCTTTATTCACACGCTCGTATTTCTCATCCCGGGAGTAATTCTTATATCCCCATGTATCAAACACCGATACATCACCGAACCACAAGATACCGTACTGCTTTCCCGCTCCGCGCAGATGCATATATTGCACCTGTCCGTTGGTAATCTTATTCTGTGTTTCCGCCCCTGCAAGAATCGTATATCCTTCTTTTAGAATGTAATGCCAGTACCACAGTACACTCAACGAACTGCACCAGTTTCCCAAGTCGGCAGCGACACGGTCAAAATAAGGCTGGGAAGCAAGATACTGCCTTCTGCGATCCGGAATGTACGGTTCCATTATCTGTTTATAGGTAAAGTTAAACCGGCCATCCTGCTCTCCTACATCAAATCCGGTAAACCGGGGTCCCAGGTGCTTTCTGATTTGCTCCGTTTGCCACTCCGGCACGATATATTCACCAAAACTTCCATAAAAAGGACTTCCCGGTCCATACCCACCTATGTTGTGAAGATACATTCCATGCTTTCCTATATATTGCAACTTTCTCGTAAATTCCTGATTCTTTAAGAATGAAGCACCAGGACGATATACCAACCCCGGAACATCAGCCAGTTCAGCTTCGTTTAACGGAACATTCCGCCCGGCTACGAATTGAGTCCGATAATCGAAATCACTCCAGGAAAGAGCCGGATAAGGACGCCGGGAATATTCAGGATATTCCATCGGCTCAACCGGATAAGGGTAGATGACCGGATGTATGGTAAAGAGTTGTCCCGATGCAGCAACATCCGGTACATTGAATAGAAGGAAAACGGTCAATAAGAAATAACGATATAATATCCTCATGTCTGTATCATCAAAATAGAACTATTCTTTTGCGTATTCTATCGACAAATTATCCACATAGAGAATACCGTCATCCTCTCTCGAATCTATCACCATCTTAAATTTATCTCCGGCTTTCAGCAGACCGGTCCGATAGTTATATTGCACCCATTCGCCTGTGCCCTGAACTGTATCATCAATACCAAAATCTGAATAAAGTTTGAATGGGCCGGATGCCTTATAAGTCATAAAACTTATGGTATAATAACCGTCATTCCACACTCCGCCCCAGTCGAACATCAACTCTATTTTTCCTTTTTTAATGCTTAATGATTTAGTTCCGTTGAAAGGCCTTTCATTGGTTACAACCGGATTCCCCTCTGTATAATATCCGATACGGTCTTGAATAAATGTCCAAGGTTCAATCACACTTCCGATCTCGTAAGTTTCATAATCGTCGAGACACTGATAAGCCTTTTTGCCGGTCACGGAAATACCTTTCGACATACCATTGTGGTTGACCGAATATACAGTATATTCAGCACCCGTCACCGAAGCTGCATAATCCAGGAACTCCCTGGTTGTCACCTCTTTATAAAATGTGCCATTTTTATACACTTTATACGAAGTGGCAAAACGCCCTGCACTCCAGGATAATAAACAACCTTCAATATTAGTATCAGATGCTTCTAACTTGGCGGGAACACGAGGTTCAATGCCGTCAGGGATTCCCAAATAGCCCGAATCCACCGCGTAAGTAGCCGAACGCCATCCTTGGCTGTCCACAGCATAAATGCGATATTCAGTCAATGTATCAGGAGCAGAGTCGTCTTCATAAGATTCAACCGTCAAACTATCTGCAATCACTTTTAATCCTCTGACCAATGTATAAAAAGAAGCATCTTCCACTTTAGTCCATTTTAGGAAAACTGAGGTATCACCGCGACTGGCAGTCAATTGTGCAGGAGCACTCAAACGCTGAAGGGCATAATCTTCCTTTTCACAGCTTATATATACAACTGTAATAACAGCCAAAACTATGATATGTATAATATGTTTCATTATTTACTTATTATTTACTGGTTTACTTCTTGTTTCAAATTAATATCCCTCATTATTGGGGAGCAGATTAGGATTGGCATCAGTAGCTTCCTGCGGCAAAGGCCATAGATAGTTGGCAGGTGCAACAAAGACTTTGTGCGAACCGAAATTATACAGTTCGTCGGAAGTGATCGAATTAATCACATCGGCAGCTATCCCCCAGCGACGAATGTCAAAGTATCTCAACCCTTCAAAAGCAAATTCCCATTTCCGTTCATCCTGAATGATTTTCATCATAGCCTTCGGGTCTGTTGTATGAGCCACATGTGCTATTCCGGCACGGTCTCTCACTGCGTCCAATACATCAAATACAGACTGGTCTATATCCCCGAGCATCGTTTTCGCTTCGGCATACATCAACAGCACATCGGTATAGCGCAGAATAATGAAATCGGATTCGTCTTCCTGCAACCATTCTGTCTTTTTATCTTCGTTCATATATCCTTTGTTGATATTTAACGGATAATCTATCGCACACTGCGCATCAATGCCGCACACATACTCAGAGGTGAAAGGCATACCGTTCACGACGGAATAACCGCCAATATAAAACGTACTTTCGAATCGGGGACCACGGTTGGCCCACTTATTCTGAGAATCATATACCATAGATCCTTCAGCCACCGTCTTGCCGTCAGTCAATGGATAAGAATCAATAAACTCCGGCAAGATAGATACAGTTGCCCATGAACCGTTCATGCTTCCTGTCGGCAGTCCGGGGATTTTGCTTCCAAAAGGAGTATTGAACGTACTTCCCTGTTTGGTTCCGTTAGCTACATACTTCAGGCTGAACAATATTTCCGGGTTATTTTCATTCGAATTGGCGAATATGCTTTTATAATCGTCCAAGAACATGGAATTTTCTAAGGTTTTATCAAGTTCCATCAATTCCTTTGCAGCTTCCACCGTATTTTCATAATCCTTGTTATACAAATAAGCACGTACTTTCATCCCCATAGCTGCTTGTTTGGTGGCAAGTCCCCATTTGTTATTATAAGGAGTCATCTCCAGGCAGCTGACAGCTATTTTAAGATCCGGGATAATCAGCTGGTTCGTTATATCATCAACCGAGCTTCTCGGCAACTTTGATTCGGAAGGAAGATAAAGACGATCGATCATTGGAACCGGCCCCCAAAGACTTGTCAGACGTATGTAACATATAGCCCTCACAAAATGCGCCTGTCCTTTTACATAATTCACAAAGTCCTCAGGAAACTCCGATTGCTTGGCCTCTATCTGTTCAATGATCGTATTCGACCAGGAAATAGCCGCATACACCTTCTGATATAAAGATGCGACATTGTCGGTTACGGATTTCAATTCACCCCGTGATATATCAAACCAGGGCTGCGTCCAACTATTCTTATACATGCATACGTCTGCACAAACTTCCCAATACAGATTCCCAAAATACGCTCCGCCTTTGGCTTCGTCGTCCAACGGGCGAAGCATGGAGTACAAACCGGTCACAGCCTGGTCAAAATCATCTTTCGTCTTAAAGAAATTCTCATTAGCCACCGTATCTTTCGGCTCCAGTTCAATCCAATCATTACACCCGCTCAACATAATAGACGAGAAAGCGGATAAAAGCAATACATATATTTTTTTCATACTGTTTCAGTTATTAGAAAGTTAAATCAATACCCATTTTCACTGTCATCGCTTGCGGAATACCACCTCGTTCACCTGCACCGTTGGAGCGTTCCGGATCCAGTCCCCGGTAATTCTTCTTCGTCCAGGTGAATAAATTGGAAGCGGAAACATATACTCTCATTTTCTCCATCCTCAGCGTACGGATGATGTTTAACGGCAGGTCATAGCTCAAAACCAGATTCTTCAGACGCAGATAAGTTCTATCCATCAGGAAATAGCTATTGGCGTAGTCAACATTAGGACCGCTTTCAACCCACAAACGCGGGACTGTCTCACTCGGATGTTCCGGAGTCCAACGTTTCGTCCAATATTGGCCAAAATTGGAACCTTGAAATGTCGGAGTATAATATTCGCATGTTCCATAGGTATAAGCATCTGCAATCCCCTGAAAATCGGCACTGATATTTATACCTTTATACCCAAATGATAAATTTGCGCCAAATGTCCATGCCGGATATTCCGTTCCCAATATCTGACGGTCATTGGCATCAATCACTCCATCCGGTTTTCCTTCAGGACCGCTGATATCTTCAAATACCAAGTCACCCGGTCCTGCTCCTTTCACATGGGGAGAGTTATCCACTTCTTCCTGAGTCTGATAAATCTTGCCGGTCCATTTCAACATATAATAGGAATTCATCGGTTTATTACGAGTCGTAATTTTATTACCACTAATATGACGGTCGGTCTCTCCGGTCATTCCAGGGTCTATGGCATTGACCTTATTTTGAATATGTGACATATTACCACCAATGGAGAAATGGAAGTCTTTCAATCTTTTCTGATAAGTAGCCGATAATTCAAAACCGCTGTTTTGCACTTCTGCCAGGTTGGTTAACACCGATTTGAATCCTGTCTCGTACGGCAATGGCGTATCGAATAAAATGTCTTTTGTCTTACGCATAAAGTAATCACCTTCCAGCACCAGCTCCGAATTGAACAGATGAAGATTAAAACCTACATTCGTCACATTGGTAGTCTCCCAGTGAATATCCGGGTTACCATAAGAAGTCGGAACAACGCCCGTTGCCACCTCATTCCCCCACACATAATTGCCGTCATAACCGATCTTGGCAATATAAGGGAAATTATCGCTGCTATACTGGTTGCCGAGCTGTCCCCAGGAAGCACGCAGTTTCAGAAAGTTAATCGTAGGAATCTTCTTCATGAAATTTTCCTGCGTCAACACCCATCCCACAGAGAAAGAAGGGAATATACCATACTTGAAATTGGAACCGAATCTGGAAGAACCGTCACGACGCAGGTTAAATTCGAAAAGATACTTGTCAGCGAAATCATAGTTCACACGCCCGAATTGGGAAAGAATGGCATATTGTGTCATACTGCTGCTATTTTGCACTGTGGAAGGATCTCCTGAATCGAGAATATGCACATAATTGGAGATGTACTTTCCTCTGGATGTATCAAAATAGTCGTAATTAGTCGCTTCATAGCTGGCAGCAACCATGGCTCTCATATGATGCCTGCCAATTGACTTGGAATATTCCATCTGAACATACGGGTTAATACGGTAATCCCTGGCTGACGACATCTTCAAACTTCCGTTTCCATAATAACCGTCACTAATCACATCTTCCATATCGGCGCCTTCCGCAAGCAGTTCCTCATATCGCCAGTTTTTAACCTCCGGACAGCCCTTCCACTCACTATAATCTCTTAATTGCACATTTGCATTGAGGTATGCATACACTTTCAGTTCAGGAAGAATGTCCCAACTCAAGAAAGCATTACCGTAAATATTATTGTTTTTCTGATGAATCTCATTGTAAAGCATCTTGGTCAACGGATTCTCTCCTTGCACCTGTCCCGTATAGGACAAAGTCGTATTATCGGGCATCGCAATCGTACCGTCTGAGTTATAGGCCGGATTCAGAGGGTTGGCACGCATCAGGTCAAGCGCAAAGACCTCATCTACACTTCCGTTCGGAGTGCGCTGATCGCCGTAAGTATAACCAATAGATGCTCCGATCTTTAATTTGGGAAGTACATAAGTATCCAGATTCAGACGGGCAGTAATCCGTTTATAGTTACCACTGGATGCTATGGATCCCTGGTCCATATAGCCTAAAGAAAAGTAATATTTGGTCTTATTATTTCCGCCGCTTGCACTCATATTGTATTCCTGGGTAGTAGCCGTGCGAAAAATCTGATCAAACCAATCGGTAGAACACGCATCCCTGAATTTAGGTGTACGGTATCTTTCAATTACTTCATCCGGAAAAGCGGACTCTAATCCGGAGTTGATTCGCGCCTCATTCATCAGGAGCATAAATGTTTCTGGATCCGTCACCATGTCCGGCTTACTCTGGTCAGTCATCTTAGACCAAGAAAGGCCTGCACTTACATTAAAAGTTGACTTCCCTTCTCCTTTTCCTTTCTTTGTACTGACCAATACAACACCATTCGCAGCCTGCGAACCGTATATAGAAGCCGATGCAGCATCTTTCAAGACAGAGATACTTTCAATATCCGCTGGATTTACTACATCCATATTCGGAGAAATAACCCCGTCAATCAAGATAAGAGGAGAAGTATTATTCAACGTACCGAGTCCGCGAATGGTGATCTGCGCACCGTCAGCACCTGCCATACCAGACGATTGTGCAATATGTACGCCTGCTATCTTACCTGCCAGGCTCTGCGAAGCACTGGTAATAGGTCGACTCTCTAGTTGTTTCACATCAAGACTCGCCACTGCTCCAGTCAGATTCACCTTTTTCTGTGCGCCATATCCCACTACAACGACTTCATCAAGAAGCTGCGAATTCTCTTTCAATATGACTTTCACATACTTTCGCCCTTTAATGGCAACTTCTTGCTCTTCAAAGCCAATATAAGATACAATTAGGATATCTCCCGATACATTTTCCAAAGAAAAGTTTCCATCCACATCAGTAATAGTTCCTTGATTGTTTCCTTTTAACTTTACATTGGCTCCAATCACCGCTTCTCCGTTTGTGTCGACGACTCGTCCCTTAACTATGCCGTTCTGCATAACCTGCAACTCCCCGTCTACCCCCAACATTGCATAGGAAGGTTGCGCGTTTCCTATTAATAAAAAAATGTCGCTGTCAGGAATAAAGTCTTCCTTAACGAAATAAAGAAAAAATGTTTTTCCATAAAACTGATTTTAAAATTAACTATTCAAGGCATTGCACCCTTGTTTTGCCGCAAAACTAAACAGGATGCATTGCCTGAAAGGGTAGAAATTCGTCTTTTTTAGGGTGAAATTCGGTTATTGAGCTATTCGGAACAATCCGCTGTGAATAAGTGAATCAAATAATCAGATCCGGCTATAAACTAAGCACATATTGCTTGGGAGTCATATTCATCTTACGTTTGAAAAGATCACGGAAATGTTTCACATCATTGAAACCGCATTTGACGCATACCATACCAATATTCGTCTCGCCTTCTTTAAAATATTGGACGGCTTTAAACAGTCGGTATTCATTTATAAATTCAACAACAGTCATTCCGGTTATTCCTTTTATCTTACGGTATAAGGTGGAATGACTCATCCCCATGTATTCCGCAAAAGCAATTATCTCAAAACTGGAATTATTCAGGTTATTATCAATAACCTCCCGGCACTTCAACAGGAACTTTTGTTCTTCTTTCGAATATTTCTTTTCCGTTTTCGCCAATGAGTTCACCATCTCTGCCGAGTCTACACGTGCCAATAGTTGATCGATACGTTTACGGAGATATTTTAATGAAATCGGTTTGGTCAGATAAGCATCCGCACCACAATCAAAAGCCACCATTTTGTCTTCCTCCGAAGTTTTGGCAGTCAACATAATGACAGGAATATGCGTCAGCTTCTTATCTCTCTTCATCAATTGCAGAAAATCCGTCCCACTCATTTTAGGCATCATCACATCACAAATCACGATATCTGGCAATGCGGTCTGCACCAAAGAAAGCCCATCCATTCCATTACTTGCCTTCAATATCTTAAAGTCACCGCTTAAAAAGCGCTCCAGCATATCGAGTATCTCACTCTCGTCATCTATTATTAATAAGGTGTGGGGAGCTGCCGGTGAAGAGACCGACTCTGCCGCCACAAGCATATTCTCTTTCACAGATCTCGGCACAATGATAATTTCTTCTTCCGAAGAAACAGGTTCATCCACTCTTTCTTTTTTGGGAAGTTCAACTATAAATTTAGCCCCTTTGTTCAGTTCACTTTCCACGCGTATCGTCCCGTCATGCAATTCGACCAAATGCTTCACAAAGGAAAGTCCGATACCATCCCCCGTCGAAAATATTTCGGTATTTTCTACCTGGAAAAAGCGGTCGAATATAGCTTCCTGAAATTCTTTTTTAATGCCGATACCATTGTCTTCAACCACTAACGTTATTTTTTCGTCCGTTTCATCGATAGATAATACGATTTTCCCTCCTTCCGGCGTGTATTTAAAAGCATTGGAAATGAGATTGGACAAAAGAATCTCCATCTTTTCGGGATCAAATTCGGCACGAATGATCGTCCGTGACGGCAAGAAATGAAAAATAATATTCTTCTGCTGGCACAGAGCTTCATAATCCACAGTCAAGTCTTTACAGAAAGCAACTAGGTTCAATGATTGCGGCTCGAGTTTCAACTTTCCGGACTCCAGTTTACGGAAGTCTATAATCCGGCTAATCAACTTGTTCAGTTTCATAGCATTTCTGTACATACCCACCAAGAAAGATTTAGGAACCGAAACCGGACCTCTGCCCTCCCTGCCCGTAAGAAGTTCCTCCAAAGGAGAGGTTATCAAAAAAATAGGCGTACGCAGTTCATGCGTAATATTCGTATAAAAGCTCAGCTTTGCTTCGTTGATATTTTTAGCCGCTTTCTTCTCTATCTCATTCAAATGTACCAAATGTTTTATATTCAATTCATGACGGTACAGCCAAAATATAAAAATGATTAGTCCTAAGATAAACAGCCCCCAAAGCGACAAAGCCCAAGTGGTTTTCCACCAAGGGGGTGTGATAATAATCTTCAGGCAAGATGCCTTATCAGTCCATTGCCCTTCATTGTCAGAAGCCTTGACATAAAAATTATATTCTCCGGGGGGAATATTAGTATAGGAAATCTGCCGGGCATGGGAGATTTCTGACCAACCGTTCTCGAAATTTTCCATATAGCAAGAGAACTGCACCTTGTCAGGGGAAATCAACTCAGGTGTTGAGAAATGAATCGTAAAAAAGTTCTGATCATATGGCAAGTGTATATCCTCCGATTGCATGCCATAGAGATTCACAACTTTATTCTCATGATTCAACAGCTCAAGATTGGTGAAATACACATGATTAACCTGTTCACCGTCATATTTAATATCTTCCGGTTTGAAACTGAATAAACCTCCCGTACTTCCAAAATACATTGTATCCCCCTCCTGAAAACACGCGTTATAATTGAATTGGGTAGAAGTAAGGTTGTCTTCTTTGCCAAAACGAATAAACTTTCCATTGACAGGATTATAGCGAAACAAGCCATTGTACGTACTCACCCATAAATAACCGGACTTATCTTCCAGCATCCCCACTACATTCACATCTGTCAGGCCGCTTCCAACCCCATACGAAGTGATTTCCCCAGACGTTTGGTCTAATCTGTATAGCCCGGCATATTCTATCGAGAACCAGATCTGATTCCGGGAATCAATATACATATACCGTATCATATTACCGGGTATTGGAGTCTTTTTGGACTCTTTAAAGTAATGTTCTAGAGGTTCTGTCGTTTTCCGGTCAAACTTATAGAGTCCATGCCCCATGGTGCAAAGCCAGATAGCATCTCTTTCAAATATAATATTCAAAGCATTCAGGTTACTCAGATTGTCTATCACAGTGAATGTTTCGCTCTTTTTATGAAAACAATAAACATCTTCAGCTATAATCCAAATATTACCCTCACCATCGTCCTTTATCTGCCATATTCTATTTGCACTCTCTTCACCATTAACCGATGGCAACGCATAATTCTTAAATGTATGACCGGACAGTGAATAGCGGCTGAGTCCCTTGCCGTATATTCCCAACCAGGCAAACTCCTCATCTACTGATAATGACAAAAGATTGTCACCCGAAATAGCACTATTACGAGTCGTATATTTCAGAAGTTGGTCATTCTTTACATCATAAATGTTCAGTCCTCCGCCGTCCAATCCCACATACAACCGTTCCTTTTGAGCAATGACAGCGGTCACCATATCATACGATAGTTTTTTATTCTGTACGCAGAAAGACTGAAACCAGTCATAATGTTCCGAACTTGCATTCAGTCCTCCCCGGTACGTACCGATCCAAAGATTCTGCCCCCGATCTACAAATAATGAATAAATGGCATCACTGCTCATATCGCTTTCCCCCGAAGAAATGCCGGAGCATCCTTCTTCATTAAAAACCATCAGCCCGTTTCCATCTGTTCCAAATAATGTTTCATCTTTATAGTCGACAATTGTCTTTACACTTGACGGTATCCTGACTTCCAACTTTTCAAGGATATTCTCCTTGTTCATCCTAAAAACAAGACTTGGATAGCCTATGCCAAAACCAAGAAAAATCATATCTTTATTCGCACTGTAATACAAACAGTCGCTCAGTACTTTTGAGTCAAACGGAAAATGAGCCCGAATCCTCATTTCGTTGGAATCAATGACATACAAACCATCTGTGGCATGTCCTATCAATACCCCCTCTTTATAGTCTGAAATAGACAACCATTCTATTTTCTTTTTATAATCACACGTTTCAAAGACACCTCCCTCTTTACGTACCAATAGTTCATGTGAAAAGGTCAATACAAAGACTTTTCCTTGATTCACTACAATATTTTTGATACTTTTCGTTATCCTTCGTCTTTCACCTGTCGGAAGGATCCATTCACACAAACGAAAATTATTCTCTTTATAAGAATAAAGATCCAATCCCTGTTCGGTTCCTACCCAAAGTTCATCTCCCACCGAAGCCACAACTTCGACATAGTTATTAATTATAGATAAGCTGTCTTGGGAGTCATGTCTGAAAATGGTAAAATCAACTCCGTCAAATTTACACAGTCCGTTGAACGTTCCCAACCAAATAAACCCTAAATGATCTTGGGTGATAGACTTCACTGTATTATTGGATAGCCCGTCCGACATATCCCAATGTTTAAAATGCTCATAGCCGACAGAAACACGGAGAGGGAAGATAATAAGCAATATAAAAATTATTATTTTCAAGTTCTTCATAGTATAGCTATATCTTATAATACCACATTACTGTCCCATTAAAATATAAAAAATTCTTCCTTGGAATATTACAGTTTCCTAGTAGACAGGGCATTAATGAGAGATTTCATAGATTAAAAATACAAAAGTAACATTTTTACATATATCTTGTAACCCGTTAGCGGAATTAAATAAATAACTGTATGAATATTGAAAAGCTGTACATATCATTGATATCTAGCAAATTAGTAGTGACCAAACTATTGATTACAACCAATTCCATGCACAACTTATATGCAATATTCGTAAGATTTCTCGACATCTGCAAGCAATTGGCCGATAATTTGGTGAATGAGTCCGGTAATATTCCAAGATGTGGAGTAGTTCCCAGATTTTCGGACTTGGAAATAATAGCCCTCAGCCTGACATCAGAAGCGATCGGTATTGACAGTGAATCCTTCCTGTTCTCCAAGCTAGAGGAATATAGGACGGAAATCCCTAATCTGGTCTCCTGTCAACAATATAATGACAGACGTAAATACACGTCTTCACTCTGTAAGGTTATTCGTGATAGGATGGTTCAACATCTGGATGGATGTGAAGAATACTTTTGCATAGATTCCAAACCGATAGAGGTTTGTCGCTTAGCTCGTGCAAGACGATGCAAGATGGGGAAGAATAATTATGAAAAAGCTCCTGTAACCGGCTATTGCGCCTCCCAAGGTGTATATATTACTATGGTTATAAGTTACATGCTCTTTGCGGATTGAACGGGGTTGTACATTCATTTGACCTGACAAAGGCTAATGTACACGATATTCACTATTTGGAGGATATAAAGACAGAATATAACAATTGCACTGTCATCGGTGATAAGGGGTATATCAATGTAGAGATACAATTGGATTTGTTTGAAACAGTAAATATAAGTTTTGAAGTGCCATATCGATCAAATCTGAAGGACTGGAAACCTACATTCACTCCGTTTACGAAGTTCAGAAAGAGGATTGAGACACTTTTTTCACAGCTTTGTGATCAATTTATGATTGTTAGGAACTATGCAAAGGATACAGAAGGATTGTTCACCCGCATTATCGGGAAAATCAGCGCACTGACAATCCTACAATATATTAACAAACTAAATGGAAGACCTATTGAAAGAATTAAATATGCGCTAATGTAATTCCGTCAACGGGTTATATTACATTACCATTAATAAAAACCAGCTTTACTCTATCATACAATTCCATCCCCGAATACATCTCTAACGATAAATACAATATTACCAACCAAAACTCTTACCAATAAAAGTATTATCTTTGTTGCATGAAAAAACTAGTCATTGTAGGATGTGGACGACTTGCAGAAATCGTTGCGGATGCAGTTGTCAATGGCTTATTAGCAGATTATCATCTGGTAGGTGTCTATTCGCGTACGGCATCAAAAGCAGCACACATCGTAAATAAAATGCAGCAACATGGCAAGCCTTGCATTGCTTGCGCCACATTGGAAGAGTTATTGGCATTAAAGCCTGATTATCTGGTAGAATCGGCCTCTCCTGCCGCCATGCGGGAATTGGCTTTGCCGGCATTGAGAAACGGAACGTCTGTCGTTACTTTGTCTATCGGTGCTTTGGCAGATGAGGCATTCTACCGGAAAGTGACAGAAACCGCCAGGGCAAATGGTACACGGGTCTATATCGCATCCGGAGCTACCGGTGGATTCGATGTTTTAAGAACTGCCTCCCTGATGGGAAATACGACGGCTCGCTTCTTCAATGAAAAAGGTCCTAACGCACTCAAAGGAACTCCCGTTTATGATGATTCTTTGCAAACGGAGCAGCGTACCGTTTTCTCCGGCAGTGCTGCGGAAGCGATTCGCCTCTTTCCAACCAAAGTGAATGTTACAGTTGCCGCCTCACGGGCTTCTGTCGGTCCGGAGAATATGCAGGTATCCATACAGTCTACTCCCGGATTTATGGGAGATACGCAAAGAGTAGAAATCAAAAATGACCAGGTGCATGCCGTAGTAGACATTTATAGTGCTACATCTGATATTGCAGGGTGGTCAGTAGTGAGCACCCTGATTAATATCGCTTCACCCATTGTATTCTGACAGATTGGCCAGTACTTTTGCGCTCAGGCGGTCAAACGCCTGACGCGTGCGGCCAGTAGACACCTGCATACAACGTACATGCGGATGATTGAGAAGCTGTTCACCCCCCAATGCGCCTATCGTGTCACAAAAGCAAAGGTTATCACCTTCCAGCCATTCAGTAAAAGCAGCCTCATCCCATGCCGGTGACAAACCGGTATTGAATAAGATCTTCCGGTTACCCATCTGCTTAAATTCCTCTTCGTGAAGTAAAACCGTATTTTTATTAAGGCAGCAGCAAATGACTTCACTCTCTGCAAGGAGTTCCCTCAATGGCAAAAAGCGATATCCTTTGGCAGTAGCCGCTTCTTTCTCACTGCGGGCATAATATGAAATATCAGCACCAAAGAATTTCAAGGCGTCCGCTATCATGCCGCCAGACTTACCCAATCCGATTATTCCGACTTTCAATCCGGTGATCTCACGAGGCAATTCTTCCCACGGTTCCTGTCCAAAGCCGTGCAAACAGCGCACCAACTCACTGACTACATATTCCACCACTCCTTCGTCACCATAATCCCGGATACCTGTTACCATGATACCTCGTTCATTGGCATAACGAATATCGACATTGGCACTTTCGGGAGAATAGAGTGAACAACACATTCCAATGTATTTCACATTCGGACAACATTCGAGTACATACCGGTTGATACGAGAGGTATAACTCAAAAGCACCGCATCAGCATCTCCGATACGGGCAATTATTTCATCATCATCCGCGGGTATATCAGGATACATCACCACCTGACCGGCAAATGAATACAACGCTTTTTCGGCCGACGGAACCAGGCTGACCGGTTCTATAGCTACAAGTTTCTGAAACATCGTTTTTTTATTTTAGAAGTATTATACAAACATATATGGTTACCGGATTAGTAACCCAACATGGGCGCTAAGATACAAATTTCCAGCCATAATATCATTTAAAGATGAATGATTACAGTACGTTTTAGACACGCAAACGCAAGTTAAACAGGTACATTCAGAGTTCACTACTCGCCGTTCGGCTCCTTGGGTGGCGGTGCAATGAAGTGCATCTGATTGCCCCGTCCCTCCCTCTTGATAATACCCTCGGCAGCAAAGGATTTGAGGTCAGCGAGCGCGGTATTCTTCAGCCGCCCTGTGAGTTGGGTGTACGTTGTTCTTGTAATAAACCCATGTTGCCGGATATATTGTAGTACAATCTGTTTCAGTTTTTCGCTGTCACACTCTCTTGAGGTATTAAAGTCTATGTATTTTCTACGCTCCAGATCACCCCGGACGCCTGTCCGGAATTCCTTAGAAGCACGGAAGTTCACCCCGTTGAAAGAAACGGAGTTGGAACGCAAGTCTTTCTTGTCCTCCACCAAACGAGATGTCACCTTGGCGGAGAAGAATCCAAACTCTCCCAGTTCTACCCGGAATCCCTCGCCCAGATAGTCGAGTGTTTCGTCCCGCAACTCGGAAAGGATCCCTTCTATCATCCCCTCCTTGAATCCGGTTCTCTTGGCTACTGCCCGAATAAGCTGCTTTGCCGTAATCGTTCCGCTATAAACAATGTCGGCATACATCGTTTCAGTCTCGCCCTCTTTCGTGGTGAGGGACGGTTTCTTCTTTAAATTGTAATAAGCCATCTTTCTTTTCTAACTATGATTAAGAACTTTCAGTGCAGAGATTAAGGATTTTCAGTGCAGAGATTAATGTATTTTTGTGCAGAGATTAATGTATTTTTGTGCAGTCGGGAAGTCGTCACCTTGCAAGGTGACCATTATCACTTTATAGAAGGACAAATGGCATCTTATAAAGTGATAAATGTCACTCTATAGCGTGACATCCCCTTAGTGAAAGGAGGAAAATCTGTAAAGGTACAAAATTAAGAGGCGAAAAGCAAGAGGGGGTACCATAAAACTTCATCTATAAATGTAATGCAATTGCAAAATGAAAACGCTTCTGCCAACCACTGATACCGCTTCCTTTTTATTTATCCGCATAGATTTGTTGATTTTTAAATTATTTCAGTACATTTGTCTGCGCCTACATCTATACAGGAAGCATGAAAATAAACGAAATACAGTCCATAAAAGAACTACGCAACGGCTCCTACCAGGCTTTTACACAGATTTATGAAGCCTATGCCGACCGACTTTACAGCTTTGTTCTTAAACAACTAAAAAATCGTTCCCTGACGCAGGACATTGTTCAGGATACCTTTTTACGCCTGTGGGACAACCGTAGCCAGTTGAATAGCTTCGGCAATCTGCAGGCTTTCATCTTCACCATCGCCAAACATCAGGTCATTGATTATTTCCGCAAACAGGTCAACGAACTGCAATTCGAGGATTTTATGGAGTACTGCGAGAACCAGGCAACTGACGTATCGCCGGAAGATATCTTATTGTACGACGAATTCCTGCAACAACTCCAACAATCGAAAAAAGTACTGTCACAACGGGAACATGAGATTTATGAATTAAGCAGGGAGAAACATATCCCCATCAAGCAAATAGCCGAACAACTGGATCTCTCCGAACAAACGGTGAAAAACTATCTGACTTCTGCCCTGAAGATTCTTCGCAGCGAAATGATGAAATATAATATTCTCTTTATTTTCTTCCTGTAATAAGAATAACACTTTCAGTAGGAATAATTAAAACTTCACACAACTTTACAAACACCTATTATTCCTAACTTTTTCTATGCTATACAACATAAAAAAAGTCTAGTACTCCCTTTATGTATTTACGTATAACCTATAGAAACACCAATAATATGAGTCCACAATTTAAAAAGTTATATTGCCAGTACATCGAAAAAGGAATCACCTCTTCCGATATTGGAAAGTTCAGAAATGAACTCAATAACATACCTGACGAAGAGTTATGGAATACCATGATAGATATGGAAAACGACACAGTAGAGATAAAGATGCCTCCTATGATGAAAAAGCAAATTCGAAAGGAACTACAACAAATCATCTGGAGACGCCGTTGGTTGCAATATATGAAATATGCTGCCATTATCGCTATCATCCTATCATCCTCTTTTGGACTTTATACATGGATGAATAACCCGGAAAGTCAAATGGTTGCTGTAACAGTTAAAGCTGGCAGTAAAGCAGAAATGGCTCTCCCTGATGGTACATTTGTACAACTAAATGCGGCTACAAACCTAGAATATGATGTAAACAACTCCAAGCAACGCCTTGTCAAACTCTCAGGAGAAGCCTTTTTCGATGTTGCCAAGAATCCCGATTGCCCATTCAAGGTAATAATCAACGATCTGCAAATTGAAGTAGTAGGAACTTCATTCAATGTAAAGACCTATAAAAAAGACATTGTAGAAACATCTTTACTTAGCGGACGAATCAGAATATCAGGTGGTTCACTTCCCCATGAATATACGCTTTCACCTGGACAAAAGGCAACCTATTCCGCTATGGACAGAACACTACGAATAAGCAAAGCGGATGCCCATGTTGAAGCCGGATGGAGAGATAATTACCTCATCTTTGAATCCACACCATTAATTGATGTAATAGCCCAGATAGAACGATGGTATGGGGTGGAAATCAGATTATATCATAAGCAAATCGCACAAGATTTACTATCAGGATCTTTCCGAAACGAAAGTATACAGAATGTCATAAGATCCTTAAGCATACAATACGGATTTAAGTACGAGATATATAAAGATATAATTACTATTTACTAATTTAAAAGAAAGGAGCGTATGGAAAACACACAGTAGTTAAAATCAAAAAAGAACAACCAAAGAATCGCCCAATCCTTTGGTTGTATGGAAGTCGATAAAATTTTATACATCAAAACATTATCAACTATGAATATCACAAAGTTAACATTTTTATTGAGAAGGAAACTGCGGAACAGCCTTATTTTTAGAAACTTTACCATTTTATCCGCTGCTATAATTTTATTCCCTTCGGGAGTGTTTGCCCAAGAAGGAAATGTGTCCATTAATATCAAAAATGGCACGGTAAAAACTTTCATGAAGCAAGTAGAACAGCAAACGAGATATACTTTTGTATACCGGAATCATGTTCTTAACGATCAGACTAAAGTTACAATTAGCTGCACAAAGAAGCCTATCAGCGAAGTGCTCTCACAAGTATTTACTCCTCTGAATATATCCTATTCATTTACTAACAACACCATCGTATTGGTAAAACAGGAGACAGAACAAAGAAGTAATGAAAGGAGAGCGATTAAAGGAACCGTACTAGATGAAAGTGGAATTCCTATTATTGGCGCCAATGTCATGCAAGGAAAAGGAACCGGAGTCATTACAGATATTAACGGAAACTTTACCATTGTAGCAGATCCTAACCAACCACTAACAGTATCTTATATTGGATTTGACTCACAACAAGTGAAAGCTGGCAATAAAAACAATCTGAAAATATATTTGAAAGAAAGCAGCATTGCATTAAATGAGGTAGTTGTAGTCGGCTATGGCTCCCAGTCCGAAAAACTAGTAACCACTTCTATCAGTAGCCTGAAAGTGGATGATCTGGATCAAGGCAGTGACTACAATGTAGCTAAGATGCTGCAAGGTCGTACTCCTGGTGTAAATGTAGCCTCTGCCAGCGGTACCCCCGGTGAACAACCGAGTGTACGGGTACGTGGTATTGCATCCATCACAGGTAACAGCACCCCATTGTATGTGGTCGATGGAGTTCCCAGTGAATCAATGCCTATGCTAAACCCCAACGACATCGAACGCATGGACGTATTGAAAGATGCTTCAGCTGCTGCCATCTATGGTTCGCGAGCTAACAACGGTGTTGTCATCATCACCACAAAATCGGGAAACACCAACAGTAAAACACGCGTAAATGCTAGTGTACGCCACAGCCTTGGATGGATTGCCAACGATATACCAATGGCAAATGTAGCAGAATATGCTCGTACTATGCAAGCAGCCGTAGATAATTGGAATGTGCAGAAAAAGGACACAAAATCATTCTTTATCCCCGACCGGATTACCGAAACAGACTGGCTCGGACTAATTCAACGTGATATAGCACACTCTACTACGGCATCTATCAATCTCTCGGGAGGTAATGAGAAAACTACCTTTTTCACCTCTGTGGGATTTAACGACCAACAAGGTATCATCCGCACCAGCGGATTCCAGCAAACCAACCTACGGGCAAAATTTACTCATCAGCTGAACAAATGGTTTAAACTGAATCTAAACCTCACGGGATCTTACAGCCGTTTTGATAAGGTAGAAGAGTCATCTACCAGTTTGAAAGTGATTCGTACTGCGCGTGAAGAACAACCATGGATTGGAGCTTATCGGGAAGATGGAGGCTATACAGTGATGTCAACAGAATTATGTCGTCATAATCCTGTTATGCTGATTAATGAAGAAGACTGGACTGTACATAAAAAACAAGGAGTAGCTGCCCTTAGTTTTGATATTACTCCTATCAAAGGACTCAAGTACACCCCCTCATTCAGCATATACGGTATTCTTGATGAAGAAAAGAAAACAATTTCAGAGAAACATGACGCACGTTCCAAAAATGCAGGATGGGGTGCACTTAGCGAACAGAAAAATGTAAGCTACCGATATGTTATAGACAACGTAATTTCGTATGAAAATAGTTGGGATAAACTGACTTATTCAGCAATGCTTGGTCATTCATACGAAGAGTATAACTATGAAACTTTTGGGGCTTATAGTGATAATTACGCAAACGGTGCTTATCCTTCTTCCAGCTTCGGTCTGATAAATTCCGGTTCTAATATCTACGCAGGTAGTATCGGATATAATGCATATGCACTCGAATCTTATTTCGGACGTGTCGCCCTGAATTGGGATAATCGCTATATCTTAAATGTAACGATGCGTCGTGACGGTTCTTCACGTTTCTCAAAAGATAAACGTTATGGAACATTTCCTTCTGCTTCTTTCGCGTGGCGGATTATCAACGAACCATTTTTCCCTAAAGGTACGCCTCTGAATGACTTAAAGTTACGCGCCAGTTGGGGCAAGACTGGCAGTATGGATGGCATCAGTAACTGGGCAGCTATGTCATTAGTAACTTCGGGAGGAAATTCTTATAATGGTTCATCCGGTTTTAAAATCGGAGCAGATGCTGCGGACCTTATCTGGGAGAAAGCTAATCAGGTGAATGTCGGAATCAACGCAGAGCTATTCAACGGACGACTGACGCTATCTGTAGACGGATACTATCAAAAGACAAGCGGATTACTTTATAATATCAGTACTCTTGCTACAACAGGATATACTACCCGGACAGCCAATATCGGCTCGCTGGAGAACAAAGGATTGGAAGTGATGGTGAGCGGTAAAATATTCGATGGTCCTTTTAAATGGGAGCTTGCTACTAACCTCTCCTATACAAAAAACAAACTGTTATCATTGGATGGAGTACTTGATATGAAAATCAACGGTGGTGGTGCCAATACCGGTAAAGTAATGCATGCTCTAATGGTAGGTAAACCGGTTAGTGCTTTCTATATGTTGCGTCAAGATGGCATTTATCAAACCGACCAGGAAGTACCAAGCAAACTCTACGCTAAAGGAGTACGTGCCGGTGATTGTAAGTACTTTGACTACAACAATGATGGAGATATCACAGACGATGACCGCATGTATGTAGGAAAGGTTACACCAGACATTTATGGTGGTATTACTTCGACTATGAACTGGAAAAACTTCGACTTATCCATTTTCTGCCAATTTGCAGCCGGAGGTAAAATCCTGTCAGCGTGGAAAGGCTGCGGGGGAACAGAAGGTACGGAACATCTCGGCTTGGCGTCCAGTAGTATCAAAGGTTACAAAAATGGCACACTGGTCGATTCGGAACAGTTCTATAACATATCAAAATATGCCGCCAACCATTACTGGAGGGGAGAAGGAACCAGTAACACTGTTCCACGCCCTACTTTGGCAGGAACGTTCACTGGTGGTTTCGGAAACAATCTTGTTTCTACCCGTTATCTGGAAGATGCTTCTTATTTCAAATTCAAAACCATCACATTGGGATATAGCCTTCCTCATTCTCTGTTGTCAAAAATACATGTAACGGGAGCTCGCATCTTTGTTTCTCTCGACAACTTTTTTACACTGACTAAATATTCCGGATATGATCCGGAATTCTCATACGAAAGTAATCCGACAGGCAACAGCTACGGAGCAGATTTCGGAGAACAAGCCACATTAAAGAGTTTTATCATAGGTGCAAGCATTAACTTCTAAAACTAACGATATGAAAAATATAAAACTATTATTCACTCTGGTTTTAATGACCATAACTGTACTCGGCACGAGCTGTTCTGACTGGCTGGACGACATCAGCCCCCGACATGCAATTCCTCAATCAGCCTTGACGGATGATGATCTCGAAAAGCTATTAAATGGAGTATACGCCACTATGGAAAATTATACATTTACTTTCTGGTGGTTGGATGATATACAAGGGGAAAATTTCAAAGCAGGTCCTGGAGGAGGTCAAATTACAGACCCATGCGAAATGTCTCCCTCGTATACCAATCAGGCAATTAACATTCTCTCCTTTTGGAGAAACTCATTTACAACATTACATCAGGTCAATTTTCTCGTAGAAACTTATGAAGCTTCCGAAAACAAAGAAAGTGCTCTTATGAAAAAAGTAGGTGGTGTCTCTTACTATTTCCGTGCATTTATTTATTATCGTTTGGCCTCTCATTATGGAAATGTCCCCATCCTGCGTAAACGTTCAAAAGAGGTGGTTCCTATCTCTCCGGAAGCTGAAGTATGGACATTCATCGAAGAGGATTTGGGTAAAGCTATTCGCTTACTGTCAAAAGCAGATTCCAAATGGTACGTATCTTCTGACGCAGCAAATGCACTTGCTGCACGTGTAGCTCTTTTCCAGAACAAGATGACGGATGCTGCAAACTATGCAGAAGCAGTATTAGCTAATTCTAGTTTCTCGCTCGCATCCACTGCTATGGATTTCTCTAAAAATTGGGTTGCAGGAAGTTCAAGTCCGGAAATTATATTTGCCTATGTTAATAATTCAAGAGCATCCAGTCCTCTAAACTTCACATTATACGTTAATGACACTGACGGTTCATGGAATTATGCTCCATCTGATTGGTGTTATAGTAGTCTTTTTGCTGATGATAATACTCTTTCACGCAAAGGAGACGTACGGTCAAAAGCCACATTCACCAGCCAAGATGCCAACCGCGTAATCAAATATCCGAATGGGACTTATCAATTGGCGGAAACGTCAGATTATACCTGCACACCGGTAGTAATCTCCCGTATTTCAGAAATGTATCTGGTAAAAGCCGAAGCTCTCGGAAAAACGAACGGAGCCGCCACATTAGTGGAATATATGAAAAAAAGATATACTACCGCTCCAAGTGAAGCAGCAATCAAAGCTCTATCGGACAAAGAATATCAGACATTGATCTTGGACGAACGCCGTCGTGAATTTTATGCTGAAGACATGCGCTGGCAAGACATCAAACGCACGAATCGCTTAGAATTGTTAGAAACACTTGATGGTCGTACTTATCTGATGTATTATCCGATTCCGCAAGATGAGATTGACATGGCCGGTACGGCAGCCTACCCACAAAATCCCGGATATGCGGGATATACAGGAAATTAATAACAAAACCTTAAATGATTATTATGTGTATGACAACTATTAAAAATAAAGTACGGATATGTCCGTTCATATATATTGTTTGTCTCTTATTATTTGCCGCATGCAGCAACGAAGACAATGCCGGAAAAGACATTCCTTCCGCAACTTTCTCAATCTCTCCCGAAAGAGGGCAAATAGAAGGTGAAATACAATTCACTAACGCATCTTATGGAGGTAGTGGCAACTTTACTTATGTATGGGATTTCGGGGACGGAACGACTTCTACCGAAGAAAGCCCGAAGCACGTGTACAATGAGAAAGGTATATTTGTTGTTAGTTTGACCATAACCGACAGCAGTGGAAGATCGAACCTCTACCGGAAAACAATTGAAATTACCGATAAAGTAGTAGAAAAAGGAGACCTCACATTACTATGGACTTCCTCCACTCATTTAGCTAAGTTAGTTTCCAATTCCGCTGCTCTTTCTCCTGATGAAAAAACGGTTTACATCAATAGCAATGACCACATATTACATAGTTATGATGTAACTTCAGGTATTGAAAAATGGGCATTCGATATGACTAATCCATCTTGGGGAGCGCAGGCAACAGGAGGCTCAAACATGACACCGTCTGTAGATACGGATGGCACAATCTACATTGGCACAGGTGACGGAAGCAATGGTAAACTATTTGCTATCAATCCTGATGGAAATAAGAAATGGATTACTTTCAATGATCCGACTACCGGTTTTTGGAATAAAGGCAACGCCGCCAATGCCAAAATGCGTAGTGTGTCACCAGCATTTGATGATAAATATGTATACTGTGGTAATGGGGGAAGCACCGGTTCAATGATTGCAATAGACAAAACAACAGGAAACCGCGTTAGCTATTTAACTAATGCAGATGGTACCAGCGGTCCTGCCGGAGGTGTTTATGCAGGTCCTGTTATCTCCAAACAAGGAATGATGTATATCATGTGTACCAACTACGGAATGTTTGGTGTAGCCAAAGCTACTATGGCTAAAGATGACAATACTTTCAGCCCATGGGCATGGAGAGCATTTGACAGTGGTTTGAACAGCGGCTGTCATGCATCAATGGCCATAGACAATGAAGGAAATGTATATGGCATGATTTATACATCTGATCTGACTACTACCATCTATTCCGTTGCCAGTGACGGTAGTGTACGTTGGACTACCCCTATTGAGAATACCGGCAAACAAGATCAGGGAGGAGTCGTTATCGGCACAGATGGCACTGTATATGCCTCATTGAAGAGTCAGGGAGATATGCCTGGCGGAATTGTTGCATTGTCAGCAGGTGGAACTATCAAATGGCAATATGAGATATCAGAAAGTGTCAGCAGTACTCCTGTTATTGATAAGGATGGACATATCTTGTTCGGTACGGAACGTGGCAATTTCTATATCCTAGACGCAAATGGTACCGACGCTATTGCCGTACTTGATATAGCTGGAGCAATTGCTAACAGTGAAAGTGCTTATGCATCCGAATGGGCTGCAACACAAGGCAAATTCTGGAGTTCACCGGTAGTGGATGCAGACGGTACTATCTATGTAGCGATCACTAATACTCAAGATGAATCAAAGAGTTTACTAGTAGCCCTGTCATCCAAATATGTGAAAGGGTTACCAACGACAGGGTGGCCAATGCGTGCCAAAGATGCTCAGCACACTGCTACAGTAAGATAACTTTAATTAAACAGGATAGGTTATTTCGATAGCCTATCCTAATTATCTAATAAATAAAATAAAAAGACTATGAAGAAAGTATTTTTTCTTTTGGCAATCATCTTACTCGTATCCGGGCAAGTGATGTGTACCAGTTGTGGCTCTTCCAATGATGAATATGAAAACAAAAATCAGCCGACTCCTCCGGATGATAATGAAGACCCGGAGGATCCAGGTGAAGAACCTGACACTAAAAGTTTAACAACCGACTTAAAGAATCTTTCCAGCAACACAAGTCTGAAAATGTGGACTTGCGCTCATCGTAGCAACACCTATAAGGGAATACGTGACGGAATACCTGAAAATTCTATTCCCGCTATCCAATATGCAATAGAAGTCGGTGCTGATATGATTGAAATAGACCCTAGAGCCACTTCTGACGGAATAATCGTAAATATGCACAATACAACCATTAATGCTACAACAAACGGAACTGGTGCTGTAGCCAATATGACTTATCAAACTCTTTATCAATATTTTTTAAAAGGTTCTAAAGGTATCACTGAATACAAAGTGCCTACACTTGAGGAAGTATTGGATGCTGCAAAAGACAAAATCTATGTTTGTGTCGATGTAAAAGAGAAGGGGCTTTTAGGTAAAATCATTAAAATGGTTGCAGAAAAAGGGATGATCGACCAGGTTTGCTATTATACTGGTTCCAGCACATCATATATTGAAGAAATGAATACTATTAACCCTGGAGCCATTCCTTTTCCATGGGTATCCACAGCAGCAGAAGTAAAAGTCCTCGCCAAATATTACAGTAAAGTACAAATGGTACAATTCGGAATAGACAATGCATCTCTCACTGAACTAATGGGAGCTATTAAAGATGTCAAGTTAGTAGGTTATGCCAATCATTTAGATTGGGATAGCGATCTACTGAATAGTAAATATTCTCACCTTCAAACTTTTATAGACAACAAAATAGAAGTTGTGCAAACTGATTACTCTGATCTTGTCAACTCTTATTTAAAAGAAAAAGGATTAAGATAACTTTATAGGATAGTTTTTCATAGGTACCAAATATAGATCAAAACATTTTATTTAAGAAAAGCACGTATGACAAGGAAAATTATATTTCTATTATCAGTTCTTCTGGTTTCATTATCTGCTGAAGCAGAATCCAGAATTGATAAACTATTGAGGAATCTTCACGACAAGAACTCTCAATATGTATTTGTTATAGCTCACCGCGGCGACTGGAGGAATGCTCCGGAGAACTCCATACAATGTATAGAGAATGCCATCGCGATGGGAGCAGACATGGTGGAACTTGACATTCAACAAACCAAAGACAACAACTTTATTTGTATGCACGACGCAACGCTAGACCGCACTTCAACAGGAAAAGGAGCCATTAAAAACTATACGGCAACAGAACTAAAACAATTTGTGCTGAAAAGTGGAAACGGTATAAAGACCCGCCGATCCATACCCACTTTAGAAGAAGCATTAATGACATGTAAAGATCGTATTCTAGTCAATATAGATAAAGGTGGAACATATATAAAGGAGATTCTTCCCATCATCCGAAAATGTGGAATGGAAAAACAAGTGGTTATAAAAGGAAGGTATCCTGTCGAGAAAGTTCAAGAGGAATATGGAAACAATACCGATATGCTCTATATGCCTATCATTCATTTATGGAAAGAAGAAGATATAAAAGCGACCGAAAGTTTTATTAAAGACTTTACGCCAATAGCCTATGAACTCTGCTTCAAAGACGAACAGACTTCAAATTTAAAGGTAATTGATAAAATTGTACAATCTGGTAGTCGGGTATGGATGAATACTCTATGGGATAGTCTATGCGGTGGACATGATGATGAAAACGCCCTACTGGAAGGGAAAGAAAAGCATTGGGGATGGATACTGGAACATAAGGCAACTATGATACAAACTGATCGCCCTCAAGAATTAATCAAATACTTAGAAAATAAAGGTTTAAGAAAACTATAAGCAATAACAACTTAACACATTTGCAAAAGAAAAAGGCCAATTCACCCCCATGAATTGACCTTTATTTTTTTCTATCTGTCTCTGTTATAATCTTTCATTCCTGTTATTCAGCCTTGAATTTGATCTTCAGAATCTTACTGATAGCCGGTTTATATTTCTTCAACATTCGGTCGAATCCCAAGTCATTCGGATGGGTCCCATCTACAGTCCCCTCATGGTCTGTTCCCAAGAATTGATCTTCTTTTATGAAATACAGGTTCTTGACATTCTTCTTTCGCAATACTTCTACCTGTTCAGCGATGGCCTCGTTCTGCCGTTTTACATTCTCACGAGCTTTCTGGTTGAAATTACCTGTTTCACGTATCAATGTCTGTATCACAATAATAGGCGTATCCGGATGCTTCTGGCGCAACGTCATTACAAAATCAACAGTCCGGTCGGTTATCTCTTTGGGAGAAGGATTGGGAATACAATCCAGAATGAAAGCATCTGCATCAATATCCGCCAACATCTCGGCAACTTCTTTCTCCATCTTGCCGTTTCCGCTCAATCCTAAATTGATAAAGTTATATCCGCTGCTACGGGACAAACGAGCCGGATAAGCCATCCCGGGACGACTGGCAGATGCTCCCTGCAAAATGCTGGACCCGTATACCACTATCTTTTCTTTGAACGGATTTTCTCCTTTACGTATGTGTGCATCAGAAGAAACACCTATTTCCAGACTTTTCAGTTCATCATATAAAGGCAGATACAGCAAGCATTCTTTCTCTTCCGTACCCATATTATCAACAAGCACTTTTTCCGTAGTCACACCACCCGGTATCCCTACTCCGGCAAATTGCCATTTTCCATCCCGTTTGATATACAAATCCAGACCTTTCTGAGCAACTCTCGTCAGATTGGGTAACTGGTAATTATCAGGAACCGTCCATTTGGCTTTTATGACGGGGCTATTCGTTGTAAAAGAGATAGCCAGACCGGCAGAGTTTGTGAATAGTTTCTTCACTGTGGGAGGCATTGTACGATACTTGGCTGTATCTACCCGATGGAAGTATTCGCCTTCGGTAGTTGCTTTGCCTACCAGTAAAAGCTCTTGAGCCGGCACATAGGTAATGTTATCCTTTTGTTGTCCGGAGGCTGTGAAGGGAAGCACCATCAGCCCCAAGCAAACCCAGACATTTCGTATTAAGTTTTTCATAATCAATTTTATATTAAATTTCTTTCGCTACCATCCAGCGCTCTACATTTCGTTTCTCTGCGCTAAACTCTACACCAACTTTTATCACTTGTTGATCCTCTGCCGTATAAGGAAAAGCATAACCTTTTTCTTCAATCTGCTCCATGGCCTGCTCAACAGTCCCATTCAGCTTGAATTCGAAAATATAGATGAACTTCGGGGTTCGTACAACCGCATCTGCACGTCCCCGTGAGCTATGTACTTCTGCCTGTGTAAATTGTCCCATCAGCTTGAATATTAAATATATGATGACTTGATAATGACGTTCAGTCTGGTCATTCAACTCGTAAGGAAAATCTGCAAAGAAAGCTTCAAAGCGGTGCATGAAAGCATCAACATTGCCACTTTCCAATTCATGGATGAACTTACCAATATAAAAACTCCGTTCCTCATCTGTAACCGCCGTATAGAATGGTAGTAGAAAGTTAAGAAAACCATAACGCACTTCGTCGTTAGGAAAACCAAGACGATACATTTTAAAACGCTTATCATAGTCTTTTATGGTTAAATAACCACTCTGATAAATCAACGGAATAGGATTTTTCCTATCCGCACGATATTCAGTGAAAGCGGAAGCAGCTGTCTCTATACCATCCATCAACAAGCGAAGATCATAATCGCTCTCTTTCAATAACTCCACAAGGAAAGTAGGAGTTCCGGTCTGAAACCAGTAATTACCGAACTCTTTACTGAAAAATGCATTCAGAACACTGAATGGATTGAACACTCCTTCTCCATTAGGATGAAAATGATAACCGTCATACTGCCGGGTCATTGTTTCTACAACTTCTTTCGTATTGATGTCATTTGCTTGCGATAAAGCTGCAATCTCTGGTTCAAAATTAGCAAGAAGTTCTTCGCGGGTGATTCCACAAAGAGTAGAGAAGTCATAATTCAGACTGATGTCATTCAATTGGTTCAAATCACTAAACACACTTACTTGCGAGAATTTGGTGACACCTGTCAGAAAAGCAAAACGAAGATAGCGGTCTGCACTCTTCAACACACCGTAAAAAGCTTTCAAAGTAGAACGGTAAGAATCGAGAAGCGGCTCATTCTGAATAGCCTGTAGTAAGGGCTTATCATACTCATCCACCAGGACTACAACACCCCTGCCTGCTTGTTCGGAGGCACGACGAATGACACCCAAGAAACGGGAAGACAAAGTGGTTTCATCTTCTCCCCTGCCATATATAGCTTCCCATTGAGTTAGCTGGTTACTTAAAATAGCATCCAATCTGTCCGGTGAATCATATTTCTCGGCATTCAAATCCAGATGCAGTACGGGATATTCTTCCCACTTCTTTTCTAATTGTTCCACAGCAAGTCCCGTGAAAAGGTCACGCCGTCCCTTGAAATAGGCTTCAAACGTAGAAATTAACAAACTCTTTCCGAATCGGCGCGGACGACTTAAAAAAAAAGGTTTACCGATGTTTGCTATAGTCCACATCAATGCGGTCTTATCCACATACAAGTATCCGTCATTGCGGATATCTTCGAAAGTCTGAATCCCGATAGGGAGTTTTCTGCCCGTCACCAACATACAATTTCTACTATTAGATTGTTATCACACACGTATCTGCTACAAAAATACGAATTCTGGCAATGAAAGCAAATCTGTCAATCAATTATTTGTAAATCAACGTAGATAAGTATTCCTCTGCAAACATCTCATTGGCAACTTCCAACAACATCTCTGCTGTTAGCTCTTCTATACGCTTAAAAACAAGCTCGGATGATTCATACTTATGATAATGCAGGAATGTTTTCGCCATCCCTAACGCATTATTCTCAAAGTTATCGGACGCTACTCCGATTTGTCCGATCAACTGCTTCTTCGCTGCTGCCAACTGGGAGGAAGTCATCTTCGTATCGCGCATCCGCTTTAGTTCCTTATAGGTCAATTTCAGGCAAGTATCCATGTCATCCACATCCGTCCCGAAATAAATACAGAAAGCTCCCGTATCCGTATAGGAAGTCAGATTGGATTCGACATTATAGACCAATCCTCTGCGTTCGCGAAGGGACACATTCAGTTTACTATTCATTCCGGGACCTCCAAGGACATTATTCAGCAGATAGAGTGCAGTACGTTTGTCATCATACGCATTATAGCCACGGCTACCAATCATGACATGCGCCTGATGTGTATCTCTGGCCACTGTCAAATGTTCCGGCACATACAGAGGCGGAGGTGTACGGCGATTCTCTACCTTCACATCAGGAATATCCAACAGGTATTTTTCTACCAGACGGATGATTCTCTTAAACTCGTATTGCCCCTGAACAAAAAACACCATATTTCCCGGTTGGTAAAAACGGCGGGTAAACGACAGAACATCTTCCGTGCGAAAACTCCGCAGAAGTTCCGGTTTACCAAGAATGTTTCTTCCCAGTGGATGATTACGGAAGATCATGTCTTCAAAATCGTCAAATATCAGTTCCGACGGAGTATCTTCATACGACTGGATTTCATCGATAATGACCTCCGTTTCTTTTTCTATCTCATGTTGAGGAAAGGTTGAATGAAATACAATATCCCCCAACAACTCAAGCGCACGTTCCAGATGTTCTTTCAGGAAAGCGGCATAGACAACAGTTTCTTCCTTATTTGTGTAAGCATTCAAGTCACCACCTACATTCTCCATCCGGTTGAGGATATGCCAGGCTTTCCGCTTCTCCGTTCCCTTAAAAATCAGATGTTCTACAAAATGGGCCATTCCCTGCTCATTCTCCGCCTCATCACGGGTTCCGGCATCAATCGCAAAACCACAATAAGCTACTTTTGAGAGGGTTGGTTCATGGATAATACGCAGGCCATTTGGCAATGTATATTCGTTACCTTGCATCGTTTTATACTTCCTTATTGAATTAATGCCACAAAAATACAATAAAACTTATTGCTGTTTATAGAAAATTGCAGATATTTGTGGACTATAACAGCAACAACGTATATGGAAAAGATAGGAATATTCTGTTCCGCCTCCGATAACATTGACAAAATGTACTTCGAAAGCGCCAGCCAAATAGGCAAATGGATGGGGCAGACAGGCAAAACCTTGATATATGGAGGAGCCAGCCTCGGATTAATGGAATGCATAGCTCGTGCCGTGAAAGAAAATGGCGGTAAGGTTATTGGAGTAGTTCCTGCCAAACTGGAAGAGAATGGCAAGGTAAGCACTCTGTTAGATGAAGAAATTCATACCCGTAACTTGAGTGACCGCAAAGATATCATAACGGAGAAGTCGGAGGTATTGGTTGCACTCCCCGGAGGCGTTGGTACTCTTGATGAGATTTTCCACGTAATAGCCGCTGCCTCTATCGGATATCACCGGAAGAAGGTCATTTTCTACAATGAATATGGTTTTTACGACGAGTTATTAAAAGCACTCCACACCCTGGAGGACAAAGGTTTTGCACGACAGCCTTTCTCAACCTATTACGAAGTAGCAAACACATTAAATGAATTAAAAGAAAAAATAAACTGATCCTATATGATAGACTCCATCAAACAACTTTTGCAACAGGAAGCACAAGCTGTGCTCAACATCCCCGTAACAGACGCTTATGAAAAAGCGGTGAAACTGATTGTAGAACAAATACATCAGAAAAAGGGAAAACTGGTAACCTCCGGTATGGGAAAAGCCGGGCAGATTGCTATGAACATTGCTACGACTTTCTGTTCCACCGGTATTCCATCCGTCTTTCTGCATCCCAGCGAGGCGCAACACGGGGATTTGGGTATCTTACAAAAAAACGATCTACTCCTGCTGATCTCTAACTCTGGCAAGACACGTGAGATTGTGGAATTAACCCGCCTGGCCCATAATCTGGACCCGGATCTGAAGTTTATCGTTATCACCGGAAATCCGGATAGTCCGCTGGCAAAAGAATCGGATGTCTGCCTAAGTACCGGTAAGCCTGCAGAAGTCTGTGTGTTAGGGATGACTCCTACTACATCCACTACTGCCATGACAGTGATCGGAGATATATTGGTAGTACAAACCATGAAGGAAACAGGATTTACCATCGCTGAATATTCTAAACGTCACCACGGCGGTTATCTGGGAGAAAAATCAAGATCACTATGCGAAAAGTAATCGGTATCGGAGAGACCATCCTCGATATCATCTTTCGAGGTGACCAGCCTTCTGCCGCCGTACCGGGAGGTTCTGTATTCAACGGTATTGTCTCATTGGGACGAATGGGAATAAACGTCGGCTTCATCAGTGAAACCGGAAATGATCGTGTAGGCAATATTATCCTGCAGTTCATGCGTGAGAATCATATCCCAACGGACCATGTGAATGTATTCCCGGATGGAAAATCACCCGTATCTTTAGCCTTCCTGAACGAGCAGAGTGATGCCGAATATATCTTCTACAAAGACTACCCGAAGCAACGTCTGGATGTTCTGTTTCCGAAACTAGAGGAAGACGACATTGTCATGGTGGGTTCTTATTACGCACTGAATCCGGTTCTAAGGGAGAAGATTCTCGAATTACTAGATCAGGCGCGTGAAAAGAAAGCCATTATCTATTATGACCCGAATTTCCGTTCTTCACACAAGAACGAGGCCATGAAGCTGGCTCCGATCATTATTGAAAATCTGGAATATGCAGACATTGTACGCGGTTCTTTAGAGGATTTTCTATATATGTATAACATGCAGGATATAGACAAGATTTACAAGGATAAAATCAAATTCTACTGTCCCCGGTTCATCTGTACTGCAGGTGCGGAAAAGGTAGCGTTACGCACTAATCTGGTCAATAAAGATTATCCGATAGAACCATTACAAGCAGTCAGTACTATTGGAGCTGGTGATAACTTCAATGCAGGGCTGATCTACGGATTACTCAAATACGATGTCCGATACCGCGATCTAAATAACTTGAATGAAGAAATCTGGGATAAAATAATCCAATGCGGAAAAGACTTCGCAGCTGAAGTTTGCCGAAGTTTCAGCAATTCGGTTTCGGTGGAGTTTGCACAAAAATACAAATAACAATTATTTCCTAATTTTATATAGGCATTTCTGAAAAAGATTCCATATCAAACCGGTATTTACTTTTACGGTTCGGTATGGAATTATAAATCTCAAACATGAGAATTAAATCACAAGCTAGCATTTATCAAATATTATATTTACCTTTATCCCAAATTCAACTTTAGCGATAAAATCTAATATAATCATGAGAAAGTTCATTTTACCTGTATTACTCTGCTTTATTTTTATCAATCCGGCTACAGCTAACGATGAAATCAAGTCATTACTAAAAACATTAGATAAAGCCCTAAAGTATAAATTAGATTATGCAGAACAAAAGCAAGAGCAAATAGATAGTCTTAAAATAGAACTGAAGTTACATCATAAAATACGTAAAAAAGTACAAATAGCCGAATTATTATGTTTCGCCTATTCTTCCTTTCAAAAAGATTCCGCTTTAACCTATGCTATTCATATGAATGAGTTAGCTCAAGAAAGTGGAGATGGAGAGCTTATCATAGAAGCCAAGCTAGACTATGCACGTATTTTATCTTCCATGGGATTTTTCAAAGAGGCATTGTCCATCGTCAATCCCATACAACATGAATTATTATCTCCCAAACTTAAAGTGGAATATTTCCTCGGGCAAGCCACTATCTACAATCACCAGAAGAATTTTGCTTCCAGTGAAATAGAATCACGCAAGAATGATTTGATAGAACAAACTTATCGCGACTCCTTACTCCAATGCGCAGAAGTCCCTTCCAATATACGAGCTTTCACAATTGCTCCTATCCTGCTACACAAAAAGAAATATAATGATGCCATCCATATGCTTGACAGCGCTTATTTAAGCTATCCCCAATATTCGCGGAATGCCGGTATATTAGCTTATTCATTAGCCTCCGCTTATCAAGGCAAAGGCGACTCTAAGAATGCGGTCAGGTACTTTACCATATCCGCCATATCTGATGTAATAAACGGAACTAGAGAAAACCGTTCTTTGCGAATATTGGCAAAACTTATTTTTGAAAGTGGAGATATAGATCGGGCATACGCATACATGAAAAATGCAATGGAAGATGCGATTTTATGTAATGCAAGAATTAATACTATCGAAGCCTCGGATATGTATCTCTTCATTGACAAGGCCTTTCAAGAGAAAGAAAAACGCAAATTTGTTATTATCAGTAGTCTACTCAGTTCGCTGTGCCTTGTCTGCATCCTATTATTTATACTTTTCACCCAACTAAAGAAGCAAAAGAAAAAAGTAGAACAAGCCAATAAAAGCCTGTCATACCATTTGGATGAAATACAAAACATAAATTCTGCACTGGCTGATAACAATAAGATCAAGGAAGAATATGTGGGATTATATATGGAACAATATACCAACTATATCACTCAAATAGACAGTTTCAAGAAAAGAGCTCTTAAAATAGCAAAGAGTGAAGATATCAGTAAAGTGGTTTCTTTCCTCAAGTCTTCGCTAAACACAGAAGAAGACTTAGCAGAGTTTTATAATAATTTCGACAAAACAATCCTCAACTTATTCCCAAACTTCGTGGCAGACTTTAATGCGCTCTTATCACCAGAGAATGCCATAATACCCGGCACAGGCAAACTGCTGACTCCCGAATTAAGAATCTTCGCATTAATTCGGTTAGGAATCACGGACAGTGTAAAAATAGCCCATTTCTTGCAATATTCGCTGTCTACCATTTACAATTACCGCTCGAAAATGAGAAGCAAAGCTATTGGCAACCGTAACTCTTTCGAAGAAAGAGTGGGACGTATCGGGCAATAAAAGGCTACTCTCACCATAACAAAAAACACCCACTGTAATAAGCTGTTTTCTCTCATTGCAGTGGGAATAATATTTTCTCATATTGGTGCTAAAAGAGCCCTTTACACACATCTGCCTACATCAAGGATTAACTTTGACAATCTGCTCCCATTTCAGTTTCGTCGGATAGCCCCAATCCGATTTAGTAGGGTCACAGAAATCACCAACAGATGCCATTCGGGCATAAAGTAATTTAGTAAGCTCTTCACGTTTTTTACTATACTTAGGATTATCATAAAGATTATTCATTTCCATTGGGTCGGCCTTAAGGTCGAAAAGCTGCGGATGACGCTGACCGTCTACATTATAAAGTATAAGTTTGAAACCCTCCTTCTTGATAGCTCGTTGGAGGTTGATGTATGTTAATAGTATATCCTTGCGCTTTTTCACATTTGGATTCTGTATGGTTTGCGCCAATGAGATTCCCTTAACAGTGGTCGGTACCTTTATATTCGATAAATCGCAGAGAGTGGGATAAAGGTCGTACAGATAACAATAGGCATCACTCATCATATTTTTCGGAATATTAGGCCCGCATATCACCAAAGGTACTCTCACCGCCGCTTCATACAGATTCTGCTTGCCCAGCAGTCCGTGTTCTCCGACACAAAGGCCGTTGTCTGCTGCAAATACAATAATGGTGTTATCAGCCTTGCCGCTTCTTTCAAGCGTATCAAGAATACGTCCTATCTGAACATCTACCTCGTTCACCATGCTGTAATAGTTGGCTCTTTCGGCAAGTACCTGTTCCGGTACACGCGGAGTAGGCAACAGTTTTTCATCGCGTTCATTGAGGTCACCATTATCAAACGGATGCTGTGTAATAAAATTCTTTGGCATCGTAATTTCCTTGCTGTCATATTTGCGCCCGTAATCGGGTAACACGTTACGCGGGTCATGCGGTGAAGTAAATGCCACGTACATCAAGAATGGGCTATCGTCCGGTGCATTTGTTTCAATGAACTTGATGGCGGCATTGGCATACAGTTCGGACGAAAAAGTATTGAGCGATGCATTTACCCATTGTCCGTTTTTGTATTTTCCTGTCGGATCATACTCATGCAGATAAGGGCATCGGTGTCCCTTTTCATCCTTTTCATTTCCATATGGATGCATTCCTCCGAAAAAGATGTTTGCACCCGTGGAGAACGAACGGTTGAACGCGGCTTTATCACTATGCCATTTACCAGTTCCGAAGGTTGTATAGCCGTTCTCACGGAACAGCTCGGGAAATGTTTTCTCATTTTTGGGGATGATTTGTCCGTTGCGGTGTACGTCCATCAGACCGCGTCCGGTAAGAAGCATCGCACGACTGGGCTGCGAAATGGCACCGTTGAGTCCACCCATTACGTGAGTTTGGGTGAATGACATACCCTGATTGACAAGTCTGTCCATATTCGGAGTCTGAATTTCATTATTACCCCAGGCATGGATAGTGCTGAATGTCTGGTCATCCGTTAGCAATACAAGTACATTAGGGCGTTTCGGGCTATTCTCTTTATTGTCTTTTTCTGGATTTGCCCCGAATGCAGAAGAGCCTCCAAAAAGTATGTTCAACATTGCCGGAAGGCATAGAAATAGGGTCTTGTTTTTCATTTTAAAATTCATCATACTAGTTTTATTTTATGATTTAAGTTTCTATTTAGATGGTGCTTGGCAAGGGACTGCTCCCCAAGCACGATAATGCTTAGTCATTGCATTGTTCAATTTTCGAAACATATCTCCTTGCAAAGGTAGTGGAGTAGTTTCCAAAGAGTCTTCCTCCAAATTAAACATCTGTACCTTTTCAAAGGGAAGATTCTGTAAAAGTTTGTACTCATTATACCTCACCGCACTCTGCGACTTTCCCCCAAATTGCGGACCACCTTCATTTCGAAGCCAGAAAACGAAACGATCTTCTGTATTCTGTTTCTTTCCCTTAATGGCATCCAATACAGAAATACCATCTATCTCATGCCTGACCGGTACATTCACAAAATCACAAATAGTAGGCATAAGGTCCATCATCACAACAAAATGGTTGTCACGTCGACCGCCTTCGAAAACTCCTGGCATATTCAGAGCACAAGGAACATGGATACCCCCCTCAAACATATCGCCTTTGGCACCCCGGGTAGGTCCATTGTTCGCCATACTTCCCCGGTCCCCTCCATTATCAGAAGCAAATATTACCAATGTATTACTCAACTGACCGCTTTCCTCAAGAGCCTGCATCACTTTACCGATATTATCATCCAAATGTTCAATCAGGGCTATCAGCCGTGCACGCTTGACTGGTAACGACTTGTCTCTTTCCTGCACCTTGTTCACCCACTCTACCGGTGGTTGTAAAGGAGAATGGGGAGCATTGTAGGCAAGATAAAGAAAAAAGGGATTCTTCTCTTTTGCCTCTTTCTTAATATAATCCACACTCCACGAAGTAAACAATTCGGTAGCATGGCCTTTAGGGGTAATTTCTTTATCGTTCAGATACATATAATTTCCTCCCTGTCGCAGATGCGTATAATAGTCGTCCATCATATCTGCAAGGAAGCCATGAAAATGCTCGAATCCTCTCTCATTCGGAAGATTTGGACTTTTCCAACCTAGATGCCACTTGCCAACCAGTGCAGTTCTGTAGCCACCATTTTTAAGTACTTCAGGCATGGTAATGGCAGACGGATCGAAATAGCCCCAATTTTGATCGATGGAAGGACGGATGACCCCTGGTACTCCTACCATAGCCGGAAAACGTCCGGTCAACAGTGCGGCACGCGAAGGAGAAGACACTGATGAATTAGCATAAAAGTTATCCAAACGTACTCCGGTTTCAAAGATACGATCAATATTTGGAGTACTCAAATCTTTAGCATATTGGCAGGACAAATCGCCCAATCCAAGATCATCTACAAGAATCAGTAAGACATTGGGAGTAGCTTTATCAACCGTATTCGAAGCCAAAGCTGCACCGGAAGCCATAGTAGTTCCCAATGCCAGCAAGGCTATTTTTTCTATCTTCATAGTTACTATGTATATTAAGTGTTATTTTTATTCGTACGTCGTACTTTCCGAGCAAACTGGTCAGGAACTTCTGAATAGACAGACTTGGCCCAGCGAGTAATCTGTTCATCCAGTCTTTTAACTAATTCAGGTTCCTGCTCACTCATATTATTTTCCTCGTATGGATCATTATCCAGGTCAAACAAATGCAATGTAATTTTTCCCTTTTGGTTGTAACGAACCAGCTTCCATTTGCCATCTCTCACAGAGATAGTCTTATTACCATTTCCCCAAAACAAAAATCTTTGAGAAAGCTCCTGCCCCTTAAACAAAGGTACCAGAGAAGCTCCATCCAACTTCTTCTTCGAGTCATCATAATGAATGTTCGCCATGTCCAGCATAGTCGGAAAAAGATCAAAACTCATCACGGTCTGTTTGCACATTGTTCCTCCTTTGACAATTCCAGGCATATAACAAATACCAGGGACACGGTGTCCTCCTTCCCATGGAGCTCCCTTCGCACCTCTATACCCTCCGGTAGAACCTCCATTATTTATCACCGGACCATTATCAGAGAAAAAGACAACGAACGTATTCTTGTCCAGTTTATATTTTTTCAACGTTTCCAGAATCCGTCCCACACTCCAGTCCAATTCCTCTACCATATCTTTATAAATTTCCTTATTTGGCCTGTCGGAGTTTTTATCCCCTTCTGGAGTAGCCTCTGTACGGATCGCCTTTTCATTAGGTCCCTGCATAGGAGAGTGAGGAGCTGCATGCGCTATATATAGACAAAATGGTTTATCCTTATTTTCTTTTATATAATCCTCGGAAAGCGTTGTTAGTAAGGTCGTTGTATATCCCGGCATATTTTTCATTTCCAAACCGTCCCACCAATCCACATCTCCATAACGGTTGCGGTGACTCTGATAGTCGACATTTCCGGATTTAAAACCTACAAATTTCTGAAAGCCAAAATTCATCGGATGATGTTTCTGCAAGTATCCTAAATGCCATTTACCAATCAAAGCTGTCCGGTATCCATTGTCTCCCAAGATTTTTGCAAAAGTTATTTCTTCCGACGGAAGTCCTACCTCCTTATCTTTATCATCTCGGGGTACCAAAAGAACTTTCTCCAAGCCAGCTCTCTGTTGATAACGCCCAGTTAAAAGCCCACAACGCGTCGGACTACTGACTGAACCATTCGAATGGAAATCTGTGAACATCATCCCCTCTCGGGCCATTTGATCAATATTCGGAGTCTTTATATACTCATTGCCGTATATGCCCACATCACCATACCCCATATCATCTGCAACGATAATGACAAAATTTGGTTGTTTTTGGGCCATCATTTCAATGGGAGAAAATGCTGCTAAAGCACAAGTAGCGGCTACGAAATGTCTCGAGTGATTCTTCATAATTTTATGCGAATTTGGTTGTTGAAAGGAAAACAAATACTTTTATTTCATGCAAATATACGAAATGCTCATTCCATTGAAACCTCCTAGATTTTATTTTGATGAAAAATATAAGTAGCTTAAAAGGTATCATTCTAATAATCAGCAATATAAAATATAATTAAATAGCAATTATGTAGCTACAAAAAGGAAAAGAAAAAAGCACCACCATCTTATATTCAGTACATCCATCAGCATTAAACAATTCACATAGTCATTACATTTTATCATCAAATATTTTAGATAACATACTACTAATAAGCAAGTTAAATATTATCTCTTTTACAAATTCTCCTTTTAGCTTTTACATACCATAGGAGATATACATATTGATTGTATTTTTGTGGCATAACTAAATTTACTACTATATGAGAAATATGATTTCTATCCGCATTCTCTTTTTAACTATTGTATTTTCCATATTTGAAGTTTCTTCATATACAGGTGGAAATACATACGCACAGAATGCCCGAACATTTGCAACAGGAACAGTTGTTGATGAGCAAGGACAACCCATACCAGGTGTGAATGTCCTTTGCCAAAACTCCAATTATGGAACAACCACCACTATCGATGGAACTTTCAAGATTCAAACAAAAGGTAAGAATCCAGTTCTTGAATTTTCGTTCATCGGGTTTCAGAAACAGGAGATCACAATCAAAGACCCCAAAAAGCTTATTAAAGTAGTCATGATTGAAGATGGCTATATGTTGGATGAAACCGTAGTTATCGGCTATGGAACCCAAACAAAGAGAACGATAACATCTGCCATGACTTCCATCAAATCCGAAGAATTATCTGGATATGTAGGCTCTTCTATCGAACAAACCATCTCAGGTTTAGTCCCTGGAGTTCGTATACAGACTTCCGACGCGACTCCTGGTGGTGATATCAATGTAGAAGTCCGCGGTATCGGTACCGTTACTGCAGGATCAGAACCTTTATATATTGTCGACGGAATACCGATGGAAGGCGGTTTGTCTGCTGTCAATCCTGATGACGTAGCCAATATTCAGATTCTGAAAGATGCCGCTTCAACTGCCGTATATGGCTCACGTGGTGCCAATGGTGTAATACTTATCACTACCAAGCGCGGTGAAAGTACCAAACCGACAGTAACCATCAATGCTTCAACCACCATAGCACAAATACAACATAAATTCGAACTAATGAATACGGCCCAATTATTAGAATATTATAAGGATAAGAATCTGAACGAAAGATTTCGTTACACGACAAACCAAAATCAGGACTATTTCCCTTTCGACGAGAATCTCAACACTGACTGGCAAGATGCCATCTTCCAGAATGCCATTCAGCAGAAATACAATCTGTCTATCGCGGGAGGAGGTAAAAATATGCGTTACCGAATCTCAGGCGAATATTTCGACCAAGAAGGGATTCTGATATGTACCGGAATGAAGCGATTCGCTTTCCGTTCCAACTTCGACATCGAATTAAATAAGTGGGCAAAAGTAACTATCAACTTTGCTCCTACATTTATCAATCAGAAAAGAACAAGAGAAGGTGGAGAAGGATCAAACAGCGTAATCCGAACTGCAATCTCCATGTATCCCTTTTTCCCGGTCAAACTTCCTAATGGAGATTATTTCTCTACATTAGAGTACAACTTGGCCCCAGCTAACATAGCCGATTCAAGAGACCCCGAAACTGGTGCCTTCCCAACGCTTTCCGATTCGCCATTGGCCGACAATCAAGACAATCCAGTCAGAATCGCTCACGAATACAAAAACGAGACGAGTCAGAATCGTATTATCGGTGGGCTTAACTTCGAATTGAAATTGGCTAAAGGGTTAACGTTTAAACCGTCATTGGCCATTGATTTCATGTCATCCGAGAACTCAATATGGTACCCAGCTTCCATTGGCAAAAACCGTACCGACTCTGAGGCTTCCACCACTATGACTCGCAAACTCATGTGGATTAACGAAAATATACTAACCTATCAGAAAGAATTCGGAGATCATAACATCAGTGCTGTAGGAGGTGTCACTATACAAAGTAACCAACTCAACAAGCTTTACACATCCGCCTACCATTTTGCAACAGAGTCTCTCCCTTCCATCAACGGAGGTGTAGTCAACGGAGGTTCTTATGATAAGACTGAAGATCGTATGCTATCCTATATAGCCCGACTGACCTACGACTACAAAAGAAAATATATGATTCAGGGAGTATTTCGTGCAGATGGTTCAAGTCGTTTTGGAAAGAACAACAAATACGGTTATTTCCCCTCCATTTCCGCAGGATGGGCCATGACGGAAGAGAAATTCATGAAGCCACTCAAGAAAGTACTTAGTGAACTGAAATTACGAGGTAGTTTTGGGCTGTCTGGCAACAATGCTATCGGAGACTACAACTATGAGACCAAAATGTCGCAGCAATCGTATATAGTCGATGGTTCTGTCGTAAGTGGTTGGGCTCCGTCAAACATTGCGAATCCAGACTTGAAATGGGAAGTGTCCAAACAGACTAATTTAGGTGTAGACATAGGACTTTTCCACAACCGAATATTCATGCAACTTGATTTGTACAAGTCTATCACTTCCGATATGCTTCTGAATACAATCGTTCCAAGCACTTTAGGAGTTTCACGCATGTTACAAAACGTCGGTTCCGTTGAAAACAAAGGTATCGAGTTCAATATTGTATCCCGCAACCTGACCGGCAAATTCAAATGGACAACTACGTTCAACATCTCCGCCAACCGGAACAAAGTATTGGCACTAGGACTTGATTCTGAAGCCATCACTGATGGAGTGGCAGAATCAAACATTACTAAAGTAGGCTATCCGATAGGTATGTTCTACGGAAATGTATTCGGCGGCATTTATCAGTCAATGGAAGAAATTCAAGCATTGCGGAATGACCCTTATTCAGGACTGGCTTTCGACCCGAACGTTCGGCCGGGAGACTGTAAATGGTACGATCTCAACGGTGACGGACTTTATGATGACAATGACCGTACTATTATAGGAAATCCTTATCCGCGTTTCAATGCCGGTATGGTCAACACATTCTCATACAGAAACTTTTCATTTAGTTTTCAGTTAAACGGACAATACGGAAATCAGATTTACAACTATACATTACGTGAGACACTGCGCGGAAACAACAATAATAACCTTTCCATCAAAGTAGTAGATAGATGGCGTTCGCCCGAATCGCCGGGTAACGGCTTAGCAGACCGTACTTACACCTCCAATGATGTACGTCCAACCACGGAAATGAGTAAATTTACCAACCGATATCTCGAAGACGGTTCTTATCTATCCATCCGTAACATCCAGCTTTCATACACATTCGACAAGAAGATGCTCCGAAAAACCTTTCTGAATGGATTAGTTCTAAGTTTCAATATTGACAACTTGCATACTTTCACTAAATATACCGGTATGAACCCTGAAGCCAACACATTCCGTTCGGCTACCGCACCGGGCATCGACCGTACCGGATATCCTTTATCTAGAAATTTCACCATAGGACTGAAAGCTACATTATAAATCTAAAGCATGAAAAAGAATATGAAGAATCTGAAGAATATATTTACAGTGGCATTGATCGCCACCTGCATGTCCGGTTGTACCGGCTTTCTAGATATCGAGCCGGAAACCACTTTAACGGGTAAAAATTTCTACAAGTCACCTGATGATATACGTTCGGCATTGTACTCAACTTACTCTTCATTGAGAGATAACGGACTGTATTCGGCCAGCATCTATCTTTTTGGTGATGTGCGTTCGGATGTTGCATTTCCAAATCAAACTAATTACTATGCCAATACTTTCCGACATGAAATTGAAAAATTTACCATATCTGCCAACAATAGTGGAAACCAAAACTATTGGGCTCATCACTACAAAGGAATCATAAGAGCCAATACAGTCATCGAAAAAGGGAAAGAACTCTTCGGGAATGATGAAACCGTTCAGAAATACATTGCAGAGGCCGAAGTACTACGTGCCCTTTTCTATTTCAACTTAGTTCGCGCTTACGGTGGAGTACCCATCATCATGGATATTCCACAAGAATACACCGATTCCAGAGGTCATCTGCGTGCATCTGCAGAAGAGGTCTATATACGGATTCTCACCGATCTGACTTCTGCCATCGAATCGAATAACCTCTATAGATCGACAAATAGCGGAGAAAAAACTCCGACAGGAAGAGTTGACAAATATGTGGCAGAAGCCTTACTGGGAAAAGTACTCCTATCTATGCCAAACGACATCACAGAAGCCGCTTACCCCGATGTAGAAACATGGAAAGATATATCCATTAATCCGAATATTACCGTATTTTATCCGGAAACAACCACTACGCAATATGAAGCTGCCAAGTATTATCTGGAAGATGTGATAAACAATGGAGGATATGAATTATATCCGAATTTCAGCGAATTGTTCAAATCCACCAACAAACATTCATGTGAGTCCATATGGGAAGTGGAATACAAAACCGGTCAAGTGGAAGGATTGGGCAGTCCGTTCTATACTCTTTTCTCACCTGCTTCTTATGCACCTCGTAATAAAGCCAATTCAAACGGATATATCCCGTCTCCCATTTCCAATCAAGGAAACGGCGCATGCTCACCGACCGGATATTTTATGGATATGGCAAAAAAATGGGATTCTATGTATCCCGATTATCAATATGAAGTACGAAAATTTGATGATGTTATCTACACTGATACACGCATTAGCAACGGTTATATCAAGTTAGACACAGACGGCATTTCTTATCTTCCGGTTAATGAGAACAAAGATTATCCGCAAGACGTTGCATATCCTTACGACCCTTATACCGGCACCTCTTTCCGGACTTCTGTAAAAGGCTTTAATGCAGATAACCAGTGGATGTGCGGCAAATACATGAGCTCATCAGAGTATAAAGTAAATGATTCTGATGACAATTGGTATATCCTCCGTTTTGCGGACATACTGCTGTTATTGGCAGAAGCAGAAGCACATATCAGTGACGGAATTCTGTCACAAAGCGTTTTGAATAAAACAATCAACCTTGTACGGGAAAGAGCTGGCATTGTTCCGTATCTTGCGTCTGGAGACCCTAATAAAGAATGGGTTTTAGATACTCCAGAAAAGGTTTATCAGGCAATCTATGACGAACGAACACTGGAGTTGGCTTTCGAAGGACACCGTTGGTTTGACCTCGTTCGTTCAGGAAAAGCTGTAGAAGTGATGAATCAACACTTCACAGATTTCTATAATGCCTATACTTCCAACAGTTCTCCTAATGTAAACAACTACTATATGAAGAGTGAAAAATTTGAGATTGACCAATACTGTACCTTATTCCCAATTCCGTCACAGGAAATACGTTCCAATCCTAAACTGACACAGAATTATGGTGCAAGATGACAAATGTTATATAAACGAAAGGAAACATGATTATGAATAAGATTACCACATTACTATCCATATTGTTTATTTCAGGTCTGTTCTGTTCCTGCGAACACCCCGGAATGGAATATATTATACAAGAAAAAGGGTTGAACGTACAAGAATCAACCATTTATGTAGATGGATTCCTTGCTAAAGGTACTCCCGCTTTTGCCGGTGATGAAAATGAACCCGGTGACCGCTTGGGGATTCCGTTCGTCAATGGGTTTGGCCGGAAACTACTCGTCAAGTTTGTTGACCGGTCATCCGAAACCGGATTGAAAATAGAAGACGGAGAAGTACAACTCTCCTTTCAGGGAGACAAACAATATGCTTATTTCCCGATAAGCGGAACCCCAACACAAGACGGATCGGTACCCATCTCATTTGACATTTTTGAAAATGGAGAAAAAATTGGTACTACCATCACTAAAACGATTCCGATTTGGGCTGAGGGCACTCAACGTCCTGCACGCGAATTCATTCCTACCAGTGAAAAACCTTTTGTTCTTCTCGGTGGAGAAATTAACTGGGTAAATCAATCTGCTCCAATAACCGGAGCACAAAACGAACAAATATTTTGGTATGCCCGAATGTCCAGTCCCTCCACAGAAATCAAAACTGCAGGACTTACATACAACTGCGTTGCTAATCTACGTTACAATTCCATTATGATTGCCAATAATGCCATTCGTCCCAGCTTTACCGAAGATAATGGTGTAAAAGCGCTTACCTTATTTACTCCCACCCCAGAAAATATGGAACAATACCCCGAGGCTTTTACATTAAGAGACGGTACTCTAAGTCACGTTTGGGGAGAAAATGATATATTCTTTCATGGAACAAATTCAAAACCAATATCTGTAGGCATGTGGGACGAAAACACACCTGATATACTCTATGGCGGAAACCGCACACGTCCCATGTCATCCGCATCTTGGACTATCAGTGCTTCAACGCCCAAATCTTATATCGAAAAACCAGGTACCTATAAGATATACATCAAGTATACAAATACAGATGCCGGTAATGACATCATACAGTATTTTCCCAAACATCCTGTCACAGGAGAAACAGGATGGGTACCCTTTGAATTTACAATTACAGAAAATCCAGTATCCGGATTTATAGTCAACCCCAACCTTACTACCGATACTCCTGATGTACCGACTTTCAATGAAGATTGGGAACCTACAGAAAGCAATCCCGTAAAAGCAATACGAGGCGAATTGGTACAGAAAAGTAACCAGCAAACGAAAATACTGACCAAAGGGGAGGCACTTGGAGGTAATACTGCTATGCGCATTTGGTTTGCAACATACAAATCAGAAGGGGCTACAGTACCAACAGGTTATAACTTCAAAGCACATGATGATAACAAAAACAATTGGTTCAGAGGATTCTACACACCAGATGTTGTAAAGGTAGCCGGTGACAAGTCCAAAATTGGAGCTGGAACAGCCAACAAGAAAAGTAACGAGATCGTTCATTTCTTTGAAGATTCAAAACTAAATGAAAAGTATTTCATATCGTATGTCGATTTCAATGCGGATGCAGGTACCTTATTGAATAAAGCGGGAACATTCACTTTCATATTCGAGTCACTGCCTAGTTCGGGTACGGCATACCCAAAATTTGAAAATGGATTCACTTGTCCTATAAATGTTATAGTACAAGAATAAATAGCAAACGTGAGTTCAATGATTTTTCATATTGTATCATTCTGAAAGTTCATTGAGCTCACGTTGACCGATTGAAAAGAAAATAAAACTCCCAAAAGATTAAACAAAGGTGATGAACAAACTAATAACAATCTCATCTGTACTCCTTACAGCAACTGCCGTAAAGGCACAATCGCCCAATGTGATATTCATATTAGCAGACGATTTAGGCTATGGAGACATTTCAGCATTCAATCCGGAATCCAAAATCCACACCCCAAACATTGATAATCTGACACACTCCGGAATTTCCTTTACGGATGCCCATTCATCTTCCGCGCTCTCTACTCCTTCACGCTATTCCATTATCACTGGAAGGTATCCTTGGAGAACAACTATGAAAAGTGGAGTATTGAACGGATTCTCTCCAGCCATGATTACTCCCGACCGCCGTACAATCGCCCAAATGTTTTCTGAGAACGGCTACAACACTGCTTGTATCGGAAAATGGCATCTTGGCTGGGATTGGGCATATCCTCAAAATGCCAAAAACAAACAGGATGTGGATTTCTCACTCCCTATCAAGAATGGTCCTACGGACAGAGGATTCGATTATTTTTACGGCATACCTGCTTCACTCGGAACAGCTCCACACGTTTATGTAGAAAACGATAAAGTGACAGCTCTTCCCAATCGCACCATTGGTCCGCAAAAGGGAATCAAACTAATACGTAATGGAGTCGCAGGTGCCGATTTTGAGCCACAAGACTGCCTACCCAATATTATACGTCATGGTATAGACTACATTAATAAACAGCGTGACAGTAAAAAGCCGTTCTTCCTATATCTTCCTATCACAGCACCGCATACTCCCGTATTGCCGGCAAAAAAATATCAAGGTCAGACAATCATAGGAGATTATGGAGATTTCGTAGTTATGATAGACGACATGGTACAGCAAATCGTAGAAACATTGAAGAAAAACAATCAACTAGAGAATACCATCATTATTTTCACTTCAGATAACGGATGCGCTCCATACATAGGTGTAGAAGAAATGGAAAATAAAGGGCATCACCCAAGTTACATCTACAGAGGTTATAAAAACGACATTTATGAAGGTGGACACCGTATTCCACTCATCGTTTCCTGGCAAGGAAAATATACGAACGAAACCAACGGTTCATTGGTATCACTCACCGACTTCTATGCCACCTTTGCCCAAATGGTGAACTACCAATTGAAAGATGAAGAAGCGGTGGACAGTTATAGTATATGGCCTATACTAAGTAAAAAGGGAAATTCTGCCCGAAAAGATCTTATCTATGAATCGGGAAAAGGTTATTTATCTCTACGTACGCCTCAGCTAAAATTAGTATTCCACGGTGGTTCAGGAGGATGGGGATACCCTAATAAGCCTGCTGATCTAGCCAAACTCCCCAGCATGCAACTCTTTAACCTTAAAAAAGACCCTTCGGAGCAGAAGAATATCATCAGTAACAAACGCTACAAAAAAGATGTGGATAAAATGACACAGATAATCAAAAAGTATGTAGAAGAAGGACGTTCTACCCCTGGAAAGAGGAGTGCGAATGATACTGGTAATAGCTGGAAGCAAATCGAAATATTCATGCAATAAACAAAACCTAGAAGTTAGAATATAACCATCTAAAACTATCAACAAATGAAAGTCATTAATAGCTTCTTATGGGAATGCCTCGCTATAATCCCCTCCGTTTTGATGGGCCAAACAGCTAATAAACAGCCTAATATTGTGTTGATCTTAGCCGATGATATGGGACGTGAATGTTTAGGATGTTATGGCAGTACCTATCAAACACCAAACCTTGACAAACTTTCAGAAATAGGAGTGAGATTCGACAACTGTTTCTCTCAACCCTTAAGCACACCATCGCGCGTACAACTAATGACAGGTAAATACAATAATAAAAATTACTCCTGCTTTGGACATTTAAATCAAAAGGAGAAAACTTTTGCCCATTTAGCAAAGGACGCCGGATATACCACTATGATAGCTGGCAAATGGCAATTAGGCAGAAACAGAAATCTGCCTAATCATTTTGGTTTCGATCACTATTGCCTTTGGCAGTTAAGCTATGACAGGATGATAAAAGAAAGATATGCCGCTCCACTAATAGAACAAGATGGAAATATAAAGCTTTACTCAAACAATGAATATGGCCCGGATATATTCACTCAATATGTGATTGATTTTATTGAAGAGAACAAAACTAAACCCTTTTTCATATATTATCCTATGGTATTAGTGCATGATCCCTTTTACCCCACTCCTCAAAGTGATGTATGGAAAGATCCCTCCATGCGTGAAGTACGCAATACCGTCAATTTCACAAAGATGGTAGAACATGTGGATAAAAACATAAACATGATATTCAACAAGTTAGAAAATTCAAACGTATTGAACAATACCATTATTATTTTTATTGGAGATAACGGAACAAACCGTAACATAAGAACAACCATGAAAGATGGAACAATAGTAAGGGGTGGAAAGGGACTAACAATTGATACCGGAGTACGTGTACCTATGATAGTTTATTGGGGAAAAAATAACAATACAAAGCATGAATGCGCAGATATGATAGATTTCACCGATTTTATGCCTACTTTTGCAGAAGCTATGAATATTAAAGTACCTAAACAATTGGATATAGATGGACAAAGCTTTTTACCTCAAATAAGGGGAGAAAAAGGTAAGTCTCGCGAATGGGTATTCTGTCATTATGATTCAAGATTTAACGCATCCGCAAGTAAAAATGCAAAACAATTCTTTAGAGACATACGATATAAGCTCTATTCAGATGGTAATTTTTACGATACAATAAAGGATCCTAAAGAAACGAATTCTATTGCAAAAGGAAAAGGAAATGCCGAAGCTGAAAAATCAAGAAGAAAACTAGAAAGACTCTTTGCAAATATACCAGCTTGGAAAGTAGGAGATCCTGCAATACCCATGTGCATACTACCAGAATTTCCTTTATTACAAACCCCTAAAAACATAAGTCTAGAGCAAATATTACACTCATATTAAAAAAACATGCATAAACTAATCACCCTTTCATCCGCATTACTTGCGACAGCAACCGTAAAAGCACAATCTCCCAATGTAATATTTATATTGGCAGACGATTTAGGATATGGAGATATCTCGGCATTCAATCCAGAATCTAAGATTCCTACTCCTAACATTGATAATCTAACTCAAGATGGGATTACTTTTACAGATGCCCACTCCTCTTCCGCCTTGTCAACACCGTCACGATATTCCATTCTCACTGGAAGATACCCTTGGCGAACAAAATTAAAAGAAGGTGTACTTGACGGTTACTCGCCTGCTATGATTACACCCGACCGTCGGACAATCGCCCAAATGTTTTCTGAAAATGGCTACAATACCGCCTGTATTGGAAAATGGCATTTAGGCTGGGATTGGGGATATCCTCAAAATGCTCAAAATAAAAAGGATGTGGATTTCTCACTTCCTATAAAAAATGGTCCCACAGACCGAGGATTCGACTATTTTTATGGTATACCTTCTTCTCTTGACATAGCTCCTTATGTTTATGTAGAAAACAATAAAGTAACTGCTCTACCCGACCATATCATTGAACCGCAGAAGGGGCTCGGTTTAATGCACGGAGGAGTGGCAGGAGCCGACTTTGATCCACAGGATTGTCTACCAAACATAATACGTCATAGTATAGACTATATTGACAAACAACGTAACAGTAAAAAACCATTTTTCCTATATTTGCCTATTACAGCACCGCACACACCTGTGTTGCCCTCAGAAAAATATCAAGGTAAAACAACAATAGGATCCTACGGAGATTTTGTAGTCATGATAGATGATATGGTACAACAAATCGTAGAAGCACTGAAGAAAAATAACCAATTGGATAATACCATCATTATTTTTACTTCGGATAATGGCTGCGCTCCTTATATCGGCGTAAAAGAAATGGAAAAGCAAGGTCATTTTCCTAGTTATATTTACAGAGGATATAAAACAGATATTTACGAAGGAGGACACAGAATTCCTCTGATAGTATCTTGGAAAGGGAAGTTCTCGAATAAAATAAGTAATTCCCTTGTTTCTCTTACCGATTTCTATGCGACCTTTGCACAAATGGTCAATCATAAACTAAAAACTGAAGAGGCTGTAGATAGTTACAGCATATGGCCTATATTAAGTAAGGAAGGGACTTCTACCCGGAAGGACCTTGTTTATGAATCAGGGAAAGGATATTTGTCTCTACGCACACCACAACTTAAACTAGTTTTTAATGGAGGTTCAGGCGGGTGGGGATACCCCAATAAGCCTGCTGATTTGGCCCAACTACCTCCAATGCAGCTATTTGATCTTGAAAAAGACCCATCAGAGAAAGAAAATATGATCCATGACAAACGTTATGAACAGGAAATAAAAGAAATGACACGACTCATCAGGAAGTATGTAAAGGAAGGACGTTCCACGCCAGGAGCAGAAGTAGCAAACGACACTGAAGACAAATGGAAACAAGTAAATATCTTTATGCAATAATCATTTATAAAATAATAAAACCATGCATTACTTATTAGTGAACATTATTTGTGCATTAACTCTATCAAATGCCAACCCCAACGTAGAAAAAGCTCAACAGACCCTGGATGCTCTTTACCAAAACTATGCAGCACCCAACACTTGTCTGTTACGTGAGAATTATCCTTTTGACCAAGACAATAAGGCAACTTACCTGGCATCAGAAGAACAAGCAAAAAGACGCAATGAATATTCCTACCTTTGGCCGTATTCGGGCACGTTCTCTGCGGTAAATGCACTACTGGAGAGCACTGAAAATAAGAAGTATAAAAAACTTTTGGAAAACAAAGTACTACCCGGATTAGAAGAGTATTTCGACACACGAAGGGAACCATTCGCTTACTCATCTTATATCAGCAGTCAACCTCTCTCCGATCGTTTTTATGATGATAATGTCTGGTTAGGTATTGATTTTACCGATTCTTATCGAATGACAGGAAAACAAGCTCATCTGGAGAAAGCTAAACTAATATGGAAGTTTATCCTTAGTGGTAAAGATGACGTACTCGGCGGAGGAATCTACTGGTGCGAACAAAAGAAGGAATCTAAAAATACTTGTTCTAATGCACCGGGAGCCGTATTCGCTCTCAAACTATTTCAGGCTACTCAAGATGATGCCTATTTAAAAGAAGGAAAAGAGTTATACGAATGGACTAAAAAGAACCTGGAAGATTCAAAAGATCATCTATACTTTGACAACATCTCACTCAACAAGAAAATCGGTCGTGCCAAATTTGCCTATAACAGTGGACAAATGATGCAGGCAGCTGCCCTACTCTATCAAATTACCAAACAGAAAAGTTATCTGGAAGATGCACAAAATATAGCAGAAGCGTGTCACAAGCACTTCTTCACTCAGTTCACCTCTCCAGACGGACAAACATTCCAATTACTGAAAAAAGGAAATATCTGGTTCACAGCCGTTATGCTTAGAGGCTTTATTGAACTTTATCAGATAGACCATAACAAGACTTATCTAACCGATTTCCAGAAAAGTCTTGATTACGCATGGCATCATGCCAGAGATGAACGGGGCTTGTTCCAGACAGATTGGAGCGGCACAGATAAAAACGAGAAAAAATGGCTCTTGACACAAGCTGCTTTCATAGAAATGTATGGAAGACTAGGCGGAATCGATTTGCAATAATCACTTTTAATAACCCTCTTAAAAACAATAGAGATATGAAGAAAAGAAATATCGGAATATGTATTATCACGACCACCCTATTAATGGGAGGTCCTGCCAAAGCTACAGAACTTATCCTGGCTAAGGATCATACCAATGTGGTCAATCAAGCAGCTGAAATTGCCGCTTATAAAAGTAATCGTCCACCCGTAAACAAGCGGCTTTTTACATCAAAAGCCGTGGAAGCAGAAATCATCAGGGTGAAAAAGCTACTTACTAATCAAAAATTGGCATGGATGTTCGAGAATTGTTTTCCAAATACCCTTGAGACAACAGTTCATTACCGTACAACAGATGGTAAGCCTGATACTTTCGTCTACACAGGAGATATCCATGCCATGTGGTTGCGTGACTCCGGAGCACAGGTTTGGCCTTATATACAATTAGCGAATAAAGACCCGGAATTGAAGAAAATGCTCGAAGGAGTGATACGCAGACAATTTAAATGTATAAATATCGATCCATACGCCAATGCTTTCAATGACGGGGCTGTGGGAGGAGATTGGATGTCCGACCTGACCGATATGAAACCGGAACTGCACGAACGTAAATGGGAAATAGATTCTTTATGTTATCCATTACGTCTGGCCTATCAATATTGGAAAGAAACCGGTGATGCAAGCATCTTTGATAATGAATGGATACAGGCCATCGCCAACATACTGACAACTTTCAAGGAACAACAGCGCAAAGAGGGAGTGGGTCCCTATAAATTCCAGCGTAAGACAGAACGCGCACTCGACACATTAAACAATAACGGTCTAGGTGCTCCTGTAAATCCTGTCGGACTCATTGTTTCAGCCTTCCGTCCGTCTGACGATGCAACCACTTTACAGTTCCTCGTACCGTCTAATTTCTTCGCTGTTTCTTCTCTAAAGAAAGCTGCGGAAATTCTGAATGTTGTAAACAAAAACACCAGTCTGGCGAAACAGTGCACAGATTTGGCACAAGAAGTAGAAACCGCATTAAAAGAATATGCAACTTACAATCATCCTAAATATGGTACAATCTATGCTTTTGAAGTAGACGGATTCGGAAATCATCTCTTAATGGACGATGCCAACGTACCAAGCCTGCTGGCAATGCCTTATCTGGGAGATGTAGACATTAACGATCCTATTTATCAAAACACACGTCGTTTTGTATGGAGCAAAGACAACCCCTACTTCTTCAAAGGAAAGGCAGGAGAAGGTATTGGAGGACCTCACATCGGTTATGATATGATATGGCCTATGAGTATCATGATGAAAGCATTCACCAGTCAGGACGACCAGGAAATTAAGTCTTGCATAAAAATGCTGATGGATACAGACGCAGGAACAGGATTCATGCACGAATCTTTCCATAAGGATGACCCTAAAAACTTCACACGCGCCTGGTTTGCATGGCAAAACACCTTATTTGGTGAGCTCATTTTAAAGTTGGTCAACGAAGGAAAAATAGATCTATTGAACAATATTCAATAAAGCAAACTTAGGTTACTTCTCATTCAGGGCGCTCTTCTATAACGAAGAAGCGCCCTTTTTTAACACGTAAATTACTATTAACTTTGGCTAATTATAGCAAAGGAATTACCACATCTTCGGGTAATTCTTATCTTTGCAGTATACGATTCAAGACAAAGAAACTATGTATAGAAACCTGTTAAGCTGGCTTACTGTTTTATTAGTGCTCCCATCATGTTCTGGCACATCACCTGCTATATCTGTGGTATGTGAAGAAAATAACGTAGGAAACTGTATTATCAAATGGGAAACAGCACCGATATTAAAAGGACAGGTAAAAGTATACACCTCTACTTCTCCTGAAGCTATTCCGGAAGATTCTCCCATTGCAATGGCAAACATTTCCAGTGGTAAAATGACAATCGTAACCAACGATCCGTCTCAACGTTATTACTACTTGATGGTATTTAATAACAAATACCGGGTTAAAGTGGCCACCCGCAACATTAACATCCCCGGTATACAGAATTTTCGCGATTTAGGAGGATACGAATCTGCCGGTACCGGAAAATCTCTTCGCTGGGGAATGATATACCGTTCCGCACAAATAGACAGTATTCCTCCCTGCTCACGCCGGGAACTCAAGAATATGAGCGTACGGACGATTATAGACTTACGTTCTGAAAATGAACGTCACAACTACCCGCAACTACATGACGACGAATTTAACATCATACATATCCCTATTCCTACTGGAAACATGGAAGAAATTCTGCAAGGAATTCAAGAGGAAAAGATAAAAAGTGACACCATTTATCGTTTGGTAGAACAAATGAACCGGGAATTAGTCATAAACTACCAAAAGGAATTCAAAAAGTTGTTCACTGCTCTTCTCGACCGTACTCATTATCCGGTTGTGATTCATTGTACATCCGGAAAAGGGCGTACAGGAGTCGTTTCCGCCTTATTGCTTGCCGCTCTTGGAGTCAACGAAGACGTCATTATGGAAGATTATCGTTTGAGTAATGACTATTTTAATATTCCGAAAGCTTCTAAATATGCATATAAGCTATCGGTCAATTCGCAAGAAGCCATTACAACCATCTACTCTGCAAAAGAAGACTTCCTGAACGCTGCTAAAGAACAAATTGAGGCTGAATACGGGAGTGTACAGACCTATCTGAAAAAAGGAATCGGACTTTCTGCAGAAGAAATTGAACAGTTACGTAGCATCCTATTAACTGATAATTGATAGTTGATAAATGATAAATAGGGCAACGTCTACAATAATTATCTATCATCAATCATTTATTATCAACTAAATTAACTATCTTTGCAGCCGAAATAAAAGATATACAGAGATTTAATGAAGACATTTGAAGAGCTTGGCGTTTCTCCGGAGATACGTAGAGCAATTGAAGAAATGGGATACGAGAATCCCATGCCGGTACAAGAAGAAGTGATTCCGTACCTTTTAGGAGAAAATAATGATGTAGTAGCTCTTGCACAGACAGGAACAGGTAAAACAGCCGCATTCGGTTTGCCCTTGCTCCAACAGGTTGACGTAAAAAACAGAATTCCACAATCGCTTATCCTCTGCCCTACCCGTGAGCTTTGTCTCCAGATAGCAGGAGATCTGAATGACTATTCCAAATACATTGACGGACTAAAAGTATTACCTGTATATGGTGGTTCTTCCATTGACAGCCAGATACGCAGCCTCAAACGAGGGGTACACATCATTGTAGCTACTCCCGGACGCCTACTGGACCTGATGGAGCGCAAAACCGTATCTCTATCTACCATCCACAATGTGGTAATGGATGAAGCGGACGAAATGCTTAATATGGGATTCACAGAAAGTATCAACGCCATTCTGGCTGATGTACCACAGGAACGCAACACTCTATTGTTCTCCGCAACAATGAGTCCGGAAATCGCACGCATTTCCAAAAATTACCTGCGCAATGCGAAAGAAATCACTATTGGCCGCAAGAATGAAAGTACTAACAACGTTAAACACGTTGTTTATACCGTGCAGGCTAAAGACAAATTTGAAGCTTTAAAGCGCATCGTCGATTACTACCCACAAATATACGGTATCATTTTCTGCCGTACCCGTAAGGAGACTCAAGAAATTGCAGACAAATTAATGCAAGAAGGCTACAATGCCGATTCTTTGCATGGTGAACTTTCTCAAGCACAACGGGATGCTGTTATGCAGAAATTCCGCATCCGCAATTTGCAACTGCTCGTGGCAACTGACGTGGCCGCCCGCGGACTTGATGTAGACGATCTGACACATGTTATCAATTACGGATTACCAGACGATACAGAGAGTTATACACATCGTAGCGGACGTACAGGACGTGCCGGAAAGACAGGTACTTCCATAGCCATCATCAATCTTCGTGAAAAAGGGAAGATGAGAGAAATCGAACGGATTATCAGCAAAAAATTCATTGTCGGAGAAATGCCGACAGCAGCAGGAATCTGTCAGAAGCAGCTGATTAAGGTTATTGATGATCTCGAAAAAGTAAAAGTAAACGAGGAAGAGATTGCCGACTTTATGCCGGAAATCTACCGTAAACTGGAATGGTTGAGCAAAGAGGACTTGATTAAACGAATGGTTTCTCATGAATTTAACCGTTTTGCCGAGTATTATCGTAACCGTGCAGAAATAGAAGTACCGACTGACATCCGCGGAGAACGTACCGGACGGAGTGATCGCAAAGAAGGTGGTTTCGAGAAAAGAAGTCGCCAAGCTGCACCGGGCTTTAACCGCCTGTTTATCAATCTGGGTAAAACAGACAGTTTCTTCCCTAGTGATCTTATCGGACTGTTGAACAGCAATACACGGGGACGTATCGAGTTGGGACGCATTGACCTAATGCAGAACTATTCTTTCTTTGAAGTGCCGGAAAAGGAAGCGACAAATGTAATCAAGGCGCTGAATAGGGCTAAATGGAACGGACGCAAGGTAGTTGTTGAGATTGCCGGCGCCGGTGAAGAAAGCGGAAAAGGACGTGAAAACGGTTCAAATGAGCGCAAGGGAGGTAAACGATTCGGCGGCAAAAGCGACGAACGTGCACCGCGCTATGAGAATAAGGATAGAAAACCGAAAGATGCTTCTGCAAAAGACTCAAAGTCAACAAAAAAAGATAAGCCTAGTCGTGCTGATCGGGGATACTCTGATGCTCGCGGTCCGAAAAAGAAAGATGACTGGCAAGAGTTTTTTAAAGATAAAGAGCCGGATTTCAGTGAAGAAGGATGGGCACGCAGAAAACCTAAGAAGAAATAAATATAAGCAAGCATAATCCGTAGATTTGTACATTATTAGTCAGAGGTGCATATGTTGTGACAAATTACCTCTTTCATATTCAAATGAAAAGGAATATCATTACCTCTATTCTGGTCTATTGAAAAAAGACAACTGTTCATACAGAATCTGCATTTATGTTTTTAATAAACTTTCTGATCGTTTTTAATAAACGCTACTCAAGTTTATTAAAAACGACCAGAAGTGCATTTGCCACGAATTATTCAATTTTATACAACAAAAAAGGTTGCAAACTCATCATAAGTCTGCAACCTTTAGTATATAAGGGGCCCTCCTCTTCTTTAGAAAGAGGTGAATCATCGATCTTTTTGTTCTAATATTATACTATTCATACACATAATTTCCAATCAATAAGTTTCTTCTCCGATCACAAAGATACAAAATAAAAAGTCCTTTGTCAAGCTTACAGGACCGAAATACAGATACCCTAATATATTATCTTACGAAAAGGGAAAAAGCATGGAACACTATCGGGATTGTCTGCCGGACAGCAGTGTCTATCAATAAACAACTTTCTTTATAGTCAATTCCAAGATATGTTCGCCTGCCTCTAAATTTACCATACGCTCTCCTTTCACATTGTCGGGTGCATAAAAGGTAGCAGTACTATTTGCCGGAACAGTTACATGATAGAAAATACGGTTCTTTTTACGTTCCCATTTAGAGCAGATTTCCCCATAAGGTGATTGATATCTGGCTTCGAACTCATTTAATCCACTGGGGAAATTAGGCCGAAGGAGAATATGTTTGAATCCGGGACTTTCGGGGTCAGGGAAGATTCCACCCAATCCTTTATAAAACCATCCTCCAATTTCACCAAACATCATGTGATTGTCCGATATGTCACGTGTGGCATTCAAATCCCAGTTCTCCAGTAATGTGGTAGCACCATTGGCAATCCAGCAACCCCATGATGGATAAGTGTCTTGTGCAGCTAATTTATAAGCCGTTTCGGCTTCACCGTTCTCACTTAACGCATTCAATATAGCTTTTGCTCCCAACACACCTACATCCAAATGAAAGCCGGCTGCTTCCACCTGTTTTGCCAGATTCCGGGCTACTTTTCTCTTCAACTCTTCAGGAACAATGCCCCATTGCAAAGGAACACTCTGTTCCGTCTGAACGCCGCTACCATAAATGCCCGTTTCTCTATTCAGAAACTTGTCATTAATCGCGTTCTTTATCTTATTGGCAAGAGCAGAATAATACTTATAGTCTTCCGTTTTATTAAACATCTTTGCGGCATTGGCAAGTATCTTGGTGTCCACGTAGAAATAGGCAGAAGAGGTCAGTTCCTTGGAAGAATGTGATTTAACAGGCACCCAGTCTCCTCTTCCCCATGAGGTCAATCCGGTCGGACTGGTACGATCCACATAGTCTACATATCGCTTTATATTTTCATAACAGTCTGCCAACAGTTTATGATCGCCATAAAACATATAAATGTTCCATGGAATAATAGCGATAGTGCTTGTCCAATCCAGGCCATTATTCGTGCCATACCCCCAGCCTCCTGTGGGGATAATATCAGGAAGTACACCATTAGGCTGTTGCTCGTCTCTATGATCGGCAAGCCATTTTTCATAAACGGTGATGCCATCATAGTTATATAATGCCGTTTCAATAGCAAAATGGCCGTCGCCTGTCCATCCGTTCTTTTCACGCTGGGGACAGTCGGTAGGATACCCCATCAAGTTGGACAAATAGGCATTATTTGTTGCCCACCAAAGACGGTTGATAAGTGCGTTCGAAGTATGAATCGTCCCTTTCTGCGGAACATCACTATGCACAAAGTAGGCAGTCAGACTATTCTCATTCAATACAAGGGGGGTAGTGCTTGTTACTTCCACGTATCTGAAACCTTTATAATTGAATCGTGCCATAAATTCATCCTCTCCCTTTCCACTCAAAACGAGGATGTCCGTTTGAAAAGGATCGGAGTTGTCTACCGGGCGGTGATACACATCAATATTTGACGTATTCACTCGTCCGTTGTCATACAACCGCTCACCATGTTTCAACCTCACCACAGTTCCCTCTTCCCCGGACACTTTAATGCGGGTGACTCCTGCCATATTGCGGGCAAAGTCGAATACATACGTTGTGTCATTAAGTTTCTTCCAGGTTTTTACGGGGATTGTTTCTACTGCACGAATCGGCTGCACTTGTTGTGACACCACATTCTGTGAAGGAACAGCCCTATATCCTACTCCATTCCATTTAGAATCATCAAAGTTCACGGTATTCCAGCCTTTCTGTTCCAAACGGGCGTCGTAATGCTCGGCTGTATAAATGCTATTAAAGATCAATGCGCCGGATGAAGTTTTCCAGTCCCGTTCCGTAGAAACGACTTCAACGGAACCATCCTCATAAGTAATCCGCACATCCATACAGAAAGCAGGACGGTTACGCCAAGGTGCACGATGAAAGTCCCACACGGCCATTGACTGATGATTATACCATCCATTGCCCAGCAACACACCAATCGCATTTTTCCCTTTCTGTATTTGGGAAGTAACATCATAAGTGACGTAGAAGTTGCGCCTGTCAAACCGGGTATATAGCGGGTCCAGCCGGTGGTTTCCAATCTTCTCACCATTGATATACAGTTCATACAAACCTGCTACGGCAATATATGCCCTTGCCGACCGGATCTTCTTTTGTGCATCAAACACTTTCCGGAAATAGGGAGCAGGACGGTAATTAATATCTTTGTTATCGCTAATCCAAGCTCCTTGCCAGTGTTCCATCCCCATCATTCCCGTTTCGAAACTATTAATATCCGAAGAAGATTTCACTCCATCCTTATCCCATACATTCACTCTCCAATAATACTTGGTAAAAGGACGAAGTTCCTGTCCGGAATAGGTAATCAGAATCTGTTCGGAGTCCTTTTTGCCCGAATCCCAGATAGTTCCTTTCCCTGCAATCAATTCAAGAGAGTCTTTGTCTACGATGACTTGACAGGCTGTTTGTCGTGCTCCTTTTCGAGCATCATTCAGCATCCATGATAACCGGGGAGCAGGATTATCTATTCCCAAGGGATTTACCAAATAATCACAAACCAGATTCACTGGTTTACAGCTGCCTGACTCTTGTGAAAATGCTGCTTGCAGCATTAAAAATAGTAATCCCGGTAATAGTGTCAATCGTTTCATTTTATCCAAAAATTAGTTTGTATTTTCTTTCAATCGGATGCCATATTTACATCGCGTGCTAATTTACGAAAAATATTGTATGGACGCTTTATCTACTTGCCTCAAAAAAGCTATATCTTTGCGGCCCGAATATATACTTGACTATGAATAAAGTTAATGGTTTACTATATGGGCTGCTTTCATCGGCTTCTTTTGGACTTATCCCTCTATTTACCATTCCTGCCATGCAAGCAGGGATGCAATTTGAATCGATACTTTTCTATCGTTTCCTGTTTGCCTGTCTGGCGTTAGGCGGAATCTTATTGGTGAATGGTCAATCATTTCGCATCAAGAGGCGGGACATTCCTTCCCTGTTTCTTCTTGCGCTTCTTTATTTAATGTCTGCCGTATTCCTGTTCTGGGGATATAAGTTTATGGCTAGCGGAGTTGCCACCACTATTCATTTCATGTATCCGGTGCTTACCACGTTAATCATGATGCTCTTCTTTAAAGAAAAGAAGTCCGGCTGGCGGATCGCTGCCATTGCATCCGCAGTGGCAGGAGTTTATTTCTTATCCGGCGGAGATACAAAAACGGGGAGCTTTTCTTTCCTGGGACTTTTCATTGTTCTTCTGTCGGCACTCGGATATGCGCTTTATCTCGTCACAATGAGCCAACTAAAAATTGGACAGATGAAGGGGCTACTCCTTACTTTCTACGTATTCCTTTTCGGAGGTATTCTCCTTTTTATCGGAACGGAAACCATCAGCCAGCTTCAACCCATCAGCGAATGGCATACTGCCGGCAACTTGATTCTATTAGCTTTAATCCCTACCGTAGTTTCTAATCTTGCTCTAGTAAGAGCCGTAAAAAGCATCGGCTCCACACTCACCTCTGTGTTGGGAGCTATGGAGCCGGTAACTGCTGTATGCGTAGGTATCTTTCTTTTCGGGGAAGCCTTCACCACAAGCATTGGTGTAGGTATTGCACTGATTATCGCTGCTGTAATCGTTATTATATTAAAACGATAAAAAGTCCGGTTTCATCGGAATATTTACTTCATCGACCCATTTTTAATTCCTGAATAAGATGGGCTGCCTTACCGTATTTCTCTATGATAAAGAGCATATACCGCACATCTACCCCGATGCAACGCTGCAAATCTGGTTCGAATACGATATCACTGCTCATTGCTTCCCAGTTGCCATCAAAAGCCAAGCCTAGTAATTCTCCTTTGGCATTAAACATGGCACTGCCGGAATTACCACCTGTAATGTCATTGTTGGAGATAAAACAAACATTCATATCTCCCTGCGCATTGGCATATCTTCCGAAATCACCGGAAGAAAGCAAACTCAATAACTCCGGCTGAACGGCAAAGTCAATATCACCCGCATGTTCCTTCACTTTCTCAAAAATGCCTTTCACGGTTGTGTAGTAATCATAAGTGGCTCCATCAAAAGGAGTATATCCTCCAACCGTTCCGAAACTAAGCCGCATGGTAGAGTTGGCATCCGGATAAAAATTACGATCAGCATACATCCGGCGCATGGCTGCATTGAATAAACGCTCCCCCTCCTCTATCTGCTCGGAAGCCTCGGAAATGCTTTGATTCATCTCATAATACTTCACAATCAAATCCAGACTCAAGGAAACAGCCGGATCTTCTATGAGATTATATGTAGTATCTCGCTCCAGAAAGCGTTTTAAGCCCTTAGGAGACGTTATATTGGAAGTTGCATACAAAGAGTCTACATAGGTCTGAATATTCCCGTTATAGAGCGTATCTATCTTCTCATACATAGCAGGCAAAAACTTTTTATCCACTTTCGACTGATACTCCTTGAGCATGACAGCAAAAACCTCTTTATCAATGGAAAGATCGAGATTATCATACTTCTCCAGTAACTTCTTCATGCGGGTTATCACCAACTTTTCTTCCGCCTCAAAGTCGAAATTGAGAATTTCAAGAGCAAGCTGCACTAACTCGGGACCATTTATAAACGATTCACCGAAATAAGCCAACGCACGATTGGTTTCACGGCGATTACTATAACTCAATTCTAAAGAAGAGAATAAACGAATCAGTTTCTCTCTCTCTTCCGGATGAGACTGAATCCAGTTACGAAGCGCTGCTTCAGCCACCCGTTTCTTTTCCAACACTTTCAAATGCTTGATGGCTTTATTCGTTCCGATGTTATTCTTCCAATAATTGGAGCTTTCATCGTATTTTGAAGCATACTTAATGCGAATATCCGGACGACGGTCCATCTCCCGTTTCCAGATGGTTTGTTTCACTCCCCGTACATCAATCATTGCCTGATTGATTCCATTCATCATCTCTTCGATACCATACGAGGAAAGGTAACGTTCCGTACTGCCCGGATAGCCAAGCGTCATGCAGAAAGAACCTTCTTTGTATCCATCCAAAGAAATGGGTGCTACATATTCGGGATGATAAGGGACGTTTTCAGGAGAATAATCCGCCGGACCATTCTTGGCATTAGCATAGATACGAAATACGCTGAAATCGCCCGTATGACGTGGCCACATCCAATTATCCGTATCCCATCCGAACTTCCCGACAGAAGAAGGAGGTGCAAAAACGAGGCGGACATCGTTATAATCACGATAAACAGAAAGCCAGAATTCATTCCCTGCATAATAAGCATCTACAATACCAGTCAATGTAGAATCCTTTTCAGAGACTTCCATACTGATTACATTCATAATCGAATCAACAGCCACACGGCGTTCTGTTTCCGTTTTAGCATGCCGGGCGGCAGACAATACGCGTTTAGTAACATCTTCCGTACGAAGCAGGAAACGAACATACAATTCCGGATTCGGCAGTTCTTCCTCAAGACTACGTGCAAAGAAGCCATCTTTCAGGTAATCATGCTCCACTGAAGAATGTTGTTGAATACTGCTAAAGCCACAATGATGATTAGTAAACACCAGACCGTCTTCAGAAACCACCACTCCTGAACAGAAGCCTCCAAAACTGACAACAGCATCTGCCAGACATGGTTTCTTCGGATCATATATTTTATTCACAGGCATCTGCAAACCAAGTTCTTTCATTACCCGGTCAGTCTGTTTATTCTTTCGGAGATTTCCCAACAACCACATTCCCTCATCGGCAAATACATTCGACAGACAGAGAGAAAAGACTATCAAGACGGTTAGTCTGAACTTCATATTATTATTTTTAGATTCATTATTCTGTAATCAGCCTCAACTTCTTCGTTCCTACGCGGGCTTTCAGCCATTCGCTGATTTTCTCTTTTTCAGCAACAGACGGATGTCTGGCGAATTTAAGGACAGCCAATGTTACCGTATCCGTCTTCATCGAATCGACCCGCACTTCGAGCGAGTGAGCGATGGAAAGAGTTGTGATGGAAGGATAAAGTACCTTCAATTCGGGTACTAATGTACGACTCATAGCATCGTACGTTCTGTATTGCTCCAGTGTTGTCTCCAGTTGGGAAATTTTCACCGCCTGTTGTTGAAGCCGTTGCTCACTGTTTTTATAGAAGTCTTCCATGACCATGGCACGGATAGAAGATACATCTACCGCTTCATTGTTCATCCCCTGTAATACAATCAGTTTCGTATCTTCCAGCTTATACTCTTTCAACTTGCTACGAGCAATAGATATCGAAGCGTCAGGCACTTCAGGACCAATCAAAACAACCCGTACTTCTTTATGGTCATAGCTAATTTTCTTATCAAGTACCTGCGTATTCTCAAAGCTCAACTGATCGTTTATAAAACGATTGGCTGCTGCTTCATAGAAAGTGCTCTTTATAATTCCAAATGTCAGATAAACTGCAGGGCACATGGTAAGCACTACAATCAGAACGATGTATTTACGTACGGTCTTCTCACGGGTTTTATCCACAAACTCTTTCCGTTGGAAATGCATCACACGAACACCGAGGAAAGTAGCCAGGCTGATAAAAACAGAGTTGATAAAGTAAAGATAAAAAGCACCCAGGAAATAAATGAGATTACCGGAAGCCAGTCCGTAACCTGCCGTACAAAGCGGCGGCATCAATGCAGTAGCAATGGCAACACCCGGAATCACATTCCCTTTTTCTTTGGTAGAGAGAGCTACCACACCTGCCAAACCACCAAAAAGCGCGATGAATACATCATAAATAGTGGGCGATGTACGTGCCAGCAACTCTGACTGTGAACCGGCAATAGGAGCAAGAAGGAAAAAGATTGTTGCCGTAGTCACACTGAAAGCGGTCGTTATGAGAAAGCTCTTCAAAGAGCGTTTCATTAATTCAAAGTCATTCAGTCCGACAGACAGTCCCACCCCCATAATAGGTCCCATCAACGGAGAAATCAACATGGCACCGATGATTACGGCGGTAGAGTTTACATTCAATCCGAGTGATGCCATAAAGATGGCAAAAATCAAAATCCATAAATTGGCACCTTTGAACTCTACTCCCTTACGGATAGAATCCACTGTGGCCAGTTCGTTATCCTTATCTTTTCTCAAGTCCAGATATTCTCCCAGAAAGGACTTGATAGCAAATTTATTACGTTCATCTGTCTTCATAGTTATTTCTTCTTTATAAATCGATTAATAACAGGAATCTGACTCAATGGTAAATCCTTTTTGATAATATAGGCTATAAATAGCAATAAGAGTACGGTACGGAAAGCGAGACGGAGCACTATATTAGAGATAGGAACCTGCTCTCCAATAACGTAAAGTACCGCTGCCAACAGAACATAAAGTCCGAGGCTCTTCAAGTCATAATGAATCGGGTATTCTTTCTGTCCTATCCAGTAGGATAGCAACAAGATGACTGCATAGCCTGCAACAGAAGCCCATGCTGAAGCAAGATAACCGTAAACCGGCACAAACAGGATGTTCAATACGACAATAATAACACAACCAATCACCGAGAAGTAGGCTCCCCAATAGGTCTTATCCGTCAGTTTATACCAAAAGGAGAGGTTGAAATAGATCCCTTTACAGATCTCTGCAAGCATTACAATGGCTACTACCCCCAGGCCTTCCCAGTAACCCCTTGCCACCAGATAACGCAACAAGTCAAGGTAGAACATGACAGCAAGGAAAGCTAGCAAGGAAAATATAAGAAAATACTTCATCGCAGCGGCATACATCTTCCGGTTGTCTCCTTCTCGGTCTTTGCCAAAGACAAACGGTTCGTAAGCATAACGGAAAGCTTGCGTAAACATTGCCATCACCATCGCAATCTTACTGGTTGCCGCATAGATACCCAATTGCACCAACCCTTCCTGCCGGTCTTCAAAAAGAAACGGATATATCATCTTATCCACAGTCTGGTTTAGAATACCTACCAAACCTAAGATTAATACCGGAAAAGAATATACGACCATTCGTTTCAGCAATACCCTGTCCAACTTATAAGCAAAACCTGTCAGTTCCGGGATAAAGAAGAACATCTGGACAACCGAGATAATCAGGTTGCTAATAAAGATATATCCCACTAAATAATCCGGATCATAAAACCAGGAGATCGTTGACGGACAATGTACATTCAGCCACGGGCACACCAGTAGGAAGAATAGATTCAAACCGATGCCACCAACGATAGAGAGCAGTTTGATAGCAGCAAACTTAATAGGCCGCTTTTTATACCGTAAATAGGCAAAAGGAATACATTGAAAAGAGTCTAAAGCTACCACAACAGCCATCATCGCTATAAACTCCGGATGATCGCCATAATCCAGTAAATTGGAAATAGGTTGCAGGAATAACAGGCAAAGGAAAACAAAAATCAAAGATACCCCTCCTACCGATAACAAGGAGTTGGCATATACTTTCATCGGGTCTTCTCCCGATTTGTTGGCAAAACGGAAGAATCCCGTTTCCATACCGAACGTAAGCAGTACAAGCATCAGGGCTGTAAACGCATATACGTTTGAAACAACTCCATAACCTCCGGTGGAAGCCGGCAATACCGCTGTGTACAAAGGCACCAGCATGTAGTTAAGGAACCGTCCGACAATACTACTCAACCCATAAATTGCAGTATCTTTAGCTAATGATTTTAGTCCAGCCATGTTTTATTAGTGATTATCATTCAGATTGGCTTAACGTTTCCTCTTTTGTTTGAACAACCAATCCATAAATCCGGGATAATTGAAAGCCGGATTCCAGCTTCCATGATTACAACCGGGGAATTCAATATATTCCACATCTGCACCGGCAGCTTTCAGTGCTTTATACGCTTCGCGAGAGCCTTTCACGGGAACTACATCATCCGCATCTCCATGGAAGATACGAAACTTCACATCCTTGGCAACCGATAGCCGACTTGGATTGACTGTACCGCAAATAGGAACTGCAGCTGCGAAAATCTCCGGATAACGCACGACTAAATCATACGTTCCCATCGCTCCCATTGAAAGACCGATAATATAAACCCGTTGTGTATCCACTTCGGGCATTACCAGATAAGAATCGAGCAACTGTTTAAGCGTCTGCAATATAGGACTGATCTCCTGTCCCACTGGCATTTCTGTAGGGATAAGCGACTTCGGACGTCCTGTATAAGCCCAGTAACCGTCTGTCGGACACTGTGGAATTAGAACGAAAGCGGGATACTTCTCTTGATTGACCGGATTAAGAAACATCTGTCCACCATGAGTCAACTGTTTCTCATTATCATTTCCCCGTTCGCCGGCTCCATGCAGAAACAGTACGAGCGGATACTTTTCACCTGGCTTCACCGATTCGGGATGAATCATCCGATAAGGTAAAGAGTCTCCTTTAGAAGAGACAAAAATATCCCTCCCATATTCCTGTTGAGCCGATAAAGAGAGGCTCAAAAAGAAAAAAACAAGTAAAGTAGTCCATTGCTTCATCATCCAACTATGCTTTATAAAGTTCTTTTATACCGTTTTTATCAGTCATTAAACAGTGTTTTCTGACTGTTATAAAGACTTCTTCCCAAATGTTTATAGGCAAGTTCGGTCACTTCACGTCCACGGGGAGTACGCTTCATAAATCCTTCTTTTATCAGGAAAGGTTCGTAAACTTCTTCAATGGTTCCCGCATCTTCTCCCAAAGCCGTAGCAATGGTAGTGATACCTACCGGACCACCTTTAAACTTGTCTATAATGGTGCAAAGTATCTTGTTGTCTATCTCATCCAGACCGTATTTATCGATATTCAGTGCTTCCAATGCAAACTGAGCGATCTCTGTATCGATAGAGCCGGATCCTTTCACCTGCGCAAAGTCACGTACCCGACGGAGCAATGCATTGGCAATACGAGGCGTTCCACGGCTACGGGAAGCAATCTCCGATGCTGCACGTACCGAACAAGGCACATCCAGTATGGATGCAGAACGACGGATGATATTGCTCAAAATATCGTCATCATAGTACTCCAAATGAAGATTAATGCCAAAACGTGCACGAAGCGGAGCTGTCAGCAAACCGCTACGGGTGGTTGCGCCAACCAGCGTGAAAGGATTTAAATCTATCTGGATACTGCGGGCCGAAGGTCCCTTATCAATCATAATATCGATGCGGTAGTCTTCCATGGCCGAATAAAGATATTCCTCCACCACAGGCGACAACCGATGAATTTCATCGATAAAAAGTACATCGTTCGGTTCGAGACTGGTTAACACTCCTGCCAGATCACCCGGTTTATCGAGCACCGGACCGGAAGTTACTTTAAAGCCAACTCCTAATTCGTTAGCGATAATATTCGAAAGAGTTGTTTTTCCTAATCCGGGAGGGCCGTGCAACAGCACATGGTCGAGTGCTTCGCCACGCAGACGTGCCGCCTTCACAAAAATGCGAAGGTTTTCCACCACCTTGTCCTGCCCGCTAAAGTCTTCAAAGCTTAACGGACGGAGTGCATTCTCGAAATCCCGTTCTTTTGAAGTAAGCTGATGTTCGCGTATGTTAAAATCTTCCTGTTCCATTTATTTCTTGAAAGTAGGAGACAAAGATAGAGATTTACATTCATTTTCAGTATAAGAAAGACGAAGATTTAGTTTATTTGAAACGTAATAACTACTTTTGCACTATCTATATACACGTTATCAACTATGGTTCTAAATTACATTTGGATAGGATTCTTCGTCATTGCCTTTATCATCGCTCTTATAAAAGTGATTGTTTTGGGAGATACGGAGATATTTACGGCTATCATGAACTCTACATTCGACTCCTCCAAAACAGCATTCGAGATATCGCTGGGACTTACGGGTGTACTGGCTCTTTGGTTGGGCATCATGAAGATTGGCGAGAACAGCGGATTGATTAATGCACTGGCCCGCTTTCTTAGTCCGGTGCTTTGCCGCCTGTTTCCGGACATTCCTAAAGGGCATCCGGTGTTAGGTTCCATCTTTATGAATATGTCTGCCAATATGCTCGGTTTGGACAATGCCGCCACCCCGCTGGGACTGAAAGCGATGAAAGAACTGCAAGAACTGAATCCGAAAAAGGATACCGCTTCCAATCCAATGATTATGTTCTTGGTGATTAATACCTCCGGCCTCATCATTATTCCGATCAGCATCATGGTATATCGTGCACAAATGGGGGCTGCACAGCCTACGGATGTATTTATTCCTATCCTGATAAGTACTTTCATTTCAACTTTAGTCGGAGTTATAGCAGTCAGCATCGCTCAAAAGATAAACTTAATCAATAAACCAATTCTCATTTTAATGGGTGTTATCTGCCTTTTCTTTTCGGGATTGATCTATCTGTTTCTAAGTGTATCGCGAGAGGATATGGGCACTTACTCTACACTGATAGCGAATATTCTGTTGTTCAGTGTCATCATCCTGTTTATTTTAACGGGAGTCAGAAAGAAAATCAATGTATACGATTCTTTTGTAGAAGGAGCCAAAGAGGGATTTACAACGGCTGTACGCATCATTCCTTATCTGGTTGCTTTTCTGGTAGGAATTGCAGTGTTCCGCACTTCGGGAGCAATGGATTTTCTGGTGGGAGGTATCGGCTATATAGTAGGTCTATGTGGGGTTGATACGAGCTTTGTCGGGGCCCTACCTACTGCACTGATGAAATCACTTAGTGGTAGCGGTGCAAACGGCCTGATGATCGATACGATGAAAGAACTAGGACCGGATTCTTTTGTCGGGCGTATGAGTTGTGTCGTACGCGGAGCTTCAGATACCACATTCTACATTTTGGCCGTTTATTTCGGCAGTGTGGGAATTACCAAAACTCGTAATGCGGTAACCTGCGGCCTGATTGCAGATTTTTCGGGTATCATAGCCGCTATCTTAATCAGTTATTTATTTTTCTTTTAAATCATAACATTCAATTATGGCTGTAACTTATCAAACAGAAGGCGTAAAAATGCCTGATATCAAGAAACGTGATACTACGGAATGGATAAAATCCGTAGCTGCTTCTTACGGAAAAAGACTCGGTGAAATCGCTTATATCTTCTGCTCGGACGAAAAGATTCTGGAGGTAAACCGTCAATATCTGCAACATGACTATTACACGGATATCATTACTTTCGATTATTGTGAAGGTGATCGTTTATCAGGTGACTTATTCATTAGCCTGGACACAATACGCACTAATGCGGAGCAATTTGGTACCTCTTATGATAACGAACTGCACCGTGTCATTATCCATGGGATTCTTCATCTTTGCGGTATTAACGATAAAGGACCCGGAGAACGGGAAATTATGGAAGCTGCGGAAAACAAAGCATTAGCTATGCGGCAAGTGTAAGCAAGCCTCAACAGCAAACGATTTCAAAAAGTTATCGATTTACTTAAACATACACTGTAACGCACGCTGTAACAAAGACGCCCCACCGTAATCACTACGGCGGGGCGCTTCATTAGCAATACGATGCTAATATTAACACTAAATTATTAAGAGAGAGATTTATTACTTCTTATCAGGAGTTGCTTCAGGAGTAACCAATTTCTTGATTGATTTCGTATTCAGATACAGGAAAGCCAAACGAGGAGTTCCTTCGTTCACTATCAACTGCAATGAATCCGATGTCAGGTACCCGATACGCTCACGAGTTTTGTACACTTCAACCTTTCCATCATCTTCCTTGCTGAATCCTTCCACAATCAGATAACCATTATCCACTTTCCACGTTTTCAAATCTAAAGACGGAATATTGATAGCAGAACACTTACCACCTTTCTTGAACTCAAATCCTTTCAACTCACCTGTAGACTTGTATGTATAAGGGTTGCACCATTTTCCGATAATCTGTTTTTCTACTTTCTTCTGTCCGTAGCTTAAAGCGAAACAAGACAGAGCCATAGCCGTAATCAATAATTTTTTCATCTTAAATCAATATTTATTTTTTTAGTAAATCGTATTTCTGATCAATTCCACGCTCTCGCAGATGAATACCCTCTTTCATCCAACGTGGTTCTTTTGTTCCTTTCAGGTAATAGTCAAAGAACTGCATCATCCGGATTGTCCAGTCTTTCTGTGCACCTCTTCCCAGTACGAAATGTCCTTCACCTTTGTAATTCAACAACCATGCAGGACGTTGTAAGCGACGCATAGCCAAATAAAGAGCACGTCCTTGTTCATATGCAACAGCCTCATCCTCATCATTATGTAATATCAACAAAGGTGTATGTATCTTATCAGCCTCCAAAATTGCTGAACTTGCCAGATACTTATCTTTTGCCTCCCATAAAGTCTTTCCCATACGACTTTGTGTTTCCTCGTACATAAAATATCGTGGCAGACCGCTTCCATTACGTATTCCTAAATACCCGGTCACCATATCCGTAATTGGAGCCGCTATATTGGCACAAGTGAAAAGATCTGTCTTTGTCACCAAATATGATGTTTGATAGCCAGACCAGCTATGTCCCTGTAAGCCTATTTTTCCGGGATGTGCTATCCCCTGCTCTATCAGATACTTTGTTCCGCTTACTACAGCATCATAACAACTCTGACCGGGAGTCCCAACCGTGAAATGCACATCCGGCATAAACACAATATAACCATTGCTAGCAAAATACATAGGATCCCCTAACGCACTACTCAACAAAGGTGCATGATAAATATTCAACTCACCGGAATGAGTTTCATAAAACTGCACCAACACCGGATATTCTTTTTGAGGATCATAATCTTCCGGAAGATAAAGCAACCCCTTATTTTCCTTATTCTCATAATTAGTCCACTTTATCAGTTTAACTGTACCCCATTTATAATCTGCTTGTTGAGGATTCGCATTCGTCACTTTAACGGGATTGGAGAAATCGGACTTACTCCACCACAAATCCCTAAATTCCGATACATTCTGACGATTCCAAACGCAATACTCATGATTGTCAGAAAAACGATGTATAGTATATACATAATTCCCCTCCATCAACTTTCTCAGACGGCCTTTCATATCAAGCTGATAGACACCCTCATCCATCGTATCTTTATCCCAAAGGCTAACTATAACTTTTTCGTCTTTCTGAAAAACATCCTTATCTATATTACTCGTCATTTTACGAATAGATTTGCCATGCCTGCGACCATATCCTTTAGTCAGGCACTCCGGCTGACGTTCTCCTGTCAAATCAATCTTCCACCAGTCATATGCATCGTACAGAAACACATTATTCCCGTCAGCCGTCCACCCTGCTATTCCATAAGCGGGAGCAGGAGCCGGTTTATCATAACTTTCCACGAACATTGGATAACCAATAACATCAGATATATTAACAACCTTACCGGTAGCACCATCAAACTTATTCCAGACTTGAGCAATCGGATCATACATTACTGCCCACTTGCCATTTACCGACCATTTGGGAGCTGTACGATAACTACGTCCGATCAACCGTTTTGCACCTGTATGCACATTCACTGAATATATATCGAACGGCAACCGATCCAACCACTCACGCTGCATCTTATAAGGAGATTCATCCGTGTAAAGCACATAGTTCAAATTCTCCGCTCCCGATGGTAAGAGTAAATCTACGGTAAATGGAGCAACTTCTGTGAGCTTCTTAGAAAAAATATCATAAATATACGTCACCGACTTATCCTGCCTATAACGTCCGCCCCTTTGTAAAGTCGGAACTTCCATTTCGTTCCACGTCCACAACTCTAATTCAAAACTCTTGTCCGGTTTCTTCTCCGATTCTTCCCTTCTACGGGAAATCTGCTGTGAGTCCCGAAGTTCAAGTATCAAAAAATTATGGCTTTTAGACAAGTCAATACGTCCGACAGACATACCATCAGGCAAAACAATTTCTTTCCGGTCAAAAAGCAAGTTACAACCCGGCTTCTTTAATGAAAAAGCATACCACAAAGAATCATTTACGCTAAACTCCCCAGTCATCTCTTTTTCATTAAAACTATAAGAAGAGGGTTCACTCTTTACAGAACTCTGATAAAGACTCTTATATGGACCGGCTAAAGGACCATAGCATAGCTCGTTCCCTTCAGACTTTCTACGAATGAAAAGAATAGAACGTCCTCCGTCATACAATGTATGATAGCCGATACTGTCAATATGAAAAGCAACTTCTGTCTTTAGATGACGTACCACCAGCCTGTTAAAAGCCGGAACATGATTCACCGTATCTTTCGGCACGTTAGTAACAGAGATTGAGTAAGGAGTCCCTTCTACAGGGCGAAAAGCCTCTTTATGTTTCCATTCGGTCTTTACTCCCGAAGGCAATGACAACAAGATCGTCTTCATCACTCCCGCCGAGTCCGCCTGCCGATAAAAAGCTCCCTGATCGTTATTATAAAACTCCAAGTGCTCTATATCACCATTCAGCAATATTTCTTTCCGTGTACGGGAATCGAATAAATGCAGAGGTTTTTCTTCCTTGCTATCCGGATTATATTCCATCAACGATATACGGTAAGTCACCCACCTGCCTGTCGGTGAAATATCCGGTGCATCAATACGTTTCCAAGATGTACACGCTTCTATATCCAACGGCCTCTTCTGAGCCTCAACAGACAGGCTTCCACCCAGCAACAAGCCCGCTATAATCCCTATATGTACAAATATCCGGTTCATCTTATCTTCTCCTGTCATCTTTAATCATATCCTTATTCAAATCAACATCAGAATCAGCCGAGTTGTCATGCAATAACAAGCGGGCAAAGTGACGCCACATTTTATGCTCGAAGAAGTCCTCAGACTCACCGAAGAATCCATGTGTACATTTCGGCAATACAAACATCTCGAAATCCTTATCAGCTTTAATCAATGCATCTACCAGACGCAATGTGTTAGCAGGATTTACAGTTTTATCCATCGCACCGGTAAACAGCAGCAAGCCGTGCTTATAATTTTTTGCCAACTCCTGATTCGGACGTACACGGACACTATAATCATATGTCGTACTTTCTACCCCCAAACTGTCTTTAGTCGTTTTCACCTTCTCATCCACACCGAAATGAATCTCTACAAAACCTTTATTATAAATGCGGTTGTCATGATTACCAGCCGATGAAACGGCAGCCGAATAGAAATCGGGATAAGTGCAAATGGCGGCAGCCGACATAAATCCTCCGCCGGAATGTCCGTAAATACCGACTTTAGTAGCATCAATAAACGGATAACGGGCAGCCAGTTGCTCGATAGCATATTTATCATCTGCCAACGGATAATCACGCATATTGTTGTAACCATAGGTATGATAAGCCTTTCCACGCATCGGAGTACCGCCCCTGTGCCCTACAGTGATTACAATGAACCCCAGTTGAGCCAAGCGGGTGTTATAAACATCATTAATCGTAAAACGTGTAGGCACATATTCGAAAAACGGTCCCGGATAAACATTCGAAATGATAGGATAAACCTTGGTCGAATCAAAATCAGCAGGTTTCCACATTACACCATACAAGTCAGTCACTCCATCGGCAGCTTTTACTTTAAAGCGTTCTGGTGCTTTCCACCCCATCTCATAGACAGGTTGCAAATCCGGCTTCTCCAGCGTCATGATAACCTTTCCATTCCGATTACGAACCACATTTACCGGTTCTTGCGAAACGGTAGAATAAGAATCTACCATATATCGGTAAGACGGGGAAATGCTTACCTCATGTGACGCATTCTCCGGTGTAAGCAGACGAACTGCATTCGGACGATCCAATTGAGCTTCATAAAGAATGTAGTAATAGGGATCAACGCCTTTTTCACGACCATAACCATAGAAATACATCTTACGCCCAATAGTATCAATCTTGGTAACCGGACCAGCCACCCATGTTCCATCGGTCAGTTGGTTCTTTAAGTTTCCCGTTGCCGTGTCATACAGGTAATAGTGTCCCCAACCATTACGTTCGGAGCGGAAAAGGATTTCTTTCCCGTCATTCAGGAAAGAGATATTACGCATCTGATAATCGAGATACGGTTTGTTTTCTTCATGAATCACTACGCGCACTTTTCCGGTTTCTACGTCTACCTCGCAAATATCCGACTGGTTCCATGAACGGTTATAACGTTGGAAATACAAACGCTTCCCGTCTTTTGACATATACAATATGTCAATATACTGATCAGGCCAGCGATTAATATCGATTTTCTTCACTTCACGGGTATCAACATCTCCAATCAATAATTCATATTGGGTAACATGTTTATCGCCTGCCAGTTCGGCTTTATAAGTTTTCAGTGTCGGATATGGAGTAGACAACGAATTGATTAACCATAAATCACGCACTTTCCTGTTATCCTCACGAACAGCATAGAAACGATGGCTACCCGGAATCCAATGAGTAGATTCGGCTCCGAAGCGTCCTTCCAGCTTACCCTCATCTTCACGGTTAAATGTATAGTTCGGCTCACCGTCCGTTGTCAGTTGTACAGGAATGGTATCTTGCCCTTTCTTCTGATTTCCGACAAAATACAAATTATCCTTGCTGGCATAAAGAAAGTAAAGACTATCCGGCGAATATTTCATCCAATACGGATCACTATTTCCATAAGATGGCTTCTCATTAAGTTGCTTCAACACTTTCGAGTAGATGTTGTAAATATACAATCCACGGTCGAAGTTTATGCGGATAGTTTCGTTATCCTTCATGAAAGTGAAAGACAGATATGGGTCTGCCGAAGAATAGGCTTTCTTGGTATATACTGCAATTTTACTCAATAATTCAGCCGTATCAAACAGAAGACGTTTTTCCTTTTTCTTCGGATTTACATAATAATACTTCTTTCCTTCACGTGTAGTAAACGAATAATAAAAACAGTCCGTATCGTTAATAAACGTTGGCTTGACTTCTGTTGAATACTTTATTATAGGATTCTGTTCCAACAGACGGAACTTCTCCGCTAACTTATAATTCGCTTTCTGCTGTGAGTTGGCAAAGCTACATATCAACAATGCAACCACCAGACACACATATCTAAAGAGAGAGTTTTTCATAAAATCTTATCTATTATCTTATTTCTTACGATTGATATCTCCCCAATAGTCTGCACGAGTATCACCCAGCAAATGTTTGGCAAAGAAACGGTACATCTTCTTCTCAAAATACTTATCGGCGGAGCCATATCCATGACCGGCACCCGGAATCACCAACATATCAAAATCCTTTCCGGCTTCAATTAATGCCTGAGCCATGCGATAAGTATGGGCAGGATTCACGTTCTTGTCCATATCACCAGTGACGAGCATTAAATGTCCTTTCAGATTCTTGGCAATCTCCGCATTCGACTTCACATTGAACTTGTATTCATACTCTTTTGTCTCATTACCCAAACTATCTTTTACTACTTTTTCCACTTCCTTCACGCCGTTGTAGCATTCTCCCCATCCACGATTATAGATATTGTTATCATGATTTCCGGAACAGGAGACAGCAGCTTTATAAAAGTCCGGATAAGTACAGATGGCTGCAGCAGCCATAAATCCTCCACCGGAATGGCCGTAGATACCGACTTTCTTACCATCAATAAATGAATACCTCCGAGTTAACTGCTCAATAGCATATTTGTCATCAGCTAAAGGATAATCACGCATATTACCATAACCAAACCGGTGGTATGCCTTTCCACGCATAGGGGTATCTCCTCTATGAGACACAGCAATTACGATAAAACCTAACTGCGCCAAACGGGTACAACATCTGTCTTCTAAAATAAATGAAGTAGGAACTTGACCAAAGTAAGGCCCCGGATATACCACAGAAATAATCGGATATACCTTAGTAGAATCAAAGTCTGCCGGTTTCCACATTACTCCATGCAAATCGGTTATATTATCAGCAGCCTTCACAACAAAACGTTCCGGTTTTTTCCATCCGGCTTTGTAGGCTAATTCAATATCCGGTTTTGCCAATTCAAGAATCTCTTGTCCCTTGTTGTCTTTCAACATGATTTTAGGTTCCATATCCACTCTTGAATAAGTATCAATATAGTACCTGTTAGACTTCAGGAATTTAACCTGATGCTGACCGTCTTCCGTACTTAACGGAGTCACTCCTTCCCTATCAATATGCACTTTATAGAGCATGTAATAAGATGGGTTAATATCTTTTTCCCTGCCATATCCATACAAATATACTGTTCGCCCCAAAGTATCAATAGAAGCTATCTGACCTGCCACCCACTCACCGGAAGTCATCACGTTCTTCAACTTTCCATTGCCATCATAATGATAGTAATGCCCCCATCCCGTACGCTCCGAACGAAAAAGAATATCTTTACCATCATTCAAAATAGCGACACTACGAGCATGCGGATCACGATACGGTTTGTCAACTTCGTGAATTATTTCTTTTACCTCCATTGTAGAAAGGTTGACAGAACATAAATCCACTTCATCCCATGTACGTTTCGTACGTTCAAAAAAGAGATATTTACTATCCTTTGTCACACACAAAGGATTTATGTATTGATCCGGCCACTTACTTATATCAGTTTTTCTTACGGTACGCCCAATCACGTCAACTATAACCAGTTCATTCTGGGTTACATTCTTATCACCAGGGAATTCATAACGATAAGTAGTCAGGGAAGGTCTGTCATCCAACGAGTTTATCACCCAAAAATCTCTAAGCAAACGTTCATCTTCACGTACTAAATAAAGATGCCTTGAATCGGGGCACCAACGGATATCAGACATGACTTCTCCTTCTTCGTCCGTTCCTCCATCATGCGCATAAGAATAATACCGAACTCCATCAGTGGTCAACTGCACTTCCGTCGTATCCATTCCCATCTCCCCATTACCTTTTACATACAGATTGTGTTTCTTCACATACACAAGATATTTCCTGTCTGGCGAATATTTCATCCATGAGTAACGGTCAAATAACGATCGGTTCTTTTCTTTCTTTTTCTCTACGATTTGATGTGTCAGGCGATTATATTCATAGTTCTTACCTTTATAAGAAAAAGAAAAAGAAGCCAGTTTTTCAGAAAACTTGATATCACTCAACTCCATTTTATTCCTGTCCACTACCCCTCTAGTAATCTGTGCTATTCCCGATGCCAGTTTCCCTTTATCAAACAACGGTTCCTTTAAGCGACGTTCAGGATCTACAAAATAATAATCCTTCCCGGCAGTCGTATGAAATTCAAACCAAAACTTATCTGTTCCATTGATTTCATTCGGCCAAAGATTTAGACTATTAACAGAAAAATTACCTCCTAAACCAAAAGCCTGAAATTCATTTACCAATTCATAGTTGGCCTGCTGTTGGGAAAAAACATACAGAAAGCCTGACCAAGCAAATAAGATTATAAATAGTATTCTTTTTCTCATATTCAAATAAACAAAGGAGAATCACATAAAGTATTCAAGACTCAATGCGATTCCCCGCATAATCTATATAGATCAAATTATTTTAAAGGTCAAACTGAACAAGCTGGTTAGCATTTCCTATTTTATATAGTACATCCACTATTTTTCCGAAATTATTATCTCCCTCCTTCTCACTTTCTTCATTCGGATATAATTGTTTTATATCTACATCATTAACCAATCCTGATTCTTGCTTGTCCTTCTCTTCTACCCCATATATAAAGAAACTTCCGTCTTCCAAAGCAACCCCTAACTGACCGTTGTAAACTCCATATTTTGGATACAAATATATATCATTAGATGAAAGAGAAATCACCTTCTTGTCAAATGTATGAATCAATTTTGGAGCAGATGCCACACCTTTCACGTATTGGCAATACCACAATTCATTCCCCATTGCAATAATAACATACTGTTTTTGTTCAAATACAGCCATATCTGTATACTCTTTATTATTCAACGACGTCAAGTCATTTTCATAATAATCATATATATCCCATTTTTTATTTTTCATTCTGAAATAGCGCAATTGATAAGACATATCGTTACCCTTCATCAAAGCAACCCATGCTTGCATCATATCGCCACTCACATTAACTGACGCAGTTTTCATTGCTACAATACTTTCATCACGCATATTCTGAAAGTTCTTAGCATCCTCTCCTTCAAATTCAACTATTTCTCCGGTATCCTTCACCGTATTATCATAAAATGTCGGGTCATTGGAACTATTCTTCACCCCACCTCCATTTCGAATAATTACCAATGAGTTATCCTCTTCACGAAGAGCCAGAACCGCATCCATATTTCTGTCCTTAAACTTCTGTACAGGATATAAGGCACTGAACTTAGTATAATTCCATAATGGGATAGACATATAAGCTCCAGCATGAAAATCATTCGCAACCGGCTTCGTGTGCATATAGATATATCCATTCTCATCGCGAATAAATTTTGCAGAGTAAGACATGGCAGCTTCTACAGGTTTGAAGCCTCCTTCCGGCAAATCCCCATAAAACTCATCCTCTGTATACACTTCATGCTCCAAAGTATTACCGTTCAGCTCCACCCAACGATCTTGCATCACTACCAGTTCATCATATACAGTCTCTACCTGCCCGAAAGTACTGGGATAACCTAAATGCTCAAAGATACCTTTAGGATTAGTTCCCAAATCTTTGACTAAATACTTTTCAACAGAATGATATGCGATAGAATCACGTACCACCTTCTCACCCCAGATATTCACAGTTTCTGACACACCATACAGGGTCTTAATCTTGATAAATGAAAGTGTTGACTTTCCATCTACATCAGACAAAACCACCCATCCTCTCTGATAAGGAGAACGAACCAAAATGTCAGTTGAAGCAGAGTACTTAACACCTGTTTTATTGTCGATGACAGAAAATGTGAGTTCAAACAATCCTATCTTATGAGAATTGAAAGTATACGAAGGCGCTTTTACATTCAACAATTCTCCGTCCAGTCTCCATTCGTAGTTCACATCCGGGTCTGTTTTATCAATTGTAAACTCAAACGTAGGTGTTATAACCAAGTCTTCATCTATCCCAACACTATAGTTTTTCTCAATATTACTAATAGTGCCTTTCAATTCATTAATCGGTGTATAATCATAATTGTTTTTATCATCCAGGCAACTGCAAATACTACTCAATAAAAGTAGCGATAAAATATAAACTGTTATCTTTTTCATACTTCTTCCGTTTTTTAATTATCCGGCAACAGGAATCTCCATTTTACCATACTCATCACTCATCGGTTCATCCGGATGTTGAGTATTATAATCTTTAATTCTATTTTTCAAACGCAGTGCATATTTACGCAGTACAAACATGTCTTTCCCGTCAAATACCATCGCGTCTTTTTTCAATTCTTCCAAAAACATTAAATATTTCTTCTCCGAATACCTCCCCAAATACCATTCTTCAACAATGTTGTAGGGATTATTTACATCACCGTCATTTCTAGTCCACCACTCAGGTGCAAACAATAAATTAGATACAGAAATAATGGCACGTGAATAAACACTCGGACCTTGACGAACCTCACCACCGTCATTCACTTGCAACGTCAGCAGTTCAGCTTTTGTATCCAATTTCTCGTAATACTTCAAAACCACCAATATTTCTCCGGTTAGTTCTCCTGCTTTAATCACGCATTTCTCTGGCAATTCATATTGGGCAGCAGGCAAAGTTGTTCGTTCCGGATCTACACTGACCGTAAACTCCAAATCCTTATCCTGTACTTTTCCAGAAATGGTAACTCCTAATAATATATTTGCATTTTCACCTTCATTATAAAACTTAAAAGATACACCAGTTGTATCTGTTGTCATATTTTTCTCAAATGCAATATATGACACATCATTTGTATGGGTCAGTAATCCCTGCTCCTCACAAGAAGTAAAGAAGGAGACTCCTAACAATATAATGACTATATAAAAACTTATTCTTTTCATATATTTTCTATCTTTCAAAATTTAAATATTGCTTTCCGAATCAGGCAATGGCATCACCAAATATTCTTCAATCGCCGGATATTCAACGGATTGCTTTTTATCCGATCCTTCCAAATTCCGTTTCAGGCGCTTGTATAAAAAGAAAGTCTGTCCTTCGCCAATAAACTCGCGACGAGCGTCATTAACAATCAAATTAATAAAGTCTTGCTTCGTACCCGATTTGCTAAGGTCAGGAGAGCTAATACCTCTTCCTTGCTTCACAATTTTAAGATATGTCTTGGCCAATTCCTTATCCGTATCATAAATAGCCTCTGCAGCTATATAATATACTTCAGACATACGAATCATAGGAACCATTGTACTATTCACTTTACCAAAACCAGAACCTTCATCTTGTTTTTTGTATTTTAATGAACGATAATAAGAAGAAGTATTCGGCCCTAACTGATACTTAAGACGCCAATCTTTGCCACTCTCGTTTTCAAAAAACTTCGTTACCATGGCATCACTCAAAGCCAGGTACTTTTCATCATCCGGTTTAGTAGTATTATCACTTGCATGATTAATCTCCAAATCCCAATCAGTCTGATCTGTAGAGTATAATGCAAATATAATGTCTTCATACATCTTTATATTCCCATTCTCTATATTCAGAGGTCCACTATAACTACTTGTTACTGCCCTGTAGTAACCCTTATCAGCATTAATATCTATTAGTAATTTCGCAGCTTCATATGCCTTTTCCGGTTGTCCTGCATACAAGTAAACACGAGCCAGCTCCGCAGTTACAGCATGATAATTAAGATGGAATCCTCTGTACCAAACAAAACGCTCCTCGCCGGAAGGTGACTTAGTAAAACGGTTAGCTGAAGTAAACTCGGATGACTTATCCACATCCTTCAAAATCTTTTGTGCTTCTACCAAATCAGCGATGATGCGTTCCAAACAGTAACTGACTGTTTGTCGGTCGGCCAGATAAGATGGATATTTGTCCACATAAGGAATAAAAAGTCTGTCTCCCGGATTCATTGCCAAAGACGGCGCATATATACGTAACAAATCAAAATGCATATATGCCCGTAAGGCAATAGCCTCTCCTAAAATCATATTTTTCTCCTGCGTACGTTTGTAGAACAGCATTGTATCTTCCTCTGCCACCTGCTGTGCAAGATTATTACAATTGGCTATAATATTCCACGCTGCGCTCCACATAGCATCTGTTGTAGGAGTCAGTTCAGAGTTCTTATACAAGAACTGAGATAATTTCTTCATAGCTTTACCACCACCTCTGTCGGGAGCTTTGTCCAAGTCGTATACCTGTCCCCAGCTATCTATCAGCCCCCAACTCAGATTACTACCATATAAATCGAAAGTCGCCAACTTTCGGTATATACCGTTCAGAGCTGTACGGTAGCCGTTTCCTGTCTCAAACAAATATTCTTCCTTTATCTCATCCGCGGGTCTCACATCCAGCCAGTCACTACAAGAGCTGAGCGAGATAGCTGCTAGACATGACGCAAATATTATAGTATATATCTTTTTCATTTTTTCTTCTTTTTTAGAACTGTGCTTTTAATGAGAATTCCACTTTCCAAGATCTCGGATAACTTAATCCGCGTTCCTGTTTAATAGAGGACCAGTTTATCAAATCGCTCGTAGAGGCTTCCAAACGAAGCAGATTCATGCGGAGATGTTTTTTTATCCAGTCACGATTAAAGTCATAACTAATATTCAATGAATTCAATCGAACCAATGCCTTATCCTGCACGAAACGTGATGTTGGCAAAGTAGTCATCCCCCGGTCTTTGATATCTTTAAACTGAGCTATGTCACCCGGTTTTTTCCATCTGTCCGTCAATACACGTAAATCGACATTCTTATTCACTAAGTCTGCATTCTCCACATTGTTGACCAATGTTTGATTGTATTCCTGTCCGCCCCACTCATAAAGGAATGAAGCAAACAGAGTCCAATTCTTATACGACAGGTTCAACCCGAAAGCACCACTGCATTTAGGTTCTGTATTTCCAACTACAACCTCCTGTGCAGCATTCCACTTATCAGCTATAGAGCCATCACGGTTCAAAAAAATCTCTTTACCTGTAGTAGGATCAATGCCCAATGAACGTACAGCCCAAATTGAAGTCAGAGAAGCTCCTTCTGCATACTGTGGCAGTGGTACCGCATATTCCGCACCATGAGACATCCCTAATGTTTCCTGATAAAGCGCTTCATTTTTATAATAAGCGGCCACTCTCTCATTATATGCCTTCTGAGAATCGGAAATTTTCAGAATCTCATTCTTATTGTGTGCCATATTTCCCCATAATGCCACATTCCAGTTCCTGTCACGATAGATATCCGCACGAACTTTCAATTCAACACCTTTGTTGGCAACTTGTCCCATATTATCCTTGTAAGTAGAAAAACCGGAAGTTTGGGAAAGAGTGACATCATTCACCAAGTCGATTGTCTTATTATAGTAATACTCGAAATCAATAGTCAAGCGGTCGTGGAACGTTTTTGTTTCAAAACCGACACTCAGCTTATCCGTCTTTTCCCAAGTCAGGTCTTTATTACCTAAAGCTTTCAGCACAGCTCCATAACCTGTTATATACCATTCATCAAATAAAGTTTCATACATCGTCGTTGCAGCATAAGCCGGGAAATTAACTTTACCGGTACGCCCATAAGAAGCACGTAATTTTAACTTATTGATATATTCGTTACTTTTGAAAAAATCATAATTATGAATATTAACACCCAAACCTCCAGAGAAGAAAGGAGCCCATTTCTGATTCGCCCCGAACTCAGACGAACCGTCGAAACGCACAGAAGCGTCTACCAGATAAATATCATTCCAGGTATAATTGGCAGAAGCTAATACGCTGACCCTTCGTGTGGTATTCTCAGTACGAGTAGGTTTCTTATATACTTCCGCCGCATAATTCAGAGAGTGAAACTCACCCGACGGAAATCCACGATAATGAGCATTAGTACTCTCAGTGGTACCTGAAGCTGCTTCCCAACCTGCTGAAATATTCAAATTATGTTGCTTGTTAAAGCTACGTGTATAGTATAAAAAAGCATTGGAATTCCAATCCAAACTTTCTCCATTCGTTGTATACAAATCACCAGCAAGATTATTATCTTGTGAACCTGTAACACTAGTCTTACTTGAAAGCGGATCAATAAACTTCTCTGATTTGGAATATTTCTTCGTTACACTAAACTGCCCTTTAACCGTCCAATAATCATTCAGATACCAGTTAAAGCTCAAGTTATCAATAACCTCATCATAAGAATTCCAATTATAATTACCCAAAGTTGCTTCATACAGCGGATTATTATTGTCACGTCCGCTAATTTTCGAATATGTAAGTTTCTCCCGGAGTGTTCCATCATCTTTATAAGGAGAATCATAAGGCTGCAGTCCGCTAAAATCACTAAACGAACCATATGGAGATTCTTTCGATTTCGTATGTCCGAAAGATACATAGTTTCTTACTTGCAAATTCTTGATGCGATAATCCAATGAGAAGCCTGCACTATAGCGATTACGTTCTGTACCCTTCATCACACCATCTGCTATATTAAATGAACCGTCTACACCATAGCGCAGATTAGGAGTTCCTCCCTCTAAGTAAACACTATGCTTATGATTGAAAGAGTTCTGAAGTGGAATAGACATCCAATCTGTATCTACTCCTTTTTGAATTAAAGCGTATTTCTTATAATAGTTGTTCATTCCTACCGCAGTTGATGGAATGTTACTTTGTCCTTTATCAAATAATCCTGCGAGTCGCTCTATCTCCAGCTTCTCCGATGCATTTGCCAAATTATAATCCCGCAAATCAGGCATTTCTAACGTTCCTGTAAAGTTATAAGAAACACGAACCTCTCCTGCTTTCGGAGCAACAGTAGTAATTACCACCACTCCATTAGCAGCACGTGAACCATACATAGCAGTAGCAGCAGCATCTTTCAAAACCGTCAGACTCTCAATACGGGTAGGGTCTAAGTCATATACCTTCTCAATACTTACTTCAAAACCATCCATGATAAAGGTTGGTAAGTTAGGATTATTCTCCAAATTTGATTTTGAAAGCTGATCTTTATCCAGTTCTTTAACGCCAAAACCGGAACGTCCACGAATATACATTTCTGGTAAAGCATTCGGGTCAGAACCAAATTGTACGTTATCTACTAAACGGAAAGAGGGATCGAATGACTGGATCGCCCCAATTATATTTGTCTGTGACACCTTACGCAAATCATCACCCGAAATCTGAGTCGAACTACCCGTGAAACTGGATTTACGTACATTGCTATATCCGGTCACAACCACATCATCCAATGTTTTGACATCGTCCACCAATGTAATTTCAACCGTTTTCCGGCGGGTAGCATCTACTTGGACAGTTTGCTTTTTCATACCTATAAAAGAAACCTCCAATGCCACTTTATCACTTTTTACGTCCAAAGTGAATTCACCTTCAATATTGGTAGAAGTACCTGTACGAGTACCTTTAACAATAATACTGGCTCCGGGAATCGGTTCTCCATGTGAATCTGTCACCATACCACGGACACGGTTTTCACGCTTTTGTTTTCGAATGACAACAATACCGTCTTTCATCACATAGTCAAACCCTTGAGGATTCAACACCAATTTAAGAGTTGTATCCCATCTCTCGTTCTTCACATCAAGTGATACCGAAGGAACACCCTTGAACATTTGTGAATTATATAACATATTCACACCTGTCTGTTTCTTCACTGCATCCAAGACAGTCTCTATAGAGACATTGTGCAGTTTCAAAGTCACCGTCTTGTCTTGTGACGGTAATGCCCATGCACTAAACGTACAGCACATTGCCACTAGAAAACATAGCAGCCATCGTTTTTCTCTCATAAATTAATAATTAAACTTTTGTGTACCTAATATTCTAACTATTCTAATATTCTATCTTTTCCATTCCTATTCTTCCACTTTATCATATATCAATATATTCCTGCCACTGATTTTATAAGTAAGGTCTCCTGTCAGTTCCAGTGCATCCAGGAATGAATTTATTGTTCCGTAGCGTTTCAAGTTGCCACTATAGGTAATGTCGCGCAGGTTAGGGGTTTCGTAATAAACCTGTATGTCGTACCAGCGTTCGAATGTCTTCATTATATCGCCCAAGGGACGGTCATTAAAGATGTACATACCATCTACCCAACCAACATATTCTTCCAAATCCACCTTGCGTTTCGTTGAACTATTGGCAAATACAACAGCTTGTTCACCCGGTGAGAGAGTAACCGTTTCCGCATTTAATGTAGAGAATTTCACTTTTCCATGTACTAGGGTTGTATAACAAACAGGGGTATCGGCATAAGCATTCACGTTGAATTCAGTACCAAGTACAGTTATTTCCCCGAGATGAGTTTGTACCACAAATGGATGATTCTCATCTCTTGCTACATCAAAATAAGCTTCACCCTCCAAACGCACAATTCGACGTTTACCGGCAAAACGTACCGGATAGGTCAATTTGGAACCGGCATTCAAATGTACTGTCGTTCCATCTGCAAGGATTACAGTATTTTCACCTCCACGCGGTATTACCAGTTCATTTGATTTGCCAGGTTGTTCTTCAATGTTTTTCTCCTCATGTTGTGTCGTGACGGTAGGCTGATAAGACAGCACTCCTTTCTTATATTTTACTTGAACGCCATCTACTACTACGCTTACTTCTTTTCTATGCACATCAATCACGCTGCCATCGGACAAAGTCAATTGTGCCTGCTGCGTTCCCGGCTGAATCAAAGTTTTCCCTTCTTTTTCCGATGACATATAGAAAGAAAGAGCAACGGCTAAAGTAACGACAGCCGCAGCAGCGTACCACCCAACCCGACGAAAACGACTCTTCCGTCCTTTCGATTCCATCTGCCCGATACTCTGAAGAAAAGACTGATAAGCTTTCTTTGACGAATATTTTTGATATTCTCCAAAGGCAACTTTCAAAGTCTCCCCGCTCTGTAATTGCTCGTATACATTTCGTAAGTCTGGACATTCTACCAACCGTTTCTCAAGATCTTTTTGTTCCACTTCATCAGCCTCCCCCCAAAGAACCTTTCTTATTAAAGCAGCGTCTTGATATACATTTTCGAACTTCTTCATCTTATTGCGTTTTTTTAATTAAACAATTGTTTAATTCATCTTTATTATAGATATACACAACTCATAAAAATGGGTGACAAAAAGATGACTTTTTTTTGAGATAAAAGAATAATGAATCAGAATTTAGAGGTAGAAATATATCATAATGTCATTATATAGAAGAAAAAGATTTGATTTTAACAAATAGAACAAATCTTAATCAATCAATAAAAAGACAAAGAAGTATCAGAATGTTTTTTTTATTTTTAGAAAAATAAAAAAAGAATTATGGAATGAATGGAATCCCCCAACCTTTCACGGAGGAATTTATAGCTGCGAGTCTTTTGGGTTTTGACAGTATTGATACTTATCTCCAGACGTTCCGCTATCTCTTCCCATGTATGTCCCTCAATTCTCATTAAAATAATCCGACGTTGTTCGGCAGGCAGTTCTTCGATATAGCAATAGAGTTGCCGGATAATTTCTTCTTTTACTGTCAGTGCATAAATCGTATCTTCGTCCACCATACTTTCTTCTTCCGCCAAAGAACTTAAAATAGTATCATGAATTTGATTATTACGTATATATAATAAGGTATTATTATAGCAGGCACGATAAAGATAATTGGTAAGCTCTTTAATATCAGAAAAGGTACGCTTCCCCTCCCATACAGAAATAAAAACTTCCTGTACCAAATCTTCCACCGCATCGGGGACTGGCAATATCTTGGAAACATAAACACATAAAGCAGCATAAAAACGATCGTAGAAATCGCCCCATATCTTTTCATCCTTCCGGTTTACTCCCGCTACTATGATGTCAATTTTATCGTTCATACTGTCACTTTTCCTGCGAAAAAAGAGAACAAAATTTATAAAAATCACCGTAACTACTTACTTTTGCGATATTTATGAATGCAAATATATTGTTTTTTTTCAGAAACGCAGACCTTGCTGACTTACAAAATAAAAATAAAATGCAACAAGACACAAAAGGCGCAAGCTTTAAAGAGGAATATAAAAATAAGAAATACTTCGATTAGCAATAACATTATTTCAAATAAAATCATTACCAATCAAAATATGTTCGGGGCTTGGTTGTTTACTACTTTCTGATTGCAATGATATATGCTGTCATTCACAGTCGTCACAGAGGCGTAACCATCTTATTCACAGACATCTTATGTGAACAAGTGGTATCATTCTCACTCTTCACAGCCCTTCACTTTCTTCACCAAATACACATTGCCTAGTCTCGTATGCTGTCGACTGATACCCGTTACAGTCAGAATCTGCGCCAATTGGATAGGAGTACAATTACGAAGTACAGCCGGAAACCTCTTTTTCAATTCTTGATGAATGATAGCAGCAGAGAGTGACAGACAATCCGGTTCATCCAACATGGCAGGCGCGTATGTGTTGCACACAATGTCTTCTATTGGGTTGACATGATAATATGCGCTGTTATGACGTTGCAAGGCGTGTTCTTCCTCTTTGCTGAACCAGTGGCGGGCACCTGCAAGCAATTCCTCTTTCAGTTGGGCATAGATTTGTGAATGTTCAATTCCGGTACAGTCTATATCATGTTCCGCTTCAATGCAGATGAATCTACGGCTGCCTGTTGGATCGCGGAGTAGGTCAGTCCGGTTGCTGGTTCCGATGAATGAAGCGATGCGGGGGAGCGACCGAAAATTTTTCTGATAGGCTTTGCAGATGTTGAGGCTGGACATTTGCATCAGATTTTTCAGTAATGGCATCTTTTGTGCTCCGAATTTGTCAAATTCGTCCATGTTTAGTAATCCCATCTCGGCAAGGAGACGTTCGGGATTGCCTTGTGCGGTTAGTTTCAGATTATCCGAATAATAACGGGCTAGTTGTGGCGGCATTAGCATACGGCAGAAAGTGGACTTGTGGCGTCCCTGTTCTTCACTGATAAGTATCGGGGCTACGCTGTTCGCTTGTGTTTGATTTACTCCCAGCCATTGGGCGGCAAGCCCGAGCATCCAAGTGTGAAAGCTTTTTATCCATATAGGAATGTCGGATACTCGCTTCGCTAAGGGCTTCAACCGATCCGTTCCGTCCCAGGTCGGTAGTTCGTTCATATAAAGTCGGAAGGGGTGGTAGCTTTCCACTTGGGTAGAGTAGATATATCTTTGAAGATCCTTGTCCCAGCAGTTGATACCTTCTTTGTGTGCTTCCAGGCAGAAAGTATTTAGTTCTCGCTTGTCTATACGGCAGAAAGGAATGTCTCGTTGTCCTGATGGCCGGAATTCGGTTTCTTCGGTAAGCAGGTTGTAGCGGAAGTCATATTGCTCTATCAAAAAGTCAATCACTTGTTGCGTCAGAAGGACGGGGTGTTTATGTACTTCTTGCATTTTCGGCACGTTCTTTGACGTATTCGGTGAAACGATGACGTTTGACGACTCTTTCATCAATACTCGTATTCTTTTTGCCAAACGTTTCGAGTTATATTCTAATGTCTTCATATTTTTCTTCTTTTTAAATGAATAAATGTTGTTTTTTCGACCGGTTGATGCTGCTAAGGTATAACATGAAATATGGGGTTTGCAAGTATTTAACTAAGAAAATGTTTATTTTCTTCTGAAATGAAAAACAAGCTTTCTTGTACTGATATGTCGTTACTTTGTCGTATCTTTAGTGCTTGTTTAGGGAAAGCCGACTGGAGTTGTCCGGTTGGCTGACAATAGTTGACTGAACAGCCGATTCCAGTCGTCCGAATAGCCGATTAAAGTTGTCCTATGATGAAGTTACACATTTAAATTGATAAGAAGTAATGGCTATTGTGTTTGATTGGTATGAAAATCCTAATGCTTCTTCGGAAGAAGAAGCGGCGTTGCATCCGCGTATCTTTATGAATGGAAAGGTGGATACGGATACTCTTTGTTACAAGATTCATGACTACAGTTCGTTGACTGTGGGCGACGTAAAGAATGTGCTTGATAACTTATCGAAGATTCTTGGTGAGTCGTTGCGTGAGGGAAAAGAAGTACATATCGAGGGGATCGGTTATTTTTATTCCACTTTGGAGGCTACGGGGAAAGTGACTCGTAGCACTCCGCATAAGACTAATAAGGTGGCTTTCAAAACTGTCCGATTTCGCCCTGATAGTAATCTGAAAGGACATTTTGTGGGTGTTTGTGCCAGTCAGTCCAAGTATGTTCGCCATTCGGAAAAGGTGTCAGAGGTGAAGATTGATATGCTGTTGAAAGAATATTTTGCCGAACATCAGATGATGACCCGCCGTGATTTTCAGGAAGTGTGTGGTTTGGCACGTACTACGGCTAAAACGCATTTGGTACGTTTGCGTGGAGAAGGGAAGCTAGTGAATATCGGTTTGCGCAATCAGCCGATGTATGTGCCTGCTCCCGGTTATTATGGCGTATCCAGAGATGCGGCACATCCTTCACGGTAGTGACTGTGAAGGATGTGAAAGAGGTATTTTCACTCAACGAATCACGTAAAAAGACTGATAAATTGAGACTTATCTCAATGTGAAGAGAATGAACAAAGGGCACAAAAAAGAGCGAATCATTCCGCTCCACCTTTAAAGAATCCCCATAAATGGGATTCTTCTTTTCTTCATCTTTCATTTACTCGTTACCTAAAAACGTCTTTTTCCTAATACCTAATCAAAACAATCCTTTTCCTAAAAACTAATCTTAAAATCTAATACCTTAATTTTATAAACTAATACCTTTTAATTATAACCTTTTTTCTAATACCTAAAAATATAAGTAGTTTCACAACTACACTGCAAAGGTATAGCTGTTTGCGAAAACAACAAAGTCCATGATACTAAAAAATACATTTGGGCTTGTTTTTTTGACTTATGTCAAGACATGAAGCAAATTTTGAGTGTAAACCTCACATTTATTCTGACGATAGCCTCTATTTTGAACAAATTCTCCATTTTGCTTTCTAGTTTGATCCATTATTGAGCAAACAAGCAACTAACAAAAAGACAATAAAACAAGACATAAAAGAGCATAATATCACTATTTTCCACAAAAACGCACGATTACAAAACTCGAAGAATAGCCAAATCTCGAACAATCTGCATATTCCTAACTCAAAATTACGGCGATTTTTTCAATTAAACCGGATTCCTCCCCGGATTTTCAGAAGCAAAAACAGCTTGAAGATACAAGTCTCGCAACTTTTCTGTAACTTTGCAGCGTTTGATAATAAATAAGATAGGAATGGATTTTAAGTACGACGTAATTGTAATTGGTGCCGGACATGCTGGTTGTGAAGCAGCGGCAGCTGCTGCTAATTTAGGTTCCAAAACTTGTCTCATCACTATGGACATGAACAAGATTGGACAGATGAGTTGCAATCCGGCTGTAGGAGGAATCGCCAAAGGACAAATTGTACGTGAAATAGATGCACTGGGTGGACAGATGGGATTAGTGACAGATGAGACTGCCATTCAATTCCGAATTCTAAACCGCTCGAAAGGTCCAGCCATGTGGAGTCCCCGCGCCCAATGCGACCGGGCTAAGTTCATTTGGTCCTGGCGGGAGAAACTGGAAAATACACCCAACCTTCATATCTGGCAAGATACCGTATGTGAACTGCTCGTTGAAAACGGTGAGGTCACCGGATTGGTCACCGCATGGGGCGTCACCTTCAAAGCAAAATGCATTGTGCTCACCGCAGGAACTTTCCTCAACGGACTGATGCATGTAGGACGTCATAAATTGCCGGGAGGAAGAATGGCCGAGCCGGCTTCTTATCAGCTGACCGAATCCATCGCCCGTCACGGCATCTCTTACGGAAGGATGAAAACCGGTACTCCGGTACGAATCGACGCGCGAAGCGTTCATTTTGACCAGATGGAAACACAAGACGGTGAATCGGACTTCCACAAGTTCTCATTCATGAATACTAGCACGCACCACTTAAAACAACTTCAATGCTGGACATGCTACACCAATGAAGAAGTACACCGGATTCTGCGTGAAGGTTTGCCGGATTCTCCCCTGTTCAACGGACAGATTCAAAGTATCGGGCCACGCTATTGTCCGAGCATCGAAACCAAGATTGTCACTTTCCCGGATAAAGATCAGCACCAGTTATTTCTCGAACCGGAAGGAGAAACGACACAAGAGTTATATCTTAACGGATTCTCTTCTTCGCTTCCGATGGAAATACAAATTGCAGCATTAAAACAAATCCCGGCTTTCAAAGATCTGGTTATCTACCGCCCGGGATACGCTATCGAATATGACTATTTCGATCCGACTCAATTAAAACATACGTTGGAATCGAAGATTATCAAAAACTTGTTCTTTGCCGGACAAGTAAACGGAACCACCGGATACGAGGAAGCAGGAGGACAAGGATTGATAGCCGGTATCAATGCACACATCAACTGCCACGGCGGAGAAGCATTTACTTTGGCTCGTGATGAAGCATATATTGGCGTATTAATCGACGATTTGGTTACCAAAGGTGTGGATGAACCTTACCGTATGTTTACCTCGCGTGCGGAATACCGCATTCTGCTTCGCATGGATGATGCCGATATGCGCTTAACAGAGAAAGCATTTAAGCTTGGGCTGGCAAAAGAAGATCGATATCAGTTAGTAAGAAGCAAGAAAGAAGCTGTGGAACGAATCATTTCTTTCGCGCGCAACTATTCGATGAAACCGGCACTAATCAACGATGCTCTCGAAAAGATAGGGACAACTCCCCTACGCCAAGGTTGTAAGTTGATAGAGATTCTGAACCGCCCGCAAGTGACAATAGAAAATATAGCAGAATATGTTCCGGCGTTTCAACGCGAACTGGAAAAAGCGACGAGTTCGGATCAGGACCGGAAAGAAGAGATTCTTGAAGCTGCAGAAATCCTAATCAAGTATCAAGGATATATTGATAGAGAGAGAATGATTGCTGAAAAACTAGCACGATTGGAGAGTATTAAGATTAAAGGAAAATTTGACTATTCTACCATTCAGTCCCTTTCCACCGAAGCTCGGCAAAAGCTGGTAAAGATAGATCCGGAAACAATCGCGCAAGCGAGCAGAATCCCGGGTGTCTCTCCTAGCGACATCAACGTGCTGTTGGTACTTTCGGGACGATAAGCGGCAACGTTTCACGTGAAACAAAGCATTTAAAGAAACGATATAATTCAATGATTATGAGCAAAGAAACACTAATCAAAAGCATTCGGGAAGTACCCGATTTTCCGATTCCCGGAATCTTGTTCTACGACGTCACCACTCTATTCAAAGATCCATGGTGCTTGCAGGAATTATCCAATATCATGTTCGATATGTATAAGGACAAAGGAATCACCAAAGTGGTAGGTATAGAATCAAGAGGCTTTATTATGGGACCGATTCTGGCAACCCGTCTGAACGCCGGTTTTATTCCAATCCGCAAGCCGGGCAAACTCCCGGCAGAAACGATTGAAGAAAGCTACGATAAGGAGTATGGCAAAGACACGGTGCAAATTCACAAAGATGCACTGGACGAGAATGACGTAGTTCTACTCCATGATGATTTGCTGGCAACAGGAGGCACCATGAAAGCGGCTTGCGAATTGGTGAAAAGATTAAAGCCTAAAAAGGTGTATGTAAACTTCATCATCGAACTGAAAGAGCTGAATGGAAAATCGGTATTCGGAGATGATGTAGAAGTAGAATCCGTATTGACTTTATAAAGGAGTTGCATCTATTTGCAGAAAATGTATTAACAGCTCCAATGGTTTATTTTTTAGGCACGGATTACGCGGACTTCACGGTTTTTATTTTTCTGCAAAATCCGCATAATCCGTGCCTAAACAGCAATAAGATAGTGAAGCTTAGCTTCAGAACAGCCCCCTTTTTATTTTAGCAGTCCATCCCTAATGATTATGAATACAAAACCAGAAAGCAGAGCCAATGAATATTTGAAAGGGATTGTAGCCAACCTTCCCGAGAAGCCGGGTATTTACCAATACCTGAACACGGAGGGTACAATTATATACGTTGGAAAGGCTAAAAATCTAAAGAAAAGAGTCTACTCCTACTTCAGCAAAGAGCATGAACCGGGAAAGACACGAGTGCTGGTTAGCAAAATCGCCGATATTCGCTATATTGTAGTCAACACGGAAGAAGATGCGTTATTGCTGGAGAATAATCTGATAAAGAAATATAAGCCGCGCTATAACGTTCTATTAAAGGACGACAAGACATACCCTTCTATTTGCGTACAAAACGAGTATTTTCCCAGAGTTTTCAGAACAAGGAAAATTATCAGGAACGGTTCTTCGTATTATGGACCATATAGTCACATACCATCCATGTATGCGGTACTGGATCTGATAAAGCATTTATATCCTTTGCGAACCTGCAGTTTAAACCTAACTCCGGAGAATATACGGGCAGGAAAGTTCAACGTATGTCTGGAATATCATATAAAGAACTGTGCAGGACCATGCATCGGACTACAATCACAGGAGGATTATCTCAAAAACATTGATGAAATCAAAGAAATCCTGAAAGGAAACACACAAGAAATCAGCCGTATGCTACTGGAAAGGATGCAGACATTAGCTGGTGAGATGAAGTTTGAAGAAGCACAGAAGGTGAAAGAGAAATATCTTCTGATAGAAAATTACCGTTCCAAATCGGAGGTAGTAAGTGCTGTATTGCACAACATAGATGTATTTTCTATTGAAGAGGACGAGTCCAATTCCGCTTTCATCAACTATCTGCATATTACAAATGGTGCCATTAACCAGGCGTTTACATTCGAATATAAAAAGAAGCTGAATGAATCAAAAGAGGAGCTTTTGACACTGGGTATTATCGAAATGCGGGAACGCTATAAGAGTCAATCCAGAGAGATTATAGTGCCTTTTGAACTGGATTTGGAGCTAAACAACATCGTATTTACCGTTCCACAGCGGGGAGATAAGAAGAAATTGCTGGATCTTTCGATTCTAAACGTGAAGCAATACAAGGCCGACCGTCTAAAACAGGCGGAAAAGCTGAATCCGGAACAAAGAAGTATGCGATTAATGAAAGAGATACAACAAGAGCTGCATCTGGACAGACCGCCTTTGCAAATTGAATGCTTTGACAACTCAAACATACAGGGTTCTGATGCCGTGGCCGCTTGCGTTGTCTTTAAAAAGGCCAAACCCTCAAAGAAGGATTATCGGAAATACAATATAAAGACGGTTGTAGGACCTGACGACTATGCATCCATGAAAGAGGTCGTCAGAAGACGTTATCAGCGCGCTATTGAAGAAAACACCCCTCTGCCCGACCTGATTATCACCGATGGTGGAAAAGGCCAAATGGAGGTCGTTAGAGAGGTGATTGAAGATGAGCTGAACTTAACAATCCCGATTGCCGGACTGGCAAAGGACAATCGCCATCGCACATCGGAACTGCTTTTTGGATTTCCTCCGCAGACTATCGGTATCAAACAGCAAAGCCCGTTATTCCGTTTGCTGACACAGATCCAGGATGAGGTGCACCGCTTTGCCATTAGTTTCCATCGTGATAAACGCAGCAAACGGCAGGTAGCATCGGCATTAGACAATATCAAAGGGATTGGAGAAAAGACAAAAACAGCGCTTCTGAAAGAATTTAAAAGCGTAAAGCGGATAAAAGAAGCCTCTTTTGAGGAGATTTCCGCTGTGATCGGAGAAGCGAAAGCCAAGACTGTAAAAGCGGGATTGAGCGATGAATCATCAGAAAATTAATAAGAAGTTGGGGAGTAGACCTGTTATCTTTCTATCACTTTTAGGCACGGATTACACGGATTTCACGGTTGAATTACTAAAAAACCGTGTTATCCGTGTAATCCGTGCCCCAATAATAAATCATTAACGCTTTCGGCAAAGCCTTATAATATTTTCCCACCAACACACCGTTTTCTCTTCTGAATTTTGTAAATTTGCCTTTCCTAATCATGAAATAGAATAAATAACAATGAGAATAGTCATACAACGGGTAAGCCATGCGTCAGTAGCCATTGAAGGACACCGTAAGTCGTCCATTGGGAAAGGGATGCTGATATTAGTCGGTATTGAAGAAGCAGACGGGCAGGAAGATATCGACTGGCTCTGCAAGAAGATTGTAAATCTACGTATCTTCGATGATGAGAATGGTGTAATGAACAAATCTATTTTAGAAGATGGAGGTGAGATTCTGGTTATCAGCCAGTTCACGTTACACGCTTCTACCAAGAAGGGAAATCGCCCCTCCTATATCAAAGCTGCCAAGCCAGATGTCTCTATCCCACTCTACGAACAATTCTGCAAAGATTTAAGCGGTGCATTGGGAAAAGAAATAGGTACAGGCATCTTTGGAGCGGACATGAAAGTTGAACTTTTAAACGACGGCCCCGTTACTATATGCATGGATACAAAAAACAAAGAATAATAACTAACCATCAACAATTATGACTCTGGAAGAAGCACAGAAACAAGTGGACCAATGGGTGAAAACATACGGTGTCCGCTACTTCAGCGAGTTGACCAATATGGCAGTTCTGACGGAAGAGGTAGGAGAACTGGCGCGTGTCATGGCCCGCAAATATGGAGATCAATCCTTTAAAGAGGGAGAGAAAGATAATATAGATGAAGAGATAGCAGACGTTTTATGGGTGCTTCTCTGCATTGCCAACCAGACAGGTGTAGACATAACCACTGCTTTCCGGAAAAGTATGGAAAAGAAAACGAAACGAGATAATAAAAGACATATCAACAACCCAAAACTGAAAGATCATGGAAGAGAATAACTCACAGCCCAACAAGTACAATGCCGCATTGGCAAAGTATAATACCAATCTGAGCGATGCAGATATTCAAGCTCGCGTAGCTGAATTGATTGAGAAAAAAGTGCCGGAAAACAACACGGAAGATGTTAAGAAGTTCCTGTTCAACTGTATTGATCTGACTACTTTGAATAGTACAGACAGTGACAAAAGTGTGATGCACTTTACCGAAAAAGTCAATCAGTTTGACGACGAATATCCTGATCTGAAAAATGTTGCAGCAATCTGTGTATACCCCAATTTTGCAGCCATCGTTAAGAATACGCTGGAAGTAGACGGAGTCAATATAGCCTGTGTATCAGGAGGTTTCCCCTCTTCACAGACATTTATTGAAGTAAAAGTGGCAGAAACAGCATTAGCAATCGCAGAAGGCGCAGATGAAATAGATATTGTCATTTCCATCGGCAAATTCCTAAGCGGAGACTACGAAGGAATGTGTGAAGAAATACAAGAATTAAAGGAAGTTTGCAAGGAACGTCACCTCAAAGTAATCCTCGAAACTGGTGCACTAAAGAGTGCTTCCAACATCAAGAAAGCCTCTATCCTATCCATGTATTCGGGTGCAGATTTCATCAAGACTTCCACCGGTAAGCAACAGCCTGCCGCTACTCCGGAAGCCGCTTACGTGATGTGTGAAGCCATCAAAGAATACTACCAGAAGACCGGAATCAAGATTGGATTCAAACCGGCGGGTGGCATCAATACCGTTAATGATGCGATTATTTACTACACAATTGTAAAAGAGCTATTGGGTGAAGAATGGCTGGATAATCAACTGTTCCGCCTGGGAACCAGCCGCTTAGCCAACCTCCTTCTTTCTGACATCAAAGGGGAAGAAATCAAGTTCTTCTAAGCTAAAGGCTACATTAGCAATCAAATACGCCTTACCGCGCGATTCCCGTACTCCGGGAACCGACGCGGTATTTTTCATTTAAGAAAATCTAAAGATAGTTACAGAAGAATTCGGAAAAATACTTATCTTTGTAAAAGGTTTAGCGATGAAAATATAGCTAATTAGTTATATTAGAGAACGTTTCATTTATTACCAATTCCTGGAATTCGGCAAAATTCAAAGTTATGAATGGTAATAAGCAAACGGGTCTCACGCACCTTCATGTATATACTTTTGTTATATATCGAATGGAGCGTGGGACTGTTGCTTGTATACTCATAACGGCTTGCCGAAGCCTCAGGAAAATACATGGCAACAGTTCTCACGCTTTTCATGAACCTTTGGAGGTATTAGGATGGACGCATATACAAGAACCTTAAGATTCAATCACAACCCTCTGAACCTCATCCTCGGAGCAGAGAAAAAGAAGGGGCTACGCATCGGTTATATGGAAGCCGGACTGCAAGGCTTCTATCTCAACTCCATGGAGACCGGAATCCATCCGCAAAAGCTATCCAAACTGCTGACAGAGGAGTTTCACTGCACCGATAATGAGTCCGTCACCGGACTATTCCAGTTCCTTATCAACGAAGGAGACAGAGTCTCCTACCAGATTATGCTCCCCTATTTACTCTCTACAGAGAACATCAACGAGTTCGAAAACATCATTCAAAAGCGTTTTTTCGGAGTGGAACGCTTTATCCGTCAAGGAAAGAATCTATACAAATTTGTGAAATATACAGAGGAAAGAAGGGATCCTATTATATGGATAAATGACTTGGAAAAAGGCATTATCGGATGGGATATGGGACTGCTTGTGAGCCTGGCGCGCGCCTCCCAAGCATGTGGTCACATCACCAAAGAGAAAGCCTGGGACTACATAGAGCAAGCCGCCAAATTATGTTCTTTAGATCTTCATACAGCGGAAGAAATAGACAAGAGTTTCCTTTTAGGAAAAGCGATGGAATCGGAAAAGATAGAAGATTGGGACCGGTTATTATTGTGCTATTCACTTCTGGCAAAATACCGGAAATAACTATTTTTCGCGGTCTACTACGTAATCCAGATAAGCCCGGAGAGCTGCACAGATATCGGAATCCGGCAAAGAAGCCAATAAATTGAAGGCTTTTTGCTTATAGACATTCATAGTCTGAACCGCATATTCAATACCTCCGTTTTCTTTAATAAACGAAATCAAATGAGCTATTTCACCGAGAGTAGCCGTGCCCTCCTTTACTTTGATTGCAATTTCTTGCGCTTCCTCGTTTTTCGTCGTATTCAGCACATACAAAGCGGGCAATGTCAGTTTACCTTCAAGCATATCATTACCCGTAGGTTTACCGATCTCCTTATTATCAAAGTAATCGAAAATATCATCCTTTATCTGGAAACAGATACCAATATATTCGCCCAGCAAACGGGCAAGTTCAGCTTCCCCCTCACCCACACCTACCGAGAAAGCGGCAGCCTTTGTGCAGGCAGCAAAAAGAGCAGCAGTTTTCTTGCGGATTACATCAAAATAGACTTCCTCGGAAAAGCTGTGATTACTTACATTTGAGAGCTGAAGCAACTCACCGTCAGCAAGATCCTGTCCAAGAGTGGACACCAGCTGAATAATACGATGGCTGTTTGTCAATTCTGCGTGTACGAGGCTGGTTGCCAATAAATAGTCACCCGTCAGCACCGCTACTTTATTATTAAAGATAGCATTTACCGAGAGCTGTCCACGACGTTCGGAGCTTTCATCCACGACGTCATCATGTACCAGGCTAGCCGTATGAAGGAGTTCCAATGAAACAGCCGCATGAAGAGTGGAAGGACATATTGCGCCATAAAGACGTGCCACGAGTAAAACAAGAATAGGCCGCATCATCTTACCATTCCTCCGCCGTATGTGAGATACGACGCTATCGAGCAATGCATTTGAACTGGAGAGAGAACTATCAAAAAGTTCTTTGAAGTCGCCCAGTTCCGCTTCAATCGGAGTTCTGATAAGTGAGATACTGTCCATTTATTACACAATTTGAGCACAAAAGTAATAATAAAACGCTTAATACCGTATTTTTTTGTACTTTTACCATGAAAAATTAATTAAATCTATGGATTCAGGTAATAAATTATTTCTTTTAGACGCTTATGCATTGATATATCGGGCGTATTACGCCTTTATTAAGAACCCAAGAATCAATTCCAAAGGATTCAACACTTCAGCCATACTGGGTTTTGTGAACACCCTCGAAGAAGTACTGAAAAAAGAGAATCCCACTCATATAGGAGTAGCCTTCGACCCCGCAGGTCCCACCTTCCGCCACGAGGCTTTTGAACAATATAAAGCACAACGCGAAGAAACTCCGGAAGCAATCCGTCTTTCCGTACCTATTATAAAGGATATTATACGTGCCTACCGCATCCCTATTCTGGAAGTGGCAGGCTACGAAGCCGATGATGTGATAGGTACGCTCGCTACTGAAGCCGGTCGCCAGGGTATCACTACCTATATGATGACTCCCGACAAAGATTACGGGCAGCTGGTAAGTGACAAAGTATTTATGTATCGCCCTAAACACACAGGAGGTTTCGAAGTGATGGGCATTGAGGAAGTGAAAGCCAAGTTTGACATTCAGTCTCCGGCACAGGTGATCGATATGCTCGGACTAATGGGTGACTCTTCGGATAACATCCCCGGATGTCCCGGAGTAGGAGAAAAGACTGCTCAAAAACTAATCTCCGAATTCGGAAGCATCGAGAATCTATTGGAACATACCGACCAACTGAAAGGAGCATTGAAAACAAAAGTGGAAACTAACCGGGAAATGATTACGTTCTCGAAATTTCTCGCCACCATTAAAATCGATGTCCCCATCCAACTTGAAATGGATGCTCTTGTCCGCGAAGAAGCAGACGAAAATTCACTTCGTAGCATTTTCGAGGAATTAGAATTTAGAACACTCATTGACCGGGTGCTCAAAAAAGATATTTCCGGAAACGGAATAACCTCTGCCACCGGAAGCAAAGTTGCCACTGGGAAAAGCACCCCCTCTCCTCTTCCACTTTTTCCCGAAGAAGGAGGCGGAATGCAAGGCGATTTATTTGCGAATTTCACGCCCGATGAACCGGGTGAAGCAAAAAAATCGAACCTAGAGACGTTAGAATCGCTCACTTATAACTACCAACTCGTTGATACAGAGGAGAAAAGACAGGAAATTATTCAAAAGTTACTTACATCGAAAATTCTCTCGTTAGATACGGAAACCACCGGAACTGAACCAATGGATGCCGAATTAGTCGGAATGAGCTTTTCAATTGCAGAAAATGAAGCTTTTTATGTTCCCGTACCATCGGACCAAGACGAAGCGTTAAAAATCGTAAATGAGTTCCGTCCGGTCTTCGAAAATGAGAGTTCATTAAAAGTCGGACAAAATATCAAGTACGACATGATTGTTCTTCAAAATTATGGTGCAACAGTAAAAGGTCCGCTTTTCGATACGATGATCGCTCATTATGTCCTTCAACCGGAACTTCGTCACGGCATGGATTATCTTGCGGAAATTTACCTGCACTATCAGACTATCCACATTGACGAACTGATAGGTCCCAAAGGGAAGAATCAGAAGAACATGCGCGATCTCGATCCGAAAGATGTATATCTGTATGCCTGCGAAGATGCAGACGTAACTCTGAAACTGAAAAATGTATTGGAGAAAGAACTGAAAGAGAATGACGCAGAACGTTTGTTCTATGATATAGAAATGCCGCTAGTTCCCGTATTGGTTAATATAGAACGGAACGGGGTATTGCTGGATACGGAAGCATTAAAGCAGTCGTCCGCCCATTTCACCGCCCAGATGGAGCAAATCGAAAAAGAGATTTACGAATTGGCCGGTGAGACTTTCAACATCGCTTCACCCAAGCAAGTCGGTGAGGTACTGTTTGACAAACTGAAAATCGTAGAGAAGGCAAAAAAGACTAAGACCGGCCAGTACGTCACCTCAGAAGAAGTGCTCGAAAGCCTCCGGCACAAACATCCGGTAGTAGAAAAGATTTTGGAACATCGCGGACTGAAAAAGCTATTGGGCACGTATATCGACGCACTCCCCCAGCTTATCAATCCACGCACAGGAAGGGTACACACCTCTTTCAACCAGACTGTAACCGCTACGGGACGCCTTAGTTCAAGCAATCCGAACTTACAAAATATCCCTATCCGCGACGAGAATGGAAAAGAAATCCGCAAGGCTTTCATCCCCGATGAAGGCTGCCTCTTCTTCTCTGCCGACTATTCGCAAATTGAATTGCGCATCATGGCACACCTTAGCGAGGATAAGAATATGATTGATGCTTTCCTTAGCAATCACGATATTCATGCGGCCACTGCTGCCAAAATTTATAAGATCGACCTGAAAGACGTAGGTTCCGACATGCGCCGTAAAGCCAAGACTGCCAATTTCGGTATCATCTATGGCATATCCGTATTTGGTCTTGCCGAACGAATGAATGTAGATCGTAAAGAAGCCAAAGAGTTAATCGACGGTTACTTTGAAACTTATCCGGGAGTGAAAGCATATATGGATAAAAGCATTCAGGTGGCCCAGGAAAAAGGCTATGTGGAAACAATCTTCCATCGGAAGCGCTTCTTACCGGACATCAATTCGCGGAATGCCGTTGTACGCGGATATGCGGAACGAAATGCCATCAACGCCCCTATCCAGGGAAGTGCGGCAGATATTATAAAAGTAGCAATGGCACGTATCTATCAACGGTTCCAGGCCGAAGGAATACAAGCCAAAATGATCCTGCAAGTACATGACGAATTAAATTTCAGCGTTCCTGTCAATGAAAAAGAGCGTGTAGAAGAAATCGTCATCGAAGAAATGGAGAAAGCATACCGCATGCACGTCCCCTTGAAAGCAGATTGCGGATGGGGCAAAAACTGGCTTGAGGCACATTAAACCATCAAGTGAATAAAGGCCACCTCAATAAGGAATTGCTATCTTTTAGACACTAATTGCACAAGGAGACTCCATCTTATCAGGGGCTTCCGCTTACAAAATAGAAGCAAGTATGGGTAATAACATTATTTAACTCTGTATCCAGAAAGCTAGAAAAAAGATTCCTTTTTCGACGAAGTGATTCATTCTATATCCGGCAGATTGACTGCCGGATATTTTTTTGTCACCAATATTGGCAAAAAGCTAGTTATCGCCCACCTCCACTCTTGACATTTTGACAATCTTTTATCTTCTAAAATGCATAAATACCAAATTAATATGTAGATTTGCAGCGTAAAACCAATGCATTTGGTAGACAAATGAAAGTATAACCCAAAAACTTAAATAGCCATGAAAGCAAAAGTATCTTTAAAAATGTTCGTTTTATCTGCAGCTCTTCTTGTTGTATCGCTTGCTACTTCTGCACGTAGCTACGATAATCAATTGATTTATAATCCAATCGAGGAGAATGGTATGACAGTGGGACAAACCGTTTACAAAATGGACGGAAATACACTTGCCAACTACATGAAGTACAACTACAAGTACGATGACAACAAACGTATGATTGAAAGCGAAGCCTTGAAATGGAACAATAGCAAGGACGCATGGGAAAAAGACCTACGCATCAATTATACTTATGAAGGCAAGACCGTTACTACGAATTATTATAAATGGAACGCTAAAAAACAAGCCTACGTACTGGTACCCGAAATGACCGTTACGATGGATAATACAAATATGTAACATAAACTCTCTCTCATTCTAATATTCTAACAAAAGGATACGCCGCTTCTGCTGAAGAAGTGGCGTATTTCATAATATGAGGTCTACATTACAAAACAAAGAAACGCTCTTGCAGTTCTTTTAGATAACTTCGGGAAATAATCAAATCGTTCTTATCGTGAAAAGGCGGATAAAGTTGACAGCATTTACCATCAATCATTGCCAGATAATTAACATTTACAATAGCAGATTGGCTAATCTGTACAAAAGCTTGTGAATAACTGATAATATCTTCTGCTTTGGTATTTCGCTTCAAATTCAGACAAGTTTGATTAAACAAGACCACCTGCCATTGACGTTTGTCTTTCAAATATTCAAAAAAGCCGATTTCTTCCAGTCGCAAAAGCTTGAAGCCTGTCACTGTACTAATCATAAACATGCCTTGCTGGGGCATCAATGCACTAATGGAAGAAGCAAAAGAAGGCAAAAGAGGAAGCGAAGTAGAGGTCATAGCCTTCCGGTAACGGTCTATAATTACTTTCAGGTCTTCCGCTTCAAAAGGCTTCAGCAGGAAGTCGAAAGCCGACTCACGCAACGCCTGAAGCAAGTATTTGTCATAAGAGGTGTAAAATACGACCTTCATATCCCACAAAATATCCTCCCTGATTTCACTTAGTAGATTGAGTCCCAACGTATCCGGAAGTTCCACATCAAGAAACAATAAGTCCGGATGCAACTCCATAATCATCTTTTTACCCTTTGCACCATTCCCTGCGATTCCTTTTACTTCAAATTCACGATAGGGCTCCAACTCTCGGCGCAAAGCATCAATCGCTGTACGTTCATCGTCAACGATAACTACCTTATACTTTTCTTCTGTCTCCATCATAAATCATAAGAAAAACGAAACGGGATATATACCGACACTTCCGTACCGGTTTGTCCATCGCTTCTGTTGGTTATATTAAAACGTATTTTATCACTCTTATTCTTTGTATTCAGTAATTGAATGGTCTGATACAACACTTTCAATCCTGTACCAGTACCCCGTGTGGCGGAAACTACCTGCGGAAGATACCCGCGTCCGTTGTCGGTAACCATTATGCGAATCCCATTTGTTTCACGGGAAACATATACCATTAGTTCCTTTTTTCCGTCCTTTCCCGCCAGTCCATGTTTAATAGCATTCTCCACCGGAATTTGCACAATCATAGATGGAATCATGATGCGGGTTGCATCTAAACCCTCCTCCAACGTGATTGTTGCGACAAAATCTTCTCCGACACGCCCACGTTCCAGTTCGATGTATGTATGCACGAAATCCAGTTCGTCTTGCAAAGATACACTCAATTTCTCGGTAAGTTCGAGGCTCCGACGGAGATATTTCACCAGTTCCATCAGATTATGTTTCACCTCTTCCGAGCCGTTAAACTGATTGATCTCACGTCCCAGTACATTAAAAGTAAAATGAGGAGAAATCCGGCTTCTCAAATTCTCCATGCGGACACGGTTGATTTGCTGGAAGAAACGCTGGCGAAGAAACTCCCTCTTTTTACGCATATACCAGACAACTACCACTACCCCTGCCACAAGCAACACGCAGACAAGTACCCAGATAGATACGCTCAATTTGAGCACTCTCATCTCTGCTGCCTGCTGCTGAATCTTCATTTCCTTACGAAGTACTATCGTATCCTGCCGGTAACGCATATCCAATTCGGCAACACGCATCTGTATCCGTTCGCTCCGAATGGAATCGTCCAAATGGCAATCACGTTTCAGGTATTCATAGGCACGGCGGTAATCACCGATATGCTCAAAATAATGTTGCAGATACTGATTGCGTATAGTCAGCATATTGGCGTCAAGATGCCCCACAGGAGCAGTCCGGGCGATCATAGTTTTCGCTTGGGCTATATTTCCTTTCTTCAATGCCAGTTCAATCATCTGGGTTTCAATGTAATGAATGGCCGAGTTATGCTGTATATCGGAGAAGAAACGATAACTTTCGTCCAGGCAGATCTGTGCGGAGTCCAGTTTGTCAGTCAACAAGTACAATTCTCCCAGGTTTACTTTGATAAAGTTCTGTTCAAACACCATCTGCGGATAAGAAGATACGAGTGCATTGGCTCTGCGCATATATTTCAAGGCCTCTTGATAGTTTTTCCGGTAATAATAATGGTTGCCGCGATTGTTGAGATAGGTCCATTGCTCGCTCACGCTCATTTCATCGAAGAACTGCCCGGCCAATTCATAGTAATGATTGGATAAATCGAAATCACGCAGTTCCATGTAAGTCTGCCCCAATCCGTAGTAGACAGGAAATTTCGTGTGTTCGGACAAGTTCAAAGAATCGCAGAGAAACAGGGCGCGCCGGTAATACGAAGCAGTGTGCGCCAAGTCACTGCGATGCAGATAAGCATCAGCGATATTGATACAAATATCCGGAAGCAGGTGTAATCTTTTTCCTTTCAGGCGATATCCATAGGCTTTCTTATAGTCGATAATTGCAGAATCAGGGCGGTTCAGTTGCATCCATACGTTGCCTTCGATATTATAGACATCGGACAATACATCATTCCATTGTGGAGATTGGAGAGATTCAGAAGATTGGGAAGCATTGCGGGAAAATTCTTTTACCCGGCGGTTGTAATAGAGTATAGAATCAAAATCGGAAGAGACAAAGAATGTTTTCCCGTAAAGGGCGAGCAGACGATAATAAACCAGGGAATCTTGCGTCTGCATCAGTGCCTCAAGCAGTTGTGAGCGGGAATAATGCACATTGGAAAACAGCGAATCCTGCACACGAACTTCCAAAGAATCGACCAAGACCTGTTCGCACGAAGAGCTATTGTGATGTCTATCAGCGTATCCGCAACTTAGCAACATCAACAGTCCCAATAGCACAAATAGTTTCATAGTAGTCCTCTGATTCATCCGTTCCCCTTATTCATGTCATGTTTTGAATGTGACAAAAATACATTATTTATCCTGAATCCCAGCGAATTTTATTATTTTTTTAATACCTTTGTGCCCATATAAATATGAGCAACTGACCTAATGAGTCCACTGAACTTCACCCACATTTTGACACAGGCAGTCGATGAGCTATCGGAAAGCGAATCTTATAAAGGACTGTTTCATCAGCACAAAGATGGCGAACCACTGCCCTCTGCAAAAGTCTTGTATGAAATTATTGAGCTTTCACGCTCCATTCTTTTCCCCGGATATTACGGAAATTCTACTATTAACAGCCGGACTATCAATTATCACATCGGTGTAAACATTGAAAAATTGTTTGATTTGCTTTGTGAGCAAATCCTGGCCGGATTATGTTTTAGCACTTCCATAGAGGGGAAATGCAACGTCTGTTCCGACTCCAAACGAGAAGAAGCTGCACGTCTTGCTGCTAAATTCATCAGTAAGTTACCCGCCATGAGGAGGATACTGGCAACGGATGTGGAAGCCGCCTACAACGGTGACCCGGCTGCCGAAAGCTATGGAGAGGTCATATTCTGTTATCCGGCCATTAAAGCGATCAGCAATTACCGTATCGCGCATGAATTGCTGGAACTGGGTGTTCCTCTGATTCCCCGTATCATCACGGAGATGGCGCATAGCGAAACGGGAATTGATATCCATCCGGCCGCAAAGATTGGCACTCACTTCACCATCGACCATGGTACGGGTGTCGTAATCGGCGCCACGAGTATCATCGGAAACAACGTCAAACTATATCAGGGTGTCACACTGGGAGCCAAGAGTTTCCCGCTGGATGCCGACGGAAAACCGATCAAGGGAATCCCCCGCCATCCGATCCTGGAAGACAATGTGATTGTTTATTCCAACGCCACTATTCTGGGAAGAATCACCATCGGGCGTGATGCAACCGTAGGCGGTAATATCTGGGTAACGGAAAACGTGCCCGCAGGAGCAAGAATCGTACAAACTAAAGCAAAAAAATAAAATCAAAAGAATCTATATGAGCGAACAATTCGAGATGATAGCCAAGACTTTCCAGGGACTGGAAGAGATACTTGCAGAAGAACTGACAGCATTAGGAGCCAACGACATTCAAATAGGACGTCGTATGGTTTCATTTACAGGAGATAAACGTATGATGTACAAGGCTAATTTCTGTCTACGTACCGCCATCCGTATCCTGAAACCCATCAAGAACTTTACGGCCAAAGATGCTGACGAGGTTTACAATCAAATACAGGCTATTCCATGGGAAGAATATCTCGATGTGAACAAGACATTTGCTATCGATGCAGTAGTATTCAGTGAGGAGTTCCGCCATTCGAAATTCGTTTCGTACAAGGTGAAAGATGCGATTGTGGACTACTTCCGCGAGAAAACGGGTAAACGTCCGTCGGTACGCATCAACAACCCGGATGTACTTCTGAACATTCATATTGCACAGACTACCTGTACCTTGTCGTTGGACTCGTCCGGAGAATCACTTCACCGTCGCGGTTATCGCCAGGAAGCGGTAGAAGCTCCGTTGAATGAGGTATTGGCTGCCGGCATGATTTTAATGACCGGATGGCGTGGAGAATGTGATCTGATCGATCCGATGTGTGGTTCGGGTACTATCCCTGTAGAAGCCGCACTGATTGCTAAGAATATCGCTCCGGGAGTATTCCGTAAGGGGTTTGCTTTCGAGAAATGGGTGGATTTCGATGCGGATATGTTCGATGAGATTTACAATGACGACAGTCAGGAGCGTGAGTTTACTCATAAGATTTATGGGTATGACAACAATCCGAAAGCGAATGAGATTGCAACTCACAATATAAAAGCTGCCGGTGTATCGAAAGATATCGTGCTGAAACTGCAACCGTTCCAGCAGTTCGAACAGCCGCAGGAGAAGTCGATTATCATCACCAATCCTCCTTATGGGGAACGTATCTCTACGAATGATTTGCTCGGTCTTTATCAAATGATCGGCGAACGTCTGAAACATGCATTTGTAGGAAACGAAGCATGGGTACTTTCTTATCGGGAAGAGTGTTTCGACCAGATTGGTCTGAAAGCAAGTCAGAAGGTTCCTTTGTTCAATGGACCGTTGGAGTGTGAATTCCGCAAATATGAGATTTTTGACGGAAAATATAAAGAGTTCAAGAGCCAGGAAGAGGGCGAAGAGAAGAAAGAGGGTGAAGGTGAACAGGCTCCAAGATTCAGAGAAAGAAAAGAGTTTAAGCCACGGCGCGAAGGTGAATTCAAACCACGCCGGGATGGTGAGTCCAAACCTCGCAGAGAGGGAGAATACAAGCCACGCAGAGAAGGTGGCGACTTCAAAGGCGGCGACAGAGATAGAAAGCCACGGGGAGAATTCCGCGGAGGAAGAGATTCAAGAGGACCAAGAGAATTTAGGGGAAACCGGGAGCCGAGGATTCCGAAGAAGGAAGAGGAATAATTGATTCATAATTAAGAACAATCCACAACACCATATACCTACTAACGCACTGATACTCAATATGAGGTCGCAAATTGCGACCTCAAGTTTGAAAAACAAAATGGAAGATATAATTATCATAGAAAATAAGATTTATGAGGTCAGAGGACAGAAGGTTATGCTAGACTTTGACCTAGCAGAAATGTACGAAATAGATAATAAACGCTTAAAAGAACAGGTACGCCGTAATATTGAACGTTTTCCATCTGATTTCATGTTCCAATTAAGCTCTGATGAGTTTGAAAACTTGAGGTTCCAAATTGGAACCTCAAGTTGGGGTGGTAGCCGCTATGCCCCTTTCGCTTTCACCCAAGAAGGTGTCGCCATGCTTTCTGGAGTACTTCGAAGCCCTAAAGCCATCGAAGTCAACATCAACATCATGCGAGCCTTCGTCCACATGCGCCAATACCTGCTCTCCCACGCTCCAAAACAGGAATTGGAAGAATTGAGGAAAAGGATTGAATACTTGGAAGAGGACATATCCTCCGACAGAGAAAGCTACGAGAAGCAATTTGACGACCTATTCACCGCTTTTGCCAAATTGAGTGCTGCCATTCAAATAAAGCAGACTCCTTTGGACAGAGTAAAAATAGAAGGATTTAAAAACAAATAATAAAGAAAAGAGCAATGAGTAAAATTGGAAAAAGAGCCATTCTGTTATTATTGGCACTACCAATCGGATTCAATGTTATGGCACAAGAAACCAAAAAACCGACGCTGGAAGAACTGATTCCGGGCGGCGAGAGTTACCTCTATGCAGAAAACCTGTACGGGCTGCAATGGTGGGGCGACGAATGTATCAAGCCAGGAGTAGATACCCTTTATTCAATTCAACCCAAAACCGGGAAAGAAACAATGGTTATCACTCGCGAGCAAATCAACAAAGTGCTTGAAGAAAACAAGGCAGGAAAATTATCACACCTGTATTCCGTCCGTTTTCCATGGGCAGACAAGCCACAAATGCTATTCACGATAGCAGGAAAGTTCATTGTATATGATTTCAAGAACAATCAGGTTGTCAGCACACTCAAACCAAAGGACGGGGCAAATAATGAAGACTATTGCGCAGCCAGTGGAAATGTGGCTTACACGATAGATAACAATCTATATGTGAATGAGAAAGCAGTAACCAATGAACCCGAAGGCATCGTTTGCGGACAAACAGTGCACCGCAATGAATTCGGTATCAACAAAGGAACTTTCTGGAGTCCGAAAGGTAACCTGCTCGCTTTCTACCGTATGGATGAAAGCATGGTGACACAATACCCACTTGTAGACATCACCGCACGTGTAGGCGAAGTGAACAACGTACGCTATCCGATGGCAGGAATGACGAGCCATCAGGTAAAAGTAGGCATTTACAACCCTGCCACCGATAAAAGCATTTATCTGAATGCAGGCGATCCGACAGACCGTTATTTCACTAACATCAGCTGGGCACCGGATGAAAAGAGCCTCTACCTGATCGAAGTAAACCGCGATCAAAATCATGCCAAACTCTGCCAGTACAACGCAGAGACAGGGGAACCCATGGGAGTTCTCTATGAAGAAATGCACCCTAAATACGTCGAACCGCAAACCCCCATCGTATTTTTGCCGTGGGACCCTACCAAGTTCATCTATCAAAGTCAGCGTGACGGCTACAATCACCTGTATCTCTTTGAGACAAATGCAGCAAACATGAAAGGTGAAACCGATAATAGTGCCAACGGCGGCAGCTATTTCCAGGCCGGTAAAGTGAAACAGCTAACCAAAGGCAACTGGCTGGTTAGCGAAATCCTGGGATTCAACACAAAGCGTAAAGAGATCATTTTCACTGCCGTAGAAGGCTTGAGAAGCGGACATTTTGCAGTAAACGTAAACAATGGAAAGATAAGCCAGCCGTTCGAAAACTGCAAGGAAAGCGAACATAGCGGAACACTTAGTGCCTCCGGCACATACCTTATCGACCGTTATTCCACCAAAGACCAACCCCGCGTCATCAACCTGGTAGACACCAAAAACTTCAAAGAAACAGTCAACCTGCTGACAGCCGAAAATCCTTACGACGGATACCAGATGCCAAGCATCGAAACCGGAACAATCAAAGCGGCAGACGGCACCACCGACCTGCATTACCGTCTGATGAAGCCGGCAAACTTCGATCCGACTAAGAAATATCCCGTAATCGTATACGTCTACGGAGGTCCTCACGCGCAATGCGTCACCGGAGGATGGCAGAACGGCGCACGCGGATGGGACACATACATGGCAGGCAAAGGCTATATCATGTTCACCATCGACAATCGCGGTAGCAGCAACCGCGGACTAACATTTGAAAATGCCACCTTCCGCCGTCTCGGCATCGAAGAAGGCAAAGACCAGGTGAAAGGCGTTGAATTCCTGAAATCCCTCCCCTACGTAGATAGCGAACGCATCGGCGTACACGGATGGAGTTTCGGAGGTCACATGACTACCGCCCTGATGCTCCGTTACCCGGAGATATTCAAAGTAGGCGTTGCCGGAGGTCCGGTAATCGACTGGGGTTACTATGAAATAATGTACGGCGAACGCTATATGGACACACCGGAAAGCAATCCGGAAGGCTACAAAGAATGTAACCTGAAGAATCTTGCCGGTCAACTGAAAGGTCACCTGTTGATTATTCACGACGATCATGACGATACCTGCGTGCCACAGCACACCCTGTCGTTTATGAAAGCCTGTGTAGATGCCCGCACTTATCCCGACCTGTTTATCTACCCGTGCCACAAGCACAACGTAGCAGGCCGTGACCGTGTACATCTGCACGAGAAAATCACCCGGTACTTTGAGCAGAATTTATAAAACCTGCAAAGTCCACCGCATCCATTACGAATCATATATAACAGTATAACTTATAATAGCACAAAGATGAAGATATTATTACTTGGCTCGGGCGGCCGCGAACATGCACTGGCATGGAAAATTGCCCAAAGTCCGAAAGTTGAAAAACTGTACATTGCTCCGGGAAATGCCGGAACAACTGCCGTAGGCGAGAATGTCAACATCAAAGCAACCGATTTTGAAGCCATCAGCGCTTTCGCTCTGAAAGAGAACATTCAAATGGTAGTAGTAGGCCCCGAAGATCCGTTGGTAGAAGGAATCTACGACTACTTCCAGGACCGTCCGGAGCTAAAGCATATTGCCGTTATCGGCCCTTCGGCTCAAGGAGCAGAACTGGAAGGAAGCAAGGAGTTTGCCAAAGGCTTCATGATGCGCCACAACATCCCGACAGCCCGCTACAAAAGCATCACTTCTGCAAACCTCGAAGAAGGTCTCGCTTTCCTCGAAACGCTGGAAGCTCCCTATGTATTGAAGGCTGATGGTCTTTGTGCCGGAAAAGGAGTACTGATCCTCCCTACGCTGGACGAAGCTAAAGTAGAACTGAAAGAAATGCTGGGTGGCATGTTCGGCTCTGCATCGGCAACCGTTGTAATCGAAGAGTTCCTAAGCGGTATCGAGTGCTCTGTATTCGTACTGACAGACGGAGAACACTATAAAGTCCTTCCGGTAGCCAAAGACTACAAACGCATCGGTGAAGGCGATAAAGGACTGAATACAGGTGGTATGGGTAGCGTAACCCCCGTTCCGTTTGCCGATGAAGTGTTTATGGAGAAAGTACGCACACGCATCATCGAACCAACCATCAACGGCCTGAAAGAAGAAAACATCACCTACAAAGGTTTCATCTTCCTCGGCCTTATCAAGGTAAAAGGTGAACCGATGGTGATCGAATACAACGTCCGCATGGGCGACCCGGAAACAGAAAGTGTAATACTCCGTATCCAGAGCGACTTCGTAGAACTGCTTGAAGGCACTGCCGCAGGCAACCTGAACGAAAAGACACTGGTGATGGACCCACGTTCAGCCGGCTGTGTCATCCTTGTCAGCGGAGGTTATCCCGAAGCTTACGAAAAAGGATTCCCTATCAGCGGATTGGAACAGGCTGCCGCTACCGACAGCATCATTTTCCATGCCGGAACAGCCATGAAAGACGGACAAGTCGTGACGAACGGAGGACGTGTGATTGCCGTTTGCTCTTACGGTGCAACGAAAGAAGAGGCACTGGCACAGAGCTACAAAGTGGCAGACATGATCGACTTCGACAAGAAGTATTTCCGCCGCGATATCGGATTCGATTTGTAAAAAACAACCTATAATGATACGCCACGGCAGGTATAAATCTCCTATTTGCAGGGCATATAGATCCAATGTACAGGACATATAGTTCCAACACGCAGGATATATAGATCCAACACGCACGGCATATAGATCCAACAAAGCGATGATATATGCTCGCCGGGCGGCAACAGAACTGACAGATCAATGAGAAATAAAAGGCTACAAAGTCAAGTGACGGCAGGACGGTGGACCCTGCCTGCCGTTATCTTTATCTGCGCCCTGTGCTGGGTGTTGACTTACTTTTTATTTCCCAATTCCATAGCCTCAACCGTACTCGAAGGCAGCCCTTCTGCCTGGCAACCCACCCGTGATTTTCTGCTTCCGGGATGGGCAGACCGGATTGTCAGCTTCCTGATTTATGCAACCATCGGCTACTTTCTGATAGAGTTGAACAATCAGTTCAGCATTATCCGTATGAGGGCATCCATGCAGACGGCTATCTATTTCCTGCTGGTCACCGTCTGCCCGAAAATGCATTTCCTATATACAGGAGATATTGTTGCCCTAGGCTTTCTCATTTCCATTTATTTTCTGTTTAAAAGCTACCAGCAAACTCAAGCTGCGGGTTATTTATTCTATTCCTTCTTCTTTATTGGAGCGGGAAGTATTCTGTTCCCACAGTTCACCATCCTCTCGGTGCTTTGGTTGCTCGAAGCCTACCGTTTCCAGTCGCTCACTCCGCGTAGTTTCTGCGGTGCGCTGCTCGGATGGATGCTGCCATACTGGATGCTGTTCGGACACGCCTTCTTCTACAACGAGATGGAGTTGTTCTACCGCCCTTTCAATCAGCTACTAACTTTCGGAGAATTCTTCAACCTGCAAATCCTCCAGCCTTGGGAACTGGCAATACTCGGTTATCTGTTGGTGATGTTCATCATCAGTGCCGTCCATTGCATCGCCGCCGGATTTGAGGATAAGATACGCACACGCGCCTATCTCCAATTCTTGATAGACCTGACGATTTTCCTATTCCTGCTGATTGCCCTGCAACCGATATATTGCAGTGCCCTATTGCCTTTGCTTATCATAAGCAACAGCATCCTGATCGGACATTTCTTTGTACTGACCAATAGTAAAAGTTCGAATGTGTTTTTCATCCTTTCATTGGTCGGTCTCATCCTCTTATTCGCTTTTAATATATGGACGCTTTTATAGATTCAACGATACAACTCCTCATAGAATGGGGACTCCCGGGATTATTCATCTCGGCTTTATTGGCTGGGAGCATCGTGCCTTTCAGTTCCGAACTGGTACTGGTGGCACTGGTGAAACTCGGCCTGCCCCCGATAGCCTGTCTGATCTCCGCCACTCTGGGCAACACAGTAGGCGGAATGACCTGCTACTACATGGGGCGTCTGGGCAAAATCAGCTGGATTGAGAAATATTTCAAGGTAAAGAAAGAGAAAGTAGACAAAATGGTGAAATTCCTGCAAGGAAAAGGAGCATTGATGGCCTTCTTCACCTTTCTTCCCGCCATTGGGGAAGTGATAGCCATTGCACTGGGATTTATGCGAAGCAACACATGGCTCACCATCGTTTCCATGTTTGTCGGCAAACTGATACGCTATATCCTCCTCCTGTATGTGCTCGAAAGTGCCTGGGATGCTATGGCAGGATAGGAAATAAGTATTAGGTAGTAAGTATAAAGTATTAGACGTTAGGCAGTAAGTATTAGAGATTGTATGATGAAAAGGATTATTGAGAAAACCGATGACGGGAGTGCTACCCTGTTTGTTCCGGAATTGAATGAACATTATCATTCAACGAAAGGGGCACGCACGGAGTCTCAACATATTTTCATCGATATGGGACTTAAAGCCTCTTCCGCCACTACCCCGCGTATTCTTGAAATCGGCTTCGGGACAGGGCTAAACGCCTGGCTCACCCTCGAAGAAGCAGAAAGAAGCGGACGGAATATACACTATACAGGATTGGAACTCTACCCGCTGGAATGGCAGACGATAGAGCAACTAGGATATATCTCCAATGATGAACAATTAACAACGACCGACCGGCAACAACCGGCCATCGAATTGTTTAAGCAACTTCATACATCACCTTGGGAGAAAGACGTGCAACTCACTCCACACTTCACCCTACGGAAAGTAGAGACAGACGTTAATAAATGGGTTGAAAACAGAGAACGGACAATAAGCAATGTCAATGATAGCGTAACCAACGCTGAATCACCTGCCCTGAATCCTTCATTTAACCTCATTTACTTCGATGCCTTTGCACCGGAAAAGCAGCCGGAAATGTGGTCGCAAGAACTATTCAACCGCCTCTACGTTTTATTAGATAGAGACGGCATTCTGACCACTTACTGCGCCAAAGGTGTCGTCCGCCGGATGTTACAGACAGCCGGATTCACAGTAGAACGCCTGCCCGGACCTCCGGGTGGTAAACGGGAAATATTACGGGCCCGGAAATAAGAATAGGAACAAGATAAGAAAGAAACCCCGAAATAGAAGAAGTCATGAAAAAACAACTAAAAGATATGAGAACCCTTTTCCTCCTTAGTGCCTGCCTCCTAATGGCAGCCTGCACAGGACGCTCCTCCCAAGCAAGCAACGATGACGAAGCAAAACCGGTGATTACCGTCACCCTGGAACCGCAACGTTATTTCACGGAAGCTATTGCCGGAGATAAATTTAAAGTAGTCAGCATGGTCCCCAAAGGTTCCAGCCCGGAAACCTATGATCCTGTCCCCCAACAACTTGTTTCTCTGGGAGACAGCAAAGCCTATTTCCGCATCGGATACATCGGCTTCGAACAGACCTGGATGGATCGTTTAATGAACAATACCCCCCATATTCAAGTGTTCGACACCTCCAAAGGAATCGACCTCATACTCAACAATGATGACCACGACCATGCCCACGGACATAACAGCCACGACGGTCATATCCACGCCGTAGAGCCTCACGTATGGAATTCCACCGGTAATGCTTTAATCATTGCAGGAAACACCTACAAAGCCCTTAGCCAACTGGATAAGGCAAATGAGGTATACTATAGAAACCGCTACGATTCGCTCTGCCAGCGCATCCAGCACACCGACAGCCTGATTCGCCGTCAACTCTCCACTCCCGAAGCAGCCAAAGCCTTCATGATTTATCATCCGGCTCTCTCCTACTTCGCCCGCGACTACGGATTGCATCAGATTTCCATCGAAGAAGGAGGTAAAGAACCTTCTCCCGCCCATCTGAAAGCCTTGATAGACCTGTGTCAGGCAGAAGATGTACGTGTTATCTTTGTTCAACCGGAATTTGACAAACGCAATGCGGAAACCATCGCGCAGCAAACCGGAACGAAAGTGATCCCTATCAATCCGCTAAGTTACGACTGGGAAGAAGAAATGCTGAATGTAGCCAAAGCCCTCGCGCCACAGGCTGCAACAAAATAAACGTATAAAGAAAGAACCCATCAAGCCATTTCCAACGATGAAACCAATAATCGAAATAAAGAATCTTTCCGCCGGATATGACGGTCGCACTGTTCTCCACGATGTTAATCTAAGCATCTACGAACGGGATTTTCTAGGTATTATAGGTCCGAACGGAGGCGGCAAAACGACGCTTATAAAGTGCATCCTCGGTCTGTTGAAGCCAACCGGAGGGGAAATTATATTCAATGTTCCCAAAGAGGCTTCATCAACAACATCTACAGGAGTCTCCTTTCAAAGTTCTTCTGCAAAATCCCAGCTTCTCCTCGGCTATCTACCACAATATAGCACCATAGACCGGAAGTTTCCTATCTCCGTGGAAGAAGTAATTCTATCCGGATTGAGCATACAAAAGTCGCTCACTTCCCGATTCACTCCCGAACAGAGAGAGAAAGGCAGACAGATTATTTCCCGTATGGGGCTTGAAGGACTCGAACACCGTTCTATCGGACAATTAAGCGGCGGACAACTGCAACGTGCCCTGTTGGGGCGCGCCATCATCTCCGACCCTGCGGTATTGATTCTCGATGAACCCAGCACGTATATCGACAAGCGTTTCGAAGCGCGTCTTTATGAGTTATTGGCTGAAATCAATAAAGAGTGTGCCATCATTCTTGTCAGCCATGATATCGGCACTGTGCTGCAACAGGTAAAATCCATCGCTTGTGTCAATGAAACGTTAGATTACCATCCGGATACAGGCGTCACTACCGAATGGCTGGAAAGAAACTTCAACTGCCCTATCGAGCTATTGGGACACGGTACATTGCCTCACCGGGTTTTAGGAGAGCATCATCACCATCATTAAACATAGACTTTATATAGATATCCAGCTACCTTGTTTTAAAGTGTATCTTCCCTCTCTGCTGCCTTCCGGAAGAGTGAAAGAGATAGTAAATCACCCCTTTGTTACTTAATATTTCTTACTTTCTTCCTCATTATCCTTACAAATCACTATCTTTGCGACCTCATAATTTGTTTTTAACGAATAAACTACGATAGTGCTAATGAAACAGTACAGAACCGTAAACAACCTTATGGGTTGGCTTACATTCATCATTGCGGCAACCGTCTACTGCCTGACAATAGAACCGACCGCAAGTTTCTGGGATTGCCCGGAGTTCATAACCACCGGCTATAAACTGGAAGTCGGACACCCGCCCGGCGCACCTTTCTTCATGCTGATGGCGAACCTGTTTACTCAATTTGCTTCCGACGTAACAACCGTTGCGAAAATGGTGAATTACATGAGTGCCCTGATGAGTGGTGCCTGTATCCTGTTCCTTTTCTGGAGCATCACCCATCTGGTACGCAAACTGATTATCACTGACGAAAACAATATCACCAAAGGACAGCTTATCACGGTCATGGGTAGCGGACTGATCGGTGCACTGGTTTATACATTCAGTGACACATTCTGGTTCTCGGCTGTAGAAGGTGAAGTATATGCCTTCTCCTCTCTGTTTACCGCTGTCGTTTTCTGGTTGATTCTGAAATGGGAAGACGTAGCCGACCAGCCTCATAGCGACCGCTGGATTATCCTCATCGCCTATCTGACGGGATTAAGTATCGGTGTCCACTTGCTGAACCTGCTTTGTCTGCCCGCCATCGTACTGGTATACTACTACAAGAAAACTCCAAACGCTACCGCCAAAGGTTCGTTAATTGCGTTATTCGGTTCAATGGTACTCGTTGCAGCCGTGCTTTACGGCATCGTACCGGGTATTGTGAAAGTAGGCGGCTGGTTCGAGCTGTTGTTTGTCAACGGACTCGGAATGTCATTCAATTCAGGCGTAGTGGTTTATATCATTCTGCTTGCAGCGGCTCTGATCTGGGGCGTATACGAAAGCTATACCGAAAAGAACAAAACGCGCATGGCTATCTCCTTTATCCTGACGATTGCTCTACTGGGTATCCCGTTCTACGGACACGGAGCCAGCAGTATCATCATCGGTATTCTGGTTATCGCCGCACTGGGACTTTACCTCGCTCCGGGTGTACAGGCCAAGATCAAAGAGAGATGGCGTATCACCGCCCGCACCATGAACACGGCTTTACTGTGCACTATGATGATCGTAATCGGATATTCTTCTTATGCACTGATCGTTATCCGTTCTACTGCCAACACTCCGATGGACCAAAACTCACCGGAAGATATATTCACACTGGGCGAATACCTCGGTCGTGAACAATACGGAAGCCGTCCTCTTTTCTACGGTCCTGCTTTCTCTTCGAAAGTGGCACTCGACGTAAAAGACGGATATTGTATTCCGCGCCAGTCGGAAGCAGGAAGCAAGTTTGTCCGCAAGGAAAAGACTTCGCCCGACGAAAAAGACTCTTATATCGAACTTCCCGGACGTGTGGAATATGAATATGCACAGAATATGCTTTTCCCGCGTATGTACAGTTCGTCACACGCACCGCTCTACAAGCAATGGGTAGACATCAAGGGATATGATGTTCCTTACGACCAATGTGGAGAAATGGTGATGGTAAACATGCCTACCCAATGGGAAAATATCAAATTCTTCTTCTCCTACCAGTTGAACTTCATGTACTGGCGTTACTTCATGTGGAACTTTGCCGGACGGCAGAATGACATACAAGGTAGCGGAGAAATCGAGCACGGCAACTGGATCACCGGTATTCCGTTTATCGACAACCTGCTGGTAGGCAACCAGGAATTGCTTCCGCAAGATCTCAAAAACAATAAAGGTCATAATGTATTCTACTGTCTGCCGCTGATTCTCGGTTTGATCGGACTCTTCTGGCAGGCTTACCATAGTCAACGAGGTATCCAGCAATTCTGGGTGGTATTCTTCCTGTTCTTTATGACAGGTATCGCTATCGTACTCTACCTCAACCAAACTCCTGCACAACCCCGTGAACGAGACTATGCGTATGCCGGTTCGTTCTATGCCTTTGCCATCTGGGTAGGTATGGGAGTGGCAGGCATCATCCGCATGTTGCGGGATTATGCCAAGATGCAGGAACTTCCGGCAGCCGTTCTGGCTTCTGTTCTCTGTTTGTTCGTCCCCATCCAGATGGCGGGACAGACATGGGATGACCACGACCGTAGCGGACGCTTCGTTGCCCGCGACTTCGGACAGAACTACCTGATGACTTTGCAGGAAGAAGGCAACCCGATTATCTACACCAATGGTGATAACGATACTTTCCCATTGTGGTACAATCAGGAAACGGAAGGTTTCCGTACAGATGCCCGTACCTGTAACTTAAGTTACCTGCAAACAGACTGGTATATCGACCAGATGAAACGTCCGGCCTACGATTCTCCGTCACTCCCTATCACCTGGGACCGTGTGGAATACGTGGAAGGACAAAACGAATATATCTCTATCCGTCCGGAAATGAAAGCTCTTATCGACAGCTATTTCAAACAGGCAAACGAACTGGCCGCGCAAGGAGACACTACCATATTGTCACTCGTTCACTCCATCTTCGGTGAAAATCCTTATGAACTGAAGGAAATCATCAACCGCTGGATGCTTGGCAAGAACGACCAATTGAAAGAGCTTCTCAAGAAGACAGGAAAAGAGATACAGCTCCCGCTGATCCCTACGGACAGCATCGTCATGAAGATAGATAAGGAAGCCGTACGCCGCTCCGGCATGAAGATTCCGGAAGCTCTGGGCGACTCTATCCCCGAATACATGACAATCACCCTTAGAGACGCCAACGGCAACCCGAAACGCGCCCTCTACAAGAGTGAACTGATGATGCTCGAAATGCTTGCCAACGCTAACTGGGAACGTCCTATCTATATGGCAATCACCGTAGGAAGCGAAAACCATCTGGGCATGGGCAACCACTTCACACAGGAGGGTCTCGCCTACCGCTTCACTCCGTTCGATACGGACAAGCTGGACAGCAAGATTGACAGTGAAAAGATGTACGACAACCTGATGAACAAGTTCAAGTTCGGCGGTATCGACAAGCCGGGTATCTACATCGACGAGAACGTGATGCGTATGTGCTACACGCACCGCCGTATCTTCACGCAACTCGTAGGACAGCTTATCAAAGAAGGTAAGAAGGACAAGGCACTCGCTGCACTCGATTACGCCGAAAAGATGATTCCGGCAATCAACGTACCGTATGACTGGGCAAACGGCGCCTTCCAAATGGCAGAGTCTTATTATCAACTGGGACAGAACGAGAAAGCCAACAAGATTATCGACGAGCTTGCCAACAAGTCGCTCGAATACATGATCTGGTATCTTAGCCTAAACGATAACCAGCTTGCCATCGCCAGCGAAAACTTCGTATACAACGCCAGCTTGCTTGACGCCGAAGTCCGCCTAATGGAAAAATACAAATCAGAAGAACTCGCAAAACATTACTCTACGCAACTCGATCAACTATACAACGAGTACGTGACGAGAATGAAAGGGAAATAAATATTAAATATCAAGTACTAAGTATTAAGTATTAATCATGGCTTCCGGCATGTTTTCCGCATGGTATAATACTTAATACTTATTGCTTAATACTTGTTTAACGCAAACTCTCATGTTTATAGAACAACCACCTTGGCTTTTCCGGGCGTTGTATCCACAGGCTATCTTCCGGATGGACCCGAATGAGCGGGCAGTCTATCTGACTTTCGACGACGGCCCCATCCCCGAAGTAACTCCCTGGGTACTGGAAATACTGGAAAAGCATCATATTAAAGCTACCTTTTTCATGGTAGGCGACAATATACGCAAGCACCCGGATGAATACCGGATGGTGGTAGAGCACGGACACCGCATCGGCAACCATACTTTCAACCACATCCGTGGATTTGAATATTCCAATCCGGATTACCTGGCAAATGCCAGAAAGGTAGATGATATTATTCATTCCGATCTCTTCCGTCCGCCACACGGACACATGGGATTCAGGCAGTATTATACGTTGCGCTATCATTACCGCATTATTATGTGGGATCTCGTGACCCGTGATTACAGTAAACGGATGAGTCCGGAACAAGTGCTGAATAACGTGAAACGCTATGCCCGAAACGGTTCTATCATCACTTTCCACGATTCGCTGAAGTCATGGAACAACGGTAACCTGCAATACGCACTTCCCCGTGCCATTGAATTCCTGAAAGAGGAAGGTTATGAATTCAAGGTGTTATAATCTTTGAGAAAACAGAAACTTCGAAAAGAACAGGGATTTCTGATATAGGAATTTCGTACAGATGGGGCAAGACGTGAAGGAGATGATAAAGGACGTGCTGAACAAACGAAACGCCAAGTAAAAAGCGGATTCCGATATGAGGGAGAGAAAAAATGGTTTTCGTAGCTGTTGGTTTTGTCATTCAATACTACACAAAAAGTATATTATACCGAAACAAAATTAACTATTCTGACTTTTAAGACAAAAGAAACAGTATCTTTGCAGTTGAAATAAGAAACAAATAATATACTGTGAATATAGAACCCAAAAGCAAGATAAACCAACTGTTACTTTCCGCCACTCCAAAAGGGCTGTTGTTCTCCGAATGGTTGAAAAGGAACGGCTATTCCGACCAGTTGATAAAAAGATACCGGGAATCCGGCTGGCTCGAGATGTTGTCAAAAGGAGTCATGTACCGCACGGGAGACAGTCTGTCGGCATACGCCGCATTGTCCTGCTACAACAGACAATTAGGCAAGAAAATCCGTGTTGCGGCACATTCCGCATTGGAGCTATTCGGTTTCAATCACTATGTACCTATGGGCAAACCGTTGCTGATGGTAGCGCATAGCAAACAACGTGTTCCGGAATGGATGCGCAAGGATGTTTTCGACAGAGTGATAAAACCATTTTCCACCGATGCTTTTTCAGAGCCGCAAGCCACAACGGTCGTGAAAGACGAAGCGGATTTACAGGTTTCCACTCCGGAACAGGCATTCTTGGAGTGTTTGCTGCTTGCGCCGCAACAATACTCTTATATGGATTTATTCTATATGATGGAACAACTGACAACGCTGCGCCCCGAAATACTACAACAACTGCTTGAAACGACCAAGAGCCTTAAAGTAAAACGTATGTTCCTTTACATGGCGGAAAAGGCGGGACACTATTGGCATGAAGCACTCGATACATCAAAAATAGAGTTGGGAACCTCCAAATTGCAACTGATAAAAAACGGGGCTTATATCGCCAAATACAGAATAACCGTACCCAAAGAGTTAAACGAATATGAATGACATCTATAAAAAACAGGTGGCCCTGCTGATACGCATTATACCGTCCGTGTATCGCATCAAAGATTTCGCGGTGCATGGAGGTACGGCCATTAACCTGTTCCATAAGAATATGCCGCGCTATTCGGTCGATATAGACCTTACCTATATTCCTGTGCAGGAAAGGGCGAAGAGTCTGGAGACTATCAACAGCCATCTGCGAACCCTGAAAAGCAGCATATAAAAATCCATACCGGGTATCAGAGTGCTTCACAAGCCCGATGTCTGGAAATTGCAGTGTACCTTGGACAGTGCGACCGTCAAAATCGAGGTGAACGGGACAAAGCGCGGCATCATTGGGGAGACAGAGGACAGGATACTGTGCGAACGGGCCGAAACGGAGTTCAACATGACCTGCAAAGCACGTACCGTTTCTTATTCACAACTTTACGGGGGCAAGATAGCAGCGGCATTGAGCCGCCAACACCCACGGGACCTGTTCGATTGGAAGTATATGAAAATGACATCGTTCAATGATGTCAAGGACGGCTTCATGTTTTGCCTGCTGGGAAGCGACAAGCCTCTCATCGAATCATTGCAGCCAAATGCCATCGACCAAACGGAAGCATTGGAAAATCAGTTTGAAGGAATGTCCGATACCTCGTTCACTTATTCCGATTATGAAGAGGCGAGGCATAACCTCATTCAACAGGTAAACGACAGCCTGACCGAAACAGACCGGGAATTTCTTCTGTCATTCGAAAACGACGAACCTGACTGGGGAAAATGTTGTGCAGGAGATTTAAACAGCTATCCGTCTGTAAAATGGAAATTACAGAATATCGCCAAACTCAAAAAGGACAATCCTAAAAAACACAGGGCGGGATTGGAAAAGCTGCGGACTTTCTTATTTCCGGAGAAACAATAAGTTTTAACCTTTTATAAAGGAAACGCCTACAATAATTTCATTCTTATTGCAAACGTTTATCCCTGTATCTTCCATTTTTGAAATCAAGATTCTTGTAGCAACTACGAAACTTAGTGTGCCTACGTACAATGAATCAACAAATTACTTTTTTACATCACAACTGTTTTAATCCTTCAAGATTTAGATCTATAGAGTAAGACACCTCCTTAAAACCCTCGTTTGTCCATTTTACAAGAGGAATCACATCATGAGACCAATTAGCGTCTTGACCGGCAGATCCAAATTGGGCATCATAGGCTACATTTTTTTTCTAATCCGATTACAGGATCGTGTCCGAAAGGTTTGAACCAGTCAGGTAAAGGATTATCCATCCCACCGATAAGAAAATCCATTATACTTTTTCCATCAATAGTTGCCATACTTCTTTATGATTTTACAGTTTCCCTACTCTCTTTACTATCCGGCTTTTCGGAACCCGCCGTCGTTGTGAACCTACACAGCAAATGTATGGGGAACAAAGGTTTCTAATGAATAAAAAAGCTCCCTGACAAGAAGAAAAAACATAAGCCGAGGTATTATGCCCCGGCTTTTGTAGTTTAAAGCCCGTTTCGTGCCCAAAATTGAAAGAATCCTCCTCTTTCTTATAAGATATGTCAGCGCAACCGCATTTCGCCCGGTAAAGGGCAAAAAGAGGACAAAATAATCTACATTCAAAAAGTTTCTGATTCACATTACCCTTTCCAACCATATTTTTTTATACATTTGCAACGGTCTCTTTCTGCAGAAAGCCTGCGGGTGATGGTAGGAGAGCCGTGTATATAGAGAAGACGTTTACAAGCGTTTGTCTTTCGTATTCAAAACTTCGCACACTTTGACCCCGAATTGACGAATAGCAACTAAGACGTCCTCCTGATGTGTATTTATATACATCCGTGCCTCGCTTTAAAACAAAGAGAGGTTACGGATGTTATGCATATCGGCGTGGGCTTTCTGCGTTGTTCGTTCCCGGGGTAGGGCATTGCGAAGGCCTTGAATACAGAACGGATGAAGGTAAGATTCCCACGCCTTTTCTATATATCTGTCAACTTTAGATTGATTCGTCCGCCCAAGGGAATCTGGAGGCACACATAAGCAGAGTAGATACATGACTCACGTGGGACAACTTATTGCACACATACTTCACGAACAGGGACGCACCGTCACCTGGTTCGCCACCCAATTATGCTGCACACGCCCCAACGTCTACAAGATATTCCAGAAAGAAAATATCGACATTCATCTACTTTGGCGTATTTCCTGTATTCTTGGCCATGATTTTTTCCACGACTTATCTAACAATATTAATAGCACCAACTTTACAAATGTATCCAAATAAGATACACTTATGTTTACTTGTTGGAACTGCACATTCCTCTGCCAACATGTTTCTTTTGCCTATTTTTGCAGCATATCAATAAAACTCATAAAAATGCACCTACAAGTAGTACAGCCACTGAAATATGCATAAAACTAATTTGAAAACCATCAAAAAAACAAAGAGCTGTACATCAAACAAAACTTATGCAAAATCACTTTACAAATAACAATCTGTACGTCCAACTAATAAAAAAACATGAACAGAATATTACATAACGTGAATAACGCACAAAGAATTTTGAGACTGACAGCAGACACTATGTTATTGGTCGACAAACATGGCGTCTGCATAGATATTGAACCTCATTGTGACTTGTGGTTTCTGCAAGAAGATATACTTTTAGGAGAAAATATATTCGAACTTTTACCGGAATATACGAGAAAGAGGGTAATACCCATTTTTCAGGCTGTGCTCAAAGAGCAGCGGAGTATTAGCAAGAACTTCAAGCTAGTGCTGAAAGACGATACTTTTTACTTCAAATGCCTCATGTTTCCTTATGACGACATGGTACTTTGCCAATATCGTGACATCACGCAAAGAAGCAATGTAAAACGTCAACTGGAACAGGCGAACTATACGCTACGAACGATTCAAAAAGTGGCTCAAATCGGACAATGGACATACAATACGTATAAAAACGTGCTACATTGTTCGGACTATACGGGAGTTTCATGTGAGGAAAATATCCAAAATATTACTATTGAAAAATATATCGAACTAATCGTAAAAGAAGATCGTCAAAGTTTCAAAAAATGGTGGTATACGAACGAAGAAGAACTCAACATGGAAAGTATCAGCTATCGTGTCCGCTCAAATGGGGAAATATTTTATATGCGCATTCAGACTTATCTGCGCAAACAACTCTCCGACGGTAGCTTCAATATCGAAGGATATATTCAGGATATCACGGACATACAACATCGCAGAAACCACATCAATACACTGACACACGCCATCAACAACGTTCAAGAGAGTATCTTCGCTGCCAAACCCGATGGTACGATTATCTTCGCCAACCGCTGTTTCTTATATAATCACGGAATTGCCGAAAACGAAGACCTTAGCCAACTGAAAATTTATAATATCGCCGAAAACATACCTACGCAAAAAGCTTGGGAAGAGCGGTACAAAAAAATAAGACACGGTGAAAGCTGCAATTTCACCTCCTACTATCCCTCGAAAACTAATAAAAACATATTGGGCTACGAAGGCACAATGTATAACGTAACTAATGACTCCGGTGAGGAAAGTTATTGGTCATTCGCCCATGACATTTCCGAGCGAATCCGATATGAAGCCAAAATCAAACGGCTCAACCGGATCATGGATACCACCATCAACAACCTCCCCGCCGGAATTGTAGTAAAAGAGATCAATAACAACTTCCGATACATCTACCGAAATCGCGAATCGTACAATCGGGATATTTATCCATATGACCCAATTGGCAAGAATGATTTTGACTTTCATCCTCGCGCAGTAGCCGAAAAGAAGAGGCAGGAAGATATCCAGGTAGCTACCACAGGGAAAGGGTTACACTGGATTGTTGAAGAGAAAGACAAAAATGGAAATCTGATAATCCTTGACAAACGGAAAATTCGGGTGGATGGAGACGAATTGTCTTCCCCCATCATCGTCAGCATCGAATGGGACATCACGGAACTGGAAATCATAAAACGTGAACTCCAGTCGGCAAAAGAGAAAGCAGAGATGGCCGATAACCTGAAATCGGCTTTTCTCGCCAATATGAGCCATGAAATACGAACTCCACTAAATGCCATTGTCGGTTTTTCATATCTCATTGCCGAAAGCGACGATGCGGAAGAACGCAAAAAATATTACAACATCGTTAATAGCAACAACGAACGGCTTCTGCAACTTATCAACGAGATCCTCGATCTCTCGAAGATTGAATCGGGAATTATTGAATTTTCTTTCAGACCTACCAGTCTCCACAACATCTGCCTGGAAGTGCGCAATGCCCATATATTCCGTATTCCGCAGGAAGTAAGCCTTATCTACGAGCCTTCGGACGAGAGCCTGATGATCACAACAGACAAAGACCGGATATTTCAGGTGATTTCGAATCTGGTCGGGAATGCTATCAAATTTACCAAAAAAGGCAGCATCAGTTATGGCTACAAACTGACAGACAACCAGATCATCTTCCATGTAACAGATACTGGAATGGGAATTGAACCGGAGAAAGTGGGACATGTGTTCGAGCGTTTTACAAAACTGAACAATTATGCACAAGGAACAGGACTGGGATTATCCATCTGCAAATCTATCATTGAACGGTTTGGTGGCAAGATTTCCGTCAGCTCCGAGTTTGGTAAGGGGACTACATTTATATTTACTTTACCGTATGTAACTACGACACATTCTTAGTTTTCTTTCTTTTTCAGAAAGAAAACTTTAAGCAAAAGTTTCTTTCCTCCAAAGAAATAAAGATAAATAAGGAAGCCAGGAGATGGAATATTGCCAAACAACCTATCAGATGGTTCTCTTGGCACGCAAGCTGTTATCAGCCGTCATACAAGCCATTAAAACTTGACGTATAGAATATTAACATCTGTCGTCTCAAGTATTAACACTTACCAGATAGGCTGTTAATACCTTATACGACAAGTATTAACAGCCTACAAACAGGGTATTTTATACCAAAAACAAACTTAATATGCTACCGCCAGCGGAGTACGCAATTTCTGCGCATATTCAGCCATGTATTTATTCCAGGCATCGGCTGTTTTGATAGCCGCCTTATCCCAGGCAGATCCCCAGTAATAAGTATATTCAGAACCCGGCTCATATTCGCTGATAGCGAGCACATGACCGTCGGCTCCGCCACGATCTTTCTTTTCCTTTTCGGAAAGAAGAACCACTTTCGCCTCTTTTACCTGTGCAGGGAATGCAGCACCCACAAATATCTTACCATTCGCACCGCTACGGTCAGTTGTAGGATCTACGTAAGTGATATAGCCATTTGCAGCATCTGCCACAACCGCACCGTCCGGTTCACGCAACACAAGTCCCGTAGTTACCGGCATTGCTTCTTTCAAATTGGTATATGAAACAACAGTTTTATTGAGATAAGAGCCTGCATCCAAGGAGATGACGCGTGTTTCCACCACGTTAGAATCTCCACGGACCACCAGCGGATTAAACTCCAGCTTCACCGTGAAACGCAACGGACCATTATCAAGGATTTCCTGTGTGCGATAGCAGTAAGGATAGATAATAGTGTCACCTGCCATCAAAGCGGCAACGCCGGCACCCAATGTGGGTCCTACGGCATAGCAATCCATACCGTATCCATGATCGATATGGTAAGAGATGGCATTCTGCAATTCGGAAGCGGCTTTCGGGTCTGTCTTTTTCAGTTCGGCTATCTTAGCACGCTTTTCAGGATTGAGCTCTTCAGCATACAGAGATTCCAAAATCGGCTCCGTAGTGTTATACTTCGTAAAAAGATCGTAGCCGAAACCACGTTCTCCACGAGCCTGCAAAGCAGGACCATAAGCACGGAATCCGCCAAGATCATTCTCCCAGGCAACGTCGTCCAGACGTTCGGGGTAATATTTACCGCAAGCAATGACATCAAAAGGCGCCGGTGTGCCCGGTTGAATGGTATAAGTAACCGCACTGTTTGCCCCTACCGTAACGGGGAAGACCACCTTCTCATCATACGTCACCTGATAAGGCACTTGCTGACCGTCGACGTCAAGCACCACAATCTGTGCCGTATCCGCCAGTTTCAATTTAGCGACCACATCGCTCATCGGCACCTCAACCATCTCTCCTGCCCGTTCAAGAGCCAAAGGATTGGTCACTGTGACTGTCATTGACTGCTTGCTGTCGGCACAGGAAGCAAAACCGATCAAGGCTACAGCAAACAGAATTAATATCTTTCTCATAATTAGTCTACATTGAATGAATAACATATACTTTGCAAATCAGAGGCTATTATATCCGGCAAAGGGAATAATAAAAAATAAGGTGACAGATGAAAAGAGGATGCTCTTTGCCATTCTATCACCTTACCGGAATCTCTTCTATCAGCTATTATTTCGGTTGTTTTCCGATATAAGCAAGAATACCACCATCTACGTAGAGAATGTGACCGTTAACAGCGTTAGAAGCTTCAGAAGCAAGGAACACGGCAGGACCTGTCAGTTCTTCCGGATCCAACCAACGACCGGCAGGAGTCTTAGCGCAGATGAATGAATCGAATGGGTGACGGCTTCCGTCTGCCTGCGGCTCACGAAGAGGAGCAGTTTGCGGAGTAGCGATGTAACCCGGGCCGATACCATTACACTGGATGTTGTATTCACCATATTCAGAACAGATATTGCGAGTCAGCATCTTCAAACCACCCTTAGCGGCAGCGTAAGCAGATACAGTTTCACGACCCAATTCAGACATCATAGAACAGATGTTGATGATCTTACCTGCACGTTTTTCCATCATAGCCGGCAAAACAGCCTTAGCAACGATGAACGGAGCATTCAAATCGATGTCGATTACACGACGGAAATCAGCAGCATCCATCTCGTGCATAGGAACACGACGGATAATACCTGCGTTATTTACAAGGATATCAATTGTACCTACTTCTTTTGCAATCGTAGCAACCATCGCCTGAACAGCCGGTTCGTCTGTCACGTCGCATACGTAACCGTGAGCTTTGATACCTTTTGCAGCATAAGCAGCCATACCTTTGTCTACCAACTCTTGATTGATGTCGTTAAAACAAACTTTAGCGCCTTGTTCTGCAAATGCAGAAGCAATAGCAAATCCGATACCATAAGAAGCACCTGTAACGAGAGCTACTTTACCTTCCAAAGAAAAATTCAAAAACTGATTCATAATTCTTTTTGTTATTAAATTAGGAAAACTATTGTAGTTGTTATTTCAAATCTGTAATCAACGAGAAGTCCTGATCGCTGTAGTCAAGGTTCTCGCCACCCATTCCCCAGATAAAAGTATAGTTGTGGGTAGCAGCAGCCGAGTGGATTGACCATTCGGGTGAAAGAACGGCCTGATCGCCTTTCATCCATACGTGACGCGTCTCGCCTACCTCACCCATGAAGTGGCAGATAGCATGATCTTCGGGAATTTCGAAATAGAAGTAGGCTTCCATACGACGGCTGTGTACGTGTGCCGGCATCGTGTTCCACACACTTCCCGGAGCGAGTTCCGTCATACCCATCTGCAACTGGCAGGTAGGCAACACCTGATTCACCAACATCTTATTGATGTTGCGGTGATTGGAACCTTCCAAAGAACCCATTTCAGCTACCACGGCATCGGCTTTCGTCACCTTACGGTCGGGATAGTTGCGGTGTGCAGTCAGTGAGTTGAAGTAGAATTTAGCAGGATGAGCAGCGTCTTTGCTTTCGAAAGTCACTTCGCGATCGCCCGAACCCAGATAAAGAGCTTCTTTATAGTCCAGTTCGAACTCTGCGTCGCCTGCTTTCACAATACCGGGACCGCCGACATTGTAGATACCCATTTCGCGACGGGTGAGGAAGAACGGAGCTTTCAGCGGATCAATCGCTTCAAGCGTCAGCACCTCTCCTACCGGAAGCGCACCACCTACCACCATACGGTCGTACATGGAATATACCATATTTACTTCATTGGGGACAAATATCTTTTCGATTAAGAAATCTCTGCGGATTCTTGTTGTATCATAACTTTTTGCATCTTCCGGATGCGCAGCATAGCGAATTTCATAGTTCGTTTTCATACCTTATTTATTTATAGTTATTGAATAAGTTCTCTTTCTACGTGCACTTCGTTTACGTACACGATGCAAAAATAGCAAAAGAAAACGGGTTTACCTTGCAATTTTGTTCCAATTATCCACCAAAAATGTCCAGAATCTGTGCAATGTACACTTTTTTAACGAACTATAATACGTTTTGGGAGAGATTTCTACTCAATACGGTTTGAACCTGCCATTAATGTAGGATCAGCTATTGACTTTCCTCTTTTTATTTTGTATCTTTGGAGAACAGAAAAAGAAAAAAGTAATATGAGTTATATAAAAATCAAGACATAATAACACATTATCAAAACATATATTTCCATATATGGAAGAACCGAATGGGAGAAAATCAGCACTGATCTTCTCCCATTTTGTATATATAAGTCACAAACATTCTGATAATTCTCTGAAAATAGTTTCTAATAAACTCTGATACCGTTCTTAATAAACTCTCCCACTATTTATTAAAAACGGTATTCGGATTTATTATAGAACTGTAAATATATTATTGCTAACAATATAGAAGTCTATTCAAATATGGGTAAGGCAAACATCGAAACAGTCAATATTACGTACAAATAAGCTATAACAAATTTCTTACATCCTAATAGAAAGATACTTCTTTAAAGCATCTTTCTCCGCTTCTGCAACTAAAACATAGAAATCATCGTGTTGTTGTTCCGTATGTGAACATTCTAATGACTCAAGAAGTGACTTCGCATCCACAAAAAAAGAAAAAGCCCCGAAAGATATTCTCTTTCAGGGCTTTTCTTCGTTGGACTACCAAGATTCGAACTTGGACAAACAGAACCAAAACCTGTTGTGCTACCATTACACCATAGTCCAAACTTATGTGCTTTCTGTTAAAAAGCGGTGCAAAGATAGAGGTTTGCAAGCAAACCTCCAAATATTTCGTTCACTTTTTTATATTCTATCGAGTGAATCGTGCATTATTACTTTGCAATCAGCAGATAATAGTTCTTTTTACCGCGCTGAACAAGCAGATATTTCTCGTCGAGCAGGTCAGCAATCGTAATTACCTGATCAAAGGTCGCCAGCTTCTCCTTATTCAACGAAACGCCACCGCCCTGAACCAACTTACGCATTTCACCTTTCGACGCAAATACGGCCGCATTATCAACGAATAGATCAACAGCCTTTACTCCTTCTGCCAGCGCATCACGGGAAATCTCAAATTGAGGCACTCCTTCGAATACAGCAAGCAGCGTATCTTCATCCAGTTTGCGCAGAGCTTCCGAAGTCGCATTACCGAACAAAATGTTCGATGCGTCTACTGCTGCGTTATAATCATCTTCAGAATGAACCATCACAGTCACTTCCTTAGCCAGACGTTTCTGGAGAAGACGCAAATGCGGAGCTTCCTGATGTTCGGCAATTAATGCTTCAATTTCTTCTTTCTCGATAGAAGTGAAGATTTTAATATAGCGTTCGGCATCGGAGTCGCTTACATTCAACCAGAACTGATAGAACTTGTAAGGTGAAGTATAGCGAGGGTCCAGCCAGATATTTCCAGATTCTGTTTTACCAAACTTACCACCATCAGCCTTTGTAATCAGGGGGCAAGTCAATGCGAATACCTCTCCCCCATTGGTACGGCGGATCAATTCGGCACCAGTAGTGATGTTTCCCCACTGGTCGGAACCACCCATTTGGAGTTTACAACCCTTTGTTTCATACAAATGAAGAAAGTCATATCCTTGAAGTAATTGGTAAGTGAACTCGGTAAATGACAATCCATCACGCGCTTCACCATTCAGACGACGTTTCACAGAGTCTTTCGCCATCATATAGTTTACAGTGATGTGCTTACCTACTTCGCGAACAAAATCGAGGAAAGTGAAGTCTTTCATCCAGTCGTAATTGTTCACCAGCTCGGCACGGTTAGGTACATCCGACTCGAAGTCGAGGAACTTGGCAAGCTGATTCTTGATACATGCCTGATTGTGACGCAACGTTTCTTCGTCCAGCAGGTTACGTTCTGCCGATTTACCGGAAGGGTCACCAATCATACCTGTAGCGCCACCGATCAGTGCCAACGGCTTATGACCGCAGCGTTGGAAATGACGAAGGATCATCACTCCACAAAGGTGACCAATGTGTAGCGAATCGGCAGTCGGGTCGATACCCAAGTAGGCAGTCACCTGCTCTTTGCTTAACAACTCTTCTGTTCCCGGCATGATGTCCTGCAACATGCCACGCCATCTCAATTCTTCTACAAAATTCATCGTATTACTCTTTAATTATTTGGTTTTTATTGTATTTCAATTCCATGTGCGACAAAAGTACGACTCTTTCTCGGAAGATACAACTCTTAACGCCTAAAAAAGACTTTTTGAATATTTTCCCGAATCGCCTGCCGCAGCTCTTCCGCATCCGTGCTTCGTGCTTTCGCCACCTGCTTCAGCACTTCTTCAATGTCGACCGGACTGTCATCCGTCTCCAGAAACAGGCGACCGACAGGCACTCCCTTCACCGTTTCCTCCGAATAATGCGCACCGAAAGAAAGATAAATGCCGTTCTTTATCAGTTGCCCTGCCTGCTGCGGTTTCCCGCGAAAGCCGTGCCAAATCCAGGGTTGAGCCGGATTCAGTTTCTTCCTCACCGCCAGCAACTCATCCATCGCCTTCACACAATGAATAATCAGTGGCAACCGATATTTCTCCGACAATTCCACCTGCTTCTCAAACATCCTTACCTGAAGCTCCATCGGAGCAGCTGTCAGTTTATCGAAACCCGCCTCTCCTACCGCCACAAACTGCTCTTTCACAAGCAACTGCTGCAGAAGTTCAAATTGCTCTTCCGCATTGCGTTCCGTCAGTTTCCAGGGATGAATGCCGGCCGAATAGAAATATCCCTCTTTACCTGCCGTCCTGACATCCGAAGCCGACAGGCACAGCGAATCATCCACCGGTAATGGAAAATTGATAATCGCCCTGCCGTGGGAAGCATCCTCCGACTTGTGAGTATGAATATCCAGAATATGACTCGCGTTATTCTCCATATCTCTCGTTCTTTAGGGTAAATCGTTTTTAAGGCACAGGATCATAACCGGAACCACCCCACGGATGACACCTGAGAATGCGCCGGACAGCCAGATAGAGTCCTTTGACGGGACCGTGTTTCTTGATTGCTTCGACCGCATAGGCCGAACAAGTGGGCGTAAACCGACAAGACGGAGGGGTAAGGGGCGAAATACACACCCGGTAAAAATAGATAGGAATCAGCAGTAAGAATGAAAACACCTTCCTCACAAGACTTTTCAGGGACATCCAGCAGACGGACACCCGGTGAGCACGGGGTTTCATAAGGATAACTTTTCAGAAATGCGCGAAAGCGCTGTCTTCATTTTCTCTTCCAGTTCGGCAGTGGCTACAAGTTCGTCCGACAGATAGATAAAAGCAATTGCCAGACGCTGCCCTTTGTTTTGCAAACCGTCCAGCAGTGGCTGTTTGTTCTTCCGGTAGACTTCGCGTATCTGCCGCTTCACCCGATTGCGCTTTACAGCACGTTTGAAACGCCGCTTCGATACGCTGATAAGTATCGTTGCCGGCACTTCACCTTGTTCTACGGGCATATATACAACGCGTATCGGAAAGATGGAAAACGACTTGGAATGGCCGCCTTCGAACATCTTTCCGATCAATATTTTACTATTCAGCCTTTCGGCTTTACGCAAAGTATATACGCTCACGCTGTTTATTTATTGTTTTCCTTGATGAACATATCAAGCGCAGCCGTCATTGACGGAGCCTGCACAGTCGGTGCTTCAAGGTCCAAACGGAGTCCGGCGTCGCGTACAGCCTGCGCGGTAGTCGACCCGAAGGTACCGATTCTGATCTCTTTCTGGTCAAAGTCCGGGAAGTTCTTCTTCAAAGAAGTCACTCCGGCAGGGCTGAAGAACACGAGCATGTCATAATCAAATTCCTCATCCGATGTAAAGTCATTGCTCACAGTGCGATACATTACAGCTTCTGTATGCTGTATGTTATTCTTGTCGAGCAGGTTTTTCACATCATCATTGTGCACGTCCGACATAGGGACGAGATATTTCTCCGTTTTATGCTTTACGATAGATGGCACCAAATCTTCAATCTTTCCGGTAGCACCGAAGAAGATTTTACGTTTGCGATATTGCACATACTTCTGAATGTACAATGCAACCGCTTCTGTGACACAGAAATACTTCATTGTTTCCGGAATAGTCACACGCAGCTCCGTACACAGATTAAAGAAGTGATCGATTGCGTGGCGTGAAGTGAATATAACGGCAGTGTGATCAAGAATTGAAACCTTCTGTTGCCGGAATTCTTTCGCCGAAAGACTCTCGACCTTTATAAACGGCCGGAAATCTATTTTTACGCCATATTTCTCTGCTATGTCGTAATAGGGAGATTTCTCTGACGCAGGCTTAGGCTGCGAAACTAGTACTTTTTTAATTTTCAACGTCCTAAATTTTTATTAGCAATACATTGTTTACCTGGATCATTCCCTGATAGAGTAGCAGACAGGGTATGATTTCAAGAGCGCAAAAGTACAAAATTAATAGGAAAGCCGCACTTAATTGATGAAAAAAAAGCTTTACCCACTTATAAAACATCAATATTTTAGTAAAAATTAGAATAATTAGTCCGATTATCACTAAATTGGTCAGATTCAGATCGAAATAAACAAGGAATAGAACAAAAGGAAAAAGGGCGAATCCGACGTAATATATGAGCGTAGAATAAGATTCCAGCCATATATTTGTCTTGTTTTTGTCAAAAAACACCCATCCGAGGAACATATAAAGTAACCATTTCAGTAAAAAATAGGCAAGACAGAAGCCGACATAAATCCCCAATAGCAGGAGAGGGGAGACCTTGGTCATCAGCATCGGACATGTATCATGAAAATAATTGAAGAACACGATACCTGTCAATACACAGGTCTGCACTACCAGTACGAGGAGATAGCGCACATCGGCTGCCGTAGAACTATCAAAAATGCTTGTCCGCTCGCGATGCAGTACAAAGTCTTTCACCTGTTGGGTGAGAAACTTCTTTCCACGAGCCAGAGCGATGGAGGAAAGAAAGAAGCAGGCAAGCAATGTCAAGGCAATCACATCATCCGTACGGGGAGAGTAGGAGATAGGGATTCCCTCGAATCCGGAGTTCAGTATATCGGCTATCATATGGCTGCAAATTTACGGATAGAAGCGTCCCATACGGGAGTTGTCTGAAGTAACTCCACCGCTTCTTCCGGTGTTTGTGCCACTTTCCATATATCACCGTGTTGCTGGCGCATGAAGTTTTCCTCTATGGCCCGTTCGAGCATTTGGAACAGCGGATCAAAAAAGCCGTTTATATTCAAGATGATAATCGGATTCAGATACAGTCCGAGCTGTTTCCATGTGATGATTTCAAGCAATTCTTCCAAAGTGCCGCATCCGCCCGGCAAGGCAATGATGCCGTCGCTCAGATTCGCCATCTTCTGCTTGCGTTCGTGCATGGAAGTGACTTCGATCAATTCCGTCAACCCAGTGTGATGCCAGTTCTGTTCGACCATGAAGTGGGGGATAACACCTGTCACTTCACCGCCATTCTTCAGAACTGCGTCGGCTACGGAGCGCATCAGTCCGATGCTTCCGGCACCGTTTATCAGACGGATATGTTGTTTGGCAAGCAGGCTGCCGAGTTTTTCGGCTGCTTCAAAATATACGGGGGCTATCTTAGTGCTGGATGCGCTGTATACGCATACGGAATGTATCTGATTCATTGTCTTTTGCAAGTTTACTGGATGAATGGGTACAAAAGTACAAAGAAATCATATACATATCAAAATGAATGTGCAATTTATGTCAAAGTGAAGATAGAAGAATAAACACGAAGGCAAGACTGCATATTCTATTTCTATAAATAGCACAGTCAAGCCTATATTCTCCTACTTCAACACTCATTATTTAAATATTGGCATAAAAACAGAAAATTGAATATTTCGTGAAGTTACTTTTCCAACACCACTAGTATTCATCAGATTGCAAGTACCTTGTTTATAAGATAGTTGTAGTTCAAGCCATTTCAGCGTATAACTAACTCTTGCCACAATAGGTATATCGATCGCATTTTTTTTGCTATTATAAGTAGATGCACCCAATCGATTTACATACCAAGCCACATCTGCTCCGACTCCAAGTCTAAAATTAGAAAAACATTCATAACTGAACACAGTCCCTATTGATAGATATTTTCCGTTTACACTATACTTAGGACTATCCGAATTGAAGGCTTGATAATCAGTCCCCTGCGAGCCAAAAAGAGCAATGCCATCCATTGCAAATTTACGATTACCCCAATACTGCCGATAAGCATATCCAATATGATAATGAAGTTTATATCCCTCAAAATTACTGGAAACCACACTCACTTTTTCATGCAATGTTCCTAAAGAGCCTCCTAAAACAGGACCATGTTCCTGTGCAGATAATGATGCTGTAATAAATAGCAAAGCTATAAATATTAAATTAGTAATTGTTTTCATTAGAAGTTCAGTTTTTATTATTTAATATACAAATGATGAGGACAAAAGAGTTTATGGTTGTTGCTACTTTCGTCCTCATTTACACTTTTATAATCTCACAGTGGCAAATCCTCTTTGGTCATACGGCACACCCCGAGACCAGATTTCTATTGTACCCGTACACTCTTGTGCTAACTTACGTCCAAAAACTTTGGTTACATTTCCACCCATTTCTTTGGTATCAATAGCAAAAGGAATACCATCTTTATTTACATACACTGGACCATACCCCAGTAATTCTCCTTGAGCAAACTCAAAACCACGAAGGTTTACTTTAGCATGGTATGTCGTAGAGTAACGGCTCCATCCAAAGACTCCTTTCTTTTGCGAAGTAAAATTAGCATGTATTATTCCTGATGAAACAGATAAATATAATCCTACTTTTCTATCTTTTTGACGACTATATGCTTCGTTTATAGAACTTAAATCTGAAACAGACGAACGAGTAGAAACCGTAAATTGTTGTTGACGCTCTTTAAAGTCAGTATATACCTTATCCACAACCAAAGAATCGCCAATCATAAATTCACCTTTCATATTAACAAAGTATTCATTGGCTACATAAACAAGCCTTGAATAAGGTGACAGATCAGTAGCATCGATAGTATTAAACATAAATACATCACCATATTTATGTTTATATTTCTCATATAGAACATCAAACTCCGCTTTATCAGCAGCTTGATTACAGATTTTATCCAACTCACCATCCGCTTCTTGCATCAGAATCATCTGAGACTTAAAAGATAATGAATTAAGAAAACTAACTTGTTCTGAAGTAGACATTGCACTCACTTTCAAAAGAGCATTCTCGTACGATTCCACATCTTTAAATTTAATCATAGTACCGTCGTTTATTACTTCTATTTCAGAATTAGCATTCGTCGGTTTAACCATATTCACTTCCTATTCATCATTGGTACAAGAAATAAATGCACCTAAACATACTGTTAGTGTCAGTGTTGAAAATAGTTTTTTCATTGTTTTTTCTTTTTTAGTTAATATCAATTCGTAGTTGCAACTATCTTTATGCTATTTTTTATGACTCAATTATTTAATGGCTTTTTCTATCCTTCAATAATCCTGTACTCAAAATACCCTTACCAAAACTTTGACCAGATTATCTGCTACAAAAGTAGAGATAATGGAGGTATCGACCTAGATATTCAATTCAGTAATAATTCAGAAATAAAAAATGCCATTTGATCTAAAAACTGAATTATTTCTGAACTCATCCATACTAAACAATCAGACAATTAGCCTTTAATTTGCAAAAAAAATAAACGAACGATCATGATGAAAAAACTACTATTTATTGCAATTATTGCAGTATTAGGATGCACAGCACTCCAAGCTAAAAATCGCATCAGAATAAAAAGAGAGTCTTGGGAAGTAAAAGCAAGTACTAGAGTGCCAATATCTACCCCCCTTAATCTTTACTACGAAGGGAGTACACTCTTTATTCATGCTAATATAGATTTAGAAAACATTATAATTGAAGTAAAGGATTCCTTCAACAAAACTATCTACCTAGACCTTACAAGTATTCAAGCTAACAATGAACATGTATTTACTCTGGAAAATATATCTTCCGGAGAATATATTATCGAAATAAAATCCGGCGAAAACTATATTATCGGTTGTTTTATATTATAAGTCTTGATATATGTGTATATTTGCGCAAATAAAATCGCAATGATACATACATTCAAATGAAACAAAGACGAAAATTTATACTATTCTATTTAAGCATTATATGCCTATTCTCATGCACTGCCCCATACCCCAACACAATACTGCGGGTGGAAAATATTATTAAAGAATATCCAGATAGTGCATTAACCATTTTAGACTCTCTGAGTGAGAGTATCACAAAGGAATCACAATCAGCAAAAATGTACTATTACCTGCTGTTAACAGAGGCACGTGACAGATGTTACGTGCCTCATACGTCTGATTCTCTAATGTTATCCGTCACTGATTATTATGAAAGAGAGAATGATAAGGACAAACTGATAAAATCCTATTATTACACAGGCAGAGTATACCTTGATCTTCATGAAGGTCCTACAGCACTTTCTTATTTCCACAAAGCTTTTGATATCTCTACAGATAGCAAGAACTACGCTTTATTGGGGCGAATATACAGCCAAATGGGAACTCTATTTGCCTATGAAGGTCTCACAGAGGAAGTACTACAAGCTTATCGAAACGCTTATCACTACTTACAACTAGGCAAAGACAGTCTTACTAGCGCTTATGCACTACGAGATTTAGGAAGAGCATTCAATTTACTTGAGATAACAGACAGCACAATCTATTATTATAACAAAGCATACCAATTAGCTAATAGCAATGGAGACATACAAAGGGAAGTAAATATTCTCGAAGAATTGGCAGGCATCTATATTCAAATGGGAAAATATGACGAAGCATTGAAAACGCTACAAGAAACAAATAGTAAATGGCAAGATGAGAAAGATATAAATTATGATGTTTGGGGAAATTTCTATGTAAGTATAGGACAAAAAGATTCAGCAGCCTATTACTTCAAGAAAAATATAGGACATAATAATGTATATTCAGACATAGGAGCCTATCGGAATTTATATGAAATAGAAAAAGAACGTGGCAACTATGAAGAAGGATTAGCATATCTGGAGAAATATACAGAATGTTCTGATAGCATTTACGACATATCCAACACAGAATCTTTGCGAAAAATAAAGGCTTTGTATGATTACCAACATATTGAGAAAGAAAAAGAATATTTGCGCAAGAAAAATGCAGAACAACGAGCATGGATCATCTTTATTGTTATTGCCATCGTTTTAGGAGTTATCATCCTTATTCGATATAATAGAAACAGGAAAGCTATGATTCGGGAACAAGAGAAAAAACTTCATGAGATTAACGAACAACAATATCGGAAAAGCCAACTATATATAGAAGAAAACAAGAAAAAAATTGAAGAATTAAAAGAAAAGGTAAAATCGTTCGAACAGGAAAACAATGATTTACAACAAAAACTTTTACTTGCAAAAAAGGAAAAGCTAGAACAAACCAATCAAGCTATCGAAACATCACAAAGAGAACAAGCATTACTTGAGGAAGCGCTTAGAAGGTCTGATATTTATGCTTATTGTTATCGTGCGATAGAAGATTCCTCGATCAGACTCACCGAAACAGAATGGAAAGAACTAGAAAATATCATTAATGATACATATGACAATTTCACCAACAAGTTATTCATACTGCATCCCTCTATTACCAAGATGGAACTACGTATTTGTTTACTGTTAAAAATTAAAATTCCAGTTTCTACAATTTCACAATTGGTATGTCGTACACAAAGCGCTGTATCTATGAGCAGAAAACAGCTTTATAAGAAGATATTCAATAAAGAAGGGACACCCGCAAACCTAGATGACTTCATTGTCTCTTTTTAAAAAGATGAACTAAATCTCTGATATTCCACACAAAGAAGAAATACCCGCATTCAGAATCTTCAGTTTCACCCGCAAACGCCCTGTCGGAAGGGGATAGCGGCTGAAGGCACAGTTTTACAACTCCATTCTTGAAGCTTTATGAAGGGAGTAAGGTGCTTCAGTCCTTTCAGTCCCCAAAAACAATTTCGAACTTGATACCGTTCAAGGTGCGCCCGTCAAGGCTGCATAAATAACTATTCCTTTAGCAAGGAATTAGGCAAGAGTACATTGAAATGACCTATCATCCACCTACTTATCCATTCAACGAAAGACGATGGGGAGTGTAGCATGTAGGAAAAGCCATGAGTCAATTAGCTATCAAGTTGCGACTGAATGGTAGGATGAAATGATAGACAAAGGATAAAATCCATACTGATTAAATGATAGTCCAAGCGGTATTCGGCTGTACCTGCAACGTAAGATAGCTAAACTCGTTGTATCGTGACACTCATTTTCCAGTCTTTGAGGAGAATAGAGCATGTACATGTCACGACGCATCTGCAATAAGCAGAAACGGACGGAAGTCATATCCTCCTGTCTATCACGCAATAGTTATTATGCAAGCAAACGGGGATTGCCTAAATCGGAAAGCCAGTTGTAAGGCTATGAGGTGCAGACCTCTGAATATCCGACAAGGCAACGGAGCCTCCGTAGTAGTCCGAGCAGGGTAACGTCCTGTACATGGCGAAGGGAGGCAGTTAATTCTTTTAATACAATTAATGAAAAATGTGTGAGACATTATGAGAAGTTCAGAAAAAGTATTAAACAGTCTGGCTAAACATAGTCAACAACCAGACTACAAATTTGAGAGGCTTTATCGCCTATTGTTCAACGAACAGATATACTACGTTGCCTATCAACGTATTTATGCGAAAGAAGGCAACATGACCAAAGGTGCAGACAATGCCACCATTGACCACATGAGTATATCTCGTATCGAAAAGCTGATTACTTCGTTGAAAAACGAGACTTATCAGCCAATCCCGTCAAGAAGGGTGTATATTCCCAAAAAGAATGGGAAAAAACGTCCTCTTGGAATACCTACGTTCAATGATAAACTTTTGCAAGAAGTAGTCAGAATGATTTTGGAAGCAATCTATGAAGGTAGCTTTGATGCAAACTCTCACGGATTCAGACCTAAACGTAGCTGTCATACGGCGTTACGTCAAATCCAACAGACATTCAACGGAGCAAGCTGGTTTATAGAAGGAGACATCAAAGGTTTCTTTGATAATATCAATCACGATGTAATGATTTCTATTCTCAGAAAACGCATCGCCGATGAACGTTTTATCCGACTAATCCGCAAGTTTCTGAACGCAGGATATATTGAAGACTGGATATTTAATAAAGCATACAGTGGAACACCCCAAGGTGGTATTATCAGTCCAATTCTGGCTAATATATACCTTGACCAGTTTGACCGCTATATGCGAGAATACATATCCCAGTTTGATAAGGGAAAAGAACGAAAGGATAATCCCGAACGTATCAAATTTGAGTATGGGAAACGACTTGCAGTATTGAAACTTAAAAAGGTAACAAGCATGAAAGAGCGTAAACTAATCATCAAAGAAATAAAACGCTTTGACAGAGAAAGAACCATGATTTCATGTGGCGTAGAAATGGACTACGATTTCAGACGACTGAAGTATGTTCGTTATGCTGATGATTTTTTGTGTGCCGTAATAGGAACGAAAGACGAAGCGAAAGTTATCAAACAGGATATTAAGAGATTCCTTGAAGAGAAACTTTCTCTTGAACTATCAGAAGATAAAACCCTTATCACCCACGGAAAGAAATCGGCTAAGTTCCTCGGTTATGAAATCTATGTTCGTAAATCCGCACAGACCAAGAGAAACAAGGCAGGCAAACTGACAAGACCTTACAACAATAAGATTTATCTGAAAATGCCTACCGAGGTGGTTCGGAAGAAACTGCTTGACTATGATGCGCTGCAAATTAAAGTGCATAATGGCAAGGAAAGGTATAAACCAAAACACCGTACATATCTTATAAATAATGACGATTTGGAAATCTTGGAAAGATACAATGCGGAAATCAGAGGTCTTTACAATTTTTATTCACTTGCAAACAACTGCCATACACTCCATACTTTCAAGTACATTATGGAATACAGTATGTATAAGACTTTTGCAGCCAAATATAAAAGTACGGTTGTGAAAATCTGCAAGAAGTATAAGAAAGACAAGGTGTTTACGGTAAGTTATAAAAATAAAAACGGTAAGACTTTGACACGCCAATTCTACCATGACGGTTTCAAGCGAAAAAGGCAAGATTATGCACAATGTTGCGACAAAGAGCCAGTTCGCTATTTCTACACAGCAACAAGCCTTATAGACAGACTAAAGGCAAAACGTTGTGAATTATGTGGAAAAGAGAACGTCAAACTTGACATGCACCATGTACGCAAACTCAAAAATCTACAAGAAAAAGAAGATTGGGAACGCCACATGATTGCACGAAAACGCAAGACAATAGCACTTTGCCGAAGTTGTCATAAAAAAGTTGACGGTGGATGGAAAGACTGATAGAATTAATGGAGAGCCGGATACGCCGAAATGTGTACGTCCGGTTCGGGGGCGAGCATTTGAAAACCTACCATAGTAATATGGAAAGGCGTTGGGTGCTTAGCCTACATATCAGATGGTACCTCTCAGTGTGTCAGAAAGTACCATTCCGCAGGTCAGCCAGTACCATTCCGCAAGTCAGCCAGCACCATTCAAGGAGTTGGAAATCTCCCCATATTTTATTCATTCCTACACAGGCTTTCCGCTAATTACTATCCGAGTCACTGTGTATAATGAATAAACTCTGCCAACAGTTGAAATAGAACCTGCATTTACCTCAAACAGAGCCTGTATTCAAGATAAACAGAGCCTGTATCCAAGGCAAACAGACCCTCTGTTTGATCAGAACACACTCTTCGCTTGATTGATCTGAAATAAGCCGGCAGCTCGCCAACTTTCACCTCGGAGGCGAACAGACTTTAGCTCGGCGATGAATGAAGTTCAGCTCAGGGCTTACAAAATTTAGCCCGTATGTCAGGGCTGAAAGAACTGAAACCACCTGCCCCCTTTCAAAGTATGTCAGAGACGGGGTTGTAAAGCAGTGTTTTCAGCCGCTATCCCCTTCTGACAGGGAGCTTGCGGACGAAACTGAAAAAGCTGAATGCAGATTACAGGATAATAATAGCATAGAATAAAAGTCATACATCTTTCATTCAATTGTTGTACATCTCCGCCCCAAACGTTATACATCATCAACCTAACTGTAGTACTGAAACCCAGCAACTGAAGTACTTCTCACAACCAAGTCATGTACTATATATCACAACCCATACTTTGTGTCAGAAATCAAAAAATAGTCATCTGCTGTTTACAAGTTTGTCAACCGCAACAAATATAACGATTTTATTAATCATAACTTATAAACAGTTCAAATTCAACCTATTTATAAGTCGTAACTTATAAAATCGCCCGAATAACAAAAGCCGCAATCCATCTCTCCCGTATAAGAAGAGATGAGATTGCGGCTCACTATGGACTAAATAGCCGTAAAGCTATAAGCTGATTTCAAATAAAATTACAGACCAAAAGCTGCCTTGATCTTATCCACGTAGTCCAGTTTCTCCCATGTAAAGAGTTCTACTTCTACGGTCTTATTGCCCTCATAGCGGGAGAAGAACGTTTTCGATACCACTTGCGGCTCACGTCCCATGTGGCCATAAGCGGCAGTTTCCTGATAGATCGGGTTACGAAGTTTCAGACGCTCTTCGATAGCTTTCGGACGAAGGTCGAACAACTGGTCGATTACACGGGCAATCTCGCCATCGGTCATATTCACGTGGCTACGCCCGTAAGTGTCCACGAAGATGTTGATCGGGCGTGCTACACCGATAGCATAGCTCACCTGTACAAGCATTTCGTCGGCAACACCTGCCGCAACCATATTCTTAGCAATGTGACGGGCAGCATAAGCGGCACTACGGTCCACCTTGCTGGGGTCTTTTCCGGAGAAAGCACCACCACCGTGAGCGCCTTTGCCACCGTAAGTATCCACAATAATCTTGCGGCCTGTCAGACCGGTATCTCCGTGAGGACCACCGATCACGAACTTTCCGGTCGGATTGACGTGATAGACGATCTGATCATTGAACAATGCCAGTACTTTATCATGATGGATAGAAGCAATGACACGGGGCATCAGGATTTCGATAACGTCACGACGGATGATAGACAGCATTTCTTCGTCAGCTTTGAGCTGTGCTTCGGCAGAGTCATCAGCCGGCTGAATAAAGTCATCGTGTTGCGTAGAAACAACAATAGTATCAATACGGACAGGAGTTCCGTTGTCGTCATATTCAATCGTCACCTGGCTCTTGGCGTCCGGACGGAGGTAGGTCATCACCTTTTCTTCGCGGCGGATATCAGCCAGCACCTGCAGAATGCGGTGTGCCAGATCAAGCGAAAGCGGCATATAGTTTTCTGTCTCGTTCGTTGCATAGCCGAACATCATGCCCTGATCGCCCGCACCCTGTTCCATCGGGTCCTGACGCTCTACGCCACGGTTGATGTCGGGACTTTGCTCATGAATGGCAGAAAGCACACCGCAAGAGTTACTTTCGAACATGTACTCTCCTTTAGTGTAACCGATTTTCTTAATCACTTCACGTGCGATGAGCTGGAGGTCAACGTACGCTTTAGTTTTCACTTCACCCGCTAATACTACCTGTCCGGTAGTTACTAGTGTTTCGCAAGCTACTTTAGAACTGGGGTCGTAAGCCAACAGTTTGTCAAGCACGGCGTCCGATATTTGATCGGCTACCTTGTCGGGGTGTCCTTCCGACACCGATTCGGATGTAAATAAGTATCCCATCTTTTTAAATTAAAGATTATAAATTGAAAATTAAAATTGGGAAAATAAAGAGGGGAGGAAGAGAGCTGCGGAAGCATTGCCGAAAAGGCGTCAACAAGACGTGTTTTAGCATTTTTTTCCGTGGTTGCAAGCTGCTCAAATCTGTCCACACTTTCATTTCGGGGACAAAGATAGGTATTATTCGGAGATTATATTTATCTTTGGGCAATGTTTAACACATATATACAGGAAATTGGTATGAGAACAATTACATTAATGCAATATGTATTTTCCATTATCCTTCTGGTCATCATCTTCCTCGTCATGGATTATTTCTGGAAAGGAGACGAATTTTCATGGACGTATGAGTTTGCAAAAGGAGGAATCGGCGGAACTATCATCTGCCTTCTGAACCGTCATTTATTCCTCCGCCATCCTAATCCTAAACAGAAAAAAATATGATTATCAACAATAAATTAAGAACTCTTTTTGTACTGGCGCTTTATATAGGATTCACCATTGCCATTTACGCCATTGTATGCCACTTCCTGAAGATTGAGTTTCAGGATATTCACTTGTTATATGCAGTATTGGTGGGCTGTGTGGCTTATCTGCCGAGGTTTATCGCCGAAAAGAAAAGTAAAAAGTAAAAGGATAAGCAAGGGGAAGAGAATGCTGTATTATTTTTCTATCTGCGCCAGCAGCACCTTCATTGCCTTTCCCAATACCGGATGCACCAGTTCGGGGGCAATCTCCGTTAAGGGGCGCATCACGAAGTCACGTTCCGCCATCAAAGGGTGGGGGAGGTTGAGTGCTGCTCCGGAAGGAGAAGTAACCGAAAGTATCAGATCATCATAAAGCAGCAGGTCTATATCAATCAGCCGGTCGCTATATACGCCACCGACAGACTTATGCGTACGTCCCAGTTCCCGTTCGATCTCCTGCGTCTTCTGCAGTACTTCCAGAGGCGACAGTTCCGTTTCTACACACGCCGCCGCATTCAAGAAACTATGCTCCGAATCGAATCCCCAAGGGGCAGTGATGTAAAAAGCAGACAGGGAAATGACTTTCCCTACCTGCTCCTCTATCTTTTGCACGGCAGTCCGGAGATTCTGTTCTTTATCTCCCAGATTAGTGCCGAGACTTATATACACTTTCGCCATTACCGGTCTATTCTACCTTAAACTCCCGCTCCCTGTCCAAAGGAACAAAGAACTCTACTTTGCCACATTTCGGGCAGACGTATAAGTCGAATGCTTCGCGATTCTGGAATAACTCAAACAAGTTTCCAAAAATGCCCGTGTTCATTCCTTCATGAAACTCATATTTTCCGGAATAAACCATCCTGACCTGACAACGCAGACAGTCGATAGACCGCCCGCTGTCATCACTCTCTTCCGCCGGAGTCATATCCAATATCTTATCGTCCGGAAAGCTGTAATTACAGTTCCAGCAGATTTCAAAGCTATCTTCTACTTCTTCGTGGCATTTGGGACAGATTTTCATAGCGGTATCTTTTCGTTTATTTATCCAGAATCAGCATCGCATCACCGTATGTACCGAAGCGATAACCTTCCTTCAACGCTACATGATAAGCATCCATCACCTGTTCGTAACCACCGAAAGCGGCCACAATCATCAGCAGTGTAGACAACGGCATATGGAAGTTGGAAATCATCGAATTGGCCACAGTAAACTCATACGGAGGGAAGATAAACTTGTTGGTCCAGCCTTCAAATTCTTTCAAATGTCCGTCGGTGCTCACCGCACTTTCGATAGCACGCATCACAGTTGTACCTACCGCACACACGTTTTTACCCTTATCCTTGGCACGGTTGACCGTATTGACAGCTTCCGCGTTTACAATCATCTGCTCGGAGTCCATCTTATGCTTCGTCAAGTCTTCTACGTCGATATCACGGAAGTTGCCCAGACCGGCATGCAAGGTGATATAAGCGAAATCAATACCTTTGATTTCCAGACGCTTCATCAGCTCACGGCTAAAGTGCAGGCTGGCTGTCGGAGCAGTTACCGCACCTTCGTTCTTGGCGAAGATGGACTGGAAACGTTCCGAATCTTCCGGCTCTACAGGACGGTTGATGATGGAATGGGGCAGGGGAGTCTCACCCAGAGCATAGAGGGCTTTCTTGAACTCATCGTGCGGTCCGTCATAAAGGAAACGGAGCGTACGGCCGCGGGAAGTGGTGTTGTCTATTACTTCCGCTACCATCGAGTCGTCGGCACCGAAATACAACTTGTTGCCGATACGGATTTTACGGGCAGGATCTACCAGCACATCCCACAGACGGAGTTCTTCGTTCAGCTCACGCAACAGGAATACTTCGATACGAGCTCCCGTCTTCTCCTTATTACCATACAGACGTGCCGGGAATACCTTCGTATCGTTGAATATAAATACGTCTTTATCATCAAAGTAGTTCAAAACATCCTTGAACATCTTGTGTTCAATCTCTCCAGTACGACGGTGCAACACCATCAAGCGCGACTCATCTCTATACTTCGTAGGATGCAAAGCGATTTTATCCTCGGGTAACTTAAATTTGAATTGTGATAGCTTCATATCTATTCCTTATTACGTTAATTATTATCTTCGTCGTTTTCTATTTCCTGCCGGTCGATCCACTCTTTAAAGTGTTCGGGGTCCAGGCAATCTTCCAGACGGACATCCCCCACACGTGTGCGGATCAGTTCCGTCAGATGGGCTCCGCTCTGAAGCACTTCGCCGATGTCACGGGCCAGGGCACGGATATACGTCCCTTTGCTGCACACCACGCGGATTCGGATCGTCGGTTCCGGATCGTCCAGACGGCATTCAAGCAACTCTATCTCATCAATAACAAGTTGCTTCGCCTTTAGTTCCACCTCTTCACCTTTACGTGCCAGCTCATAAGCGCGCTTGCCGTCCACCATGCAGGCGGAAAAGGCAGGGGGCACCTGCTCGATGGCACCAAGGAAGTGCGTCAGTGTTTCTTCCACCAGCTCCCGGGTGATATGTCCGGTAGGGTAGGTGGCATCTATTTCATGTTCCAGGTCGTACGAGGGAGTGGTAGCGCCCAGCCGGAGCGTGGCTACATATTCCTTGGTATGATACTGAAATTCTTCTATTCGTTTCGTAGCCTTGCCGGTGCAGAGGATCATCACTCCCGTGGCGAGAGGATCGAGCGTTCCGGCATGACCTACTTTCAGTTTTTTCACTCCTATCCGGCGGCAGATATGATAGCGGACGTGTCCTACTACCTTAAATGATGTCCAGCCGAGAGGTTTATTGAAAAACAGTACTTCTCCTTTTTTAAAATTCACGTTATAGAGTTATAAATAACGAGTTGTGAGTGGGAGTAAAATGACCCACGACTTACAACTGCGTAATAATTACCGCCAATCCCGCTATTGCACAATAGATGGCAAAGTAGATCAGCTTTCCTTTCTTCACAATATTAATCATCCACTTGCAGGCAAGGCAACCGGCTACAAAAGCCGCCAGAAAGCCAACAATCAATGATAACGCAGGGATATCCCCTACTACATCTTCACCTTTCATCATCTTTACACTATCAAGCAACGCTTCCCCGAGAATGGGAGGGATCACCATCAGAAAAGAGAACTGCGCCAGTTTTGCCTTGTTATCTCCCAACAGAAGTCCCGTAGCAATAGTAGATCCCGAACGGGACAGCCCCGGCAACACCGCACAAGCCTGTGCCAGACCAATGATAAAGGCATCTTTCATCGAAATCTTATCCTTTTGGCGTGGCTTATAATAGTACGAGAATGACAGCAGGGCAGCAGTCAGCAACAGCATACAGCCTACAATCATCAGTCCCGAACCGAAAATAGCTTCTACATAATCTTTAAAGAATACGCCTACAATACCAATCGGTATCATCGAAATCACGATATTGATCACATAACGAGTCTCATCGTTCATCTGAAACTTGAATAATCCTTTGAAAATCCAGTCAATCTCTTTCCACAGAATCACCAGCGTACTACATACGGTAGCTACATGCACGACAATCGTAAATGCCAGATTCTCTTCCCCTTGTATCCCAAACAATGCCGATCCGATGGCCAGATGGCCACTGCTGCTTACAGGCAAATACTCTGTCAATCCCTGAATCAATCCGAGGATCATTGCTTCCAACCAACTCATAATTTCTTTTTATTATTCTTTTGTTTTAGGTTTACGCAACACTGCGTATATCATCGATATAAAGCCAAACAGGCAAACAACAGGTGCTACCTTGATTCTGCGTACACTGAAAATATCCGGTTCGAAAACCGTTTCGGACGACGTAGGTCCCGTCATCAATAGAAATCCGATAATGACAATCGCCATCCCTATCGCGAGCAAGATAAAGTTCACTTTATCGAAGGCAAATTTCTGTTTGTCAGACATAAGCTTATTTTGTTACAAGTTACTAAATTTCCAACTATATGTTATTCTCCTAAATATAATATAAGGTATTGGCTTTCATCCTCAGATATTTATTCATCGAGATGTAAGCACACAACCACGTTATCACTATTCCGAATACCAGCACGCTGCCGCAGACAATGAGCATCACTTCGGGTGTGATGACCTGAATCAGCTCCTGCTCGTACGTCACCGCCCAGTAGGCAGTTCCCATCAGAATGGCATCGGCAAGCATACCTGCCAATACGCCGCTCCACACGTTTTTCCGCAGGAAAGGTCCGCGGATAAAACTCCAGCTGGCACCCACCAGCTTCATGGTATGAATGAGGAACCGCTTGGAGTAGATGGCAAGCCGTATCGTATTGTTAATCAGTGCAAAGGATATGAAGGTGAGCACCACCGCCAGCGCCAGCAGCACAAGGCTGATGTTCCGTATATTCTCATTGACGGCATCGATCAGCTCTTTCCGATAGAGCACATCCTGTATGTTAGAGTTCTTCTTGATCATTTTCTCTATCTTCGCGATACTGTCGGAATTGGCATAATCGGAGTGAAGTTTGATTTCAAGGGAGGCCGTGAAAGGGTTATAGCCAAGAAACTCTTCGGGATCGGTGCCCATCGCCTCCGTCTGCTCTTTCAGAGCCTGTTTTTTGGAGATGTACTCGGACTGCTTCACAAAAGGTTCCTGATTCAGTTTCTTCTGGAGTTTCAGAATATCCGCCTCCTTCATGTCATCACTGATAAGAACGGAGAAACTGATATTTTCGCGGACGTATACAGACATATTGTGCGCTGTGAGCACAAAGAACACAACCAGCCCCAACAGCAGCAACACCAATGTCGTACTGATACTGGACGTTATGAATTGCATATCGAACAGTGACTTCGACTTATATCTGTTTTTATTTCCCATGCGCTATCTTTTTTTCCGGAATACGTAAATCATCGAACTGCTCCGTTCTTTCCGCCCCAACGTGCTGAACCACGCAAGCGTCCCCACATACATCCCTTTGAGGAAACTGCACGAACTGCCGCGATGTTTCTCACTCAACATCGATACATAGAACGCATCAAACGGCATCGGATGACGAGCCGCCATAATGAATCCATGACGGGAAGCCAGCTGCTGAATAGTGACGGGAGTGAAATGCCAGAGATGGCGGGGGACATCGTATGCCGCCCAATATTCACCATAACGTCCTGCATCATAGGAAGAACAGTTGGGCACTGCCACAATGAGCATCCCTTTCTCTGTCAGCAGTTCACGAAGCATTTCCCATGTTTCATTGAGGTGTTCCAGATGCTCCATCACGTGCCAAAGGGTGATCACATCAAAACTGCCGGGAGCAAACTCCTGCAAAGCGGATTCGGGTTTTACGTCCAAATCGAAATGCTCCTTTGCAAAAGCACGTGCCTGCGGACTTTTCTCCACTGCTTCCACCTTCCATCCACGGCGTGCCATGGTGTCGGCAAAGTATCCGGTTCCCGTCCCGATATCGAGCAAACGCCCTCTTTTACGGTGTGCTTCTCTTGCTACCAGACGCGCTTTGCGACCCAGCATATAGGAACGTACATAATGGTAGATGGTATTCATCGCGCCCTTGCGCGTATCAGTGTGGGAAATGTAATCGGGAGTCTCGTAATACTTGCCTATCTCTGCTTCTACCGGCACACCTTGCGTGAACGTAAATCCGCAGTCTTCACACGAACACAGTTCAAACTGTTCGCCCGAAGCATAAAAATCCGTACAAGTCATGACGCGTTTCAAGTGCGTACTGCCACACACCGGACAAGCATTTATAATGAGTTTCTCCATTAATTTCTAAGCAAAATTAAGTGCTGCCTCGATTCACAAGACAACACTATTCCCGAATTTGGTGCAAAGAAACAAATAAAAAGTGATGGATTGGGCTTTCGTTAAGTACTTTTAATAATATAACGTTACTCTGACACTTATTTCAAAGTGTATCTCAAAACAGAGAATGAAATTAAATGTGAATCAACTTCCCTCAATCAGAACAGCCATTTCTCAGTACATGAAGAATGGATAGGAATCATCTCGTAGAATCAGAAATATACAACACAAGTACGGACTGAACAGGAAAAACGGAAGGATTCGCGATTGGCATATTTCCGAATCACACAGATTTTACTTTATAGCGATCAATAAAACACAGATAAGATCAAAAACATAAATTCCGAATATGTATTTCATCATTTAACTTTCAATCTAACATTTTCAAACTCTTCTGTAACTGACGACATCCGGAGCAAAACAAGCACTCAAAGTACCTTTTTACCCGTTCCTTTAAATGAAGCGAAGTGCTTCTCACCGACCAACGAGTCGTTCCTTTAAAACCAACGAAGCTTTTCTTTAAATGAAACGTCTCCTAACATTGGTAGTTATCATGCATATTTCACCTATTTATATCCAAAAGCAAGATCATTCCTGCATATTCTTGCAGCTTTTTATGCAGTATTTCTTCTATCAGGATAAGTCTGAACATCCCCTTTTTAAAAGTAATCTTCAAAATAGAACATATAATTTGTGAGGGTATTCATGCGGGAACGTATCTTCTAATTTAATAGGCTACCACAAGCTATGATATCAATTACAGCGGATTTTTTCTCCACCATTAAAATATCTCAAATGAAAATTCTAGTTAATTTCAGTGTCATAACCTATTTGTGTAAAAGCTGATTTATCTAATTACTTATCTTTGATGTATACCCATATTCGTGGATCTTGTCCATGATAGCCATCAGGCATATCATCTGGATATGAAATACCTAATATTCTACTAACTCTCTTTTCACTCAGCGCTTTTTTCCCTTCCAAATAAAAAAGAATATATTTATCTTTGTAATTCATAGCATTGGTAGGTAAAATTTACCCCCTGACAGGCAACTGCCAGGGGAATAGTCAATACTATTGATACGTATATCAAAGAAATAATCACTTTTCTCATAATCACCAAAATGAAAAATTTACTTTATTTCAACCCATCCTCTACTTCAATGAATAAATTAAGTGATTCATCTATTTCAAGATCCACAACCTTTTGACTCTCGAAAAGTCAAATTGTTCGTGCCATCAAACCATGACAGCTGTAATATCATCTTCTGATGTAGCAATTCATTTTCCATCTTTCTGAACTTCCCAATAGCAATATGTCATTATACGATTCCCACTATCAAATTCCATAAGAATAATTGAGTAATTACCTCCATCAGAACTACTATATACGATGTTACAACCTATATTCTTTTTTAATTCAGTATTAAAATTCATATTATCTAAATAAATCAATTTTCACATAGCTCCTCGAATAAAAGGTACCCCAACATGAGTATATATATCGTTTCATGTCAGGGTAACACTTATTAATGCAAGAGGCCAATCTATATCAAAATATCTATAATTATTTCATATTTATAATCTTCCTTATTTGGAATACTACAAACCAGATAATAATAATAATCGTAAATAAATGAGGTATAAGTTCTGTACCATAATACCAATAATCATCTTGCATATCTGAGACATTTTTAACCATAGTCCCAAAAACAAAATTAATTAATTGAAAAAATAATGCACCTAAACTTAGTAGCACTGCAACTACTCTGAAAATAATTTTCAATATGTTATTGTCCATAATTTATTTGTATATTTGGATTTTGTATTAACCATGAATCTAAGATTGGCATAAGTTGATTCCAAGTTATACCATTGTTAGCATTCCAAAAACTTCCACTATCAATCCAATCTCTATGCCTATATTGATACCCTTCATTGCTTTTCTTTCTTATTTTATAATTCGCATTAGGAATATCTCTGCTACCATCTATTGGAAGACTTAATCCTTGTACCCAATCATTAGTAATCGTAGCATCAATCAAAAATGTTCCAACCGAGCCCATCAATTCAGAAGGCAACCATGTATTTAGATGAATTGAGAAATCAACATTCCAACCTTGCTCTTTTAAATATCGAATAATACCTTCTGAAAAAGCACCTCCCATACTATGAGAAATAATTCGGAATACATCCTCTTGTGGATTCATACCCATTATCAATTGTTTGTAATTTTCTTTAGCATATGCATATCCATCTAAATTTCTTAAAAAGGTAGAACTACGCAAATAGTTAAAATCAAAGTCGGTGAAATAGGCACTTTGATCATTAAAAAAGTTTTTTGCACCTTTAACAAAAGAACTATTTACTCCTCCCCAATAAGTGCCACCTCCTCTAGGAGATCCAAACCCTAAATACCCATTAACAAAAATAATCTTCTGCCCATCGGGGTCAATACAATTATGTGGTGTATTTAATCCATATACATACGAACTAATTGAATAATACTTCTCACTCATCGGATCAACCGCATGCCATCTACCAAGCGCTGCATCATACATACGCGCCCCATAATCATACCAATCAAGACCATTCTTCCTATCAAGTTCTTTACCGTTATACTTACGAATGTTTATCTACTAATGTACTCTCTGCAAATGACACCTCATAAGGATAATAGTGATTAGTCCGGACAACTGTTCCATCAAACTTTGCTACCACACGGCTATTACCCTGATGATCCTGAAGATAAAAAGAATACTGCCCATCTTCAATATAGCCAACTTCATTTAAACTGCTGTAATTCTAATCCCACTTAAAAAAACGTCGTATTCTCTCTTCTTTATCATAAACCCCTTTATTATAAATATACCTTACCCTTTTTGATAAAGAATCTCTTAAGTCACTCGAATAAACTGCATCATTATGCATTATTCTAAATTTCTGTGGGATATTATTAATATTCAAGAAGCAAAAAGTCGAATCGCTAAACAGCTTATACATAGACATCCAAATATCCTTATCCGGTAAATTCTGAAGAAATGAATGGGGAGGTTCACTATCATATTTCAAGGATTTAAAATCATGAGGGGCAATAGCAACTGGAAGTGAATCCCTCAAAACCAATTTTAATGTATCCGGTCCATTTATTACAGCATAGCACATACTCCTCGCTGAATTCCTCGATAATAGCAAAACGGAATCAGTCTGATTTCTTACAAATATTTCTCCTGAGAATCTTTCTACATAATTCTTCAGACTATCAATCTCAAGTTCAAAAAGGTCCGGAATATATGAACTGGGAACAATAATATCGTGCGAAGTCAATCCCATCAATGCAGTTTTCTCCTGGGGTATATCTCCAGAAAAATACGACCAAAGTTCCGGATATTCAAATAGACGATAATAATTAGGCAACATCTTTACTAAGATATGTTTATCTTCATATTTTCGAAGAGCCAACAGCCAATCACGACCTCTGTTTAAACATAAATTTTCATGAAAGTTAGAGTCCGAAACAAAACCTCTCTCAAACAATTCTGTGCGTGACATTTCAGGCTCATCTAATTCGATAAAGCAAAGATATCTTTCTTTATACTTTATCACTCTGGAAGGTAACTCAGCACCATCAGAACCAGGAGAATCTGATTCACCGATATAATAAAGTGAATTAGAATCTGTCGAAAACACTTCATCTATTTCTATATATGTCGTAAGTAAATAGCCACTATCTATCAGCACTTCCACCTGTTTTGCTACACGCTGATGAATATCTTCCAAAGAAGGGGAGGGGGATATGCATCCCCCCAGTATAATTAATAGAACAACATAGACTAATTTTCTCATAAGCATATCATTTACGTTTTATATATTGCAATAAATCTGTAGCATCATATACACGAATAGAATTTACCCGACTTGCATTTTTGGTATATTCATATATCATACCCTTTTTATCAGTACTCACACGGTTATCTTTCATATACACAGCATTCTTACGTTGTGGCTTAGCTAAGTTAAAATCATTACCAGCTCCACCTTTCGTTCCTCCGAGCAAATGAGAATGAATATCTATAACTTTTTCTCCTTTCACAGAAAGTTTATTTTGAGCATATACACCATTATCTACCCCATATGGATCTCGATCTGTCGCAACAACAGCTGTTCTTGTACCATTATCATCATAAACATCTAACTTCCATTCAACAGTTGTGTGATCAGCAGCAAATTTAAAAACAGTAGCAGCTGTCTCCAAATCTTGAGTACTTCCATAAGATTTCTTCACCCGATTTTCCTTCTGCTCTTTCGCCTGCATACTATGTATTTCCCCAAGTAACCCCTGATTTACAGTTACTGAAATAGAACGATCACTGGAAAGATATAAATTATCTGTTGAGCCTTTACCTCTCTTATCAATAGGAGTCTCATTAAATAATCTTCCTGATCTGCTGATAACATAATCATCCTTTCCGTCTAAGTCTATCCTCAACACAGGATTGTTCTTACAATAAGTATACGGACTCCAACTATAATACTTCTCACTCATCGGATCAACCGCATGCCATCTACCCAATGCAGCATCATACATACGCGCCCCATAATCATACCAATCAAGACCATTCTTCCTATCCAGCTCCTTACCGTTATACTTATAAGGCTGCACAGCATTACTTACCGAACTTGATAGCAGACCGCCAAACGGATAATAATGGTTCACTTCTTCAACATTACCACTCTGGTCTACAACCACACGGTTATTACCCAAATGATCCTGGACAAAATAGTGATACTTAGAATCGGCCAGTGTAACATAGCCAGCTTCTGTAAGCAACTTGACAGGGATTCCATTTTCATAGATCACATTGCCGCAATAATCAGTTACTGTAGTATCACTCCCTATGATATGCGTCGTACGAAGTTTTATTCCATCAGCATCATAAAGATAAGAAATGACATGACCGTTTTCAAATTCTATACGACTCGGTAAATTTATAAAATTATATTGGATATCAGCCAACTTTTCACTCAAATAATATCACACAGAAATGTACACAAACAAAATAGAGGATGTGATAACACATCCTCTAAATATTTTCATAAATTTCAAATAGACAACTATTATCAGAATAAATACACTATCACTATTTTGATTTAGGTAGATATTCATCTATTTCATCTGGATGGTCACGTAAGTATTCTTTTATAAAAGACGGTAACCATTCATAAGGGGTAAGAGAATCATATAATACTTCCTGAATAAACTTTTGAAGTTGCTTTGGATTTCCCTTCATCAACACGTCATTTAAAAGCACTCCGTAACCACCGGCACCAATGCAGACTTTTATATCAGGCCTCCTTTCACCGTTTATCGGTTTTAATCTTATAAGTGAACTTACCCTAAGATCGATATAAGAATCGGGATTGGCAGGTTTCAACTGATTAACCAGAGTCAAAAAGCGATTGATAATCTTCCTATCACGAATAATTGTTTTATGGCTATCATTTCCAAATACAATGTGCAAACAATCGGTGATAGGAACATCTGTATCCACATCTCCTATAAACCAAAAATTTACATTTTCCACTTCGTTACTATCAATTAAAAATTGATTGCTTTTACATGATGTTATAAACAGTAATAGCAAAAACAATGAACCACCATAAAAACATTTTTTATGGTTCAGAAGTCCATACAGCTTTATTCCTTTTCTCATATTCCTGTGTTTTTTGTCTATCAATCACATTTGAAGTAACGCCTTTCGTTATTACAGTTTTCCCATTATGGTTTCTTCTTGTAACTTGACCGGAACGGGTTTCTCCATTAGCCCTTGAGGTTTTCTGTTCAGAACCAGTTATCACCCGCCTTTCTTCTTTTGTCTGATATTGCGAATCGCTACCTCGTGCTCTATTTACTTCATACTCTTGAGTATTTGTTTTATGTTCCAAAGCATGATCTGCTTCATGGTCAAATACGGTAGCCGGAGAATTGACTATTCCATTATCTTTTTGCGATCCCCAGTTACTCTTCCAATAAATACTTCCAGCCCCACGTGCGGCATTGGGATTATATGAGTTCTCAAACACCGCTTCCATCACATTTACCTTTATATTGGTATTCTCTACAATTGCTACCGTAGAGGCTCCACCTCCGTTTCCTGCCTTCAATCCATTCGCTTTATTATATTGATAAGCAGTAATTACAGATTGTACAAATGAATTTGGATGAGTTATGTCACCACCACTATATGAATATGAAACCTTTTTCCCAGCATCATTATTATACCAAATAACTACTGTATTTCCGTCCGGGTCAATATGATTTATCGGATTACCCATACAATAAGTATACGGACTCCAACTATAATACTTCTCACTCATCGGATCAACCGCATGCCATCTACCCAATGCAGCATCATACATACGCGCCCCATAATCATACCAATCAAGACCATTCTTCCTATCCAGCTCCTTACCGTTATACTTATAAGGCTGCACAGCATTACTTACCGAACTTGATAGCAGACCGCCAAACGGATAATAATGGTTCACTTCTTCAACATTACCACTCTGGTCTACAACCACACGGTTATTACCCAAATGATCCTGGACAAAATAGTGATACTTAGAATCGGCCAGTGTAACATAGCCAGCTTCTGTAAGCAACTTGACAGGGATTCCATTTTCATAGATCACATTGCCGCAATAATCAGTTACTGTAGTATCACTCCCTATGATATGCGTCGTACGAAGTTTTATTCCATCAGCATCATAAAGATAAGAAATGACATGACCGTTTTCAAATTCTATACGACTCGGTAAATTTATAAAATTATATTGGATAT
>ERZ791682.17-NODE-17-length-190903-cov-12.1577_pt1 | contig 190903 bp, 158 predicted proteins | sample MGYA00509958_ERZ791682 | MGnify/ENA primary metagenome ERZ791682 (study PRJEB30046, sample SAMN00715194) | human gut metagenome | study: EMG produced TPA metagenomics assembly of the A metagenome-wide association study of gut microbiota in type 2...
AGCGAAGATTATTTATTCACAATAGAAGAAGTACCACCAAATTTGACGAAGAACCAATTTCGTAAGAAATTGTAAGCTAAACATAGAAAAAGAGATTGAAAGGATTGAACGCCAGCCGATTGCCCTGATTGATAAGATAAAACAGATTATTGATGTTATGCAGACCTCACTTATTCTGTTGAAGTCAGCCGTTGTCGAATATCAATTCTCAAATTCAGCAGAAGAGATTCTTTTCTTTAAAATCTGGAAACCGCAAATTTTCGGGTTATTGATGTTTTATGTCCGCTTATATCAGATTGAAAAGAACCGTATCGGCGAAACTCCGTCCTCACAATACAAATATCTGAAGTCGGAGCAGGAGAATCTGAAAAGATATTTTCTAGATAACCCCTTCTATGATTACTACCATACGGGCAGGACAGAACTTGACGAGCTGTATTTTATCAGAAGTAACTATGACATTCTTTCGGACATCCGTTGCGGGCTACTGGATAGAGATTCCTTTTTTACCACCTTGCATGATTCTAGTGTGGCTGAAATCATAGCCAATAATCGTTTGGCGGAATATCTGTCTGCTGAAATAGAACGATTATCCGAAGAACTCCATTTGAAATTCACTTCCATGATAGACAGCCGACTATTGCAGTGGACAGACAGCAAAGTAGGATTAGTAGAATTCATCTATGCCTTATACGCAGGTAAATGCTTCAATAATGGAAATACAAGTTTGAAAGATATTGCTTTCTGCTGCGAAGTACTATTCAATATTGAGATAGGAGATTTTTATCGTATATTTCTGGAAATCAGAAACCGGAAGAAGAGCCGGACACAATTTCTTGATAAGCTGAAGGATAAAATATTAAAGATGATGGACGAACTGGACGGATAAATTTCATAGCATCTTGTGACATCTTGTGAATTATACAAATAGCTAATCTCCAACTTTGCGAAGAAAATAATTGATTCACAAAGAAAAATAATAGCTTTTGTATAGTTATGGAAACAACATTTACATGGGAGATAAGGGTGAAGAATAGCCCCTTGTTAATTAAGAAATGCAGCCACTGTGATAGTGACCGCTTTTATTGCAGTGATAAGTTCAGGATGAATGCACAAAAGAAAAACATTGATGTCTGGCTCATTTATAGATGTGTGAAATGTGATAACACTTGTAATATGACTCTGTTATCCCGCACTAAACCCGACCTGATTGATAAGAAACTGTTTCACAGCTTTTCCATGAACGACAGGAATGTAGCCTGGCAGTATGCTTTCTCTGCCGGAATGGCAAGTAAAAACAATCTTCAATTAGACTATGACAGCGTTGACTATGAAGTGATAAGTAACATCTCCCCGGAAAGTATCATTCATATGACCGATGAAATAATAAGTATCCGAATCAAATGTGATTTCGACTTGAATCTGAAACTGTCATCATTAATGAAAAGATATTTCTCTCTTTCCAGTACTTGTTTGAAGCGTATATTGGAGCAGGATGTAATACACATTCCTGCCAAAAAAGTATCACTGAAATCTAAAGTGAAGAATGACGATATAATTTTTATACGTATGAAATATTTGATTGAATCATTAAGAGGGAAGTAGGCCGAAACTATATGAATATAGTATGAATGTTCCTATTAAATAACTGATAATATTAGCTATCAATGTGTTGATTAATATTTGCCTAGTTTTATATTTCCTTTTTAGAAATAGCCAATTGGTAAATGATTCAAGGATGAGAGTTAAAATAAAAGCTACAAGATAGAATAATACGAATATCAATAGATTTCCTGGTTCGGAAATATTTATTTCATGGCTACTTACCCACGGAAACCAAACAACTAGAATCCATCCACCGTTAAGTGCCAGCGTAGTAATGATTCCTACTGCACCACTGATGATGTTGCTTCCAAATATAGAAATGTATATTTGCTTATCGATTTTTTTGTGACATAATAACTTGGATAGAATAAATGATTCAAGTAACATAATGAGTATCATGAACAGCCATCCTTCAGGTAAGAAAGCAAATATTCCAAAACTGACATTTATTAGATGTGTTATCATAGTATGTATTAATTATAGTCACAGATACAAAGTTATATTATTAATTTGTAGTATGAAAATAATATAAATAAAATCTTTATGATAGTATATCATATCTTGTATTTTACAATCAAATATCATTTGAGTAAATGAATAAAGAGAAAAAATAATATTATATGTAATTTTTTTTATAGTTTTGTAATTCAAGACAATATGATTGTAAAACATGGAAAGCATATGAAAATGCAATTGGGAAAATATTTGTTTGTCATGCATCTGATAGGAATGTTCTTTTGTTTTTTTCTACTATTGTTTATTCCTTATGATAATCATCTACGATGGCATTTAGGCTATATAATTGTGTGGGTGACATATTTGTCCGCTATAATTTCATTTTTCTTGTTACCTATGGGAATGCGCTTTCGAAAGTGGGTGAAAAGGTATTTAGGAGTACATGTTTTTGGTTCTTTAATGATGGTTATTTTTTATATTGTTGGAAGATTGTGGGATACTTTTTTCGGATTAGCAGCATTGCCACTGCTTATGATAGGTTTTACTATGATTCCATGCCAGGAATATTGTAGAAGTGAGCATTATTCTATTAAAGAGATTAAAAGTGGTATTTTAGGTTTTCCTACAGTGGGACTGTATCAGAACAACGGACTTATTGAAGAATGTTTGCAGAGGTATGATTTTGTTCTTAGCGTGAAACGTATGGAAGAATATGATGATTTATCAGCAATTATAGGATATGATTGTGATAATGGGAGTGAAACTTTTCGAACTATTATTTTTCCGATAGATGAAAATAAATTTAAAGAGCATTTGGTTGATATAAAGAAGTTGGCAGAGAAATCAAATGCCGAAATTTGGAATTTATTGGATTAGTTGTAATCAATTAGATAAGATTCTTTTTATAAGTCTTAATGGATAATGCGAGATATAATATAATAATCGAAGATATGAAAAAGGTATGTTTATTAGTTTTTGTTTTGTTTACTTGGAGTATCGTTGTGAATGCACAGGAAAGTGATGGACGATACGTTGAAGTGACCGGTTCTTCTGAAATAGAAGTCGTTCCGGATGAGATTCATTTTCTGGTTCAGATTAAGGAGTATTGGGAAGAAGAGTACACCGGTAAATCAAAAAGAGAAGAAGATTTCCGGACGAAAGTGCCATTGGCAATGATAGAGAAAGATTTGCGTAAAAGTTTGCGCAAAATCGGAATAACGGATGATGCTATCCGCACACAGGAAATAGGAGATTATTGGCGTCAGAGAGGAAAAGAGTTTCTGATAGGTAAGCAATTGGATATCCGGCTTACGGATTTTGAGCAGATTAATTCTATTATTCGTTCGGTCAATACGTGGGGAATTGAGTCCATGCGCATCGGAGAACTCAAACATAAGGATTTGCCAATGTATCGGAAACAAGGTAAGATTGAAGCACTGAAGGCTGCCCGTGAGAAAGCATCTTATCTGGTGGAAGCGATGGGGCAGCAGTTGGGTGAAGTGATTCGTATCATCGAACCTGCCGATAATAACATAAGCCGTTATCTTCCTTTCGAGGCGCAGAGCAATGTAAGCATGGGTACGGCAGCTACCGAGCAGTACCGGGTTATCAAGCTACGGTATGAAATGACGGCTCGTTTTGCCATTAAATAAAAATAGTCTATCTTTGTCGCATGACAAGAAATAATAAATCGGATTTGGTTTAGTAAACAATCTGTGTTTCTGATACAGATTGTCCTTTCGTTTGCTCTCGGATGATTCCTTCCGGGAGTACTCTTTATGTCTTTATAATTTCAATTTTTAACTTGCGTACAAGGGTGCTAAAAGCATCGTGGTGCTTTGTGACGTGTGCGCTGTATACATTAAGATCATGAATAACGAAAATCAAACAATTCACAAATTCGACGTTAATTTAAACTGGTATGGCTGGAATGATAAACTAAGCCAACTAAAACAAGAATCACTCTACAGCACTCTTCCTCATGGACGTATATCCATAGTACACCGTACCTGCTACGAGGTCGTTTCCGAAAACGGATTGTTTCAGTGTGAACTCACGGGAAACATGATGTATGGGAAATCTGATACTGAATTACCCTGTACGGGTGATTGGGTGCTTTTTCAACCATTTGATGAGAATAAAGGGATTATTGTCGATATGCTACCTCGTGAGCGGACATTGTATCGCAAGAAAAGCGGTACAGTTGCCGATAGGCAGGCCATTGCTTCTTACGTCGATAAAGCATTTATTGTGCAGAGCCTTGACGATAATTTCAATGTCCGCAGAGTAGAACGTTTTATGGTTCAGGTATTAGAAGAAAACATCAAGCCTGTATTAGTACTTAATAAATCCGATTTAGATTTTGACAGGCAGAGTGTTGAAGAACAAATAAAGCATATCTCCAATCAGATACCCGTATTTTTTACGAGTATTCATCAACCCCAAACGATTCTCCGGCTGCGGGAATCCATATCAGAAGGAGAAACTGTTGTGTTTGTCGGTTCTTCGGGTGTCGGGAAAAGTTCTCTGGTAAATGCACTCTGTGAAAAATCTGTGTTGCTTACCTCCGATATAAGCCTGTCCACAGGAAAAGGCCGGCATACATCGACCCGTCGGGAAATGGTATTGATGAACGGTTCGGGTGTTTTAATTGATACTCCGGGTGTGCGTGAATTTGGCTTGGTTATCGACAATCCAGACTCACTGGCCGAAGTACTTGAAATCTCTGACTATGCAGAATCGTGCCGTTTCAAAGATTGCAAGCATATCAACGAACCGGGTTGTGCTGTTTTAGAAGCAGTCAATAGCGGTGTGTTAGATTATAAAGTTTATGCAAGCTATCTGAAACTTCGCCGGGAAGCGTGGCACTTTTCTGCTTCCGAACATGAGAAACGTAAAAAGGAGAAGTCCTTTACAAAACTTGTAGAAGAAGTAAAGAATCGTAAGGCAAATCGCTGATTTCTATTTAAACGATGCAGGTATTTTCAGATACCTGCATCGTTTAAATAGAAATCACCTTTGAGGAGAGGGTACATATTCTTGTCATGCTACTTGTCTGTTTCGTATAATCAGTCTTTTTTCATAGTAAATGAAAGTAAATCATCAATCATTTTGGTTTGGATTTCTGTCAGTTCGTTTTCCCAAACCAGAGAAAGTCTTTTTATGGCATTAATGGCACGTTCCTGCAGATCGGGTGAGAGATTTCCTGTGATTTTAATTTGCCCAAAAGCGGTGGCATAAGTCACCATGTCGCTCTGCGTCATATCCATTTCCTTTTTCGAAGCCAGTTTTTTGACCTTTTCCGGTTCGAGAGTTTCGACAGGCATATATTCCATGCCCCAATCGTGTTCTATCAAATACTTAGGATAGTCCGAAAAGTTGAGCTTGGGATTCTTTCTGATAGATTCTTCAAGAGAATCTAAGGTATCACTTCCTTCATCGCTGCCGAATGGTGCTTCTTCGTCTGCACAATCGTAATAGAACTCTTCCGTGAAGTGTTCCGTAAATCGGGGATGGGAAGTTTTGGGATGCAAGCCATATTCTTCAGAATCAATATAAATCCTGTTCATGAAGTTGAAACTGGTATCTTCTACATATCCTTTTTTCTCTTTTGAGTGAATCAGTTTTTCAGCTTGTTTCAGGCACTCTTCTTCCGTATCGAACTCCTTGATTTCAAATTTGCCGATACTGTCGAACTTACCGTAATTTACGGCAAAATCACAGCCACTATAATCAATGCACCAAAATTTGTGAGATTTCTCATCTTTATAAATAAATGCTCTTTTCATAATATTGTATTTATTGTTGGGAGAGATATTCATATCTTTACTATGCACAAAAGTATGAAAACGCTTGAGTTATCACCTATGTGTCTCTGTCTTTCTTCTATAATTTTCGTAAAATAGCCCTCAACTATTCATTTTTTACTGTTTTTTCTTCAAAAGAGCAAAAAAGTTTTAGCTGCGCAAAAAGGCTGCGCACCACTGCATCTATCTTTGTCGAAGAAACAAGAAAACAGGTCAAGTACGGGTTACTTCCATACATCCTGTTAAGATATTGACTCATACGATTATCAGTTTTCCTGTTTCGTAAAGGGGCAGTAGCTCAGTGGGTAGAGCATCATCTTTAATCTTGAGATTATCCTGATGAAAAAGGTCAATTAAGATTTACTCCTATCCCGTGACCGTCGTCGGTTCGACTCCGGCCTGCTCCACAAAAAATAAATATAGAGGTAGGACAGTAGCTTCGGGATTATCTGAAATGAGGTCAACCGGGGCTTACTTCTTAACGGTGGATAACGCTGGTTCGAATCCGGCCTGTTCTACCTCTTTTTATCAACTAAGGTCAAGGAAGACTTACTTCAAAACCGCAGGAATGCTCCATTGATTCACAGTCTTCCGATTACCTTACTTAAAAAAAACAAAGTTATGAATAAAGATTTGTTGAAAGTGTCTATCAGGCAGAATGCAATCTATTTGCCTTTGATAGAAGAAGAGAAAAAGCAGGAAGAGTTGACTTCGACTACCATTGCATTGGTAGCCCAACTCCGTAAAGTAGGATATAGCTTATCCGAAGAACTGCTGCATGCCGTTAATCAGTTATATCCGGCTCAACAGATGATGATTCTTCAGGTGATGAAAGAAGCATTGGGCGTGACGCTAAACTGGGCTCCATTGGTGAAAGGGTGGGATGTACCTACCGGAGAAACGCGTTTGGATCATCTGGTTACATGGATTGCTAACCTGTTTAATAGCCAGGAAGGCGTTAAACTACCTTGCGGACACGTGATCCCTGATAATACATTCCCTATGGAGCGGTACAATGGTTGTCCGTTCTGCGGAACTCCATTCCAAACGGCTACTACGGAATACTTCGGACAGGGAAGTAAACTGAAAGTGCTGGAACTTTGGCAGGACAAGGAGCTGAATGCTTTTTTCTGTGATTTGCTTGAATCGCGTACGGCTCTTGATGCCACACAAGCGGATAGCTTGAAAATAATGCTTGGCGAACTTCCGTTACCGGCAGTCGGAATCAAAATGAAGGAGACATTGATGTTGGTGATAGATACATTGGTGGAACAGGATAGAGCGCAGGAAGCGCAAATCTATTTCTCTACTCCGAATGATATATTGCGTTATCTGTGGTATAAGAAAACCGGATTCCTGCAAATCATAGAGCCTAAGACTATTATCCGTAAAACAGGTAGAAACAACACACATATATGTGGAGTTTTGGATAAAAGTCGTTCGGCAGCTCAAGCGAAGCGTGAGGAGTTGAAGTTGAAATATACGCGTCGTGAATGTAAAATGGTAGCTCTTTGGTTGAACAACCTGACAATGGCTCCGGAGAAGGTTTGCGAAATCATGCATCCGAAAAGAGAGATGTGGGTACGTATGATACGTGCGTTGCGTCTGGCGGAATATGCCCGTAAGCCGGAATTCGGAAATTTGAAGGAATTGATGGATATATTCTACCGCCAGGCATATACCGTTTGGCAGGGAGAAGTGGAGCGCAACCGTTTGAAGGCGGATGCGAAACAGACATTTGCTTTATTAAAGCAGCGACCGGGTATGTTTGCACGTTCTTTATTTGCGAATATGCTTTGGTTCGGAGCGGAAGAGACGTTGGCTGCATTTAAAGAAGTGGTTCATTTGTTGCCGGCACGTTTGGTCGTTACTTTGGGTATGTATGCAGAGAGCTACTTTGAACCGGGACGTAAGAGAATGGTGAAACCTTTAGGGGGGGATGCTCTTTTGATAGAACCTCATTATTTGGTGGGGCTGTATATGGAGGATCAGCTAAAAGCGATGGTGAAGGATGTACAGGATTTGTGTAAGGAAGTCGTAGCTGCCCGTTTCGCCAGTGCAGCTGTCGAAAGTGAAAACAAAAGTATGTATATTGACCCTATGTTGTTCCATATTCCGTTGGCTATCGGTGATCGTAGCGAAACAATTCAGGATACTTCCTGTGCTTTGCAGGGAACGCGTTTCTCGGTAGAGGGAGATAAAGTGCGATTGTTTATGCAGTGGGGAAAAGGGCTTCCGGCACAGCATCTTGACATGGACTTAAGTTGTCATATCACTTTGCCTTCCACAACAGAAGTTTGTTCCTTCTTCAACTTGCAAGCTATTGGCGCTAAACATAGCGGGGATATCCGAGGTATTCCTGATAAGAAAGGTACTGCCGAATATATCGAGCTGGATTTGAATGAACTGAACCGGGTAGGTGCGGAATATGTCGCTTTCACTTGCAATGCATATAGCAATGGGACTATCTCTCCTAATCTGGTAGTAGGTTGGATGAACTCTGCCTATCCAATGAAGATATCGGAAAGAACAGGGGTAGCTTACGATCCTTCTTGCGTGCAACATCAGGTACGTATTTCCCAAAGTTTGCAGAAAGGGCTTGTTTTCGGAGTTCTGAAAGTGAAAGAACGGGAAATTGTTTGGCTGGAAATACCTTTTGGTGGACAGACGATTCTTTCTTTGGATACACAGACCATTGAAAAGTATCTGGATAAACTGGAAGCGAAAACAACTGTCGGTGAACTGTTAGCTGTCAAAGCACAGGCGCAGGGATTGAAGTTAGTTGATATTCCGGAAGCGGACGAGATATATACTCGTGAATGGGCATTGAATACTGCCGCTGTGACTAAATTACTGTTGGGTGATTAAATTCTTGGGAGGAATTGTCTTTTTCCTCCTAAGAATTAAAGGTCGCATCACATAAAGTTATACCTTTGTATGCGATAGATTAATCGTCTGACTATAGTGTACTTTTCGTCTGACTGTAGTTTACTTTTCGTCTAACTATAGTCAGACGAAAGAGAAACTATAGTCAGACGATTAATTTTATGTATAGTTAGGACTAACTTCTCGTATTGAAGAGATTAAATGTTAGTCAAAAGGAGTATAAATACATAAACCTAATAAAACGAAGATACTTATGAGTGCAAAGTATGATTTATATGAGACACCGGACGTTCAGAATACAGGAGAACAACAACCTCTTCATGCCCGCATTGTCCCAAGCGGAACCTACTCGAAAAAAGAGTTTCTGGAACGTGTGTCCCACTCTTCCCAAACATTTAATTATAATGTGATAGATGCAGTGGTAGGAATTGTGATCGATGAACTTGCCGAAGCTTTATCAGAAGGATATGTTGTAGAACTTGGCGAACTCGGGCATTTTAGCATCTCTTTGAAATGTACGCATAAAGTAATGGCTAAACGGGAGATTCGTGCCGAATCAATCTGTTTTGATAACGTGCATTTGCGCACTTCCAAAGAGTTCAAAAGGAAGATTAAGCGTGAAATAGAGTTGGAACGTGTGGACAAATCCAAACACTCTTCTCAAAAAGTGGAATTTCCTATGGAGCAACGCCAGCAGCTTTTACAGGAATTTCTAAAGAAAAATGGTGGTATTACCCGATTGGAATATAGTAGCCTGACCGGACTTTCCCGACTGAAAGCAATAGATGATTTGAATACTTTCATTGAGGAAGGGATTCTTCGTAAACGTGGGGCTGGAAGAACCGTGTTTTATGTCTGGCAACAGGAAGAATGATAATCAACTAAAAAATCCTCGTGCTGTTTACTGACAGCTTTGTGTTTTTTGTCATTCACGGTAACACATATTAAGATGCATAACTTGCTGATTATTTTTCATACTGTTATATTTGTCCCGCTATTCTATTAATCAATAGAGGGAGAATGTATCAAAAGAAAAATATAAGGGTATATATAGCATGGATGTTATTCATGACATTCATTCCCTTCTTTGTAGTGAAAACCTTTCACTATCATGGAAGTGAGGATGAAAAGTCGTGTTCCCATGCAAAGCATTCTCACCAATCATCCGATGATTGTGCGATTTGCCAATACTCCCTTTCTTTCTTTACTGAACCTCAACCGATAGAATTTCATTGCACACTAACGCTCGTGCCCTACGAGCCGATTATTTACCAGGATAAGGTTGTTTGCAAACGGACTTATTCGCATCATTTACGCGGGCCTCCGGTCGCATGATTACATACTCATATTTTCAATGGAGATAGATTGGCTTTCAATCTATCCTCACATTCATTTTACACATTAAATAAAAGATTGTAATTGATGCGTATCGGAATTATTTCGGGCGTAATAGGGCTATTTGTAACCTTATCCGTCCATGCACAGAAATCCGATTCAATCAAGAGCATGCTTTTGCCTGATGTTGTGGTAACCGAAACGTACCAGCAACGTCAAGCGAAAAAGTCTGCCCTTACGGTTGATGTAGCCGATCAGGATTTTTTGCGCAAACATTTTACAGGAAACTTCATGCAGGCGATGGAGAATATTCCCGGAGTACAGGCAATGGATATTGGTTCGGGCTTCTCCAAACCGATGATTCGCGGAATGGGATTCAACCGGATTGCTGTATTGGAAAACGGAATCAAACAGGAAGGACAACAATGGGGAGCCGATCACGGACTAGAACTGGATGCCTTCAATATCGGAGCAGTCAATGTATTGAAAGGACCCTCCTCACTGCTCTATGGCAGTGATGCAATGGGAGGAGTGATTGATGTTGTTCCGTCGGCTGTTCCTGCTGATAATCGTGTGTTCGGAGATGTCACACTGCTGGGTAAATCAGTCAATGGAACCATTGGAGGATCACTGATGCTGGGAATCAGGAAGAATGCCTGGTACTCCCATATCCGTTATTCGGAACAACATTTCGGTGACTATCGTATTCCGACGGATTCTATTGTCTACCTGACACAAAGAATTCCCATATATGGGCGTAAACTCAAGAATACAGCAGGCATTGAACGCAATATCGGACTTTTTACCCAATATCAACGAAGAGCCTATAAAGCGAATTATGCTGTGAGTAATGTATATCAAAAGACGGGATTCTTCCCGGGGGCACATGGCATACCCGATGCGTCACGTGTGGAAGATGATGGAGACAGCCGTAATATTGAATTGCCATTCAGTAAAGTGAATCACCTGAAAGTGACTACCCACCAGCAATATGCATGGGAGAAACTGATCTTGTCAGGCGATTTAGGTTTCCAGAACAATCACCGTGAAGAGTGGAGTGCTTTCCATACTCACTATGGTTCGCAACCCGCACCGGAGAAAGACCCCGACAAGGAACTTGCTTTTAATCTGAACACTTTCAGTGCTTCGGTGAAAGCTCGTTTTATTGGTTCTTCTTCGTGGGAACATACATTGGGGTGGGATGGACAACATCAACGGAACGACATTTCCGGCTATTCGTTTTTACTGCCTGAATATCGCCGTTCCACTACCGGAATGCTTTGGCTTACGACATACAGACCCAACAATGTGTTTTCCGTCAGCGGAGGAGTGCGATATGACTACGGATATATGAATATCTCTTCGCATGAAGATACTTACCTTGCCGATTATCTTCGGAAACAGGGCTATGATCCGGAACAGATAGACTTCTACAAGTGGAACAGTCACTCTGTGAATAAGCACTACGGTGATTATTCTCTTTCTCTGGGATTGGTATGGACTCCCTCCGACAAGCATCTGGTAAAGGTGAATATCGGGCGTAGTTTCCGCCTGCCCGGTGCGAATGAGTTGGCTGCCAACGGTGTACATCACGGCACTTTCCGCCATGAACAGGGAGATGCAAATCTAAAGTCCGAACAAGGCTGGCAACTGGATGCTTCTTATCATCTGAAGTACCGGAGAATTTCTTTCTCCGTCTCTCCATTTGTCAGTTGGTTCAGCAATTACATCTTTCTGCGTCCTACCGGAGAGTGGTCTGTATTGCCTCATGCCGGACAAATCTATCGTTATACCGGAGCAGAAGCGCTATTTGCAGGAACTGAAGCTACCGTAGATGTTGATTTTCTGCGCAACTTCAATTATCGGATTTCCGCTGAATACGTTTACACCTATAATTGTGATGAACATATTCCATTGAGTTTCTCGCCACCTCCTGTTATGCGCAATACATTAACCTGGCAAAAGAATCGGTATATGTTGTATGCAGAATGGCAGAGCATTGCCCGGCAAAATAGAGTGGACCGTAACGAAGACCGTACAACCGGAGCAAATCTCTTTCATCTGGGTGGTTCATTGAATATTCCGATAGGTGGAAACAATGAGATTGAAATAACCCTGACCGCCCGGAATATATTCGATACCCGATATTACAATCATCTTAGTTTTTACAGGAAAGTTGAAATCCCCGAACCGGGACGTAACTTCCAGATATTAATCAAAGTTCCATTTAAAAAATTACTGAAATGAAAAATAAATTTTATCTCCCAATGATTAGCCTTTTGGCAACAGTTACTTTCATGTTTTCCTCTTGTGATAATGATGACTCCAGCGATACGACCAAACCTCTGATTGAACTTCACGAACCGGAAGAAGGTCAGGCTTTGGAGATCGGAAACGAACATGGGGTTCATTTTGAAATGGATTTGTCGGATGATGTCATGCTGAAATCCTATAAGATTGAAATTCATAGTAATTTCGACCACCATTCACACGGAGGTAATAGCAGGGCTGCACAGGAAACAGTAGATTTTAGTTTCAACAGATCCTACGATGTGTCCGGACAGAAAACCGCCCATATTCATCATCACGATATTGTAATACCGGCCAATGCTACTGCAGGAGATTATCATTTGATGGTTTATTGCACGGATGCCGCAGGTAACGAATCTTATATCGCACGCAATATCAAATTGAGTAATGAGGTGGAAGATGAAGACCATCACCATGATGAATAAGACAACTTGCTGAACACGGAGAAATCCCCTTTATTTTAGCCCGACTTGTAAGTCGGAAAGGCTGAAATAAAGGGGAATTCTTTATATGGAAACCGTCGTATATCAAAAAGTCTTCCGTACTTCTCTTGGAGACATCCCAAAATGGGCTCTCACATACTTTCCGAAGAAAGAAATATTGGGGAAATTCAGTTCGTCGGAAATCTCTTTGATCGATTTCTCGGAGTGTTTCAACATATACCTGATATTTTCCGTTGTGTAGTCATGTATCCATTTCAAAGCTGTTTTCTGACTGGCAACTTTACAGGCATAAGATAAATATTTAGGAGTGACACACAGCTCTTTGGCATAGTATGCCACCGAACGTTCTTTTCCTTTAGTCTGCTCCAGTAATTTCATAAAGTTCTTGAACAGAATATCTCCCTGTCTCATCAAATTGTCTTCGTCAGATGATATGAGCTTATCCAAATCCACCAGCAATTCGTAAAGGGCAGCTTGCAGGAGAGAACGCATAATCTCTTTATGATAGATGTGTGGCGGTTGGTTGACTTTCAGTTTAATCAATTCATAGTAATGTTCAAAACTGCTTTGTTTTTCTTCATTCAGATGTATTATGGGGTTTTTGCTGATATATAAGGCTTTGTTCCAGATATTCCTGCTGTTGAAAAAGAAATGTTGGAGAATGCGTTCGGAGAATCCCACTATTTTTCCTTCAAAATCCGGACTAAGCATGTAATTGTTGCATAAAATATTGGGACGGCAAAACAAAAGATCGTTCGAATGGACCACATACGTATTACTGTTGACATCCAGTTGCAACTTACCTTTGATACACATGATAATAATCAGCATATTCAGTTGTATGGTAGAATTATCATTGTAGGGCAGTTCCCTGATATCATCTGCAATAGCAATGTCTCCGTCCATATAATTCAGTAGACCCACCAAGGCTTCCTCATTTTTGATATTATCCATATTTATCTCATGGATAATATTGCTCTCTTTCATTTCCATTGTTCCATTCTTACTTATTATTTCTGCAAATATGGTCATTATTTCCAAAGATGATGCGTCCGATTTGGCGGAGATAGTGTTCTATTTTTCTTATTAGGCATATCTTCTTGAAAAATGGAACACTTGCTGGCTTTTAAAGAACACTGCAACTGTTCGAAAAATCTACATCTTCGCAGGCGAAAAAAGAAAATGATGTAATCAGTAAAATGAAAACTAAAATGAAACAGAGCTATTATTGGGTAACATTAGTGTTCGGCATGCTATTGATGGGATGCAAACAAACAGGAGAGACGACAGAGATGGAACCTGTGAAGGTAAAAGTAGTGACGATGGAAGAAATCCCGTTGAATGGCACGCAGGGATTTTCGGGAACTATCGAAGAAATGACAGGTGCTACTTTGAGTTTCCCGGTGGGAGGAACGATAGGGCAGATAGCGGTAACAGTTGGTCAGCGGGTCGCGAAAGGAGCAATCATTGCTACGGTAGACGAGTCTACTTTGCAGAACACTTATAATGCATCTGCCGCGTTGCTTGCTCAAGCCGAAGATGCTTATCAGCGGTTGAAACAGTTGCACGACAATGGTAGTCTGCCTGAAATACAGTGGGTGGAAGCACAGAGTAAATTGAAACAGGCGGCTGCTTCCGAACAGATTGCCAGAAAGAGCCTGGACGATTGCCGGTTGTGTGCACCGTTTAGCGGTATTATTTCAGAAAAGAGTGTGGAAACCGGACAGAATGTGATGCCGGGAATGCCGGTTGTAAAACTGGTCACTATTCATCAGGTGAAAGTCAAAGTGGCTGTACCCGAGAATGAAATAGCACAAGTCAGAATTGGACAGACTGCCCGGATTATGGTTCCTGCGTTGGATTATCGGGTGTTTGAAGGCAGTATCATTGAGAAAGGAGTAGCGGCAAATGCTTTGTCCCGTTCGTATGAAGTAAAAGTTTTGGTAGATAATCCGGAACAGGTATTGATGCCGGGTATGATTTGTCAGATGTATATGAATAAATCGGAGGGAGAAGCGAAGGCATTTATGCTGCCGGTTCAGGTTGTTCAGCTGGATGAAAATAACCGTTCGTTTGTGTGGGTGAATACACACGGGAGAGCAGAAAAAAGAATGGTGCAGACAGGAGAACTGACCGATCGGGGAGTAGTGATTAAAAACGGACTGGTTTCCGGAGATGAAGTGATTGTTGAAGGACAGCAGAAAGTAAGTGTGCAGACGCGGATTACAACGGAAAAATGAAAAAGGAAATGAAGACAAAGAAGCGTAGCGTCGTTGAGTGGGCGATGCATTACCGGCAGGTTATTATTTTGATTACCTGCTGTTTGATGGCATTTGGAGTCTACGGACTGTCCGAGATGAAAAAGAATGAGTTTCCCGATTTTACGATCCGGCAGGGAGTTGTTGCCGCTGTGTATCCGGGAGCTACTGCTGCGGAAATGGAAGAGCAGGTGGCCAAGCCTTTGGAAAACTATATATTCAGTTATAAAGAGGTGAAGAAAGCAAAAACTCATTCTACCTGTAAGGATGGCATGGTGATTATTCAGGTACAGTTGAATGATGACTTGAATAATAAAGATGAGTTTTGGAGCAAGTTTAAACATGGAGTCGGGCAGTTTAAGAGTGAATTGCCGCAAGGAGTGTTGGCTGTTCAGGTGATGGATGATTTTGGCGATACGTCGGCTTTGCTGGTTACGATGGAGAGCGGGGATAAAACCTATCGCGAACTGAACACTTATATGAACGGGCTGAAAGACAGATTGAGAAGGATAGAAAGTGTAGGACGGCTGAACACGTACGGTATGCAGCAAGAACAGATTTCGATCTATCTCGATAGTGACCGCCTGTCTCATTACGGAATTAACGACCAAACCCTTGCAATAACCCTGTTTACCAAAGGGTTTACGACCACTGCCGGACGGATAAAAACTGACGACTACATCTCTCCCGTTTATATTGCTAAATCTCTGAATACACTGCGGGATGTGCAGGAGATGATTGTTTATTCCGATCCGATGGGAAATACGGTTCGCCTGAAAGATATAGCAAGAGTTGTAAAAGAATACCCTGTACCGGAATCGGTAATTACGAACAATGGTAAAAAATGCCTGCTTCTTAGTGTGGAAATGAAGAAGGATAAGAATATTGTCCGTATGGGCAATGAGGTGAAAGAAGTGTTGGCGGAATATGAGAAAACCTTACCGTCGGACGTGCAACTGTTTAAGATTACCGACCAGAGTAAGGTAGTGAATGACAGTGTAATCACTTTCCTGAAAGAACTGTTGATTGCCGTTATTGCTGTGATTATTGTAGTAATGCTGTTGATGCCGTTCAGAGTGGCGATGGTAGCGGCATCCACCATCCCCGTCACTATATTTATTTCTCTGGGCTTATTCTACGCTTTTGGTATTGAATTGAATACGGTAACATTGGCAGCACTGATCGTTACATTGGGAATGATTGTGGATAACTCTATTGTGATAATCGATAGCTATCTGGAAAAAATATCGGAAGGAATGTCCCGTTGGCATGCCTCTATTGAGAGTGCCACTCATTTCTTCAAATCCATATTTTCGGCAACTTTAGCTATCAGTATTACTTTCTTCCCGTTCCTGTTTACAATGACGGGCATGACGCATGACTTCCTGATGAGCTTTCCGTGGGCTACTACCTTGATACTGATGATTTCATTGCTGGTTGCCGAACTGTTGGTTCCTTTTCTGCAGTTTTACTTTATCCGGAAGCCTGTTAAAAGTGAGTTCCCGGAGGGCGGAAAGAAGAAATTTTCTTTTTTGGACAGCTTGCAGACTGGATACAACTGGCTCTTGGATAAATGTTTCGCTTATCCACGGATAACGATTGGTTTAGGGGTACTTTCTGTTGTAGTAGGCATCGTGCTGGTGGGAAGTTTGCCGCAAAAGCTGATGCCTACTGCAGAGCGGGATCAGTTTGCCGTAGAGATTTATATGCCAACCGGCACGGCCGTAGAGAAAACGACACAGGTAGCAGATAGCCTGGAGCATATTCTCCGTCAGGATTCCCGGGTGTTATCGGTAGCTTCTTTTAAAGGTACTTCTTCACCCCGTTTCCAAAACTCGTATGCACCACAAATGGGAGGAAGCAACTTTGCCCAATTTATCGTGAATACGACCGGAGTAGATGCCACACTGGAACTTCTGGATGAATATACTCCCCGATATTCGGGTTATTTCCCGGAAGCCGTAGTGCGTTTCAAACAATTAGGATATAGTGAGGCGGTCAATCCTGTGGAAGTGCGTATCAGTGGCGACAGTCTTTCCGTATTGAAGGATGAGGCCGACAGAATTGTGGAGGTCCTGCGTACAATGCCGGAACTGGAACTGGTGCGGACTAACTTCAATGAACCGTTGGCGGCTACCCGGATTGAACTGGATGAAGATGAATCCATCCGGCTGGGAATAACGAACGCTTCGTTGGAAACGGCACTTGCTATGCGCTACGGAAGTGGTTTCCCCGTTGCCACTGCTTGGGAAGGCGATTATGATATCAATATTGTGCTGAAAAGCACCAAGGCAGACTCTGCCCGCTATCAGGACCTCGGAGACGAGCGGATTGCCGCATCCGGCGGACTGGCAACTGTACCTTTACGCCAGATTGCAAAGATTGTTCCTGTATGGAACGATGGACAGATTGTACGCCGCAACGGAATCAGGACCATTACTGTAATGGCGGAAGTAGGCCGTGAAATAAACGTGATGAATGCAACCGCCAAAGTGCAGGAGAAGTTGTCCGGTTTATCTTTGCCGGAGGGAGTGACATTGACTTATGGCGGTGAGCTGGAAGAAAATGAAGAGCAGATGCCTAATATCATGGCAGGACTCTGCATTGCTGTTGTGATTATCTTCTTCATTCTTCTTTGGCACTTTAAACGTATCAGTACGGCAGTTATGATGTTGCTGTGCCTGACGCTTTGCCTATTCGGTACGGCTGTCGGTATTCTGATACAGGGTGTCGACTTTGGTGTGACTTGCGTGTTGGGAATTGTCAGCCTGATGGGAATCCTGGTACGTAACGGCATCATTATGATCGACTATGCCGAAGAGCTTCGGAATAATGAAAGAATGACGGCGCATCAGGCTATTTATCATTCGGCACAACGGCGTATGCGCCCTATCTTCCTGACATCGGCAGCTGCTTCTATGGGAGTCATTCCGATGATATTGGGAGGCAGCGGACTGTGGATGCCGATGGGAACCGTTATTTTCTATGGCACACTGATTACAATGGTGTTTATTCTGACTGTGATGCCGGTATGTTACTGGTTGATGATGAGCGGAACAACGCGGAAACGCAGTCGGTCTGCCAAATTGGAATTGGAATAATTAAATGAAGAACAAAAGACAATGAGACAGGATAAATATAAAAAAGTAGTGATTTTCGCTTTGTGCGGATTCATGATGTTTCCTTTGTGTGCGCAAAAGACTTATACGCTTGAGCAATGCCGCTCTATGGCATTGGCACACAATATAAAAATGAAGAAAGCTCACACAGACTTGAAGGCTGCGGAGCAGACAAAGAAAGAAGCATTTACCGGTTATTTCCCTACTGTGGGAGCTACGGGAGCCGGATTTAATGCAAATAAAGGTTTGCTTGAAATGGAATTGGCTCCAGGGATGGGAATGTCTATGTTGAAGAATGGAATTGTGGGCAGCATTACGGCTACGCAACCTTTGTTTACAGGCGGACAGATTGTGAATAGCAACAAACTGGCGAAAGTGAGCGTGGAAGTGAGTAAATGGCAGTTGCGTCAGTCGGAAAATGAAGTGAGTTATACCACGGAACAATATTACTGGCAGGTAGTCACTTTGCAGGAGAAGTTGACCACGCTCACTACGGTGCAGAAAATGCTGGACCGTCTGTATCAGGATGTAGAAGTGGCGGTCAAAGCAGGAATGACCACAAGAAACGAACTGCTTCAGGTGGAACTGAAAAGGAATGAAGTAGCCAGCAACCGGATAAAGTTAGAGAATGCGTTGTCTCTTAGCAAAATGGTATTGGCACAATATATCGGTGAAACGGGAGACGGCTTTGAAATAGAGACGGATATTCCGGTGGAAGACATTCCGGTTTTTCCCGAACAACTTCGCAGGGACCATCATGCTTCATTAGTGCTGACTCCTGAATATCATCTGTTAGAGAAAAATGTGGAAGCTAACCGGCTGCAGAAAAATCTGGCAATCGGAAAGAATCTGCCTACGATTGCCATTGGCGCAGGATATATGTATGATGACCTGATGGATAAATCTCATCCTTTCGGCATTGCTTTTGCCACCGTTTCTATTCCCATATCTAACTGGTGGGGTGGTTCTCATGCCATTAAAAAGCAGAAGTTACAATTAAAGTATGCGGAATATGAACGGGATGATACGGGAGAATTGTTGATGATTAAGATGCAGAAAGCATGGAATGATGTCGATGATGCTTACAAACAAATTCTGATTGCCCGGAAGTCCATTGAACAGGCAACGGAGAATCTGAAATTGAATGAAGATTATTACAAGGCAGGCACCACAAGTATGAGTGATTTATTGGATGCACAGTCTATGTTTCAACAAAGTAGGGATACCTATGTGGATGCCTATTCTCAATATCAGATAAAGAAACTGGAATATCTGCTGGCTACAGGACGATAGATATACTGTTTTTTTACGTAATGAGTATTTTTTCTTTCGAAAGGTGTAATAGATATTACACCTTTTTTGTTTTCAATCCTTTACTTTTGTGAAAAATACTTTTTCGTATGATGAAGTTTCCAATAATAAATCGACTTTTTCCTTCTTATAAATGGAAGGTAGCGGCTGTCATCATTGGCGGTGTTATTGTGGGTGGAGGAGCACTGTTTATGTATATGCTCCGGGCGCATACCTATCTTGGAGATGACCCGGCTGCATGCGTGAATTGTCACATCATGACTCCTTACTATGCAACTTGGTTCCATAGTTCACATGCCCGGAATGCCACCTGCAATGATTGTCATGTGCCGCATGAAAATGCTGTGAAGAAATGGACCTTTAAAGGTATGGACGGTATGAAACACGTGGCTGCATTTCTTACCAAAAGTGAGCCGCAGGTCATTCAGGCTCATGAAGCCAGTTCCGAAGTGATTATGAATAATTGTATCCGCTGTCATACACAACTCAATACGGAATTTGTGAAGACGGGGAAGATCGATTATATGATGTCACAGGTAGGAGAGGGGAAGGCTTGCTGGGATTGCCATCGTGATGTTCCTCATGGTGGAAAGAATTCCCTGTCCGGTACTCCGGGAGCGATTGTTCCTCTTCCGGAATCGCCTGTTCCCGAATGGCTCCGGAAGATGGTGAATCAGAAAGATAAATAAGAAATGAAATACGTAATAAAATAATAAAACCGATATACAATGGAAAAGAAATTAAAATCATGGCAAGGATGGCTGTTGTTCGGAGGTTCAATGGTCGTTGTATTTGTTTTGGGATTATGCGTTTCTGCGTTGATGGAACGGAGGGCGGAAGTTGCCAGCATTTTCAATAACCGTAAAAACGTTATCAAGGGGATTGAAGCACGAAATGAACTGTTTAAGGATGACTTTCCCCGTGAATACCAGACTTGGACGGAGACTGCAAAGACTGACTTTGAGAGTGAATTTAATGGAAATATTGCTGTCGATGCTTTGGAAAAACGTCCTGAAATGGTGATTCTATGGGCGGGATACGCTTTCTCAAAAGATTATTCCACTCCACGGGGACACATGCATGCCATTGAGGACATTACGGCATCTTTGCGTACCGGTTCGCCCATGAGCCCGACCGAAGGTCCTCAACCGTCTACCTGTTGGACTTGTAAGAGTCCGGATGTTCCCCGTATGATGGAGGCATTAGGTGTCGATTCTTTCTATAACAATAAATGGGGGGCTATGGGCGCTGAAATTGTGAATCCTATCGGATGCTCCGATTGCCATGATCCCGAAACAATGAATCTTCATATCAGTCGTCCCGCTTTGATAGAGGCTTTCCAACGTCAAGGTAAAGATATCACTAAAGCTACTCCGCAGGAGATGCGTTCATTGGTATGTGCACAATGTCATGTGGAATATTATTTCAAAGGGGATGGTAAATACCTGACTTTCCCTTGGGACAAAGGTTTTACGGTAGAAGATATGGAGGCTTATTATGATGAGGCCGGTTTTTATGATTATATTCATAAATTGAGCCGTACTCCGATTCTGAAAGCGCAGCATCCTGACTATGAGATTTGTCAGATGGGTATCCACGGACAGAGAGGTGTCTCTTGTGCTGATTGTCACATGCCGTATAAGAGTGAAGGTGGTGTGAAATTCAGCGATCACCATATCCAAAGCCCGTTGGCTATGATTGACCGCACCTGTCAGGTTTGTCACCGTGAAAGTGAAGAGACTTTGCGTAATAATGTGTACGAACGCCAACGTAAAGCGAATGAAATCCGTAACCGTCTGGAACAGGAATTGGCAAAAGCACATATCGAAGCTAAATTTGCCTGGGACAAGGGTGCTACAGAAACACAGATGAAAGATGTGCTCGCACTGATTCGTCAGGCACAATGGCGTTGGGATTTCGGAGTAGCCTCACACGGAGGTTCATTCCATGCACCGCAGGAAATTCAGAGAATTCTTTCTCATGGATTGGATCGTGCCATGCAAGCCCGTCTGGCTGTATCCAAAGTATTGGCAAAGAATGGATATACGGGAGATGTTCCGATGCCGGACATTTCAACAAAGGCAAAAGCACAGGAATATATCGGCTTGGATATGGATGCTGAAAGAGCGGCTAAGGAGAAATTCCTGAAAACAACTGTTCCGGCATGGTTGGAGAAAGCGAAAGAAAACGGCCGTCTGGCACAGAAATAAGAGAATTTATATATGTGGAGCAAACCATGGAGTTATAAAGAAGGGCTGGTGATTGGCGCAGGATTACTGGTGATAGGGCTATTGCTGCAAATGACAGTGGGAGCTATTCATTGGGACCTGTTTGCCTGTCCGGTCAATGTGATTGTGTTAGTGGTTTATATCATTGCTTTGGTAGCCATGCACCTTCTTCGCAAACGTGTCTATTTATTCGGATGGTTGAGTCATTATTCCGCTGCTGTCTCGTCTCTATTGTGGGTGGTCGGCATGACGGTAGTGATGGGACTGATCCGGCAGGCTCCTTCCGGTCATGCTCCGGCTGATCTGCTGGGATTTTCGCAGATGATTTCTTCTTGGCCTTTTGTCCTGCTCTACTTTTGGATGGTCACCGCCTTGGGGCTGACAATCCTTCGCACCGGTTTCTCTTTGAAGATCAGCAGGATTTCTTTCCTTCTGAATCATATCGGATTGTTTATTGCACTGATAACAGCCACTTTGGGAAATGCCGATATGCAAAGGTTGAAAATGACAACCCGGATGGGAAGTGCCGAATGGCGGGCTACGGATGATAAAGGTCAACTGATTGAACTTCCGCTGGCTATCGAACTGAAGGATTTCACTATCGACGAATATCCTCCGAAACTGATGTTGATTGATAATGAAACCGGCCGTACGCTTCCCGAAAAATCTCCTGTACATGTATTGTTGGAAGAGGGAGTGACAAATGGCAGCTTGCAGGACTGGCAGCTAACTATTGAGCAATCTATTCCGATGGCTGCTTCTGTGGCTACCGAAGATACTTTGAAGTTTACTGAATTTCATTCGATGGGAGCGACTTATGCTGTCTATCTGAAAGCAGTCAATCAGAAGAATCAAACAACCAAAGAGGGATGGGTAAGTTGCGGTAGTTTTCTTTTTCCCTATAAGGCAATCCGGCTGGATTCTTTAACCAGTATTGTAATGCCGGAACGGGAACCGCAGCGATTTGCATCGGAAGTGAAGATTTACACACAAGAAGGAACGATCACGGAAGGAACCATTGAAGTGAACCGTCCGATGGAGATAGAAGGTTGGAAAATTTATCAACTTAGTTACGATGAAACAAAGGGACGATGGAGCGATATCAGTGTCTTCGAGTTGGTTCGCGATCCGTGGTTGCCGGTTGTTTACACAGGAATAATAATGATGATGGCAGGAGCCATCTGTCTGTTTGTCAGCGCACAAAAGAGGAAAGAGGAGGACAAAGCATGAGTTGGGAATACTTTATACTATTTGCAATAGCCGCACTGGTTTGTTGGGCTTTGGGAGCTTTTGCTGCCTGGAAAGGTACAAAACCGGGATGGGCTTATGGATTTACTTTCTTAGGTCTGGCTATTTTCTTCAGTTTCATTATCGGAATGTGGATTTCATTAGAACGTCCTCCGATGCGGACAATGGGAGAGACACGGCTGTGGTATTCTTTCTTCCTTCCGTTGGCGGGATTGATAACCTATGCACGCTGGAAGTATAAATGGATTTTAAGTTTCAGTTGCATCCTTTCATTGGTCTTTATTTGTATCAATATCTTCAAACCGGAGATTCATAATAAGACGTTGATGCCTGCTTTGCAAAGTCCGTGGTTTGCCCCTCATGTCATTGTGTATATGTTTGCTTATGCTATGTTGGGAGCGGCGACGGTGATGGCCGTCTATCTGCTTTGGTTCAAAAAGAAGGAGATTGAACGGAAAGAAATGGATTTGTGTGACAACCTCACCTATGTAGGTCTGGCATTTATGACATTAGGTATGCTTACCGGAGCTATCTGGGCAAAAGAAGCCTGGGGGCATTACTGGGCTTGGGACCCGAAAGAGACTTGGGCGGCAGCTACCTGGTTCGCTTATTTGGTGTATATCCATTTCAGATTAGGCAAGCCATTGAAGGCACGTCCTGCATTGATTATTCTGTTAGTATCATTTGTTCTGTTGCAAATGTGCTGGTATGGAATCAATTACCTTCCGGCTGCACAGGGAGTCAGTGTGCATACTTATAATTTAAATTGAAATATCGAATCACTTAAACTTCAATATCAATGAAAACACTTTATTGGTCATTCTTGCTTATGCTATTGCCAAGCATGGCATATACACAAAACACGGAGAAAGAGAATGAATTTACGATGTCTATGCAAATCAGACCTCGTGCGGAGTATCGGAATGGTGCACTGACTCCACGGGATGAAGGGGTAGCTCCCACATCTTTCATCAATAACCGTGCACGCCTCTCGATGGATTATAAACGTTCGGATCTGGAACTAAAGATGTCGGCACAGCATGTCGGTGTTTGGGGACAAGACCCGCAGATTGAGAAGAATGGGCGTTTTATGTTGAATGAGGCTTGGGCGAAACTGAACTTTGGTGAAGGGTTCTTTGCTCAACTAGGACGTCAGTCATTGATTTATGATGATGAACGTATTTTGGGAGGACTGGATTGGAATGTAGCGGGCCGTTACCACGATGCATTGAAGCTGGGATATGCCAACAAAAATAATGAAGTCCATCTGATTCTTGCTTTTAACCAGAATAATGACAATCGAACAAGTGGAGGTACTTACTATGATTCTTCTACCGGACAGCCTTATAAGAATATGCAAACCGTCTGGTATCATTATAAAGCGGACAATGTTCCGTTCGGAGCTTCTTTATTGTTTATGAATCTGGGATTGGAAACGGGTGATAAAGCCACGGATGATTCTCATACCCGCTATTTACAAACAATGGGTACTTACCTCACTTATAAGAATAGTAACTGGAATCTGGATGGTGCTTTCTACTATCAGATGGGTAAGAATAAAGCTGCAGAGAAAGTTTCAGCTTTGATGGGAAGCATACAAGCCGCCTATACGTTTAATCAGACATGGGGAGCCGTGGCTAGTTTTGATTATTTAAGCGGTGATAAAGGAAATGGCGGTAAGTATAAGGCTTTTGATCCTCTTTATGGAACCCATCATAAATTCTATGGAGCAATGGATTATTTTTATGCTTCTACATTTGCAAACGGTTATGCACCGGGATTGATGGATGCTCGTATCGGAGGTCGTTTCCGTCTATCTGACAAGGTAGATATGGAACTTAATTACCATTACTTTAGTACAGCAGTTAAAGTTCAGGATTTAAAGAAATCATTAGGTTCGGAAGTTGATTATCAGATTAACTGGTCAATCATGAAAGATGTGAAACTCTCTGCCGGATATTCTTTTATGCGTGGCACGAAGACAATGGATGCTGTGAAAACGGGCAATCATAAAAGCTGGCAGGACTGGGGTTGGGTATCATTGAATATCAATCCGAAAATATTGTTTGTAAAATGGTAACTCCAAGGAAATAATAAGAATTAAATAGAGAGAGAATTTTTGAAAAGTTTTGAGTTTGTAAAAGAAAGTGTGTCATAATGAATAATAAAACGCAGATTAACGCAAATTATCGCAGAAATAATTTTATAAGTCGTTGATTAATATATCAATATAATTGAAATAATCTGCGATAATTTGCGTTAATCTGCGTTTTGACACACTCTCTTTATTAGCTTTATTGTTATGGAATAGATTATTACAGATATTTCTCTAAAGTTATTTGATCTAAAATCTCTATTCGTTTTCCTTCCATAGTGACAAGTCCTTCTTTAATCATCTTATTGATTTCCTTAGATAGAGCGGGACGTGATACATTTAAGTATTCGGCGAGTTGGGATTGAGTATGCATGATATCTACCACCAATGAATCTTTTTTCTTATGTTCATATAGATAAACAATGAATCTTTCCCGCACTGTTTTACGTGAAAGAGGTTTCAGACGGGACACTGTGCAGATATTACAATTACCGGCGATGCAAAGAAAATTATGAAGAACCTGTGGATCCTGACTGATAACCTTAAAGGTCGATTCCTTAGTTGCCATCAATACCACACTATTTTCGAGAGCGGTAAAAGTGGCGGGCAATGTATTGTTTGAACTGAAGAGATGCGGAGTGGCAAAGGTGCGCGGAGCAATAATATATTCAATCATCACCTCGTTTCCAAGTCCATCTATAATGTCTGTGCGTAGTTTGCCTTCCAATAATACATATAGTTTATTGCATGGAGTACCTTGTGTTACAACGATCTCTTTTTTTTCTGCTGCATAGACTACAAATTCCAGCTTTTCAAGCAAAGAAAGTTTGATGTTCAGAGGTAAGTCCCGGAAGAGAGGGATTTGAAACAGCTTTTCTTTATGTGAGTCGGTCAGTAGTATTTTCTTCATTAGTATTATATTGTTCGTATCCTGAACAAAGATATGAATTATATATTAGTGAAAAAAACTTTCAGATCTATTTATTGAATAAATATATACAAGAGACAGAGAAAAAGTACCAGTAAAATATGGAAACTGTAATTTAGGTATCTTTCTCTGTAATTTATCTACATTCGATATACTTTTATTTCTCTACTTTTGCAAAGTGAATCGTTGATAGAAAGAATTCTGAAAATAAAAAGTAATAAAGTAAAGTTATGGCTAAAAAGGTTTTGATTATTTCATCCAGTCCACGTAAAGGTGGTAATTCTGATTTATTATGTGATGAATTTATGAAAGGTGCTCTCGAAGCAGGTAATGAAGTGGAGATGATTTTTCTGAAAGACAAAACAGTTCATCCTTGTATGGGGTGCAGTGTTTGCAGTATGTACGGCAAACCTTGTCCGCAGAAAGATGATGCAGCGGAAATTGTAGAGAAGATGATTGCTGCAGATGTGATTGTGATGGCAACTCCGGTCTATTTTTATACCATGTGCGGACAGATGAAGATTATGATCGACCGCTGCTGTGCACGCTATACGGAAATAACCAATAAGGAATTTTATTTCATTATTGCGGCTGCGGAAAACAATAAAGCAATGATGGAACGTACTATTGATGGTTTCCGTGGCTTCCTCGATTGCCTGGAAGGACCGCAGGAAAAGGGAACGGTTTATGGAATTGGTGCATGGAAGGTAGGGGAAATTAAAGATACTCCCTATATGCAGGAAGCTTACAAGATGGGAAAAATGGTATAACCTTTTGAAGGATAAAAATAAGGATTCAATCAGAAAGATTGAAAAGTCAAGAATTTTAATTGATTAGATTGCTTGTTCTGCCACAGAATTATTATAATTTTGTGGCAGAACTTTTTATTTTACATTATTTGTTTGATAACTAAACGTCATGAGCTATAAAATAACGACTCTTGTGGAGAATTGTGTCTATGGACGTAAATTGCAGGCAGAGCATGGTCTTTCTCTCTATATTGAGATCCAAGGGAATAGAATTCTTTTCGATACGGGAGCATCTGACTTGTTTATCCGTAATGCCCGTCTGTTGCACATTGATTTACAAAAAGTTGATTATTTAATATTATCCCACGGTCACAGTGACCATACGGGGGGACTGCGTTATTTTCTGGAATTGAATACACAGGCAACCGTTGTCTGTAAACGTGAAATCTTTTCTCCTAAATTCAAGGATGAACGCGAGAATGGAATGAAGCATACGCAAAATCTTGATCTTTCCCGTTTCCGCTTTATCACAGAGCAGACCGAACTGCTTCCCGGAGTTTTTCTTTTTCCATCTATTGATATAATCAATCAGGAGGATACCCATTTTGAACGCTTCTGGGTTCAGCAAGAAGATGGTTGCAAAATACCGGATACCTTTCAGGATGAATTGGCAATGGTGTTAGTGGAACCGGAAGGAGTTTCTGTGTTGAGCGCCTGTTCTCACCGGGGGATCACCAATATCTTGCGTACCGTTCGGGCTGCATTTCCTGAATCTCCCTGCAAGTTACTTCTCGGAGGTTTTCACATTCATAATGCGGAAAAACAAAAATATCAGATCATTGCAGATTATTTGCAGGAATACCTTCCCCGGCAAATTGGCGTTTGTCATTGTACGGGAGTGGATAAATACGCTTTCTTTTTCAAAGATTTTGGTGACAGAGCATTCTATAGTTACACGGGAAAACTAATTCAAACTGATTTTTCGGAATAAATATATAATAAATTGATATGAAGAAACTAATAACTTCGTTAGCACTGGTATTATCAGCATTATCCAGCTATGCAATTACTCCTTTGTGGATGCGTGATGCACGTATTTCACCGGATGGAACCGAGATTGTCTTCTGTTATAAAGGAGATATTTATAAAGTTCCCGCACAAGGAGGAACTGCCGTTCAACTTACCACACAAGCCTCTTATGAAGCCAATCCCGTCTGGTCTCCCGACGGAAAACAAATCGCATTTGCCAGTGACCGGAATGGAAATTTCGACCTGTTCATCATGCCTGCCGACGGAGGAGTCGCCTGGAGACTGACTTACCATTCCGCATCGGAAATTCCCTCGGCTTTTACACCGGATGGAAAGTATGTCCTTTTCTCCGCTTCCATACAAGATCCTGCAAACAGCGCTTTGTTTCCTACGGGAGCAATGACAGAATTATACAAAGTTTCTGTAGACGGAGGACGCACCGAACAAGTATTGGCAACTCCCGCCGAACTCGTTTGTTTTGATAAAGCAGGAAAGAACTTTCTTTATCAGGACCGCAAAGGTTTTGAGGATGAATGGAGAAAACATCACACTTCATCCATTACGAGAGATATTTGGTTATACAATACCCAAACCGGAAAACATACGAACCTGACAAACCGGGGAGGGGAGGACCGTAATCCTGTATATGCACCTGATGGTAATACAGTCTATTTTTTGAGTGAACGTAATGGAGGTTCTTTTAATGTGTATACTTTCCCATTGAATACTCCACAAGAAGTAAAGGCTGTCACTACTTTTAAGACTCATCCGGTACGTTTCTTGTCTGTCAGCGATAAAGGAACTTTGTGTTATACCTATGACGGTGAGCTTTATACCCAGAAACCCGGTGCCCGTCCGGAAAAAGTAAAAGTAGAACTTGTCCGTGACGATGAAGAGCAGGTTGCTGCACTTAAATTCTCACAGGGAGCCACTTCCGCTTCCGTATCTCCGGATGGCAAACAGGTTGCTTTTATTGTGCGTGGTGACGTTTTTGTAACTTCAACTGACTATGCTACAACCAAGCAAATCACAAATACTCCTGCAAAAGAAGCTTCCGTCTCTTTTGCTCCGGACAACCGGACGCTGGTTTATGCCAGTGAACGCACCGGTAATTGGCAACTTTACACTGCAAAAATAAGCCGTAAGGAAGATCCTAATTTCCCTAATGCCACTCTTATTGAGGAGGAAGTTTTATTACCGTCCAAAACGGTAGAACGCGCCTATCCGCAATATTCGCCGGATGGTAAAGAACTGGCTTTTATCGAAGACCGCAACCGTTTGATGGTACTCGATTTGAAAACGAAGAAAGTACGTCAGGTGACGGACGGTTCTACATGGTATAACACCGGAGGTGGATTTGACTACGAATGGTCACCGGATGGCAAATGGTTTACTCTTGAATTTATCGGCAACCGTCACGATCCTTATTCGGATATAGGTATTGTCAGTGCACAGGGAGGAGCGATAACCAATCTGACTAATAGCGGATATATTAGCGGTTCTCCGCGTTGGGTACTCGATGGAAATGCCATTCTTTTCCAGACCGAACGTTATGGTATGCGTGCACATGCTTCCTGGGGATCGCAACAGGATGTTATGTTGGTATTCCTCAATCAGGATGCTTATGATCGTTACCGTTTGAGCAAGGAAGATTTCGAATTGCTCAAGGAACTTGAAAAGGAACAAAAGAAAGCAAAGGAGAAAGATGATAACAAGAAGAAAGACGGTGATAAGGAGAAGGCGGATGAGGAAAAAGTAGACCAGAAAGATATAGTAGTCGAGCTTAACGGCATTGAAGACCGTATCGTACGTCTGACTCCCAACTCTTCTGACTTAGGCAGTGCCATACTATCCAAAGATGGAGAGGATCTCTACTATTTCTCTGCTTTCGAAGATGGATATGACCTTTGGAAAATGAATCTCCGTGAGAAAGAGACAAAGCGTCTGCATAAACTCAATACCGGATGGGTATCGCTGATGTTGGATAAAAAAGGAGATATTTTCTTGTTGGGAAGCCGCAATATGCAAAAGATGGATGCCAAGTCGGATGCTTTGAAATCAATCAGTTATCAGGCTGAAATGAAAATGGATTTGGCAGCTGAACGTGAAGCGATGTTTGACCATGTGTACAAACAACATCAGAAACGTTTTTATAATGTCAATATGCACGGGGTAAACTGGGATGCCATGACTAATGCTTATCGCAAGTTCCTGCCTCACATTGATAACAATTATGATTTTGCAGAACTGTTGAGTGAATGGTTGGGCGAGTTGAATGTTTCACATACCGGAGGACGCTATTCTCCCAAAGGTAAAGGTGATGTTACTTCCAATCTGGGACTTCTGTTCGACTGGGATTATCAGGGAAAAGGGATGCAGATTGCCGAAATCATCGAGAAAGGTCCGTTCGACCATTCGCGTACCAAAGTAAAAGCGGGATGTATCATTGAAAAGATTAACGGTGAGGAAATAACTCCCGATCATGACATCACTTGTCTGTTGAATAATAAAGCAGGGAAGAAGACCTTGATTTCAATCTACAATCCGCAAAATAAAGAACGTTGGGAAGAAGTAGTGATGCCGGTTACGAGCGGCCAGCTGAATGGGTTGTTATACAAACGTTGGGTGAAACAGCGGGCGGCAGATGTTGAGAAATGGTCGAAAGGACGTTTGGGATATGTTCATATTCAATCCATGGGAGATGATAGTTTCCGTACCGTTTACTCGGATATTCTGGGAAAATATAACAACTGTGATGGAATTGTGATTGATACCCGGTTCAACGGTGGTGGTCGTTTGCACGAAGATATTGAAATACTGTTCAGCGGTCAGAAATATTTCACTCAAGTAGTCCGCGGACGTGAAGCGTGTGACATGCCAAGCCGTCGTTGGAACAAGCCGTCTATTATGCTGCAATGTGAAGCCAACTATTCGAATGCACATGGAACTCCATGGGTATATAAACATCAAAATATAGGAAAACTTGTCGGTATGCCTGTTCCGGGTACAATGACGAGCGTGTCTTGGGAAACTTTACAAGATCCTTCACTCGTCTTTGGTATTCCTATCGTTGGCTATCGTTTGCCTGATGGCAGTTATTTGGAAAACACCCAGTTGGAACCGGATGTGAAGGTTGCTAATGATCCGGAGACGGTCGTTAAGGGAGAGGATACCCAATTAAAGGTGGCTGTCGATGAACTTCTGAAAGAAATAGATAAGCAGAAGAAGTAAATACAAAGTATAATTATATCTGAAATAAAAAGTCGCTTCTTTGAAAAGATTTTGAATCTTTCAAAGAAGCGACTTTTTTATAAGGTGTTTATTTAAAATTGACGCAGGATTTACTTCCAGACTGGTAATAATTTGTGGAGGGTCTTTCTCGTCATAATCTTTTGATTCAGGAAACTCACGATATATCCGGTTATGCAGGCTGCAATGAGTGACCCCTCACGTACTCCTTGAATACCTTGTGTCAGTAAGAGAGAGAGAATTACGGCCAACGTAACCAACGTAATATCAAAATAGACTTTGAACTTTCCAAACTCCTTGTTATAATGGCGGGACGCATATTTCACGAATGCTTCTGCACTCATCATGGCTACTCTCGGTTTAAGTTCGAGAACTACTCCGATAGATTGCACCATGCATCCTGTAAGTAATAAAGCGATTGACATGCCATAATTGGCGGGATGCAGTTCACTTGTCAGCATCATATTAAAATCAATGAATGCCGAAAAGATAAAAGAGAACGGCATTTGAAGAAGAATTTCAATAATATCCTGCCGGGTTCTGTTCTTTCGGATTAACCAGAATTGCCCCAGGATAAGAACCATATTGATGATAAAGGTGCAAGTACCCAATGACAAAGGACTATTCAAACTTAATACATAATTGATGCTCGATATGGGAGTAGTTCCTAGTGCCGAGCGTATAATCAATACAATGCCTGCCGCTAAAAAATAGAGTCCGATAACAAATACTAAATACCTCTTGAAAACATCTTTCATTTCCATACCTTTTTGACCTCCTTTATTTATTTTCCTTTCATGCATTGAAAAGGATATGCAAAGGTCCCGTTTTTTACTCTGAAATAGATTATCTAATTCCGTACACTTTTTGTCATATCCGAAACAAATCGTATTTTTACGTCATAAAAAGAAGATGTAAATGGTAAAATCTCGTATATTTGATAATACGCAGCTGTTGAAGGAGCATCCGGAACTTCCTCATTATAAAGAGGAGGTAGTCTGTTTTAGGAGTGAATATAAAGACAGAAGTTATCCGGCAAATGAATGTTATTTCAATCGGGAACTTTATATGATATTCGTTCTTGAAGGCCGTTCGGAGATTCTGTTGAATGGAGAGTTTATTGCGATAGAGCCGAATATGCTGCTTATTCATGGAGCAAATTATCTCACGGAGCATCTTTACTCAAGCCGTGATATTCAGTTTATTACTCTTGCCCTTTCCGAATCCATGCGGACAGACGATTCTTATTTGACACAAATAACGGCCATCTTATTGGCGACAATGAGGCAGAATAAACAATATACGATACAGTTGACAGAGTACGAAGCCCAAATCATCCGTAAGGAACTGGAAGTGTTGATGCGCCTGCTGAATATTGAACATCATTTTCTTTTCCGGCGCATACAGGCAGCGTGCAATGCTTTATTTCTTGATATAGCTGATTTTCTTTCCCGAAAGACAATTATTAAAAAAGAGGTCAGCCGTAAAGACCACGTTTTACAGGAGTTTCATGCATTGGTTACCCGGAATTTCAGGGAAGAACATTTTGTGAGCTTTTATGCGGATAAACTGGCTATCAGTGAGCAGTACCTGGCCCGTATTGTACGTGCTGGAACAGGTAAGACTATCAATAGTATTATAAACGAACTGTTGGTTATGGAAGCGCGTACCTTGTTGAGTTCTACAAAATCTACGGTTGGTGAGATTGCTTCTAAGTTAGGGTTTAGTGATGCGGCAGCTTTTTGTAAGTTCTTCAAAAGGAATGCAGGACAAACTCCGTTGAATTATCGGAAAGGATTGTTACTTCATATCGAAATGAAATAGGTTGATGCAATTGTCTTAACCGACAATACACATCAACCTGTTGAATATATAGTGAATGGGTTTGATTTTAACCGATAAGTGCTGTGATATCTTCTACAATCTGCTCATCTGTCAAGTGATTGGCACGGAGAAACTCCTGTAAATCAAAACGATCTACAAATTCCTTTTTAGCTCCATAGTTCAGGACTTTCATGTCTGTAGCACCATAGTAGCGGGCAATTTTTTCACCAAAACCGCCATCCAATACACCGTCTTCCAATGTTATCACTAACTCGTGATCTGCTTTCAGTTCATCCATCAGTTCATTGTCTACACCGGTGATGTAACGCGGGTTGATGAGGGTTGCGTCGATATTGGCTTTTTCTTTCAGAAGTGATGCAACCGACTGTCCTAATCCATAGAATGAACCCAAAGCCACAATGGCCACTTTCGAACCGCGATGAGTAACTTTGTAACGATTGAGAATGCTGTAATCGGAATCTACCGGTTCTCCGCTACTGATTACATCTGTTGCCGGCACACGGATAGCAACCGGGTGTTCATTCTGGCGGATACTCCATTCCAGCATGGCAATATATTCTTCCTTACAAGTCGGAGCCAGATAAACCATATTAGGAATATTGCTGATAAGCGGAATATCGAAGAAACAGAGATGAGTCACATCATTCATTCCGGATAACGTACCCCAGAAGACCAACAAAACAGCCGGATTGTTATTGATACAAAGGTCTTGTGAAAGTTGATCGTAGGAGCGTTGGATGAATGTACTATATACTCCGTAAACGGGTTTCCCACCATTGGCTGCGATGCCCGAAGCAAGAGCTACTGCGTGTTCCTCGGCAATGCCTACATCTACGAATTGCTTGCCTGCTTCCTGACGGCGGTCCGGAGTAAATCCCAGAACGGTGGGAGTACCAGAAGTGATTGTTACCACACGTGGGTCCTCCTTCATCTTTTTCAGCAGGTATTGGGCGGTTACCTCGCTGTAATCTTCTTCTTCATAACTCACTTTTGCTTCTCCGGTTTCTACATTGAATGGAGTACGCCAGTGGTAAGTCTCTTTATCTTGCTCGGCACGTGCATAACCCTTACCTTTTAATGTATTGATGTGTACTACTATCGGATGCTGAATATCTTTCACTTTAGAGAAAGCTTCAATCAATGCCTGTACGTTATTACCATTATTTACATACATATAATCCAGTCCCATCGCTTTGAAGAAGTTACATTCGCACTGGCCGTTACTGTCACGTAACTCTTTCAGATTCTTGTACAACCCTCCGTGGTTCTCGGCAATAGACATTTGGTTATCATTAACGATAATAATCATGTTAGTACCAAGCTCTGCTACATAATCCAATCCTTCGAAGGCTTCACCTCCGCTTAAAGAACCATCACCTATGACGGCTATGATATTTTCATTGCCGCCTGTGAGGTCACGTCCTTTTGCCAATCCGCTGGCCAGACTGACAGAAGTAGAAGTATGTCCGATGATGAAGAAGTCATGTTCACTTTCTTGCGGTTCGGTATAACCTGATACGTTGTCATATTTTTCCGGATGAAGGAACGCATCTTTACGGCCGGTCAGCATTTTGTGTACATAACTCTGGTGCGATACGTCAAATACAATTTTGTCTTTGGGCGAATTGAATACATAATGTAAAGCAATCGTTGCTTCCACCATTCCGAAATTAGGTCCGAAATGCCCGCCATGTTCACCTAATTTTTGCAGGAGTGCTGCACGGATTTCTTCACCTAACTTGTTTAGCTCTTTTTCCGACAGTTTCTTAACATCTGCAGGAGAATAAATATTTTCTAAATACATATTAAACAGTTTTTCTAAATAATGTTTTTACTTATTTCTTTATGACACTGCAAAGATACTGCAGGATTTGAAATCTGTTTGTATATGAATTACGGATTAATTTACCCATATTACAGTTCCCCTTCAATAAGGGGACTAATCTTTAAGCTAAAGCCTGACTTCTGTATTCATTGGGCGTGCAACACCGGCACGCTTTTTGAATAGTCTGCAATAAAATAATCAGTAATTGGGGGTGTCATACCCGTAATTTGTCTACAGGGATTCTTCTCCTTTTTCCAGAACTTTGCAGTATATAAATAAATGAATTATTTTATGGAATATGCAACGTTAAACAATGGAGTAAGAATACCTTTTCTGGGATTTGGTGTTTTTCAGGTAGAAAACCCTGCTGAATGTGAACAGTGTGTATCGGAAGCGATAGCTACTGGCTATCGTTTGATTGATACGGCAGCTGTTTATCTTAATGAAGAAGCGGTGGGGAGAGCTGTAAAAAAGAGTGGAGTCCCCCGCAAAGACTTCTTCATTACTACAAAAGTCTGGATTAAAGATATGGGCTACGAACAGACTAAGTCGGCTTTTGAGCGTTCTTTGGCTCGCCTGAATATGGACTATCTGGATATTTATCTTATTCACATGCCTTTTGGTGATGTCTTTGGTGCATGGAAGGCGATGGAGGAATTGTATCATGAGGGGCGCATACGTGCTATTGGAGTTTGTAACTTTCATATTCCCCATTTGGCAGACTTGATCGTCCATCATGAAATCGTTCCGGTCATTAATCAGGTGGAAACGCATTTATTCCATCAGCAGAAAGCTATGAAAGATTATGCAGACCGGACAGGGATCAAGATAGAAGCGTGGTCACCTTTTGCCGAGGGGCAACATGACTTTTTCAGGAATGAAGTGCTGACTGCATTGGCTGGAAAATATAATAAGACTGTTGCTCAAGTTGAGTTACGCTGGTTGACACAACGAGGGATTATCGTTATTCCTAAATCAGTACATAAAAATCGAATAGAAGAAAATTTCAATTCGTTGGATTTTAGATTGTCGGATGAAGATATGGAGTTACTCGCTGCTTGTGATACTGGAAAACCTGTTGTCGGTGACTTTGATGACCCGGATTTTGTGTATGATTTGTGTACACGGAAATATGACTTTTAAACTTCAGAGTAATAGTTGTATAATCAAGTAAATAGATAAGAGTATGAATGTAAATAGAAAGATTTGGCTACCAATAATCAGCCTGAAACGATTTTTGATATATTCTTTTGTCATTTTGCTGGCTTCCGTTTGGATAGCATGTAGCGAGCATCCTGATAATGCAGAGTATCTGGAAACAGGAAGAACAGAGATAAATAATGGAGATGAAGAACCTAATACAGAAAGTATGAAAATAAAAATAACAGTAGGGCAGCGTGTCATAACTGCAACCATGGCTGACAATGCGGCAGCACAGGATTTTGTTTCCCGTTTGCCGTTGGAAGTGACACTCAACGATTATAATAATACCGAGAAAATATTTTATCCATCACCTAAACTGTCAATACAGGGAGTGAAACGGGGATGTGCGCCTGCTCCCGGGGATATTACGATTTATGCGCCTTGGGGAAATGTGGCCATTTTTTATAAAAAATGGTCGCAAAGCAGTGACTTGATTCTGATTGGTAGCATTGATGGCGATGGTATCAAGGCTTTGAGTGTGCTGGGAGATCTGACGGTGAAGTTTGAAAGGGAATAGAGAAAAGCTATGCTATTTTTATTGCAAAGAAAATATTCGCAAATATGTGAGTATGTATTGAGGCGAAAATATTATCTTTACAGTAACAGAAATACAAGGTGATATTGTAACTACCATTGTAATATAATTGAATTGTCTAACCATTATAAATAATAAGTTATGATTAAAATAGATGGCATAGACCCTAAAATGATAGCTAATAACTTAACCCCTTTTGAGCCAACGCATCCAGGAGAAATACTAAAGGATGAAATAGAATTTAGAGGAATCTCTCAAAAGAAACTGGCTAAAGAAATGGGAGTATCTTATACAGTATTAAATGAGATATTGAATGCAAAGCGTCCGTTAAGTACAGAGTATGCTATGCTCATAGAGGCCGTATTAGATTTAGATGCTGAACCATTGCTTCGGATGCAAACATGCTATAATTTGCAGATGGCAAAGCGGGATAACAAGTTTATGGAAAAGCTTAACAAAGTACGAAAAATAGCAGCGATATTGTGATAGGTTTTTAGGAAAATAATTGGGAATTATATACTAAAACTTGGTCAAACGCATAGCAGGAAATTATTAATGGAATAAATAGAATCTGATGGTGCATCAGTTTTGAGGCACCATCAGAATTTTAAGCATTGACTTTTCTTATTGAGAAAAACGAGAAATCTTACTTAGTATTCTCTTTCGTAATTTTCCTCCATCTCTGAAATGCTCTCATCAAGCTTTCCTCTTCTACCAACTCCACCATATTATAATGTATAACGAATAACTCCATCGATCTTTTATACATAATCCCATTCTTGAATTTATTTTCCAGCAAAAACGAATAGAGCGCCACTCTCATTTCCACTTCGATCTCCTTTTCTATAATATAGATGCTGTCCTGCCCAAAGTAGTTATATACTTCTGGGTTCTTTCCGTTTCTGGGTTGGGGGAGAACGAAGCAGATATTTCCACTTTCCCTCCAAGAGACACCTTGCGGATGAGGGGTTGATAACTGTTGTAAGAAGTGGTAGATGAGTGTGAAGTGGGTGAGATGAATCGGGATAGGGAGTTTTGAAGATGAATTACTTTGAGATTGAATTTCTAAACTTTGTCCGTACTGAACATACATGTACCTAGCCAAATAAGGCTTAATGGCAAACGTAACTGTAACCATGGAAATGTCTTTTTTTAATGTTTAAATTTATGATATACCGAATGCTGCCTTTAACAGCATTTTCCGTCTCGCTTGTTGAATAAAATCCCATGGTTTGCGGGGACGGAAATACAATTTTGTAAGAAGTTGAAATTCATTTGGTTATATCCGCTGATTTTGGTTTAAAACCAACGGGCCGTTCCTTAAAATCCACGTGGCAAAGCTATGCTTAATATTCGAAAATTTCAAAGTGATATATTTAGCTCATGATATGGATATGTAATCAAAAATAACTTTTTGCTTACATTCTAGTTTTGCGCGTATAGATATAAATAGCGTGTAATAAATATTGGGTGGATATTAGCGGAAAATATTTAACTATATTTATTAATGAAGTTGTTTAAATAGCCTGATAAGTCCATGGTGATGCTTGTTTTATTGTGCGAGTTTGTTGTTTTATGCTTTATCAGTATCTGACAAATATTTCTTTCTGAATTGCCTGAATGTCTCATGGGCAATTCCATATTCTTGATAGATATGTTTGATACTTACCCCTGCTTTTAATTTTTCTGAAATCTCCAGTTTGTGGGCTTTTAGATATTCCATTTTCGGACTGCTGCCTTTTTTACGCCCCATGTGCTTGCCTTGAGCTTTACGAAGTGCCATTGCCTCACGGGTACGTTGCGAGTTTAGCTTATGCTCAATCTCGGCGGCAAGTCCAAAAGCAAAGCTCAATACCTTACTGTTAATGCTGTCATCAAAAACATAGCCATCTTTCGTGCTATGTACTGTGACGCTTGAATCAATACACAATTTCATAATTTCCATAATCTCGTGTAGTGAGCGCGAGAGGCGGGATAGTTCTGTAACAATCAGTATATCTCCTTTTTTAAGTTTACGCACAGTAGAACCTAACAAGCGATTTTTTCGCTCTGTTTTGCCGCTGACAATTTCTGTCACCCAACGATCAATAATCAGATTCTTGGACTTTGCATAATGTTTGATTTCTCTTTCCTGATTTTCGAGGTGCTGACGACCTGTACTAACCCTCAAATAAGCAATAATCATAATTTTACTGGTTTTAATTGATAAATAGTTGATTAATTAAAACCGAAAAGTGAATTAAAAAGCTCATCTGTTTGCAGTTAAATGTTTAAGAATTTACTTAATGTGAAGAAGAGAGGAAAGAGAAGATAAAACTGGGATTTTGAGGGAATTACGCTTGTTGCTAATTAAGGGATGCCTTAATATGTGTTTTTACACCTGTTAATAAATTTCCCCCTCAAAATTAACAAAAACGTTTTATTCTCTTGATTTGCAAATATAATGGATTACTTTGACTTATTAACGAAACAGGGGGGATTTTTTCGTTTTTGATGCCAAAAATATCACATATTAAGGCATCCCTTAATTAGCGAATTATTTTTTGATAAATAGCACACAATCAACAAACTAACATTTATATATAATGATAAAAAGAACAGTTTTACTAGGCAGACAAATCCAATTAGGATTTACATTCCTTCTTTCGCTCTTTTGTATGGCATTATCAGTGCCAATATCTGCTCAAATAAGTAGTAATCAACTTTTTCCATCTTCTAAATGGTACATCGGTGCTGATGCCGGAATCTCTTTCGGACGTGGCACATTTTGTTCTTTTGGTACAGATAAAACTCGTGTAGGGTATGGTTTCGGCTTGTTAAGCGGCTACCGCATCAATAGCTTTTTATCTACAGAAGCCGATTTGCATTACTCTCATCTGGGGCTTGGTGCTTACGATTGCTGTAAAGACCTCTACTTTGCCGATGGCAACCGTTACTATGCTCCCCTTACCGGAGTGAAAAATTACCGCTATGGCGACATTTTCTCAACAGTCAATCTCTACGAACTTGATTTGCGCCTGAATATCGACTTTGTGAAGATGTTCCATTCCGAAAGCCGATGGTCGTTCTTGCTATCGCCTGCCGTATATGGTGTTGCCTCGAAAGCTACCGTCAAGGCTACCGAAGGTGAGAATGAAGTGTTGAAAGGCGACGCACAAACACACTTCGGTGTAGGTGGTGATTTGGGGGTAGGTTATCAAGTTAGCCCACGGGTAAACTTGCGTCTTTATACCGGAATGACTTACCTAACGGGTAAAGGCATTGACGCAATGCCGCAGGTAGATCACAAGATCAATTACACTTGGGACACAGGCGTGAAAGTAACTTTCGCTTTGGGCAGAAGTGGTAAGAACAAGAAGCAAAAATCTGTAGCAGTTATAACTGTAGCTCTCCAGCCTACGGAAGTAGCCCAATCCGAACAACCTGCCGTTTATGATGAAGCTCCACAACCGAAAACAGAAGCAAAGATTGAAGTACCACAGCCCAAACAGGTAGCCAATCAGCCGACGGAAAAGGTGGTTTACGAAACCGCCATCTATTTCTCTCGTAATCAATGCGAATACATCGAAGAAAGTGAATACAAAACAACCGTAGAACTGCTCAAAGCCCTTGCCGAACACCCCGAAACACAAATCACTCTTGTAGGTTGGGCGGACAAAACGGGAATAGAAGCACGGAATGAAACCATTTCTGCTCGTCGTGCCGAAACCGTGAAACGCTACCTTATTAATAAAGGTATAGCGGCAGAACGTATCTCTACCGAGAGTAAAGGAGTGGACACACAAGCTGCCGATGATAATAAGGCACGCCGTGCAGAAATCAGATTATTAATCATCGAAAATTAAAGAACTATGAAACAGATAACAAGTAAGACAGCACTTTGGCTGACATGTATAGCTATCCTAGCTCTGGTATCTTGCAGTAAAGATAGTCATGGAGAAAGACAGGGATTAGCCGTTTCATTCGTAATGCCCAATGATGATGCCATCGACGATATACAATTGTGGATATTCAACTCCAACGATGTACTGGAAAATGAATACAGTTTCGAGTCAGCTGCTGCAATGGCAAGAAATCTATTGCCATTGGTGGTAGGAAAACATACGGTAGTGACAGGAACCAACTTCACCGCCCCGTTTAGTTATTCAACTACAATCGGTACTACCAAAATGGATGAGCTTTTGGTATTACTCACCGATGCAAAGGCTTCACCCTCCCATGCGCATTATGGCATTCAAGCGGTTAATATAAAAGAAAATGGCATTACACAGGCAGTGGTCAAGATGAACCGTGCGCTTGCCGAACTGCAATTTTCTATCCGCAACGTACCTACCGAAGTAGTATCAGTTGAAGCCGAAGTGTTGAACTGCGCCAAGGGCTTCTATCCGGCAACGGGCAGACTGACCGAAGAAACGGCACAAGTGGATATGGGGAAACAAGTACCTGTGAATGGCGATGTGAATTTCCCCTTGCTGCGTGTGATGCCCGTTGTAGAACCTACCTCTATGCGTGCTGTGGAAGAAACAAAAACGCACATACGCTTCATTTTTACTTTTAATGATGGCAAATCAACAGAAGTAGAAGTCATAGTTCCTATTATGCAGAACGGTGGATCGTATGCCCCCGAAGTGGAATATGATACCTTGAAAGATAAAGTCATCGTAGATATTACAAGTATTCCCGATTGGGTAGACGATTCTATGGGTAGCGGAGAAGCTGTGGAATAACAAAACGACATTATAAAATCTTTTAAAAAACAAAAAGTATGAAGAAGAACATTTTTATTTGTACCGCACTGGCTACAATGGCATTGTCAGCTTGTAGCAACAACGACAACGATCCCGTAGTGGATACGTTGAAAGATACCCCGATTGTAATCAATGCCGGAGTAAATGACCTGACGACCCGTGCCGGATATGCCGATGACAATTTGCCTACGGTGATAGGTTTATACATCACTAATCCCAGCAATCCTGCTTACACGTATAAGAACTACAAAATGACTTATGCCAATAATCAGTGGACTACAACCGATGGAACTATGATGTGGCAAAATGCAACGCAGACTGTAAGTGTTGTAGCCTACACTCCGTACAACGGTACAAAGAACGACGAACTTACAGACAAAGCAGAACTGTCCGTCAGCGTACAAGCTAACCAAAGCACCACAGACGGCTTAGCGGTAGCCACATCCGATTTTCTTTATTATAAAAAGGATGCAGTAACTCCATCAACCGATGGTATCTCTTTGCCAATGGAACACATCTTCTCTAAATTACTGATTTCGTTTACTCATGGTTCAGAGTTAAACGGAAAAACTGTTGTTATCAAAAATGTGACCGTAAGCGGTATGCAGACTACACACAAATTCAACTTATCCACAGGTGCATTGGTGACTGGCGGATTGAGTGGCGATGCCGTAGATATTGTGATGTATCTGCAAGACGGAACAGCCCCAATAGTAAAAACAGCCGAAGCTATCCTCGTGCCGCAAACTGTCGCTATTACAGTGACAATTGCGGCAACGGTAGACACCGAAGAGAAGACATTCAGCTACACAGCCGATTTGCAAGAATTTGCAACTAAAACCCAATATACACTGGCTTTGGCAGTAGGACGTGATGGCGTACAGACTGGAACATTCGACATCAACCCGTGGGGAAAACCTGTAGAGGGTGGAAATCTGGAAACAACAGAAAATAAGTAACCATAGAAATATAATAAATTACAAGTATGAAAAAGAATTTATATAAAAGCGTATCACTGGCAGTATTAACATTGTTCGCTGCTGCCTGTCAAAATAATGACGACTTTGGTTCTGCTTATGACAATGATTCCAATGCAGTTATTGTCAATGCCAGTATCGGTGTAAGAACTCAAACACGTGTATCTACTGAATCTGAATCAGTTGATAAATGGGACAACGGAGATGCTTTCAGTGTAAAAGGTGGAGCTACAAAGAAAACTGCTACTTACACTTATGACGGTAATACATGGACAATAGGAAGTGATTATCTGACCTGGAATAGTATAGGAACAAACGATTTTACCGCATGGTATCCGTCAACGGCAACCTACACAGTTTTCAATCTACCGGTTGACCAAAAGACTGGAATAAGCAGTGCTGACTGGATGACTGCTTCTGCTACTGGCATAAGTAAACCAGAAAACAAACAACTCGATTTGCAATTTAGCCACAAGCTAACCAAAGTGATTGTCAATGTAACAGAATATGGTTCTGAATTTGGTGACCAAGCTCCTACAATCACCAATGTCTATTTCATGATGCCAAGTAATCAGACTTCTACGGGTGCTACATTACCAACGGGATATAAATTTATTTATCCATTTGAAAGTGCACAGAATGGCAGACCATCCTATACAGGTATTATTTTACCGGGTACTTATACCAGTGGAGCAACTTTTATTAATATGGAAGTTACTCCTGCCGGAAGTTCTACAGGTCAAAATTTGAAAGTAGTAGTTCCAGAGACTTTAGTTACAACGGGACTTGAAGCCGGAAAGGCTTATGCTTTCAACTTGAAAATAGGTAAAGTTGGTGCAAGTGTCAGAAGTGTATCGGTGGTAGAACGGGATAACGAAGACATAGGAAGCGGCGAAGCTACCGAAAAAGAAGAAGGATATAAAATTGGTGACCTTTATCCGGATGATACAAATCCTGTAGGTGTAGTCTTTGCAGTAAATGGCAAATCGGGTAAAGTAGTTGGGTTTGAAGAAACGACCAATCTTGCTTGGGGGCCAACAGGAGAAATTGGTACCAGTGATGATGGTGCTGAAAATATGGCTAAGATACAAACCATTGAAGAATGGGAAACTAAATATCCGGCATTTGAGTGGTGTGCAAACCGTTCTGCTGTCGATGGCAAGAATTGGTATCTCCCGTCACAGAAGGAAGTGGAAGCTATTATTCCAAACATCACAGCCATAAATGAGGTTATTAAAGCTCTTGGAAAGAATGCAATAGCAGGCTATTGGTGGACATCAACAGAATCTGCCACCGATGCTACAAACAAAGCTTTCGTTGCAGGACCGACTGGTGCGAAAGGTCAGGATCAAGCAAAAACGACTGCTTCTGCAGTTCTTAGAGTTCGTGCTATCTTGGCATTCTAATTGAAATTCAATCCCTCTTTGTCGGGCAAGAGGTGAAACCTGTCCGGCAACCCAAAGCAGAACGACCTCGCAACGCAGGCAAGGTCGTTCTGCTACATGGAATTATATTCCGCAGACATTCCAAACTCAAACAGCGATGGCAAAAACTAAAATCCACCATTTAGATCTCAATCAGTTAGGCAATGCAGAATACCTCTGCTTTGCACAGCAAGTAGCCAGCTTAATCTCCTCTGCCAAAGCCCTGCATGTAGCTGAAAGTGTGGTAACCAGTTACAAAGCCAATATCGCCAAGATGTCATGCGCAGCAAGCCCTCTGTCCGAGAATGGCTGCATTGCCATCCGTACCAAAATGGACGACCAATATGAAGACATCACTGCTACGGTAGATGCGTTCAGCATTCTTCAACCATCGCAAGAGATAACCGATTTTATTTCCCGATTGAATAAGTTGGTGGATAGAACAAGAAAAGCATGTCGGCGACACATAACCCGAAAATATGTAGAGTAGCAAACATTCGTAAAACTTAATCAGCCCAAACATGAGCCATGAAAAACAACAGATAGAAGTAAAACAGATGATTGAAACACTCGTCTGTGAAGATTTGAATGATGAGAAGTTCTGCCAATATCACCGTGCTGTGTTAGAACTTGTCTCTAGTGCTGCTAAAGAGGGGATGTCATTTCTGCCACTGGATCTTTATTGTAAGTACAAAGGTTTTGTGGAGCTATCCTGTAAAATGTTTCAAAAGATGCAATCAGATAACCAAGCAGAATTGTTTTTTGCCGATTGGGAAGAAATGTATCATTGTTATCGTACTCAAACAGAAACACAATACCGAATACTGTGCCGACTGGTTGTTGCGACTTATCAGAATACAACTATCCCTGAAGAGAGGGAAACCTTGAAAAGTATTATTGACGGCATACGTAATATTACCAGAGGGTAAAGACGGGATACAAGCGTGCATCTCAATATTATATTTCCACCTTTTAGATTTATATTTATCCAATTACATTATTTCTTAATATTCTGCAATCTGTAATTGGGGTTATCATATCCGTAATCCATCTACAATACTTTCCTCTTATTCTTCCGACCTTTGCCATGTCAAATAAAACTTAATGTAGCAGAGGAATTTAATAAAATAAAGAATATGGATAGAAAACATTTTCTGAAAAGTGCATTACTGACAACCGGAGGTTTATTAATGGGTGGTGCAGCTATCTATCGGTACTTGAATAGTAAAGAAACGACAGACGACCCACTGCCTTTGGCTATAGATAAAATACATCATGGAAATATGAAAAAAGTACTCGTCATAATGAGCGCAGGGACAAAGCTCGGTAATACGGATCGGCTCACTGATGCCTATATCAAAGGGTTGGTGGAGCGGGGACATTCTGTAACAAAAGTCTATCTGGGTAGTATGCGGATAGAGGGGTGTAGAGGATGCGGTGTGTGTCAGCGTTTTGCACACCAATGCGCTATTAAAGATGGTATGCAGGATATATATCCTTTGTTTGCAGAATGTGATACGGTGGTGATGGCTTCCCCTCTATATTTCTGGACAATCACATCGCGTCTGAAAGCTTTTATTGAAAGGCTTTACGCAATCTCTACCGATGACAAATATCCCCCGAAAGATTCGGTATTATTAATGACGGCTGGTGATGATAATGAAGTTACTTTTGAACAGCCTAAGCGATATTTCCGGCTTCTCAATCAAGCACTGGGATGGAATGAGATGGGAGTTTATTGTGCTGGAGGCTGTACCGGATGCGAAAAACTAGCGCGACAGATTAATCGTGAGCATCTGGAGAATGCTTATAAAATGGGACTGGAATTATAAATACCGAAATGGGAGTAGTGTTTATCTGTAGATTCGTGTGGCACCTATCCGGAAACAGGTTAACATTGATATTATAGCAGAGTGATAAAAAAATATAATCTGTAATTGGGGTTATAATGTCAGTAATTCGTCTACAAACGGTCTCTTTCTTTCATCGTATTTTTGCATCATAGAAAGTAGATAATCAATTCATTAATTATTAAAACACAAGAGATATGAAACGGATTTTATTATTAACAACTGTATTTATGATAATGCTCGGAACCAGTTTTTCTTCTGCACAGACAGATGCTGATAATTTTTATAAAAGTGATTGGGTGAATGTAGAAAAAGTCTCTTTTTCTAACCAATATAAGATGAAAGTAGTAGGTAATCTTTTTCTGCCCAAGAGTATGAAAGAAGGGGAAAAATATCCTGCAATCATTGTAGGACATCCGATGGGGGCTGTTAAGGAGCAGAGTGCGAATCTATATGCAACGAAAATGGCAGAAAGAGGATTTGTTACACTATCCATCGATTTATCTTTCTGGGGTGAGAGTGAAGGCGAGCCGCGTAATGCTGTTTTGCCGGAGGTTTATTCGGAGGACTTTAGCGCTGCGGTTGATTTTTTAGGTACGCGTCCGTTCGTCGACCGGAATCTTATTGGGGTAATTGGAATTTGTGGGAGCGGAAGCTTTGCTATCAGTGCAGCGAAAATAGACCCTCGTCTCAAGGCCATTGCAACAATCAGTATGTATAATATGGGAGCAGCCAACCGTAATGGATTAAATCACTCATTAACGTTAGAACAGAGAAAGCAAATAATGGCTGAAGCAGCGGAACAGCGTTATACAGAATTTTTGGGTGGGGAAACAAAATATACCAGTGGTACTGTACATCAGTTGACAGAAACGTCCAATCCGATCGAACGGGAGTTTTATGAATTCTACCGTACGCAGAGAGGAGAATTTACTCCAGACGGAGCAACTCCTATGACCACTACACACCCTACGCTCTCAAGCAATGTGAAATTTATGAATTTCTATCCTTTCGAAGATATTGAAACTATTTCACCCCGCCCCATGCTTTTCATCACCGGAGAGAATGCCCATTCACGTGAATTTAGTGAAGATGCCTATCGATTGGCTGCTGAACCTAAAGAGCTGTATATAGTACCCGGTACCGGACACGTAGATCTTTACGACCGTGTGAGCCTTATCCCGTTTAATAAGCTGGAAGCTTTCTTTAAGGAGTATCTGAAGAAATAAATTTCAATACCATAAATAGGATATACTATGTGTAATTTTTGAAATAACAGATTGAAAAATAAAATGATGCAACAAATAAGGAATAAAGAATATGGAGGCGAACGCCCTCTATTTGCAACCCATGACCTTCAGTTGGAAGACGTTACGATTCACACCGGTGAATCTGCACTGAAAGAATGTAGTAATATCATAGCAATAAATTGCCGTTTTGAAGGGAAATATCCTTTTTGGCACACCAATGGATTCACTGTGAAGAATTGTCTTTTTACAGAAGGAGCTCGTGCTGCCCTATGGTATTCTCAAAGTCTGCAAATGGCAGATACCTTAGTGGAAGCACCGAAGATGTTCCGTGAAATGGATGGGATAAAACTCGAAAATGTGCAGTTGTCCAATGCCTTGGAAACGTTTTGGTATTGTCGTAATATAGAACTGAAGAATGTACAGACTGATAAAGCAGATTATCTTTTTATACACAGCGAGAATATTCATATACAAAATTACGCTCAAAATGGAAACTATTCGTTTCAATATTGCAAGAATGTAGAAATCCGTAATGCAGTTATCAACTCCAAAGATGCTTTTTGGAATACGGAAAATGTAACTGTCTATGATTCGGAACTGAACGGAGAATATCTGGGATGGCATTCTAAAAACCTGCGTTTGGTAAATTGTAAGATTTCGGGCACTCAACCTCTTTGTTACGCACATGATCTGGTGATGGAAAATTGTACGATGGCGGAGGATGCTGACCTTGCTTTTGAGAACAGTAGCGTAAAAGCAACGATTAAAAGCTCGGTTCATAGTGTGAAAAATCCTCGTACGGGGAGTATTGTAGCCGAAAGTTTCGGAGCTATTATCTTGGATGAAAATCTGAAAGCACCGGGAAATTGTGAATTGAAGCTTTGGGACAACCTAACCTGTTTTGATTGAGATATGAAGTATAATTTCGATGAAATTATTTCACGCAGAGGTACGAATTCTTATAAATGGGATTCGTCCGCAGATGCGGATGTCCTGCCGATGTGGGTGGCTGATATGGATTTCCGTACGGCTCCCTCTGTCGTGGAGGCACTGAAGAAGCGGGTGGAACATGGGATTTTCGGATATGTACGCGTACCTGACGCATACTACGAGGCGATAACCAACTGGTTTGTACGACGACATGCCTGGCGGATAGAAAAAGAATGGATTATTTATACTACCGGAGTTGTGCCGGCAATATCTGCTGCAATTAAAGCACTGACGGTACCCGGCGATAAAGTCATGGTACAGACGCCTGTATATAACTGTTTTTTCTCCTCTATCCGTAATAACGGGTGCGAGATGATTGCCAATCCTTTAGTGTATAGAAACAGAGGGTATCAGATTGACTTTGATGATTTGGAGAGAAAAGCTTCCGATCCGAAGGTAAAACTCATGTTGTTATGTAATCCGCATAATCCTGTCGGAAGAGTATGGAGTAAGCAGGAATTAAGGCAGATAGGTGAGATTTGTATTCGGAATAATGTGTTTGTGATTGCTGATGAAATTCATTGTGAATTGGTTTTTCTGGGACATGAATATACTCCTTTCGCTTCTATATCAGAAGAGTTTCTCATGAATTCGGTAACCTTTGTTTCACCTAGCAAGGCTTTCAATCTGGCAGGGCTTCAGATAGCCAATATTATTTCTGCAGATGCAAATGTACGGGTGAGGATAGATAAAGCGATTAATATAAATGAAGTATGTGATGTGAATCCTTTTGGAGTGGAGGCGTTGATGGCTGCATACAATGAGGGCGAAGAATGGCTGGAGGAGCTTAAAGTCTATTTGTTTGCGAATTACATCTATTTAAAAGGTTATTTTGATGAATATCTTCCGGAATTTCCCGTAATGATGTTGGAAGGTACATATCTGGTTTGGGTGGATTGCTCGGTCTTGAATCAAACGTCAGCAGAAATAGTAAAAGACTTGTTGAAGAAAGAAAAACTTTGGGTGAACGAAGGCAGTCTGTATGGAGAGACTGGTGAAGGGTTTATCCGTATCAATATTGCGTGTCCGCGACAGCGGTTGATAGAAGGATTAAACAGATTGAAGCGGGTACTGAAATCATAAATACGAATGAAAAGAAGTAGTTAGAAAAAAGAACGCTCAAACGGTAAATATAACATACTCCGTTTGAGCGTTTTTCTTATTAAGAAATCTTTTTGGAATGATGGGGGAGAAAACGATAAGTTATATCCTCCATTATTCCATTTTCTATGTGGTACAACCGCTGATTGGTCGTTTCAGATTTTAATCCTCCCAGAGATTCGATGTAAGGTCCCAACTTTATATATTGGAAATGAGATACATCAAAGTGATCCGGCAGTTTGCTCTTCCCGGAGTACCATCCGACTTTTACCGGAGTGATGGTCTGCTTGTGTAAGAAAGCGGCTAGTTGTTCCACTTCTGCGGGTGAAGCATCACCACCCATGAAACAGACACAGGTGATTGCTTTTCCATATTTACCGAGCAGGGTAGAGAGACTTTCTTCCGTCAATGGTTCTCCTACGTCCTCCATCAGATATGCACTGTGGCACCCTTTACAATGGTTGGGGCAGTTGGAGAGGTTGATGGCTAATGTCACCTCATCCGGTATCTCCTGAAAAACAATATCATAATCAGCGTACCGAAGCATAATATCTTAAATCGGCCTCCTTTTGCCGTGCTTGGGAGAAATTGCTGATACGTTTCATATATCCGATGACGCGGGTCAGATAATCCACATTCTCGCTGTGACATTCGGGACATTCATGCAGATAACGTTTGTCGATATGATGGCATTTGTTACATACTGTATTCGGAATATTGAATGTGAAGTAGTTGCAACCTTCGGTAGCGGCAACACGAAGCAACTGCCGGTATTGCTCTTTGCTAAGATGCTCTTCCAGATTCATGTGCAAAGCCGAACCACCCGTCAGATGCTCGATATAACGATGCCCGTGCAGGCGGAATTTATCGACAATGTTCAGCGATTTGTCTTCTACAATATAGAAATAGCTGTTGTAACATTCGCGGTAAGTCTGGAATCCGGCTTCCTTGTCCCATTTCGCGTGTTTCACACCCACGTTTTCGGCAGGAATCATTTCGCAGTTGAAAAGCACTTCTTTGGTACGATACTTTTTGTTGTATTTCTCAATCATGCCGAGAATCTCCTGCACAAAAGCCTCGTATTTCGGATTGTCGTTGATGTCGATTCCCATAAATTGGGCTGCTTCCACCAGTCCGTTCACACCGATAGTCAGATATTGGCGGCTCATATTGATATAGCCTGCATCAAACAAAGGCAACATACCCTTTGCCTGCAATAATTTCAGGTTCTCATTATAGGCAAGCTGTACTTTGTGAACCAAGTCTACTACTTCTTCTAAGAAGAAAGGGTAGAGAATACCTGATTTTACAGCATGCTGTATACAACGGTTCAGATTGATGGTCAACACGCTCTTCGAACCGGTAGAGACTCCTCCGGCTCCCAATGTATAGCTAAAGCCATTGTCCTGTATTTCATTACGCAGACGGCAGCAGCTACTCAAAGAGTCGGCATTGTCACTCATATAGGTGAAGAATGAATGTCCTTCGGCATACATTTCAGCGGTGAAGTCGCCATATTCCTTATCCAGTACATCGCCGTCTTTGGTCAGGAGTGCCATTGTCTCTACAGGGAATGTCAGAACGGTGCGTGTACGCTCCTTATTAAACCATTTCATAAAACGCTTCTGCAACCAGCTAAGCGAATCCCAGTCGGGTTTGCTTCCGTCGGGGAAAACAAAGTGCTCGAAAAGGCTATTGAAATAATACTTGTCATAATAAGCCACATTCCAGAAAACTGCTTGGAAATTGCGGGCACCCGTAGGCTGGTTGATGGAATATACGATTTGCTCGAAACAGTCTGTGATGATTTTATCGATCGATCTTTGTTTCAGAGACAAGTCTGCCAGTTTATCCGGATGTTTATAATAATCCTGCCCGTATTCCAAACCGATGAAATAGTTCATGTACATCAGGAATTCAGGAGTGGCACATGCGCCGCTTAGCATACTGGATACGATAAATACCATGTTGATAAATCCTCCGCAGAAGGATTTCAGATTGGTCGGGGCGGTAGAATTGCCTCCTACTGCTGTTGTTCCTGCTATCAGCCAAGGATACATGGTAATACTGGCACAGTAGTTCGCCAGATTGGTTTCATCATTTTTGTAGATGAAGTGATGATTCAGGAGTTCCAAATAACGGTCGGAAGCCTCTTTACCATACATATCTCTCAAACGGTCTGTCAGCAGGCGGCGGTTGAGGCGGATGAAATTGGATTTGGGCAGTTCTCCTATCAGTGTGGCGATATTCTTATTTTCCACATTGGCGTTGGCATCGTACTTACTACCGCTGGCAGGGTTGGAAGCATCGCAATAATCCATGAGGAATTTAAGTTTGTCTCTGACTTCACGGTCTTCCAAATGCTTTTGACGATACAGCATATACGCTTTGGCCACGCTGTAATAATGTTCTGCCATCAAGGCGACTTCCACCTGGTTTTGGATTTCCTCTACGTTTGTTCCGTCACTGATACTGACACGGCTTAACACATTGGTTATCACATCTTGCGTAGCAAAACTACCTACTGATAAAAATGCCTTGGATATGGCATTTTTGATTTTGTCGAGGGAAAAAGCTTCTTTTTTCCCGTCTCTTTTGATAATGAATATCTCCGAACTAATCATACCTATATTTTAAGAATTAACAAAATAGATTTAGTGCCTACATAGTTATTCATGCACGACAATTTCTGGAGACTTGTAATAAAATGGACCTGTACGATTCGTTCTATTGCCTTTCACCCGAAAGCCTGGAATAACGGAAATTTTATCGGCAGGTCTTCTGACTTGTTTTTGTTGTGGCGCCTTCCCGATCCGTTTCATGAATCAGTGGCAAATGAATGCCATAACATTTCTCTTTTTTATGAGAGAGATAAAACTTACAGCTACGGGGATAGTTCCGGATTTTCACTGGATTCCCTTTTAATTCCGTCTGGTGATAATGCCATTTCGGAAACCGATGTTGGCGGCAAAGTTAGAAATTAAATCAAGATTCCAATTGAAAAGGAAGAAAAATATTCGCTCTTTATCAGAACGATATATGGCATTAACAACCTGATAGTTTTCCGTTTATGTTCTATTCTTCGTATTTTAGTAGAGTCCGGTTTATGTATTTCCTGCCTGATGGATGAATGAAAGTGTAGAATAATGAAACAATATGCATAATGGTTAGCGATGTTGGGATCCCTTTCTCTTCAGGGAATGAGGCGTTTGCATTGATGTTTCCATATTTTAGATTTTTCGAAAGCATAATAGATGTTAATAGGGCTTATGGCTTGCGAACTAATATTTGATACGATATGTTGTTTAAAGTGAATAACGAATTAAAAAATGAACTAGAAAGTTAGACATGAACAAACAATACATTTCTAATGATTTAGCAGATAAAACATTACATTTAAAACTTATGAATATGAGAAAATCTATTATTTTATTAGCTTTTATATTGGGTGGCTTTACAGTAGCAAATGCCCAATCAGTTGTAGAAGGTACCAAACTTACAGATAATTGGTCTGTCGGAGTAAATGCCGGTGGAGTCACTCCCCTTACTCACAGTGCTTTCTTTAAAGGTATGCGTCCCACTTTTGGAGTGGGAGTCTCAAAGCAATTAACTCCTATCTTCGGTTTGGGATTCCAAGGAATGGGATATATCAATACCACTTCCAGTAAAACGGCTTTCGATGCTTCGGATGTCAGTGTATTGGGTAAAGTCAATTTGATGAATCTATTTGCAAGTTACACGGGCGAACCTCGTTTGTTTGAAGTGGAAGCTGTGGCCGGAATGGGTTGGTTACATTATTATGTGAATGGCGATGGCGATCAGAACTCTTGGTCTACTCGTTTGGGATTGAATTTTAATTTCAACTTGGGTGAAAGTAAAGCATGGACATTGGGAATCAAACCTGCCATTGTGTATGATATGCAAGGTACTTACCCTGAAACAAAGAGCCGTTTCAATGCTAATAACGCAGGTTTTGAGTTGACAGCCGGATTGACATACCACTTTAAGACAAGTAACGGAACACATCATTTTGCCAAAGTGAGAGTATATAATCAAGCTGAAATTGACGGACTGAACTCTTCAATCAATGCACTTCGTGCAGATGTAAACAACAAAGATGGTGAGATCAGCAATGCAAACCAACGTATCAACGGATTGCAGGAAGAACTTGAAGCATGCCGCACAAAAGTGGTTCCGGTGGAGACTGTAGTGAAAACCGCCCGTGTACCCGAATCTATCATTACTTTCAGACAAGGTAAATCGTCAGTTGATGCTTCACAACTTCCTAATGTGGAACGTGTAGCTTCTTACCTGAAGAAATATGCTGATTCTAAAGTGGTTATTAAGGGATACGCTTCTCCGGAAGGTAGTGTTGAAGTGAATGCCAGAATTGCCGCAGCACGTGCAGAAGCTGTAAAAACGATCCTGGTCAACAAGTATAAAATCAGTGCATCTCGTATCACTGCCGAAGGTCAGGGTGTAGGCGATATGTTTACTGAACCGGATTGGAACCGTGTAAGTATATGTACTATTGAAGATTAAACTGATATATTACAGAAATAGAATAATGAAGGCTGCCCCAAAAGGCAGCCTTTGTTGCATATCTTGGGTTGTATTTTTGAATACTCTGAAAGTTTAGTAAACAGATTTCTTTGTACATTACATAAAATGGTTATTTTTGCAGGTATTGTTCATGCGCGTTCTGTGTTGAGTGTGCAAATATCAACCATTAAAAACTGTATTATGAAGAGAGTATTCGTTTTTCAAGATTTTAAATCGCAGAAATTCTGGAGTATAGATGTAGTCGGAACAGATGTTACTGTAAACTATGGTAAGTTGGGGACCGATGGACAAACACAAGTGAAAAACTACGCAACGACTGAAGAGGCTGAAAAAGCAGCCGGCAAACTGATTGCGGAAAAGACCAAAAAAGGGTATGTGGAAACTGCTGAAGAAACTGCACGTGAAATGAAAGTGGAAGCCAAGAAATATACTTTGAGTTACGATGAGTATGAAAATAATGTGAATCTTCTGGATAAGATATTGAAAGATAAACATCTCTCTGAATATAAACAAATAACAATCGGTTGTTGGGATTATGAGGGTGGCGACTGTTCTGCCTTATTACAGGGAATGATTGAAAATAAGGAGAAGTTCGCACAAATAGAAGGCTTGTTCTGGGGAGATATTGAGCAGGAAGAACAGGAGATTTCATGGATTGAACAAGCTGATATTAGTCCGCTGCTCGATGCCATGCCTAAATTGAAGGATCTGAAAATCAAAGGAACCAATAATCTGCGTTTGGGAAAGACTTCACGGCCGGAGTTGCGGTCACTGGAAATTATCAGTGGTGGCCTGCCTACTGAAGTGGTAGAAGATATTCTTGGTTCTGATTTCCCCAATCTGGAAAAACTGATTCTATATGTTGGTGTGGAAGATTATGGATTTGAAGCTGATATTGAGATATTCCGTCCGTTGTTCTCCAAAGAACGTTTCCCGAAGCTGACTTATCTGGGGATCGTCAATTCTGAAGAACAGGACAAGATTGTAGAAATGTTCCTGGAGTCGGATATTCTTCCCCAACTTGAAACAATGGATGTTTCGGCCGGTACTCTCAAAGATGAAGGTGCCCAATTATTGCTGGATAATATGGATAAGATCGCTCATTTGAAGTTTATCAATATGCGCTACAATTATTTGAGCAAGGATATGAAGAAACAGCTGCAGAATCTTCCTATGAAAATAGATATTGCTGAAACTGAAGAGGTGGATGAATATGATGGTGAATTGTGGTATTACCCGATGATTACAGAATAGGAGATGCAGATAATCGTTGTCAGCAACTCTCTGTCCAAACGTATAGAATACTTTATTGAAGCAGGCAAACACTTGCAGACGGAAGTTCGTTTTATGACTTACGGGGAACTTTTTAACTGCTTGCCGCAATTACGGCAGGCAGTTATCAAACTGGAACCTTGTGTAAGCGATGAAACGGATTTCCAGAAATATGCGCTGTTGAATCAGGCATATAAGGAAACACTGCAACGTTTGGGCGAGATGAGGCTATCTGATGACGTGTGCTTTTTGAATACTCCCCATGCTTTGTTACGTGCTCTTGATAAAAAGGATACTAAACAAGTGCTGGTGGATAGAGGTTTGAGAGTGACTCCGATGTTACCTTCTCCCCATTCTTTTGATGAGTTGAGAGAGCTTCTTGCCGGTTGCGGTAGAGGATGCTTTTTGAAACCCCGTTACGGTTCGGGGGCGGGAGGCATTATGGCTGTTCGCTATCAACCCAGCCGGAATAAATGGGTAGTCTATACTACCTTGCAACAAGTGGACGGAGTCATTCATAACACCAAACGTATCCACCGTTTGAGTACGGAAAAAGAGATGATCCCGTTGGCGGAAGCGGTGATGCAAACAGAAGCTATTTTAGAAGAATGGATTCCTAAAGAGCAGTTGCAGGGAGAGAATTATGATCTCCGGGTAGTGTGCCGGGAATCTGAAATTGATTATATCGTTGTGAGATGTAGTAAAGGAAGCATAACCAATCTGCATCTGAACAATAAGGCACATTGGTGGAACGAGTTGTCTTTGCCGGAAGTAGTGCGGCAACAAATCTATTATCAGTGTCAGGAAGCGGTCCAATCTTTGGATTTGCAGTATGCCGGAGTGGATGTCCTGATGGAGAGAGGAACAGATATTCCTTATATAATAGAAGTCAACGGACAGGGAGATCATGTGTATCAGGATATGTTTGCTCATAATTCTATTTATATTCAACAGATAAAAAACATAAAAAAGAGATATAACCATGCAAATAGATGAACTGCCGGCTGGCGAACAGACCCAAAATCCGGATCTGGATATGAATCAGGTGGTGGGTACTCATGATATATTGATGCTTTGCTTTGATACCTTGCGTTATGATGTTAGCAAGGAGGAAGAAGCGGCAGGAAGAACACCGGTACTGAACAGTCACGGAGGAGAATGGGAAAAAAGACATGCGCCGGGAAATTTTACTTACCCGTCTCATTTTGCCATCTTTGCAGGATTTCTGCCTTCTCCGGCGGAACCTCATTCGCTACGCAGCCGTAAGTGGTTGTTTTTCCCTGTGCAAGCTGGTACGGGACGTATTCCGCCTGCGGGAAGTTATCCGTTTACGGAAGCAACTTTTGTGCAAAGCCTTGCCAATGTAGGTTATGAAACGATTTGTATAGGAGGGGTGAACTTCTTCAGCAAGCGTAATGAACTGGGGCGTGTGTTTCCCGGTTACTTTACTAAAAGTTATTGGCTGCCGACCTTTGGATGCACGGCACCCGATAGTACTGAAAAACAAATTGATTTTGCATTGAAGAAACTCGAAAACTATCCGGAGGACAAACGGATTTTTATGTATATCAATTTTTCTGCTATTCATTATCCGAACTGCCATTATGTGGAAGGCAAAATGAAGGATGATAAGGAATCACACGCTGCCGCGCTGCAATATGTCGACAGTCAGCTACCCCGTTTATTTCAGGCCTTTCAGAAGCGGGGAAATACGCTGGTGATTGCTCTTTCCGATCATGGCACTTGCTATGGAGAGGATGGATATGAATATCATTGCATATCCCACGAAACGGTTTATACAGTCCCTTACAAACACTTTATTTTAACGAAAAAATGAATCAACCGCTACCACGATATGTAGACTATATGTATAGTTATCCACATAAAACTGCTTATCGTTCTTTTCCCTCCCCGGTTTCGCTGGTTCCTTACCTGAAACAGGTGGAAGGACAGAAAGCATCGCTTTATTTCCATATTCCTTTTTGTAGTCATAAATGTGGATATTGCAACCTGTTTTCTCTGCAAACAAATCGTGCGGATTATATCGCAACTTATTTGGAAACTCTTCACAAGCAGGCGCAACAGTTATCTCCACTCACCGCCGGACTGGCATTTGATAGTTTCGCCATTGGAGGAGGCACACCGTTGCTCCTCACTGTTCCTCAACTGGAATACTTACTGGATACGGCTGCCTTATTCGGAGTGCATCCTTCACATACCTTTACTTCCGTAGAAACATCGCCGGAATATGCCGATCCTGCCCGTTTGGACTTGTTGAAGCAAGCAGGAGTGGCTCGTGTGAGTATTGGCGTACAGAGTTTCCTTGACGAAGAATTAACAGCTTTGAAAAGACGTCCCCGGCAAGACATGATTAATCAGGCGCTGGAGGCTATCCGGAAGAGGCAATTCCCAATTTTTAATATTGATTTGATTTACGGAATCAAAGGACAAACTGTAGCCAGTTTTCTTTATTCATTGGAACAGGCTCTTCTGTTTCAGCCTAACGAACTCTTTATCTATCCGCTATATGTACGACCGGGAACGGCTATCACGGAGCGGGAATCCGACGATGTCTGTTTTCAGATGTATTGTGCTGCTTGTGATTTGTTGAAAGACAGAGGTTTTCTACAAACTTCGATGCGACGTTTTATTCATCATCCGTCTACTGATGCGGAAATCTCATGTGGGGATGAAGTGATGCTGTCGTGTGGCTCCGGGGGACGCAGTTACCTGGGTAATTTGCATTATGCCACCCGGTATACTGTTTGCCAGCGTTGTATTGCCGGAGAGATAGATGATTATATGGGCACTACTGATTTTACAGTGGCTCGTAATGGATTTATTCTTTCGCAGGAAGAACGGCGGCAACGTTTTATCATTAAGAATCTGATGTATTATATGGGGCTTGACAAGACCGAATATAAGCGTCGCTTTGGAGAATCACCGGATAATGTGACGTTGTTCCGACAGTTAGCTGAACGGCAATGGATAGAAGATACGGATAACGGTCGTGTTTGTCTGACTTCCGAAGGAATGGCATACTCCGATTATATTGGTCAGTTGTTCATTACTCCTGAAATAAGAGAACTGATGGAAACTTATTCTTATTGAACGAAATAGAAATGGAAAACGAAAGCTCTTTACTTTCCTTCAAGCGTATATATTATCGCGGCAAATTGAATAGCTGCAACTATACCTGTTCTTATTGCCCTTTCGGCAAGAAGTCGCATCTGGCAGATACGACCCAGGATGAACAGGCATGGAATCGTTTTATAGCAGCTATTGAACAATGGAAAGGGGAGCCGTTGCAGTTATTTATTATTCCTTACGGTGAAGCATTGATCCATCGTTATTATCGAAAAGGAATGATGCATTTGGCAGCATTGCCACAGGTGGCTGGAATTTCCTGTCAGACTAACCTTTCTTTTCCGGCTAAACACTGGCTTGATGAGATTCGTGTGACTCCCACTGTGATAAGTAAGATAAGACTCTGGGCTAGTTTTCATCCAGAGATGACTTCGGTAGAGAAATTTGCGCATCAGATTCATATACTCCATCATGCGGGAATACAGGTATGTGCCGGAGCGGTAGGAAATCCCTCTGCAAAGGCCGTACTCAATGATTTACGGAATACTCTTTTGCCGGATATTTATTTATTCATTAATGCTATGCAGGGGTTAAGGGCACCATTAAGTCAGGAAGATATTCAGTTTTTCAGTCAACTGGATAATCTTTTTGAGTATGACTTGAAGAATGCTCCGGCACAATGGGAAGTTTGCGCAGGAGGAAGGAATAATTGTTTTATCGATTGGAAAGGGGATATGTATGCTTGTCCCCGAAGCCGGGTGAAGATTGGTAATTTTTATCAAGGTGATGGAGCTGTTGTGCCGCTATCTTGCGAGAGGAAGGTTTGTGATTGTTATATTGCGTTTAGTAACCTGAACAATCACCCTTTACATCGAATCATGGGAGAAGGGGCGTTCTGGCGAATACCTGACAAGCCACTTATTACGACTGTTTTCTTCGATGTGGATGGAACACTGACTGATTCACAGGGAAAAGTTCCTGAAAGTTATGCTAACGCTTTGCGATATATGGCACAGTCCGTTTCCTTATATCTTGCCACTTCTCTGTCGGTGGAGCAGGCGAAGAAAAAGCAGGGAAAGGCTCTTTTCGATTTATTCAGCGGAGGAGTGTTTGCAGATGGAGGTTTATTATCTTATTCGGGTCAGATCAGGTGTTTGCCGGTGAAAGTATATCCGGAGGTATATGGAGAATCTGCAAAAGTCACTATTCATAGTTATGAAGGAGTGGTTTACAAGTATAGTATATTGGTACGTGATAAAGAACAGAGAGAAGCTGTTCTTACCCGGTTGAAAGAGAATCCCTGCCAGGTCTTTCATAAAGCTCCGCTGATAACAGTCATTCATCCTGAAGCAAGTAAAAAAGAGGGGGTGATTCAGTTATGTAAGGCTTTGACTTTATCTTTTGAACACACCTTAGTTGTAGGAAATTCGTTAAAGGATTGGCCGATGATGTCCGTGGTTTTTCATTCTTGTGCCGTAATGAATGCGGAACCCTTATTAAAAGAACGCGCACGTTATACGCTGAATCCGGATCGGTTGGCAGCTTTCTTTCGTTTTTCTAACGGAGATCCTATAGATCAAACCTCGTCTGATAATAGTTGATATATAGCTAGTTACATCTCCATAAGAAAATAAAAACCGGTTAAAATTTGGTAATTATGAAAACAAAGCCCATATTTGCAGCCCTGAAATAGGGACAGGCATAAAAATCCTCATCGGAGGGTGCTATAATAATAATTATAGTGCTGGATAAGATGAATGGTGCAAATCATTCGCTTGTCCGGCACTTTTTTTATGTTGTAACAAAATAAGATAAAGAGGAAAAGTATCGAAGAAACTATGAAAGAGTTAGATTTGACACAAGGAAGCGTACCGAAGGTATTGTTGCAGTTTGCAGTACCTTTTTTAATTGCTAATGTACTTCAGGCACTTTATGGCGGGGCTGACCTTTTCGTTGTCGGACAATATGATGATTCGGCAAGTGTGGCAGCCGTAGCTATTGGTAGTCAGGTGATGCAGACAATAACAGGTATTATTCTGGGTATTACTACCGGGACAACAGTGCTGATTGCTATTGCTACCGGAGCCAAAGACAATCGGAAAGTAGCTTTTACTATCGGGTCTTCCGTATGGTTGTTTTCAATAACCGGCGTAGTGCTAACTTTGGTCATGGTACTTTTTCATGGTCGGATAGCAGAACTGATGCATACTCCCGTAGAAGCTATGGCAGATACGAAAAGCTATATTTTGGTATGCTCTCTGGGTATTCTGTTTATAGTGGGATATAATGTTGTATGTGGTATTTTGCGTGGACTGGGTGATTCTAAAACACCACTTTATTTTGTTGGGCTGGCATGTGTGATAAATATAGTGCTCGATTTTATATTGGTCGGTTATTTCCATTGGGGGGCTACGGGAGCGGCTATCGCTACTGTAACTGCACAAGGAGTCAGCTTTGGAATAGCGCTCTGGTTCTTATATCGGCACGGATTCCATTTTGACTTTTCACGGAAAGATATTCGATTGAACCGGAACCTGTCTAAAAAGATCTTGGTGTTGGGAGCACCTATTGCTTTGCAGGATGCTTTAATCAATGTTTCTTTTCTGATTATCACTGTCATTGTCAATCAGATGGGAGTCATTGCATCTGCTTCCCTGGGTGTTGTTGAGAAAATCATCGTGTTTGCTATGCTGCCTCCAATGGCTATATCATCGGCTGTGGCAACCATGACTGCACAGAATTATGGAGCGGGACTTATCAAGAGAATGAATAAATGTCTTGCTTCGGGGATTGGGATTGCTCTTGTTTTCGGTGTGTCAGTTTGCGTGTATTCGCAATTCCTGCCGGAGACTCTTACTGCTTTCTTTACGAAAGATGCTGCTGTGGTGGCAATGGCGGCAGATTATTTGCGAGGGTATAGCATCGACTGCATCGTGGTTAGTTTCGTGTTCTGCATTAATTCTTATTTCAGCGGACAAGGAAACTCGTTATTCCCGATGATTCACAGTCTGATAGCCACTTTCCTGTTCCGTATACCGTTGTCATACTGGTTCAGCCAGATAGATAGCTCGTCGCTGTTTATCATGGGATTTGCTCCACCCATTTCAACGGTCGTTTCATTATTGATTTGTATCTGGTATTTACGATATACCCAAAGGAAATTATATTTGAGAGGCACAATGATGCCTGCTATGTCGAATTAGGTGTTTTTAAGTGACATATATTAACTAAAATCTATTTTGTATGGAAGCTTATTTGAAGAAACTCTGTTTTGAGTATCAGGTGGATGAAAGAGAAGTGAAAGAGCTGTTGGCTCGAATGGAAATGGTGTATCTGGATAAAGGAGAAACGATTGCTTCTGCCACAATGCCAGAGCAGAGCTTGTACATTATTGTTTCCGGTATTTTGCATACATATACCACTCATGAAGGAGAGGAGAGAACCAACCGGTTTTTCTCTGCGGGTGATGCTGTGTTATGCTATAATTCAAGTCAGTATTCTATCAAGACACTGACGAAATGTGCTGCTTATTACATCAGTGAAGAGGAGATTGAAGAGTTGTGTGCATCTTCAATTTCATTTGCGAATCTGGTCCGTCAACTGATGGAGTATCAGTTTTACTTTAAAGAGGAAGAGGATATGAGTGCCCGCAAACTGACAGTAAGGGAAAGGTATCTCTCTTTATTGGCGGAAATCCCGGATATTCTGTACAGGGTGCCATTGAAGCACATTAATCATTACTTGGGGGCAGATGTAACCAGTTTGGGGTATCTGGCCGGAAGTTCTAAATAGGAAATATAACCTAGACATATTTTTTCTATGTATTCCTTATCAGATGGTTCATGGCTTATTCGATCGAATCGATTTTGAAAAGTCTTTGGATTATTTGGTAAGGAATACTATTTTTGTATTCTGAATGAAAAACTCAATACCTCGATATACTTTTTATAAGCATAAGTATGGGAGTGAACTTTTGGTCGATGTAGTAGAACTGGAGTATGTGAAGAAGTTCCTGGCTAAAAGTACTGTCCACACTCTCAACTATTATGATATTACTTTCATAACAGAAGGTAAGGGAGCTTTTGCAGTCGATAACCAAACCTATGAAGCAATTCCATGTGACGTCCTTTTCTCTAAACCGGGGGAAATCCGGAACTGGGATACTCATCATATCATCAATGGGTATGCTCTGATTTTCGAAGAAGAGTTTTTGTCTTCCCTCTTTAAAGATTCTTTGTTTGTACGGCATCTTTCGTTTTTTCAGATAGAAAGTTTTTCATCGCGACTGCATTTGTCTGATGAGCTTTATACACGCATACTTGAAACCTTGCATGATATAAAGATGGAGATTGATTCGTATCAACAGGGCGATGTACACGTTTTGAGAGCATTGCTTTATGAAGTCCTGATGTTGTTGGATCGTGCTTATCTTAAAATGACTTCGATGGAGGAGGGCAGAAGTAGGGAAGTTTTCAATAATCATGTAAGTAAATTCATGAATTTGGTTGCGACACATGCAAAAGAGCAACATTCGGTTCAATATTATGCGGATAAGCTCTGCATTACTCCTAATTATCTGAATGAGATGATAACCTCGACCATGGGGTTCAGCGCCAAACAATATATTCAGGGCAAGGTGATGGAAGAGGCTAAGAGGCTGCTTGTTTATACGGACTTTCCTATAGCTGATATTGCATTTGAACTCTGTTTTTCAACGGTTTCTTATTTTATCCGTAGCTTCCGGCAGCATACGGGAGAAACTCCATTATTGTATCGTAAAGCGCACAAACCGTAAAAAGTGCTATTTCTACCTTTCTTTTTATTGCATTGCTTTCCTGGCATTTCTCTACTTTCGCATCAGATAATAAACCAATAATAAAAAAGTAAAATGATGAGAGACGCGGAAAAAACAGTAGGCAACATGATTGATAAGCTGAAAACAGCTTTTATCGGTTCGATAGACGGTGAAGGATTTCCTACCATCAAAGCGATGCTGCAACCCAGAAAAAGAGAGGGGATAAAAACGATTTATCTGACAACAAATACTTCGTCCATGCGTGTGGCACAATACCGGGAGAACAACCATGCATGTATCTACTTCTGCGATACGAGATTCTTTAGAGGGGTCATGTTACGCGGTATGATGGAGGTCTTGACGGATAGTGCCAGTAAAGAGATGATCTGGCAGGAGGGAGATACCATGTATTATCCGGAGGGAGTGACGGACCCTGATTACTGTGTATTGAAGTTTACTGCTGTTTCAGGACGTTTCTATAGTAATTTTAAATCGGAAGATTTTGTGGTCGGATAGTGTGTAAGATGGGATGATTGGAATGGTAATAAACAAAAAGAGACTGAATATTCAGTCTCTTTTTGTTTTTATAGTGTCTATACTATTCCTCATAACACAATAAGTTCTGCAATTGGTTGATGATGTTTTGTTTCCATTCTTGCAGGAAATCAGCAAAAGCGGCTTCATCTTCCAAGAATAAAGATACTATCAGGTTCTTGGCAAGAAATGGATAGCTCAATAGGCTGTAGACAGTCAGAAATACAATATGTATCGGAACCTTTTTAAGTTTACCGTCTTCCATTGCTGTCAGTATACTGTCTTTCACTTGGGATAAAGCATCTCCGAACTGAAGTTCTTTTGCAGTGGCAAGCAAGTGGTTTACATCACGCTGTATTTCCCCACAAATGAATCTGGGAAGACAGGGATTACTTGTGAAAAGCTCAATATACTCATCCAGAATCATGCTCAGTCGCTCCATAAATGGGATATCCTGTTTTACTATATCCTGTATTTTCGGCATTAAAGACATGACTATCGAGCCGAATACGGCTTTGAACATCTTATCTTTGGTTCTGAAATAATAATGTAAAGTGGGTCGGTTGATTCCTACCGTTGCAGCAATATCACTCATGCTGGTCTCCACAAATCCTTTTTCTATAAAAAGCTGTTGGGCAGTTTTTATTATTTGCTGCTCTAAATCGCTATGTTCCGTTGTAGCCATAATTTAGTTGTTTATGTTGTCAATAAAAAGTAATAATCTGTTTGTTATGTTCACATCGCTGACGCTACTGTCAAAGTCTAAAGATAGTATATTCATTTGAGGGCACAGCGATTTTATACGTTTTTCTATTCCTTTTTCTACAATGTGATTGGCAATGCACCCGAAAGGTTGCAAGCTAATGACATGATTGACTCCTTGGGAAGCAAAGGATAGTATTTCACCGGATATCAGCCAACCTTCTCCAAACTGGGTGCCCAGGGAGATGACTTGTTTAGCTTTTTCTGCCTTTTCAAAGATTGATTCGAACGGCGTGAAGTAATTGAAACTTTTGCCGATTTCATTCACTTTATTAATCTGCTTCTGGACTTTCTTGTATAACCAGTCGATAACAAAGTCGGGAGTGAGTTTTCGCTGCAAGTGTTGGTTCTGTCTCACTTTCAGGTTGACAAACCCCTGCATGAAGAAATCACTTATCAGTGGCGGAATCACTTCGATCTTCTGGTTGATGAGCCATGAGGTGACGTCCTTTTGAGCAAAAGGATTGAACTTCAGGAATATTTCTCCAACAATACCTACTTTGTGACAGGATCTCTGTTCACAGATTTTGTTGAAGTCTCTGGCAGCGAGATATAAGTAACTCAACAAGTCCTCCGGTTTATTTTTCTGGATGATGGGCTGTGCTGTATCCAGATAAAGATCGCGCAGACGGGCGGCCTGTCCCCGTTCTTTCTCACGAACGACGGCTGCATAATAGAATTTAGCGATACAATCACTGTATAACACAGACGCAAGTATGATTGGCAAAACCTTGAGCCAGTTCACTTTAAAACCGGATTGCTCATTTTCGATACCACTGCCGAAAGCAAGTGATACCACCGGTGTATTGGTGTACCCATTCTCAATCAATGCCTTTTTTATCAGTGAAATATAGTTGCTGGCACGACATTGTCCACCGGTTTGTGTGATGGCAACGCACGTGTTGGCAGGATCATAACGTCCGCTTTTAAAGGCTTTTACTATGTCTCCGACAATCAATGTTGCCGGATAACATACCTCATTATTGGAGTATTTCAATCCCCAGTCGCAAGATGCGGTGTCGCTCAACGGTAAAGTCTCCATTTCATATCCGGCCACTTTCATGATGGATGGAATGAGTGGTGAAATGAAAGGCGTAAAGAATGGAGCGAGGATTTTCTTCTTTTTGTCTTTCTTGGTGAAAGGAGCAGTTGAAACAAATGGCTCGGGATCTTTCGCTTGAGAATGTTTCAAACTGAAATTCAAGCTTTCCACCAACGAGCGGACTCGTAATTTGATGGAGCCGATATTATTAACATCGTCTATCTTGAGCAAAGTAAGATTCTTGCCGTATCGTTTCAGCAAGTTACGCACCTCATCTATAAGAAAAGCATCCGGACCGCAGCCAAAAGAAGTCATCTGCATATATTGTATGTCACCCTCTTGCATTGCCGCCCACTTGGTTGCTTTCAGAATACGGTTGGTAAATGCCCATTGAGAGAGGTAATGAGTTTTTTCCAATGAAATCTCCTGCTGACGGACAATATCATCAGTTATCACATAAACTCCCATCGCAGCAATCATGTCCGAAACTTTGTGCTGTATCAGTGGATCGCTATGGTAAGGGCGTCCGGCGAGTAAGATAATCAGTTTGTGTTTTTCCCGTCCCTCGTTCAGAACTTCCTGATTATAGGCTGCAATTTTTTCTTCGAAGGCATATTGTTCCTGTAATGCGCGTGAGAAGGCATTTTTGCATACCTCATCCCTGATACCCAAAGATTTCAGATATTCATTGCATTGTTTATACAGCAACGCTTCATCTTTGAAGGTGATAGTCGGAGCATCTATCGGTATATTCTCTTCCTGTACACTTTTGATGACTTCCGAATAACCGGAAACGATGGGGCAATTATAGCTGTTTTGCTGTTGCTTATCCTTTTTCTCGAAAACGACGAACGGCATAAATATCCGGTTGACGTTTTGTTGCGTCAGGTTACGGATATGACTGTGCACAAGTTTGGCAGGGAAGCAGATGTTATCAGACATCACCATGCCGGCAGCAGTCTCGTATTTGCTGAATGTAGAGGGTTCCGACAACTGTACCTGAATGCCGCAAGCAGTAAATAAGGTATGCCAGAAAGGGTATTCCTCATACATATTCAGAATACGTGGAATGCCTATGGTGAATAAGGGTTGTGGAATGTCTGCGCTCCGGTCGAATAATAATTCCAGCTTTTTATCATACGTATTGATGCCTTTGTCCGCATGGCTTCCTTTATTGGAAAACACCTTCTCACATCGGTTGCCGGAAAAGTAATGGTTTTCACTGTTGAACGTATATCGCATGATGGCACACTGGTTCTCGCACCCCCGGCATTGAAGTTGCTTGGAAGTATATTGTGCCCATTGGAGCATCTCGTTCAGCTCCGTCACCCGGGCATTTTCGATTTGCTTGGCATATAGGGCACAGCCAAGAGCACCCATCAATTCAGGACAGTTACTGCGGAAGGTTTGTTTCCCGGTCAGCTTTTCCAGACTTCGTACGATGGAATCATTACGCATGGTTCCTCCCTGCACGACAATATGGTCGCCAAGTATCTCCGTGTCTTTTAATTGCAGAACCTTATACAGGCAGTTTTTAACAACGGAATAAGATAATCCGGCAGCTATATCCGCTACGGACGCTCCTTCCCGAAGTACCTGTTTTACTTTGGAGTTCATGAAGACTGTGCAACGTGTACCCAGATCACATGGTGCTTGCGAAAAACAAGCTGCTTTGGCGAAGTCCTCCACACTGTAATCCAGCGATTGCGCAAATGTGCTGATAAAAGAACCGCAACCGGAGGAACAGGCTTCATTGATTTCGATTCTGTTGATTACTCCGTCGTTCACAAAGATAGCTTTCATATCCTGCCCTCCAATATCCAGGATAAAAGAAACTTCTTTGCTGATATGTTTGGCAGCAGCATAATGAGCGATGGTTTCAATGATTCCCGCATCCATGTGGAAAGCCGCTTTTATCAGATCTTCTCCATAACCGGTAGAACATCCTCCTTTTATGCGCAGGGTGGTTCCCCGTCTCCGGCATTCTTCATGTAGTTTCTGCAGGCCGTTCTCTACTGTTTTTATAGGGTTTCCGTTGTTGTCGTGATAATAGGAGTAAAGGATACGATGATCGTTGTCGAGTACTACGATTTTGGTGGTAGTAGAGCCGGAGTCTATGCCGATGGTTGCTTCCTGCAATCCGGGACGCAGACTGGCATATTGAATTTTATACTGGTCTTTTTCCTTTTTCCATGACCTATATTCTTCCTCACTGTCGAATATAGGAGAAAGCTCACTCTGGAAAGGCGAGGTAACACTTAGTTTGTTTTCTATTACCTGTATCAGGTTGGAGAGATGGATACTTTCTTCATTGCTCTCTGCCAATGCTGCTCCCCAGGTAGGGATCAGATTTCCTTTTTCCGGTAATATGAAATCTGTATCTTGTGACAGATTCAGATAGTTGGCAAATGCTTTCCGAAGGGCCGGAATAAAAGTCAATGGGCCACCGCAGAGTAATACCGGAGCTACGATATTGCAACCGCGTGCAAGTGTGACAGTGGTCTGTACGGCTACTGCATGGAAAATGGAAGCTGCTATATTTTCTTTGGATATATTTTTGGCTATCAGATTCTGTATGTCCGTTTTGCAGAATACTCCGCAGCGTGAAGCGATAGAGTATACCTGATTGGAACGAAGTGCCAGTTCATTCAATTCGTCGATGGAGACTCCAAGCAGAATAGCCATCTGGTCAATGAAAGCCCCGGTTCCGCCAGCGCAATTTCCATTCATGCGCAGGTCTGTAGCTTGTCCGTCCTGAAAGAAAACAACTTTCGCATCTTCTCCTCCAATATCGATCATAGTGGCTGTGTGCGGATGCTCCCGGCGCACATAGTTTGTTGCAGCTACAACCTCTTGCACAAACGGCAGAGAGCATTTCTCTGAAATTCCCATTCCAACAGAGCCCGTAATATGGAAAGATAAAGGAATATCACCCAACTGTTCCTTTATTTGATAAAGAAATCCGAGTAAACATTCTTGTATTTTTGCCTGATGCCTTTTGTATCCGGAAAACAAGACTGTAGTTCCATCTTTGTCCAATACTACCATTTTAGCGGTAGTAGAGCCTATATCTAACCCCACTTTATATGCATTCATATACCAAATATCTTAAATTAGATCTCGTGTTTGACACATGTGTCAGACGTAAATGTATGTAAAAATATGGTAGATATAGCAAATTGTAATTGAAGTTTTTGATTTAATTAACGAATTGGAAAAATAGAGAGATGAAATGTGAGGGAGGAAAACGATTGTGTAAATAAAGAAGTAAATGAAAAATTGTATGTTTATATTACTTGTAAGGTTGTAGCAGATCTTTTTATGGTGAATCCTAGAAATCTTGTTTACTCTATTTTTGACAAAAGGAAACGTGGTTTTTAATAAACCCGGATGCTGTTTATAATAAACTTCTTGATAGTTTTAGTAAAACGGTATTCGAGTTTATTATAAACTATTGTAGAACAGTTTTAGAATCAGATGAGAGATTTTAAGCTGAATTATAAACAAAATGGGGCAATAATCATTCGACTATTGCCCCATATCGTATAGGAGTGGTATTGTAAAATACCAGGTTATTTATGATTTATGTATGATTATTTCTTACTATTTTCATGCTGTTTATACTTTTTCTTCTCTCAAAGATACAACATAAAAAGTCCTTTGTCAAGAGTCTGAAGATAAAAGTATCTTATCGGTTTTAAAAACAGAGTTCGCATGCCATTTAGCTTGTGGGGGTACCAATCTCTGCAGATAAACTTATAAATTCATCCTCAACGATTGTAGGGTTTATAAATTCTAATGTTGGTCTGGATAAAATGAATTTATAATCGTCAGAAATACTTTCAGGCAAAAGGTGTATGAATTCATAAGAAAGCATCTCGTCGTCAATTTCAAATATTGCTTTCTTTTCTGTATCCGAGAGAGGTTCGCTAATAAAATGATTCCAAATCATATTTTGCAGGTGATCTTCGAATTTAAGATATTCAGTAAGTTTGGCTTTTATCGGACGTGTCACATCTGACATGTAAGCTTCGCTGCTGTCATGCAACAAACATCCCAACTGTATACGGTTGGAAAGCCCTCGTGTTTTAGCTTCTTTGCAGCACGCGATAGAATGTTGGGCAATAGAATAAAAGAAACGGGTATGACCGTTTGCACGACAGATCAAAGACAAGGCATGAGCGATGTCTTTCACATCAATTTTTTCAGGAACAGGGTGGATGGGGTCGAAATGCTTCCCCGTAAAAGTTGTAATGTAACTCATAACTATAGTATTTTTTTTAATTGACTGTTATAAGTAACTATTTACGGTAGTTTGTAGAGACGCTTGTCCAATTACAAGTATATATAACATGGGTACAAAGATATAATAATTAGTTGGTATAATTCTATTTTTATATTTCTCTTCTGCCTGATGCAAATATCATTTTGCTTTGATTATACAAATGTATACTTTTGCAAAGTAAAATAATGCCAAGCGATGAAATCAATACCTCTATATAAATTCTATAAACATAAATATGGGAACGAGTTACTCATAGATGTTATAGACATTGATGTCATGAAAGCAGATATCAGCCAGACTTCTGTATATTGTACATCGTTTTATAGCATTATTCTGTTTATGGATGGTGCAGAAGATATTGCAATAAACGGGCAAAAGCAGTGCGTTGAAAAAGGAATGGTGGCGTGTTCCCGTCCGGGGGATATTTGGTCATGGCCGGCAGACTATAAACTGAAAGGTGTACATTTGCTTTTTGAGGAAGAATTTTTGCTCTCGTTCTTTAATGACCCGTTGTTCCTGAACAAATTTGTTTATCTGCGTTCTGATCGGCCATCTTCTTTCTTGCATCTTGGAGAAGATTTATTTGAGAGGCTGATCTATCTTTATAAGAATATGAAATCGGAGATTGATAACAATAGTTCTAGTAAAGACCAACATTTGTTAAGGGCTATGCTCTATGAGACACTTACACTAATAAACAGAGCTGAAAATGTCACTTCTACAGTTAATGCAGATACCGAAATAGCCGTGCTACGTTATATTGCTGCTTTTCAGAAACAGGTGAATGAAGATTTTGAGACACACTGTGATGTCAAACATTATGCAGATATCTTGTGTATCACCCCTAATTATCTGAATAAGATAATCACTCAACATCTTGGTATGTCTACCAAACAATATATCCTGAACCGTGCAATAAATGAGGCAAAGCGTTTGCTGATTTATACTTCTTTGTCGATAACGGAAATTTCCGAAAAACTTCATTTTAATACTACTTCCTATTTTGTACGTCTTTTCCGCAAGAGTGTGGGAGATACTCCTAGTCAGTTTCGGGAGTATAATCGTCAATAGTCCCGAATTGTGAAACGTACTTCCCGTTTTGTGAAACAGCTTTTTGGATAAACCCCTTTATCTTTGCATCCATAAATCCATATACAGGTTATGTGATGTTTATTATAATCTGTATAATTGCAAACTTAAAAAACGAAAGAATATGGAGCAACAGAAAGTGACTGCTATATGGCAATATAACAGTGAAGAAGAATACAGGCTTGCCGAGTACATTATCGGGCTAGAGAAGGCAGCGCTCAACAAATGGTTCAAAGGAGATACATCAGGATATGAACAGCTTTGGTCGAAACATAGCTTTTCCTATTTTGATGCAGTGGTTACCAAACGTGTTGATAACCATGCCACTATCGCTGAATTTTTGAAAACAATCGAAGGGAAACTTTTTGCCGACAGTTATGACTTCTCGAATCCTCGTGTACAGTTTGGGCAAGATATGGCTGTTTTGACCTATCAACTATTTGCCAAGACAACTCTTATTGATATGGAATATAATTGTATTGAAGTTTTTCAGAAAGAAACGGATGGAGAGTGGCATGTTATTCATTCTACATGGTCATTCATCCGCCCGATGGATAAGAAATTCGGAACAGAAAAAGAAATTGTATAACTTATAATGAATATAGAAGAGTTTAGAGAATTTTGTTTATCCTTACCCGGTGTTACAGAGAAAATGCCCTTTGGGGCATTTCGTTGGGCGAAAGATATACTTGTCTTTTATGTGAAAGGCAAAATGTTTTGCTTTTTTGATATAAGTAAATTTGATAGGTGCACCATTAAATGTGATCCAATGGTGATTGATGAACTAAAAGCGATGTATTATGCGGTAGGTGCACCTTTTAATTCAAGTCTCAAATATTGGATTAGCATCCGGTTTAATGATGATATGCCGGATGATGAGATAAAAAGACTCTGTGAAGAATCATATAATTTGATATATGGAAAAAATAACTCTAAAGCTAGTAGTAAAAAAATAGCATGTGTTACACAATAAAGATCGCCTTTTCGTATAAAGACTAATTTTGTGAGCGGAATTCATTGGGGGTACAACCCGTAATCCGCTTGAACATCCGGCTTAGATGCTGCGGATATTGGAATCCCAATCCGTAAGCAATTTCACTTGTAGTCTTGTCTGTTGCCAGCAAAGCTTCTTTGGCGCGTTCGATCAGTTTATTTTGGATATATTCCGAGGCGGTCTGTCCCGTCTGTTTGCTAATCATATCTCCGAAATAGTTTGCTGATAGAAATACTTTGTCGGCAAAGTATTTAACGGTAGGTAATCCCTCTCGTAGTGGAGTCTCGTTGTCGAAATACTCATCCAGCAACCGTTCGAAACGGACGATGATATCTTTGTTCACTTCTTCGCGTGTTGTGAACTGTCGTTCGTAGAAACGCATGCAATAATCGAGCAGTAGTCCGATATTGGCACAAATTAATCGGCGGCTGTGCTTGTCTATGTTGTGTTTCAGTTCTATCTCAATCTTATGCAGGCAATCCATCACGGTCTCTCGTTCCTCCTCTGAAAGGTGTAATGCCTCACGGGTTTCGTAGGAAAAGAAAGAATAGTTCTTGATCTCCTGACCGAGTGCTGTGCCACGAATCAGATCGGGGTGAAACAGGATGCCATGAGCATTTGGTTGTACATCTTTAATCAGCTTTGTCTCTACTATTTGGCCTGGAGCAAAGCTGACAATCGTACCATCCTGATAGTCGTAACTCTGGCGCCCATACATGATATTTCCACAGTAGGTATCTTTCAAGTAAAGAGCATATACGCCGTAGTTGATTTTGCAATGTTCCGGCCATTGCGTTGCTTTTGACAGATCAACAACACTTACCAACGGGTGTCGTGTTTCGAGTCCGAAAAGTTTGTTGTATTTATCTACCTCATCAAGTTTAATAACCTCTTCCATAATCCTTTCTTTTATATTCTTTATCGCAAATATAATTCATTTTCTTTGAATTATAGATGGCTTTATTACAGAATCGAGGATTTGGGTACAAATATCAGTAAATCATATACAAGCCCACTCGTTTTATCGCAGTAAATTTGCAATCAGAAGTTTAACAATGAAAAGATAGAAGATGATGAGAAAAATAATTCTAAGTGTTTTGTCTTTATTCGTTATGTTATCATGCAGTATGACAGGGAAAAAGGATACAAAACAACAGCCTGGTATGTGCGCCAAATTACCTATGGCGGCTGACGGTATTGTGCGGCTATCGAAAATTGAGGTTTATCCGGAGTATCTTGAAGAATATATGAAATATGCGACCGAAGTGGGTGAAGTCTCCTTGCGTACTGAACCGGGAGTGCTGACTATGTATGCCGTCAGCGAAAAAGAGAATCCTGTCAGGATAACTATTCTTGAAACTTATGCGAGTCAGGAGGCTTATAAATCTCATATTGCATCGGAGCATTTTCAAAAGTACAAGCAAGGAACGCTGCACATGGTTAAGACTCTCGTACTCTCTGACCAAACGCCGCTTAACCCCGCAAATTGCATTAATAACTTCATTCAATAAACGAAATGATTATGAATAAACTCCTTTTATTTTCAGTATTTAGTATTTTAACACTCAATGTTATGGCACAAGAAAAGATAGTACAGACGGCAGGACGTGACCAGTTAGGAACGTTTGCCCCCAAGTTTGCGGAACTTAATGACGATGTTCTCTTTGGAGAAGTTTGGAGCCGCACTGACAAACTCGGTCTGCGTGACCGCAGTTTAGTAACCATTACCTCCCTTATCAGTATGGGAATCACGGACAATTCGCTCGTTTATCATCTTCAGTCGGCGAAGAAGAACGGCATTACCCGCACGGAGATCGCAGAGATTATCACTCATATAGGTTTTTATGCAGGTTGGCCGAAGGCGTGGGCGGCGTTCAATTTGGCAAAAGGAGTATGGTCTGAAGATATTGTTGGTGAGGATGCCAAAACAGCTTTCCAGCGTGAGATGATTTTCCCTATTGGCGAACCCAATACAGCCTATGCACAGTATTTTATTGGTAACAGTTATCTTGCTCCGGTTTCGCGCGAGCAGGTGAATATCTCTAACGTTACTTTTGAACCGCGTTGCCGCAATAACTGGCATATTCACCGTGCAACGAAAGGTGGCGGACAGATGCTTATCGGTGTAGCCGGTCGAGGCTGGTATCAGGAAGAAGGTAAACCGGCGGTAGAGATTCTGCCTGGTACGGTTATTCATATTCCTGCCAATGTGAAACACTGGCACGGAGCTGCTGCCGACAGTTGGTTTGCTCATCTGGCTTTCGAAGTTTCCGGTGAAAACACTTCCAATGAGTGGCTTGAACCGGTTACAGATGACGAGTATAACAAACTCGAACAGACCAAACGATGATTTTTGTTAATCCTGTTTTATCTTTTGAAAGGAAATAATATGACTACCGAGGAATTTAAGGAATATGTAAAGACGCGCAAGGCGCTTAATACAGAAGAAATACATCGTTTGATGGACGATATGAGCAATGAGGCAAGACGTATCACCTTCCAACTGAATACGGCATATCATACACCGGACGAAGTGCGCCGATTACTCTCCGGGTTGTTCGGTTATCAGGTGCCATCGTCGCTCCGGGTCTTTCCACCGTTTTATACGGATTTTGGTAAGAATATTACCGTTGGTGAGGGTGTGTTTATTAATGCCTGCTGTCATTTTCAGGATCATGGTGGTGTGACTATTGGCGACGGTTGTCAAATCGGGCATAATGTCATTTTTGCTACACTTAATCACGGGTTGGCTCCGCAAGACCGTAAAACGACTTATCCTGCACCTATCGTGCTCGGTAAGAATGTATGGATAGGTTCTAACGCGACGATTCTTCAGGGAGTGACTATCGGTGATAATGCTGTTGTAGGTGCTGGAGCTGTAGTGACAAAAGATGTGGAAGCGAATACGGTTGTAGGTGGTGTTCCTGCACATTTTATCAAAATAATAGAAGAATGAAAACGCCTGTGGGGTTACTCCAACGTGATAATGTCTAAGCTAATTAGTGATAAGAAATATTTAAAATCAAAATAAAATGAAACAGATTATATTCATATTTATGAGTCTCCTTTGCTTTAGCTGCTCATCAAAAGCGCAGAATCAGATAACGGATACTAATGTACAGTCCGATAAGAAAATCCTGGTTGCCTATTTCTCTTGTACTGGAACTACAGAAAAAGCTGCCGATGCCATTGCAAAAACGGTTGGCGGAAAACTTTACCGGATAACTCCCGCTACGGCCTATACCTCGGCAGATCTCGACTGGAACAACAAGAGTAGCCGTAGTTCAATTGAAATGACGACTGAAAATTCACGTCCGGAATTGGGTGGAGAAGCGCTTGAACTGAAAGATTACGACGTGGTATTCCTTGGTTACCCGATATGGTGGAATTTATGTCCGCGTCCGGTCAACACATTCCTTGAGAAATATGATTTCTCCGGTAAAACCGTTATTCCATTCGCTACTTCCGGAGGAAGCTCGATAACTAATAGTGTAAAACAACTCAAGAAACTTTATCCAAAAATTACATGGGGAGAAGGGCAGTTGTTGAACGGAAGCGTTAAGCAAGCCGGAGAGTGGGCGAAAGGAGTAATATAAAAACGTAAATTTATGGAAGAGAACAATAAAATGAATATTAGCCGTCGCGGATTTCTCAAGGCGACGGCACTGGCGGGAGCAGCATTGGCTGTGCCGACTGGATTGGATAAGGTTTTTGCATCTGAAACGAAGCAACCCGAAACATCCCGTACTGATAATGGAATTGCACGTATCAGAGAGCATCGAGTATTGGGTACAGGTAAGGCGGCTTTCGAAGTATCGGCACTTGGTTTCGGTGTGATGGGGATGACTTACAACCGCAGTCAACATCCGGATAAGAAACAGTGCATCCGCTTGTTGCATGAAGCGGTAGATCGTGGCATTACGCTCTTCGACACCGCCATTATCTATGGACCGCTAACGAATGAAGAACTAGCCGGGGAAGCATTATCCGAATTTAAAGGCCGGATTAACGTAACGACTAAATTCGGACATGAGGTAATTAACGGAAAAGCCACGGGGCGTCAGAACAGCCGCCCGGAAACCATCCGTCGTTATTGTGAAGAGTCACTCCGTCGCCTCCGACTTGATTCACTTCCCATGTTTTACCAGCACCGTGCTGATCCGGATACTCCGGTGGAAGAGGTAGCATCGACTATCGCCGACCTGATGAAAGAAGGGAAGGTGCAGCGTTGGGGAATGTGTGAAGTGAGTGCCGAGAGTATTCGCAAGGCTCATGCTGTATGTCCGCTCACAGCGATTCAAAGTGAATATCATTTGATGCATCGTTTGGTGGAAGAAAACGGAGTGCTCGACACCTGTCGGGAATTGGGTATCGGTTTTGTTCCATACAGTCCGTTAAATCGCGGTTTTCTGGGTGGTTGTATCAATGAATACACGGTTTTTGATCCGAACAATGATAACCGCCAGACCTTGCCACGTTTTCAGCCGGAAGCGATGCGGATGAATACCCGTATCGTGAATGTTCTACAAGCTTTTGGCCGCACGCGAGGCATGACCTCGGCGCAAGTAGCACTCGGCTGGCTGTTGCAGAAAGCACCTTGGATCGTGCCAATTCCCGGAACGACGAAACTGTCACATCTCGAGGAAAACCTATATACGTTGTCTTTTGCTCTTTCGCCCGAGGAGTGGAAAGAATTGGAGGATGCCGTTGTAGCTATTCCTGTTATAGGAGACCGATATAATGCAGAACAGCAACGGCAGGTAGGTCGTTGAGAATTTCTTTTTTTCTATTAGATAGAACTGTGAATTAGATAAGCATTTATTATCAATAAAAAAGGAAAATGATTTTACTCATTCTCCTTTGCGGTGCGTACGGGACTCGAACCCGTGACCCCATGCGTGACAGGCATGTATTCTAACCAACTGAACTAACGCACCAAATTTTAATTGGATTAACTCATTTCTATTCTCTTTGCTTCTTAATGAAAGAAGCGGTGCGTACGGGACTCGAACCCGTGACCCCATGCGTGACAGGCATGTATTCTAACCAACTGAACTAACGCACCAGAATTTCAATTTATTAATCTGCATCTCTCTCGATTGCGGGTGCAAAGGTAGTTGTTTTTTGTAAACCTGCAAGCGTTTTGAGAAAAGTTTTTTTCAAGAAAAAACGAGAAAAATGCTTAGTGTCTCATTTTGAGTACTTTTGTAATGAAAAAAAATATTCGTTTTTCTTCTGATCGGATAGTGACGGTATCCGGTCATTATAGTGACGCTATCACGATGGAATACCGTCACTATCCGAAGGCAATGGCGTCACTATCCTAAAGTTTGTCATTCTTTTCATTGAAAATAACTCCCGATATCTTTCTATCTGTAAGAAATCACCGTTTTTATATCAACTTTCTGCTTGAATAATTCGTAATTTTGCAATAAATCGTTATTTTTGCGGACTAAAATTAGAAAGGTAGAAAATAATCTGCCTAGAATCGTTAATTAGTAAAAAGAATGATGACAACAGCCAAACTGTTATTGCACTGTCCCGACAAACCGGGAATCCTTGCGGAAGTGACAGACTTTATTACGGTAAACAAAGGAAATATTATCTATCTGGATCAGTATGTAGATCATGTAGAGAACATCTTCTTCATGCGTATTGAATGGGAACTGAAAGATTTTCTGGTTCCACAGGAAAAAATTGAAGATTATTTCAGAACACTCTACGGGCAAAAATATGAAATGGATTTCCGTCTTTATTTTTCTGATGTAAAACCACGTATGGCTATTTTCGTATCCAAGCTGTCACATTGTCTTTTCGATATGCTAGCCCGGTATACGGCAGGAGAATGGAATGTAGAGATACCTCTTATTATAAGTAACCATCCGGATTTGCAGCACGTAGCAGAACGTTTCGGAATTCCTTTCTATCTGTTCCCTATCACCAAGGAGACGAAAGAAGAACAGGAACGCAAAGAGATGGAACTGCTTGCCAAACATAAGATTACATTTATTGTATTGGCACGCTATATGCAGGTGATCTCCGAACAGATGATTAATGCTTATCCGAATAAGATTATCAATATTCATCACTCTTTCCTTCCTGCGTTTGTAGGGGCAAAGCCTTATCACGCAGCTTTCCAGAGAGGGGTGAAAATTATTGGTGCAACTAGTCATTATGTAACGACAGAACTGGATGCCGGACCGATTATTGAACAGGATGTAGTGCGCATCACTCATAAAGATGCTATTGAAGACCTCGTAAATAAAGGAAAGGATTTGGAAAAAATCGTTCTTTCGCGTGCAGTGCAGAAGCACATCGAGCGCAAAGTTTTGGCTTATAAAAATAAAACAGTAATATTTAGCTGATGAAAGTAGCAGTTGTAAAATACAATGCCGGCAATATTCGTTCTGTGGATTATGCTTTAAAACGGTTGGGGGTAGAAGCGGTGATTACTGCTGATAAAGAAGAACTCCAATCGGCTGATAAAGTTATTTTTCCCGGAGTAGGAGAGGCGGAAACTACCATGAACCACTTGAAAGCAACGGGACTGGACGAACTGATAAAGAATCTCCGTCAGCCTGTATTTGGAATTTGTCTCGGCATGCAGTTGATGTGTCGGTATTCCGAAGAAGGAGAAGTCGATTGTTTGAATATCTTTGATGTGGATGTGAAACGTTTTGTCCCGCAGAAACATGAAGATAAAGTGCCGCACATGGGATGGAACACCATTGGAAAAACGAATAGCAAATTGTTTGAAGGGTTCACCGAAGAAGAGTTTGTCTATTTTGTGCATAGCTTCTATGTGCCGACCTGCGACTTTACTGCTGCTACAACTGACTATATTCACCCGTTCAGTGCTGCGCTGCATAAAGATAACTTTTATGCTACCCAGTTCCATCCGGAGAAAAGTGGTAAGACAGGAGAGAAGATTCTGACAAACTTTTTAAACCTCTAAGATACAAATAGTAAATAGATGATAGAAATTATTCCAGCCATTGATATTATTGACGGAAAGTGCGTACGCCTTTCCCAGGGAGATTACGATAGTAAAAAGGTGTATAATGAGAACCCGGTGGAAGTTGCTAAGGAGTTTGAAGCGAACGGTGTTCGCAGGCTTCATGTGGTAGACTTGGACGGTGCTGCTTCTCATCATGTTGTTAACTATCGGGTGTTGGAACAGATTGCTGCACGCACTTCTCTCGTCATAGATTTTGGTGGGGGAGTAAAGAGTGATGAAGATTTGAAAATTGCTTTTGAGAGCGGTGCGCAGATGGTAACCGGAGGAAGCATTGCGGTGAAAGATCCGGAATTATTCTGTCATTGGCTGGAAATATACGGCAGTGAGAAGATTATTTTGGGGGCAGATGTAAAAGATCATAAGATAGCCGTCAATGGTTGGAAAGATGAAAGTGCCTGTGAACTTTTTCCATTTCTCGAAAATTATATAGATAAGGGGATACGAAAAGTAATCTGTACGGATATTAGCTGTGACGGAATGTTGAGTGGCCCTTCTATTGATTTATATAAAGAGATGCTGGCGAAATTCCCTGACCTTTATCTGATGGCTAGTGGCGGGGTGAGCAAGGTGGATGATATTGTTGCCTTAGATGAGGCTGGTGTTCCCGGAGTTATTTTCGGTAAGGCATTATACGAAGGACATATCACCTTACAAGATTTGAGAATTTTTCTATAATGAGCGTATCTGAATAAATAGGATACCTTTATTATAAGGAAGATAAGAATCAAGCTTTAGGAATATAGATTATAAATTGTTGAACAATAAATAAAATAGGATTGTGTTAGCAAAAAGAATAGTACCTTGTCTGGATATAAAAGACGGACAAACCGTGAAAGGAACGAATTTTGTCAACTTGCGCCAAGCTGGTGATCCGGTGGAGCTAGGTCGTGCTTACAGTGAACAGGGGGCAGATGAACTTGTTTTTCTGGACATTACTGCAAGCCATGAAGGACGTAAGACTTTTACGGAATTGGTAAAACGGATTGCTGCTAATATCAATATCCCATTTACCGTAGGCGGTGGAATCAATGAATTAAGTGATGTAGACCGTCTGCTGAATGCAGGAGCAGATAAGATTTCTATCAATTCTTCCGCTATCTGTAATCCCCGGTTGGTTGACGAGATAGCAAAGAATTTCGGCTCACAGGTTTGTGTGTTGGCTGTAGATGCCAAACAGACCGAAAACGGTTGGAAATGTTACCTGAACGGAGGACGTATCGAAACGGATAAAGACCTGTTCGAGTGGACCAAAGAGGCACAGGAACGCGGAGCAGGAGAAATACTCTTCACAAGCATGAATCACGATGGTGTAAAAGCCGGTTATGCAAATGAAGCACTTGCCGCTTTAGCGGATCAACTCTCCATTCCCATCATAGCTTCGGGAGGTGCAGGCTGTAAGGAGCACTTCCGTGATGTCTTTTTACAGGGAAAGGCAGATGCTGCATTGGCTGCCAGTGTTTTTCACTTCGGAGAAATTAAAATTCCCGAATTAAAATCGTATCTTTGCGGCGAAGGAATTACCATCAGGTAAAAAAACATTCGTAGGCGATAGATAGTAATTGTAAATTGAAATAGTAATTAGAACTTATATAAAAATGGAATTGGATTTCGATAAAATGAACGGACTCGTTCCGGCTATCATACAGGACAACGAGACACGTAAGGTCTTGATGCTGGGGTTCATGAATAAAGAAGCTTATGATAAAACGGTAGAAACCGGAAAAGTTACATTCTTTAGCCGTACGAAGAATCGTTTATGGACAAAAGGCGAAGAAAGCGGTAACTTCCTTCATGTTGTATCTATAAAGGCTGATTGCGACAATGATACATTACTGATTCAAGTAGATCCGGTAGGCCCTGTGTGTCATACAGGTACAGACACTTGTTGGGGTGAGAAAAACGAAGAACCGGTCATGTTCCTGAAAGCATTGCAGGACTTCATAGACAAGCGTCACGAAGAAATGCCTGAAGGTTCTTATACAACCAGCCTGTTTGAGTCAGGAATCAATAAGATGGCTCAAAAAGTAGGTGAAGAGGCTGTGGAAACAGTGATCGAAGCTACGAACGGTACTGACGAACGTTTGATCTACGAAGGTGCCGACCTCATTTATCACATGATTGTATTGCTTGCTTCAAAAGGCTATCGCATTGAAGATCTTGCACGTGAACTGCAGGAAAGACATAGCAGTACATGGAAGAAGCATTAATAAGTAAAGATTAGAAATTAAAAATAAAAACGGGAGTCGGCATGGATGACGGGGCGTTGATACAATATAAGAACGTAGAAATCCATCAACAGGAACTCTGTGTGCTAAGTGATGTAAATCTGGAATTGCACAAAGGAGAGTTTGTCTATTTGATCGGAAAAGTAGGCTCGGGAAAAACGAGTCTGCTCAAGACTCTTTATGGCGAACTGGATGTAATTGACGGTGAAGCGGAAGTGCTGGGTTATAATATGCGATCTATCAAACGTAAGCATATCCCGCAACTGCGCCGCAAGTTAGGCATTGTATTCCAGGATTTTCAGCTGCTCACAGACCGTACTGTATATAATAACCTGGAATTTGTGCTTCGTGCCACAGGCTGGAAAAACAAACAGGAGATACAGGATCGCATTGAAGAAGTGCTTCAACTGGTGGGAATGTCCAACAAAGGCTATAAACTTCCGAACGAACTTTCCGGTGGCGAACAGCAGCGCATTGTGATTGCACGTGCCGTACTCAATTCTCCGGCTATCATCCTGGCGGATGAACCAACCGGAAATCTGGATGTGGAAACAGGTAAAGCCATCGTTGAATTGTTGCACAATATCTGCGAATCCGGCTCATCGGTAGTGATGACGACGCACAATTTGCAACTGCTGAAAGATTATCCGGGCAGGGTATATCGTTGTGCCGACCATCAGATTGTAGATGTGACCGATGAATACATGCCCAGACAGAGAACAATAGAAATAGATTTAAATATAGATAACTAAAACAGTAACGAAAATGAAAGTTTTAAAGTTTGGAGGAACTTCCGTAGGTTCTGCTCAGCGCATGAAGGAAGTAGCCAAATTGATTACCGATGGTGAACAGAAGATTGTTGTTCTTTCTGCTATGTCAGGAACAACAAACACATTGGTGGAAATTTCGGACTATCTGTATAAGAAGAATCCGGAGGGTGCCAACGAGATTATTAATAAGCTGGAAGCAAAATATAAACAGCATATTGATGAGCTTTTTGCAACCCAGGAATATAAACAGAAAGGTCTTGAAGTTGTCAAATCCCACTTCGACTACATCCGCTCCTATACTAAAGACCTTTTCACTTTGTTCGAAGAGAAAGTGGTTTTGGCACAGGGAGAGCTTATCTCTACGGCGATGGTAAACTTCTACCTGCAGGAATGTGGTGTGAAGTCCGTGTTGCTTCCGGCTTTGGAATTCATGCGTACTGATAAGAATGCAGAACCGGATCCCGTATATATTAAGGATAAGTTGCGTGTTCAACTCGATCTTTATCCGGATACGGAAATCTACATTACGCAAGGTTTCATCTGCCGCAATGCTTACGGTGAGATAGACAACCTGCAACGTGGTGGTAGCGACTACACCGCTTCTCTGATCGGAGCAGCAGTGAACGCTTCCGAAATCCAGATCTGGACAGATATCGACGGTATGCACAATAACGACCCGCGTATTGTTGACAAGACCGCTCCGGTACGTCAGCTGCACTTCGAAGAAGCAGCCGAGTTGGCTTATTTCGGTGCAAAGATTCTGCACCCTACTTGTATTCAGCCAGCTAAATATGCCAATATCCCTGTCCGCCTGTTGAACACAATGGATCCGGAGGCTCCGGGCACACTGATTTCTAACGACACGGAAAAAGGCAAGATCAAGGCAGTAGCTGCAAAAGATAACATCACTGCTATTAAGATTAAATCCAGCCGCATGTTATTGGCTCATGGTTTCTTGCGTAAGGTGTTCGAAATTTTCGAAAGCTATCAGACATCTATCGATATGATCTGTACGTCAGAGGTCGGTGTATCTGTTACGATAGATAACACGAAACATCTTAATGAGATTCTGGATGACCTGAAGAAATACGGAACAGTAACCGTTGATAAAGAAATGTGTATCATCTGCGTTGTAGGTGACCTTGAATGGGAAAATGTCGGTTTTGAAGCGAAAGCACTCGATGCGATGCGCGATATACCGGTGCGAATGATCTCGTTTGGAGGAAGTAACTACAACATCTCCTTCCTCATTCGGGAGTGTGATAAGAAAGTAGCTTTACAATCGTTGAGCGATATGCTTTTCAACGGCAAATAATTCCACAAATAATACGAGCGCTTTTACCGAACTGATAAAAGCGCTCTTTTTTAACCAACTAAACAAGTTTTTCGAATTATGAAGGGAATATTTCCAATCGATAAATTCCGCACTTTGCAGACACCTTTCTATTATTACGATACCAAAGTGCTGCGCGATACATTGTCGGCTATTAACCATGAGGTTGCCAAATATCCTAATTATTCAGTGCATTACGCTGTCAAAGCAAATGCTAACCCGAAAGTACTTACCATCATTCGTGAGAGTGGAATGGGAGCCGACTGTGTGAGCGGTGGAGAAATTCGTGCCGCTATCCGTGCAGGATTTCCGGCCAATAAAGTTGTTTTTGCAGGAGTCGGTAAAGCAGACTGGGAAATTAATCTCGGGCTGGAGTACGGCATCTTCTGTTTTAATGTAGAGTCTATCCCCGAACTGGAAGTAATCAATGAATTGGCTGCTGCTCAAAATAAGGTGGCTAATGTTGCTTTCCGTATCAATCCGGATGTAGGCGCACATACTCACGCAAATATCACTACCGGTTTGGCAGAAAACAAATTCGGTATCAGCATGCAGGATATGGACAAGGTGATAGATGTGGCACAGGAAATGAAAAACGTAAAGTTTATCGGGCTTCACTTCCATATCGGTTCACAGATTCTGGATATGGGCGATTTTGTAGCTCTCTGTAATCGTGTCAATGAATTACAGGATAAACTGGAAGCTCGCAGAATTCTGGTAGAACATATTAATGTAGGAGGTGGTTTGGGAATTGACTACGGACATCCCAATCGTCAGGCTATTCCGAACTTCAAGGATTACTTTGCTACCTATGCCGGACAACTGAAATTGCGTCCTTATCAGACCTTGCATTTTGAATTGGGACGTGCAGTTGTAGGACAGTGCGGTTCCTTAATCTCTAAGGTTTTGTATGTAAAACAAGGCACACGGAAGAAATTTGCCATCCTGGATGCAGGTATGACCGATCTTATCCGTCCGGCTCTGTATCAGGCATTCCATAAAATGGAAAATATTACTTCCGAAGAACCATTGGAGGCATACGATGTAGTAGGACCGATCTGTGAATCGTCTGATGTTTTCGGAAAAGCAATTGACCTGAACAAAGTGAAGCGTGGTGACTTGATAGCCCTTCGTTCTGCTGGTGCTTATGGTGAAATAATGGCTTCCGGATACAACTGTCGTGAATTGCCGAAAGGATATACTTCCGACGAACTGGTGTAAGTAAAAAATGAACCGCTACAATCAAAATGTGAATGTAGTTTAAAAATACAGGGTGCATGGAACAATTTTAACTGAAAGCTTGTTATTTTTGTAATGAGTTCAAAAAGAAACTACATTAACAACTTAATAAAAAATACGATTATGATTTCAGAAAAATTACAGAATGCAATTAACGAACAGATTACTGCTGAAATGTGGTCTGCTAACCTGTATTTAGCAATGTCTTTCTATTTTGAGAGAGAAGGTTTCAGTGGATTTGCTCATTGGATGAAAAAGCAGTCCCAGGAAGAAATGGGACACGCTTATGCCATGGCAGACTATATCATCAAACGTGGAGGAACTGCTAAAGTTGATAAAATAGATGTTGTTCCTAACGGATGGGGTACTCCTCTGGAAGTATTCGAACACGTATACAAACATGAATGTCATGTTTCTCAATTGGTAGACAAGCTGGTAGACGTAGCTGCTGCTGAAAAGGATAAAGCAACACAGGATTTCTTGTGGGGATTTGTTCGCGAACAAGTAGAAGAAGAAGCTACTGCGCAAGGCATTGTTGATAAAATCAAGAAAGCTGGTGATACCGGAATTTTCTTTGTAGACTCACAATTGGGACAGCGTTAATGATGCTACTCTGAAAAATAGTTCTTTAATATATGATAGAAGCTGCCTGAATTCCTGTTCAGGCAGCTTCTTTTTTTTCACTTATTTGGCTTATGTTCGAAAATAAACTACCTTTGTATTACGAGTCAGAGAGAAATTAATCCCAGTTATTATAAATGAATGGTTTGAACAGAGGAATTATAAGATTGCTCCTTTTATCTTTATTGCTCCTTTTAGGGGTGAGTAGTTGTTCTCAAAAAGAGGAACGACGTATTTTAGTTGTCCACTCTTATGAGGAGACTTATGCGGCTTATCCGGAATTTAACCGGATGATAGCGGAGCAATTTGAAAAAGAGAAAATTGATGCTGATATTCGTACCGTTTATTTAGACTGTGAGTCCTATTGGGAGGAACCGGAACTCGAACGGATGCGCTTTCTGGTTGATTCCGTATCGAGAGACTGGCGGCCGGAAGTGATTCTGGTGAATGAAGACCAGGCTACTTATTCATTGATGAAATGCGGAATTCAGTTGGTGAAAGAAGTGCCTGTGGTTTTTGGTGGTGTCAATTATCCGAATTGGGGATTACTGAAACATCATCCCAACGTGACAGGTTTCCACGACAAGATAGCCTTTAATGAGAATATCAGTGTAGCAAAAGAGCTTTTCGGTGAGCACGTTCGTTTGTTTACCATGCTCGATACTACCTATATTGACAGACAAATCAGAAGAGATGCAAAGGAACAGTTTAAAGGACATAAAGTGACCGGATTCATAGATAATCCCGAACTTTCTCCTGAAGAACAGATACGTTTGGTGCAGGAAGAAGGCTATACCCGCTTCATGGCTATTCCTTTGCGTAATGCCAGAAACCATTCGGATGCTACTTTTATGTGGGTTTTGAACAGGAGTTACCGCGATCAATGTTATATCCAGTTGAAACGTGATTACACCACTATTAATATTGGGAGTATCTGTGGTAGTCCTAGTCTGACAGCCATTAATGAAGCCTTTGGGTTTGGTGAGAAGTTGTTGGGGGGATACATCACTTCGCTGCCTATTCAGGTAGAAGAAGAGGTGAAAACCGCCGTTCGCATATTACATGGCACAAGCCCCTCGGATATACCCATTGTTGAAAGCCGGAAAGAGTATGTCGTAGACTGGAATACAATGAAACAAATAGGCTTGGGCAAGGAAAGTATTCCTGCAAAATATAGCATAATCAATATCCCGTTCAGAGATAAGTATCCATTTTTATGGGGAACTTTAGTCGCTTCATTAGTTCTTTTCCTGACATTTCTCTTTGCTTCGCTTTGGTGGTTATACCTTCGGGAACAGACGAGAAAAAAACAGGCGCTTATTGCATTAGCTGATGAAAAGGAGACTTTGTCATTAGCCATTGAAGGTGGAATGACGTATGTTTGGAGGTTGGATGAAGGTCGTTTTATTTTTGAAGATGCATTTTGGCACTCCCTAGGATTAGCCCCCAGGCAACTTTCTTTTAAAGAATTCGTGAGTTTTATTCACCCCAACCAGTGGGAGGGCGTGAAGTTCAACTGGAGAAATCTGAAAACAGCCCAAAAGAAAGTAGTACAGGTGCGTTGTAACTTCGACGGCAAAGGATATCAGTGGTGGGAGTTTCGTTATACTACTAAACAGCTACCGGGTGGCGAATATAAAACAGCAGGTTTATTGCTCAACATACAGGATATAAAAGATCGTGAGGAAGAACTGGAAGCTGCACGCTTACTCGCTGAAAAGGCAGAATTGAAACAATCATTTCTGGCAAATATGAGCCATGAGATACGTACTCCGCTCAATTCGATTGTTGGTTTTGCCAATATTCTGGCATTGGAAGATGGATTGAGTTCCGTAGAACGCGAAGAATACATCGGTACTATTAATAAGAACAGCGAGTTGCTGCTCAAACTGATTAACGATATTCTGGAACTTTCTCGTATCGAATCAGGCTATATGTCTTTCTCATTCAAGAAATGTAGGGTGAGAGAGCTGATCGATGACATTTATATGACTCACCAGGTATTGATTGCTCCACGCCTGGAATTCCTGAAAGAAGTAGATAATATACCTTTGGAAATTAATGTGGATAGAGAGCGTTTGATACAAGTTCTAACAAACTTCTTGAATAACGCCAGTAAGTTTACGGAAACCGGATATATCAAATTAGGGTATATTTATCTGCCGGATGAAGGTAATGTGCGAATTTATGTAGAAGATACAGGAAGAGGTATTCCACGCGAAGAACAACGGATGATTTTTAGCCGTTTTTACAAACAGAACGAATTCTCACAGGGAGCAGGATTGGGACTTTCTATTTGTCAGGTGATTATAGAAAAGTTGGGTGGAAGGATTGAACTCAAATCCGAAGTAGGCAAGGGAAGTCGCTTTACGGTCATCCTTCCTTGCCGGGTAGTGTCTTGATAAAACCAATGGAAGGGAATGCCAACCGTATTATTTCTTGTTTTTCCCTTTCTCCATTGTTCCCAAGTAAATCTCCAGTGAACGGGTGGAAATCTGTATTTCGCGGAAAGATACGCCTAGAGAAGCTATCAAGAGAATCAGTGCCAGTCCGAATACGTAAGCAGAAAATAATTGCAGTCCGATATAAATAAGAAACATGCTGACTACGCAGAGAAAAAGGCTTGCAATACCCAGTCCTTGCATTGTACGGGTCAGGTTCAACCGTTTCCGTAAATTCTCGATTTGAGCTTCAGTGATATCCGAAGGATTCTCCACGTAGCGGTCACGCAGTTGGCGTACAAGTTGGGCATACGATAAGAAACGGTTGGTGTAAGCCAGTAAAATCAATGAAACTGCCGAGAAAAGTAGGGCAGGAGTAGTGAGAGTCAGTTCTTCCATAATCTATTTTTTATAGTCAAGTAGCGGTTCAAAATTCATTTTATAAAAGAGAATTTTAGGCGCAGATTACATAGATTTCACGTATTATACGTTTTTTAGAATGATGCTTGTTATAAAGCAACTGTGTAAGATACGTGAAATCTGTGTATTCTGTGTAATCCGTGCCTAAAATATAGATTCCGCAAGGAAACCTTGCTTCGGAGTTATTCCGTTTTCAATACGTTAAGCTCTTTGCCTACCTTGATAAATGCAGCGATACACTTGTCAAGATGTGCTTTTTCGTGTCCTGCAGAAATCTGTACACGGATGCGGGCCTGATCTTTCGGCACTACCGGATAGTAGAAACCTGTCACATAGATTCCTTCTTCCTGCATGCGTGCAGCATAAATTTGAGACAGTTTCGCATCATACAGCATTACCGCACAAATAGCACTTTGCGTCGGTTTAATATCAAATCCGGCAGCCGTCATCTTATCACGGAAGTAGTTTACATTTTCAACCAGCTTGTCATGCAGGGCATTGCTCTCTTTCAGCATCTTGAAAACTTCAAGACTTGCACCGATGATACCCGGAGCCAATGAGTTGGAGAACAAATACGGGCGACTACGTTGGCGGAGTAAATCAATGATTTCTTTACGTCCGGTGGTAAATCCTCCCAGTGCACCGCCGAAAGCCTTACCCAACGTTCCGGTATAAATATCTACGCGTCCGTGAGTCTTATACAACTCGCTTACGCCATGACCAGTGGCACCTACCACACCGGCAGAGTGGGATTCATCCACCATTACCAACGCATCGTATTTCTCGGCAAGATCACAAATCTGATCCATCGGGGCTACGTTGCCATCCATTGAGAACACACCGTCCGTAACAACAATACGGAAACGTTGCGCCTGCGCTTCTTGCAGACATCTTTCCAAGTCTTTCATGTCAGCATTGGCATAACGGTAACGTTTCGCTTTGCAAAGACGTACCCCGTCAATGATAGAAGCATGGTTTAGCGAGTCCGAGATAATGGCATCCTCTTCAGAAAAAAGTGGTTCGAATACACCGCCGTTAGCATCGAAGCAGGCAGCATACAGAATTGTGTCTTCAGTCTGGAAATAGTCCGAGATGGCAGCTTCCAGTTCTTTGTGTATATCTTGTGTTCCACAAATGAAACGGACGGACGACATTCCGTATCCACGGTTATTCATCATTTCCTGCGAAGCCTTGATTAATCGGGGATGATTGGACAATCCTAGATAGTTGTTTGCGCAGAAGTTTAATACTTCCTTACCTTTTACAGTGATGGCAGCTTGCTGCGCACTTTCAATCAGTCGTTCTTCTTTATAAAGTCCGGCTTCCTTGATTTCAGCCAATGTTTGGCGGAGATATTCTTGCATTTTACCGTACATAGTGTTTGGGTGATTAAGTTATATTGCAAAGGACACAATTTTTCTTGGAATAACAATGTCTTTTTGATTAAAATCTGAAAAAAAAGTGCTTACTTTGCGCACTATTTAAGCTAGATATTCTAAGTCAGAAGAAAAAATGGAACACATTTTGATTATTGGAGCTACCGGACAGATAGGGTCGGAGCTAACGATGGAGCTACGGAAACGTTACGGAAATGCAAATGTAGTAGCTGGTTATATTCCGGGTGCAGAACCTAAAGGGGAATTAAAGGAGTCGGGACCGTCGGCAATAGCTGATGTAACGGACGGCGAGGCGATTGCATCTGTAGTAAAAGAGTATCACATCGATACGATTTATAATTTGGCTGCTCTGTTGTCCGTAGTTGCCGAGTCGAAACCCAAGCTGGCTTGGAAAATAGGCATCGATGGATTATGGAATGTGCTGGAAGTGGCACGTGAACAAGGGTGCGCAGTGTTTACTCCGAGTTCTATCGGTTCGTTTGGAGCTAGTACGCCTCACACGAAAACGCCGCAGGACACCATTCAACGTCCGCGTACCATGTATGGAGTCACTAAAGTAACGACAGAGTTGTTGAGTGATTACTATTTTAATAAATACGGTGTCGATACCCGTGCTGTCCGTTTTCCGGGCATTATTTCGAATGTGACCCCTCCGGGAGGAGGTACAACCGATTATGCTGTCGATATTTACTACTCGGCAGTGAAAGGAGAAAAGTTTGTGTGCCCCATTAAGCAAGGCACTTTAATGGATATGATGTACATGCCGGATGCGCTGAATGCAGCAATCACACTGATGGAAGCCGATCCGGCAAGATTGATACACCGCAATGCTTTCAATATCGCTTCCATGAGTTTCGACCCGGAAACGATATATCAGGCTATCAAGAAGCATGTGCCGCAGTTTGAGATGATCTATGATATAGATCCTTTGAAACAGCGCATAGCCGATAGCTGGCCCGATAGTCTGGATGATACCTGTGCTCGTGAAGAGTGGGGATGGAAGCCGGCCTACAATTTGGAAAGCATGACGGTGGATATGCTTGAAAAGTTAAGAGAGAAACTGAAATAATGAAAAAACTAATTGCAGGGGTCATACTGCTCGGTATATTGAGCTCTTGTGGAAACAAGAAAACAAATATTGACCCCTTCGCATCTATTACTAAAGAGGTGGATTCAATCCGGCAGATAGCCGATTCTAGCCACCATGATAAATCGCCGGAAGATCCGCAGCCTATACAGGCGGATGAATCTTTCGATGATTTTATCTACAATTTTGCTTCCGATGATGTGTTACAGCGTCAGCGTGTAAAATTTCCATTGCCCTACTACAATGGAGATAAGAAGTCAAACATCGAGGAACGCAACTGGAAGCATGATGACTTGTTTACCAAACAGCATTATTATACACTGCTGTTTGATAGAGAAGAAGACATGGATTTAGTAGGAGATACCTCCCTCACTTCTGTGCAGGTAGAGTGGATGTTCGTGAAAACACGAATGGTGAAAAGGTACTATTTTGAACGTATCAAAGGTGCATGGATATTGGAGGCAATCAACCTGCGACCCATTGAGCAAAGTGATAATGAAAACTTTGTTGAGTTTTTCGGACATTTTGCAACGGATAGTCTTTTTCAGAGTCAGCGTGTGCGGGAGCCGTTGGCTTTTGTAACCAGTGATCCGGACGATGATTTCTCTATTCTGGAGACAACCCTCGACCTTAATCAGTGGTTTGCCTTCAAGCCGGTACTTCCTGTCGACCGCCTTTCTAATATTAATTACGGACAGCGGAATGACGATGATTCGCCCACGAAAATCCTGGCGTTGAAAGGTATCGGAAATGGTTTTTCCAATATACTTTATTTCCGCCGGAAAGCCGGAGAATGGGAATTGTATAAGTTTGAAGATACAAGTATCTGATACAGGTTACGACGCACTATAACAGTATAACTTATAACTAAAAATATATGTATTCTCTTTTGCCCTACAATACATTCGGCATCGATGTCAGTGCCGCTCGTTTTTTAGAATATTCTTCGGTTGAAGAACTGAAGAAGCTGATTGTGCAAGGTGCCATTGTGACACCTTTTTTGCATATTGGTGGCGGCAGTAACCTGCTGTTTACCAAAGATTACGACGGATTGATACTCCATTCCCGCATTGAAGGAATCGAAGTGACGGAGGAAGATGAACACTCTGTGTCGGTACGAGTGGGAGCGGGGGTAGTATGGGATGACTTCGTTGCATATTGCGTAGAACATGGATGGTATGGAACGGAGAACCTGTCACTCATTCCCGGTGAGGTCGGAGCGAGCGCGGTACAGAACATCGGAGCTTATGGTGTTGAAGTGAAAGATCTGATAACAGCTGTGGAAACGGTGAACATTCAAGCTGAAGAACGCGTTTATTCGGTGGAAGAGTGTGGATATACCTACCGCAACAGTATCTTTAAACGTCCGGAAAATAAGTCGGCTTTTGTCACCTATGTCCGTTTTCGACTTAGTAAAAAAGAACATTATACGTTAGATTATGGAACCATTCGTCAGGAGCTTGAAAAATATCCGGCATTGACGCTTTCTGTTGTACGGAAAGTGATAATTGATATTCGTGAGAGCAAGTTGCCCGACCCGAAGGTAATGGGGAATGCCGGCAGCTTCTTTATGAATCCCATTGTGCCGAAAGAAAAACTGGAAGCCCTGCAGCAGGAATATCCCCGGATACCTTACTATGAACTGGCGGATGGTCGGGTAAAAATTCCGGCAGGATGGATGATCGACCAATGCGGCTGGAAAGGTAAGGCTTTAGGCCCGGCTGCCGTGCATGATAAACAAGCATTGGTGTTAGTGAATCTTGGTGGAGCAAAAGGTAGCGATATTCTTGCGCTTTCAGATGCAGTTCGAGCCTCTGTCCGTGAGAAGTTCGGCATTGATATTCATCCGGAAGTTAACTTAATAAATTGAGAAGTAAAAATTGAGAATGAAGAATAGCTATATGAATAATGAAAAGTGTTCAGGTGTAGAAATACTCTATAACCTTTCTTTTTTTCGTTCTCAATTCCAAATTTCTCATTCTCAACTATTATTTTTTAATTCTCAATTTTCAATTCTCAATTAAACAAGTGAAAGTAAGAATCATTGGAAGTGGAACATCGACGGGAGTCCCCCAAATCGGCTGTACATGTCCGGTTTGTACTTCTACCGATCCGAAAGATAACCGATTGCGTGCATCTGCTATTGTCGAGACAGATGATGCGCGGATTTTGATAGATTGCGGTCCGGATTTCCGGACACAGGTATTGCATCTTCCTTTTGAGAAGATAGATGGTGTGCTCATTACGCATGAACATTATGACCATGTGGGTGGGTTGGATGATTTGCGTCCGTTTTGCCGATTTGGTTCAGTGCCTATTTATGCGGAAAATTATGTGGCGCAAGGCTTGCGCTTGCGTATGCCCTATTGCTTTGTTGACCATCGTTATCCGGGAGTTCCTGACATTCCTTTGCAGGAAATCTCGGTGGGGCAGGCCTTTTCTGTTAACCACACGGAGGTGCTTCCTTTACGTGTGATGCATGGCCGATTGCCTATTCTGGGGTATCGTATCGGGCAATTAGGTTATATCACTGATATGCTGACCATGCCCGAAGAATCTTATGAACAATTGGCGGGAATAGATGTTTTGGTAGTGAATGCACTTCGGATTGCCACGCATCCTACTCATCAGAATTTGGAAGAAGCATTGGCAGTGGCGCAGCGCATTCAGGCAAAGAAGACGTACTTTATACACATGAGTCATGATATGGGCTTGCACGCGGAGGTTGAAAAGAGCCTTCCGGAAAATATTCACCTGGCATTCGACGGATTGGATATCTATCTTTGATTATCGGTGAAATTTTTAGCAAAAGTTTTGTTTTCTTTGTAGAAATTATTATTTTTGCACCTAGCCGATAAACAGCGAATATTATGAAACTTCGTACGATAGTGAAAATAGCGATCACGTCTTCTGTTGTACTTTTGTGCTCAGGTTTCGCATTGTACTCTTTTTTTAGACTGTCGGCGGCCGAAGGGCAGAAAGATTTTAATCTTTATGAACTGGTTCCATCCACCACTTCAGCCGTATTTGTTACCGATGATGTGCTCGAATTTGTAGCGGAGGTCGATGATCTGACTTGTAGTAAAAATCAGCAATATCTTTATGTATCCAAACTTTTTTCTTATCTGAAACAAAGCCTTTATGCCCTCTCGGAAGATACTCCCCATGGCTTGAGCCGGCAAATGAATCAGATGTTGATTAGTTTCCACGAACCGGATAACGAACGGAACCAGGTACTTTATTGCAGATTGGGAAATGGGGATAAGGAATTGGTGAACAGGTTTGTGCGTAAATATATATCTTCGCTTTATCCACCGAAAACGTTTGTTTACAAAGGAGAGGAAATAATCATTTACCCGATGGCAGATGGTGATTTTCTAGCCTGCTATCTGACGTCTGATTTTATGACATTAAGTTTTCAGAAAAAACTGATTGAAAACGTTATTGATGCATATAAGAGTGACAAATCATTGGCGGATGATCCGACCTTTACAGGAGTGCGTGCTCCGAAAAAAAGTGCAGCGGCCGCCACAATCTATACCCGTATGAAAGGGATGATGGGATGGACGGAATTTGACATGAAGATGAAAGATGATTTTATCTATTTCTCTGGCATCACTCATGATGCAGACACTTGCTTTGCCTTTATAAACCAACTTCGCCAGCAGCAATCAGTCAAAGGCTTCCCGGGTGAAGCACTGCCCTCCACTGCTTTCTATTTTAGCAGACAGGGAATTACGGACTGGGCGTCTTTGCTTTCTTATGGAAATGCGCAGGAGCAGAACGGGGCAGTCCGCACGAGTGAAGTGCAGAATAGAGATAAGGAATTTTCTCGCTATCTGATGGAAAATGCCGGGCAAGACCTGGTTGCCTGTCTCTTCCAGCGTGAAGATACGTTGCAGGATGCAGCGGCAGTCTTGAGCCTGTCTGTGGCAGATGTGACGGAAGCTGAAAGGATGCTTCGTGCCCTTGTCAATACTGCTCCGGCAGATGAAGGAAGAAAAACTCCCCGTATTACTTTTTGTTATACTGTAAATAAGGCATACTTGGTCTATCGGTTGCCTCAAACAACATTGTTTAAACAACTGACCAGTTTTGTTGAACCGACTTTGGATGTGTATGCAGCATTTTATGGCGGACGTTTGTTGCTCGCTCCGGATGAGGATAGCCTGTCGCATTATATTCGCCAACTGGATAAAGGGGAAGTGCTTAATGGGGCAATGGCTTATCAGACGGGCATGGATCACCTGTCTGATTCATATCATTTTATGCTGATGGCGGATTTCGATCACGTGTTCCGGCAATCGGAAAATTACGTCCGCTTCGTACCGGATTTCTTCCTGCGCAATGCAGACTTTTTCCGCAATTTTACACTCTTTGTTCAGTTTGCCTGTACCGATGGAGTAGTATATCCCAATATTGTTTTGAAATATAAATCAGAATAAAAACCGTGGTTTATATACAATCATTCTATAAAAAAACTCCCGACAGAATTAAATTCTATCGGGAGTTTTTTTATGCTTATTCGTCCGACGAATGACTTTCGGTTTAGAATGGCAGATCGTCTTTTGCGTCGCCCGGAGTAAATTCCGGCATTGCTGACGGAGGTGGAGGAGGAACCGGAGAACCGGAAGCCATCGGAGCACCTGCACCAACACGTTCTACTTTCCATGCACGGATACTATTGAACCAACGATCGTTCCACTGACGGGCGTCGACATCGAATGATACAGTTAGCTCTTCGCCCATTTGAATGTTGAACTGCTCAATTTTGTCTGCGCCAAACACGTCGAAACACATCTTGCGCGGATATTGGTCGTGATTTTCGATAACGTACTCTTGTGATTTCCACTCGTTGCCGCTAGTTTTTGAAACTCCGCCTCTCGGGGGGAGGATAGCGATGATTTTTCCTGTAAATTCCATTGCGATAATTTTAAATTCTGCGGCGAAGTTACAATTTTTTAGTAATATCCCTCGCACAATACCTGTTTTTTTCTTTTGTTTTTATTGGGCAGCCCAAATCTTTTTTCGTAACTTTGTGCGATAGAACATTTAAAACTTATAATACACGAAAATATATGAAATTTATCGTTTCAAGTACTGCTCTTTCCAGCCATTTACAGGCCATCAGCCGTGTGATTAATTCAAAAAATGCGCTGCCAATTCTCGATTGTTTCCTCTTCGAGTTGGAAGATGGAACATTGTCTGTGACTGTATCCGACAGTGAAACAACGATGGTGACTACCGTAGAAGTAAATGAAAGCGATACGAACGGGCGTTTTGCCGTAGTAGCGAAAACATTGCTTGATGCACTGAAGGAAATCCCGGAACAACCGCTCACATTCGACATCAATCCGGATAATTACGAAATAACAGTGCAGTACCAGAACGGAAAATACAGTCTGATGGGCCAGAATGCGGATGAATTCCCGCAATCGGCTACATTGGGAGATAATGCAGTCCGTGTAGAGATGGAAGCAAGTGTGCTTCTGGGAGGTATCAACCGATCGGTGTTTGCTACTGCCGATGATGAACTTCGTCCGGTGATGAACGGTATTTATTTCGATATTACCACAGACGATATTACAATGGTTGCTTCAGACGGTCATAAATTGGTGCGTTGCAAGACATTGGCAGCCAAGGGTAATGAGCGTGCAGCCTTCATTCTTCCGAAGAAACCGGCTACTTTGCTTAAGAATCTTTTGCCGAAAGAACAAGGCACAGTGACGATCGAATTCGATGAACGTAACGCTGTATTCATGCTCGAAAGCTACCGGATGGTTTGCCGTCTGATTGAAGGACGTTACCCGAACTATAATTCGGTAATTCCGCAAAACAATCCTCACAAAGTAACCGTAGATCGCCAACAGTTGGTAGGAGCTTTGCGCCGTGTGTCTATATTCTCGTCGCAAGCAAGCAGTTTGATTAAACTACGTATGCAGGAAAACCGGATTGTGATTTCAGCACAAGATATTGACTTTTCTACTTCTGCCGAAGAAACACAAGTTTGCCAGTATTCAGGTGCAGCTATGAGTATCGGTTTTAAATCGACATTCCTTATCGATATTCTGAACAATATTTCAGCGGACGAAGTAGTTGTCGAATTAGCAGATCCTTCACGTGCCGGAGTAATTATCCCGGTAGAGCAGGAAGAAAATGAAGACCTGTTGATGCTGCTGATGCCGATGATGCTAAATGATTAATAGTAATTCACCACAGAGGACGCAGAGGACACAGAGGGTTATTTAATAAATATTCAATTTTATCCTCTGTGCCCTCTGCGTCCTCTGTGGTGACCCAATCAAATAAACAGAAATGAAATTAAACCTGAAAAATCCCATTGTTTTTTTTGATTTAGAAACAACTGGAACCAATATCAACACAGACCGAATTGTTGAAATCTGCTATCTGAAAGTATATCCGAATGGAAATGAAGAAGCAAAAACATTACGTATCAACCCTGAAATGCATATCCCGGAAGCATCTTCTGCTATACATGGTATTTATGATGCCGACGTAGTCGATTGCCCTACTTTCAAAGAAGTGGCGAAAAACATAGCCAGGGACATTGAAGGTTGCGATTTGGCAGGATTTAATTCCAATCGTTTTGATATTCCTGTCCTTGCCGAAGAGTTCCTTCGCGCCGGAGTGGATATTGATATGACGAAACGCAAATTTGTAGACGTGCAGGTGATCTTCCACAAAATGGAACAACGCACCCTGTCTGCTGCTTACAAATTCTATTGCGACAAAAATCTGGAAGATGCACACACTGCCGAAGCAGATACACGGGCCACTTACGAAGTGCTGAAAGCACAACTCGACCGTTACTCCGATCTTCAGAATGATATTGCGTTCCTGGCAGATTATTCAAGTTTCAGCAAGAATGTAGACTTTGCCGGACGCATGGTGTACGATGATAATGGGGTGGAAGTATTCAACTTCGGAAAATATAAAGGAATGTCTGTAGCCGAGGTTTTGAAGAAAGATCCCGGATATTACAGTTGGATTTTGAATAGTGATTTCACGCTGAACACTAAGGCGGCATTGACAAAAATCCGTTTGCGTGAAATGAGTAATTTGATTACAAAATAATGCTAAAAGGAAAAAAAATAATTCTTGGAATTACCGGCAGTATTGCCGCGTACAAGGCGTGCTATATCATTCGCGGACTGATAAAACAGGGAGCGGAAGTGCAAGTCGTAATTACTCCGGCGGGAAAAGAATTTATTACTCCCATCACTCTTTCGGCTTTGACCAGCAAACCGGTCATCAGTGAGTTTTTTGCCCAGCGTGACGGAACGTGGAATAGCCACGTCGATCTCGGATTGTGGGCGGATGCTGTACTGATTGCGCCTGCCACTGCCTCTACTATCGGCAAAATGGCCAATGGAATAGCCGACAATATGCTCATAACAACTTATCTTTCGGCAAAAGCTCCCGTGTTTGTTGCTCCGGCAATGGACCTCGATATGTTTGCCCATCCCGCCACCCAGAAAAATTTGGATATACTGCGTTCCTACGGTAATCACATTATCGAGCCGGGAACAGGAGAATTAGCCAGCCACTTGGTAGGAAAGGGACGTATGGAAGAGCCGGAAAACATCATCCAGGTATTGGATGAATTCTTCGCTTCGAGTGACGAACTATCCGGGAAGAAAGTGATGATTACAGCCGGACCGACTTACGAGAAGATTGACCCGGTGCGTTTCATAGGCAATTATTCTTCCGGAAAGATGGGATTCGCATTGGCAGAAGAATGTGCCCGTCGTGGAGCACAGGTGACATTGATAACAGGTCCTGTGCAGCTCAAAACGAAACATTCCCGTATCCGGCGTGTAGATGTGGAATCAGCAGAAGAAATGTATGCGGCTTCACAGATCTATTTTCCAGATGCTGATGCAGGTATTCTTTGCGCGGCAGTAGCCGATTATCGTCCGGAAACAGTGGCCGACAAGAAGATAAAGCGGGAGAAAGAAGAGGAACTAACCCTCCATCTTCAGGCAACACAAGACATTGCTGCCAATTTAGGAGCACTGAAAGGGAAAAATCAGTTATTGGTTGGCTTTGCCCTCGAAACCAATAATGAGCAGCAGAATGCCGAAGGAAAGCTCGAACGCAAAAACTTCGACTTTATCGTGCTCAACTCGTTGAATGATGCTGGAGCCGGTTTCCGCCATGATACCAATAAAATAAGTATCATCGACAGGAAAGGTCGTACAGACTATCCTCTGAAACCGAAAATAGAAGTAGCCCAGGACATCATCAATCGTCTGGTAGCCACCCTATCTTCGAATTTTTAATTTTCAATTCTCAATTTTTAATTAAATATAAGGTGTTACGTTCACTATACATTCAGAATTACGCATTGATAGAAAAACTGGATATCAGTTTTGAAACAGGCTTTTCCGTTATAACAGGTGAAACGGGAGCCGGAAAATCAATTATTCTGGGAGCTATCGGACTCCTGCTAGGACAGCGTGCCGATGTGAAAGCGATTCGCCACGGAGCTTCCAAGTGTATCATAGAGGCACGTTTTGATATATCTGCTTATGGTATGCGCCCGTTTTTTGAAGAAAATGAGCTGGAATATGATGAAGAGTGCATTTTGCGTCGTGAAGTGCAGTCTTCCGGTAAGAGCAGGGCATTCATCAACGATACTCCTGCTTCGCTGGCACAAGTGAAAGAGCTGGGCGAACAACTGATAGATGTTCATTCGCAACATCAGAATCTGCTGCTTAATAAAGAAGGATTTCAGTTGAATGTACTTGATATTCTGGCACATAATGATGCTGCATTGGAGAAATACCATCTGTGTTATGACGAATGGAAACAGACAGATCGCGAACTCGCTGAATTAGTGTCGCTGGCAGAGAAAAGCCGCTCCGATGAAGATTATATTCGCTTCCAACTCGAACAGCTCGAAGAAGCCCGTTTGGTGGAGGGCGAACAGGAAGAACTGGAGCAGGAAGCTGAAACATTAAGTCATGCAGAAGAGATAAAAGCCGGACTTTACCGGGTGGAACAGTCGTTTGCTTCGGATGAAGGTGGATTGCTTTCTTATCTGAAAGACAGTCTGAATACACTGAATAATCTACAAAGAGTATATCAGCCGGCCAAGGAACTTACCGAACGTATGGAGAGCGCTTATATCGAACTGAAAGATATTTCGCACGAAGTCTCTTTACAAAGTGATTCCGTTGAATTCAATCCGGTCCGTCTGGACGAAGTGAATGAACGGTTGAATCTGATTTATTCCTTACAGCAGAAACATCGGGCACAAACCCTTGACGAATTGATAGCGCTAACGGATGAATACCGTAGCAAATTGTCGGACATCACTTCCTATGATGAGCGTATCGCCGAACTGACTGCTCGCAAAGAGGAACAATATAAACAAGTGAAACAACAGGCAGAAGTGCTGACCAAAGCCCGTGCGAAAGCTGCTCGTGAAGTAGAAAAACAGCTGGCTGCCCGGTTGATTCCATTAGGAATGCCGAATGTTCGTTTCCAGATAGAAATGGGACTGAAGAAAGAGCCGGGATTGCAAGGAGAAGATACAGTCAACTTCTTGTTTTCCGCCAATAAGAACGGCACCTTGCAGAATATCTCTTCCGTAGCTTCAGGAGGTGAAATTGCCCGTGTCATGCTTTCCATCAAGGCAATGATTGCCGGGGCCGTCAAGCTGCCGACCATCGTATTTGATGAAATAGATACCGGAGTCTCCGGTGAAATAGCCGACCGTATGGCGGACATGATGCAGGAAATGGGCGACCGCAACCGTCAGGTAATCAGTATCACCCACCTGCCGCAGATTGCTGCCCATGGGCGTGCTCATTATAAGGTATACAAGAAAGATAGCGATACGGAAACCAACAGTCATATCCGCCGTCTCACTGACGAAGAACGAATAGAGGAAATAGCTCACATGCTTAGTGGCGCCACTCTCACCGAAGCTGCCCTTGGCAATGCCAAATCCCTGCTTGCCCGCAACTGATAAATAGTGAATAGTAAATAGTAAAATAGAAAATCAACCAGATGTTAGATAAAAGTGAAATGATTTTCGGCGTTCGTGCCGTGATAGAAGCCCTTCAGGCTGGAAAAGAGATAGATAAGATCCTCGTGAAGAAAGATATTCAAAGTGATCTTTCCAAGGAGCTTTTTGCAGCTTTGAAAGGTACGCTGATACCTGTTCAGCGTGTTCCGGTAGAGCGTATCAACCGTATTACCCGGAAAAATCATCAGGGAGTGATCGCCTTCATTTCTTCTGTGACTTATCAGAAAGCGGAGGATCTTGTTCCTTTCTTGTTTGAGCAAGGAAAAAATCCGTTTTTTGTTATGCTCGACGGAGTGACTGATGTACGCAATTTCGGGGCGATTGCACGTACCTGCGAATGTGCAGCTGTCGATGCTGTGATTATTCCTGTCCGGGGTAGTGCGTCGGTCAATGCTGATGCCGTGAAAACATCGGCAGGAGCACTACATACTCTTCCGGTATGCCGTGAACAGAACCTCCGTTCGACTCTGCAATATCTGAAAGACAGTGGTTTCCGCATTGTGGCTGCTACCGAAAAAGGAGATTATGACTATACCAAGGCCGATTATACAGGTCCCCTCTGCATCATAATGGGAGCGGAGGATACAGGAGTTTCTTATGAAAACCTTGCCCTCTGTGATGAATGGGTGAAAATTCCGATGCTGGGCACTATCGAATCCTTGAATGTCTCTGTAGCTGCCGGTATCCTGATTTACGAAGCTGTGAAACAAAGAAACAATGACTGATATGAAGAAGATTTTAATTCTACCTTTGCTGCTTTTCTTCCTGGTACAAGGAAGCATGGCACAAACCCCAAAATGGGTAGAGAAGGCAAAACGTGCAGTCTTCTCAATAGTGACTTATGACAAGAATGATAAAATGCTGAATACGGGAAACGGATTCTTTGTGTCCGAAGACGGATTGGCTTTATCAGATTATACTCTTTTTAAAGGAGCTGAACGTGCGGTAGTGATTACTTCCGAGGGCAAGCAGATGCCGGTCAGCCTGATACTTGGAGCGAATGATATGTATGATGTCATTAAGTTCCGTGTGGCTATCACCGAGAAGAAAGTGCCTGCGCTGATTGTTGCCAAAACAGCCCCGGTGGCAGGAGCCGAAGCATGGATGCTTCCTTATTCTACGCAGAAAAGCATTGCTTGTGTTAATGGTAAGGTGAAAGATGTTTCCAAAGTAGCCGGAGAATACCATTATTATACATTGAGCATGCATATGAAAGATAAGATGGTGAGCTGTCCGGTGATGAATGCGGAAGGTCAGGTATTTGGTATTGCGCAGAAATCATCCGGTATCGATACGGTGACTACTTGTTATGCGGCGGGAGCTGCTTTTGCCATGTCGCAGAAAATCAGTGCTCTTTCTTTGGGAGACGCTGCCTTGAAAAGCATTGGTATCCGGAAAGGTTTACCCGAAACGGAAGATCAGGCATTAGTATATCTGTTCATGGCCTCTTCGAGTCTTTCGGGCGAGGACTATGAAAAGCTGTTGGATGACTTCATCCGCCAGTTCCCTGCCAATGCAGATGGTTATCTCCGTCGTGCCAATTATTATGCATCTAAAGGTAAAGACGACCAGACTTGGTATGATAAAGCCGTTGCCGACTTTAATCAGGCTCTGAAAGTAGCCCAGAAGAAAGATGATGTATATTATAATATAGGTAAGCTAATGTATGCTTATCAATTATCGAAGCCGGAGAAAACTTACAAAGACTGGACGTATGATACCGCTTTGAAGAATGTCCGTCAGGCAATCGCTATTGATCCGCTGCCAATTTACACTCAAATGGAAGGTGATATACTGTTTGCCCAACAAGACTATGCCGGTGCTTTGGCTGCTTATGAAAAGGTAAATGCCAGCAATATTGCTTCTCCGGCCACTTTCTTTAGTGCTGCCAAAACGAAGGAACTGCTGAAAGGGGATCCGAAAGAAGTGGTGGCCTTAATGGATAGCTGTATTGCCCGTTGCCCGCAACCAATTACAGCCGACTTTGCTCCATACTTGTTGGAACGTGCGCAGATGAATATGAATGCCGACCAGGCAAGAAATGCAATGCTCGATTATGATGCTTACCATACGGCAGTCAAGGGAGAAGTGAACGACGTGTTCTATTATTATCGCGAACAGGCAGCTTTGAAAGCCCGTCAGTTTCAACGCGCTTTAGACGATATTGCCAAGGCCATCGAGATGAATCCGACAGACCTCACCTATCAGGCAGAGCATGCAGTTATAAACCTCCGTGTAGGACGGTATGAAGAAGCTATTCAGATTTTGAATAATATATTGAAGACTGATCCCAAATATGGTGAGGCTTACCGTTTATTGGGACTTTGCCAGATACAGCTGAAGAAGACAGATGAAGCTTGCGGCAACTTTAAGAAAGCGAAAGAATTGGGTGATCCGAACGCAGATGAATTGATAACCAAATACTGCAAGTAAAAAGATCATCTTCTTGAAGATAAAAAATAAATCCCTGCCAACTCGAAAATTGGCAGGGATTCCTCGTTTTTGGGGACGTTGTATAAAAAACTCTCTCTCTTTTTTTTATTTTTCCCCACTTCACTTGTTAAGCTCAGGTTGTAGGTTTTAATGATATATGGTTTGATTTCTCTTTTTTTCCTCTTTTATAAGTTAAATGCACGGTTATTGAAAATACTGCATGGCTTCACTTATTTTTTTTAGAAATAATTCGAAATTCTATCTAAAACAGTAAGTAAATTTAAAATTGTGGTTCATTTTATCTATAATCTTACTATATTCCGCACGTTTTTAATAACACGTATGAGATAAGTTATAATTTATGGAAAAAAATCGATTTACTATTTGTGCAAACAATTACATCGATTGTTTGCGACAAGAGGGTCGTTATTCTACGGCCCATGTGTATAAACACGCTATTCGTTCTTTTTCGCAGTTTTGTGGAACTCAATCCATCACGTTTAGTAAGATAAACCGTGAAACTTTAAAGAGGTATAGCAACTATCTGATGGCTTCCCGTTTGAAGCCCAATACGATTTCTACGTATATGCGTATGTTGCGTAGTATCTACAATCGTGGTGTCGATATGCATCAGGCTCCTTATGTACATGGTTTGTTCCGGGATGTTTTTACCGGGGTGGACACACGTCAGAAGAAAGCTATCCCGATCGGCGAACTTCACATGCTATTAAACAAAGATCCTCAATCGGAAAAGCTTCGCCGGACGCAGGCCATTGCCAATCTGTTATTTCAGTTTTGTGGAATGCCTTTTTCTGATTTAGCCCATTTGGAAAAGTCTAATCTGGAGCGGGGGCTTTTGAAGTACAATCGTACCAAGACCGGTACTCCTATGAGCATAGAAGTGCTGGAGTCAGCGCAGAATGCAATTGGGGGATTGTATAATAAATCTGATGCCCGGAGTTCTGGTTATCCAGATTATCTTTTCCGGATATTAAGCGGAGCGTACAAGCGGAATGAAGAAGGAGCCTATCGTGAGTATCAGTCAGCTTTGAGACGTTTTAATAATGAGTTGAAAAGCCTGTCCAGAAAATTAAGGCTACATTCGCCCGTCACGTCGTATACGCTTCGTCATTCTTGGGCTACGACTGCTAAGTACAGAGGTGTACCTATCGAAATGATTAGCGAATCACTAGGACACAAATCTATTAAAACAACACAGATATATTTAAAGGGTTTTGAATTGGAAGAAAGAACAAAAGTAAATAAATTGAATTATTCTTACGTTTTCAATTTTAAAACGCTCTGATTGATATTATTAAAGCGTTATGGATTAGGGACTTAATGCTGGTGTTACTTCTTAGGTAACGGAATTATATTCGCTACAAAGATAGGTAAAAATATTAATAGCAAACAAACAATAAACTTCTTTTTTTCCTTTTTCTCTAAAATATGCAACATGAATCTATCTGAACATGAAGGATAACATCTTCATGCTCAAAGGCTTTTTATTACCTAAATTCAAGAATGTTTTATATTGAATGTTAGGTGCCCGCTTTTATATTCCCTCATAATCGATTTTTTTCCTTTTTTCACAGCGATGTGTATTCTATATGTGTGTTGTCCGTTACCTAAGAAGTAACGGATGAACATGGGGTAAAAAAATATGATTTTAACGAAACCGAAATCAGTAAATGCCGGGCCTAGTAGTGGGACAGGGGAAGGCGTAGCACACTCAAAACGCTGGTATGTAGCACTCGTTCGAATGCACCACGAGAAGAAAGTTGCCGAGCGTTTATCTAAGATGGGAATTGATTCTTTTGTTCCCGTTCAGCAGCAAATTCATCAATGGAGTGACCGTCGTAAGATGGTTGATACAGTCTTACTCCCAATGATGGTTTTTGTACATGTCAATCCAAAAGAACGCATGGAAGTCCTTTCATTTTCTACGGTGAGCCGTTATATGGTGATGCGTGGAGAGAGTACTCCTGCCGTTATTCCTGACGAGCAGATGGCACGTTTCCGTTTCATGCTCGATTATTCCGAAGAAGCAGTCTGTATGAATGATACTCCACTAGCGCGTGGTGAGAAAGTTCGTGTCATAAAAGGTCCTTTGAGTGGACTTGTTGGCGAACTTGTGACTGTAGGCGGGAAGAGTAAGATTGCTGTTCGTTTAAATATGCTTGGCTGTGCTTGTGTAGATATGCCAATCGGTTATGTAGAACCCACAAAGATCATCAATGACAACACGAAGAAAATTTAACGTATTTCTATTCATTCTGTTGCTGGGAGTTTTTTCTCCTTTAATGGCTCAAAGCATGAGCGACTCCCAAGTTCTTGAATATGTAAAGGATGGCATCCGCCAGGGTAAAGAACAGAAACAATTAGCTTCTGAACTGGCACGTAGAGGTGTGACCAAAGAACAGGCAACTCGTGTGAAGCAACTATATGAACAACAAAACAATGTCAATGCTTCCAATGCAACGGGTACTGATGTCAATGAATCACGCCTTCGTGAGGAAATGAAAGAAAACACTTCCGATATGCTGGAAGACCACCCGAGCACTCAAGACCTCGCACGTGGCAATCAGGTTTTCGGACGAAATATTTTCAACACCCGTAACCTGACTTTTGAACCCAGCGTCAACATCGCCACTCCCTTGAACTATCGTCTGGGTCCGGGTGATGAAGTGATTATTGATATCTGGGGAGCCAGCCAGAATACTATCCGCCAACAGATTTCTCCTGACGGCACGATCAATATTCAAAAAATAGGTCCTGTCAACCTGAACGGACTAACTATTGCTGAAGCCAACGACTATCTCAAAAAGACATTAAACAAGATATATAATGGTCTTAATAATGCGAATGATCCCACCTCTGACATCCGTCTGACTTTGGGCAGCATACGTACTATCCAGATCAATGTAATGGGTGAGGTTGTCCAACCGGGTACTTACTCCCTCTCTTCTTTTGCCACAGTCTTCCATGCACTTTACCGTGCAGGTGGAGTCAGTGACATAGGAAGCCTTCGCAATGTACAGTTGGTACGTAATGGCAAAAATATCGCCACAATCGACGTCTACCAATTTATCATGAAAGGAAACATTCAGGATGACATCCGTCTTCAGGAAGGGGATGTAGTAATAGTTCCCGCCTATGATGTATTGGTTAAGATCGACGGAAAAGTGAAACGCCCAATGCGTTTTGAAATGAAAAAGGATGAGAGTCTATCCACCCTTATCAGCTATGCTGGTGGCTTTGAAGCTGACGCCTACACCCGTTCCTTGCGTGTCGTACGTCAGAACGGACAGGAATATGAAGTAAATACGGTCAAAGATCTTGACTATAGTGTCTATAAAATGCGAAACGGTGATGTTGTGACCGCCGAAGCCATCCTTAACCGCTTCATCAACAAACTAGAAATCCGTGGAGCCGTTTATCGTCCCGGCATCTACCAGTTGAATGGAAAACTGAATACAGTCCGTGAACTGGTAAACGAAGCTCAAGGCCTGACCGGTGATGCCTTCTTGAACCGTGCCGTTCTCTACCGCCAGCGTGAAGACTTGACCACCGAAGTTGTTCCGGTAGACATTAAAGCTATCATGGACGGTACTTCCCAAAACATCATCCTGATGAAAAACGACATCCTTTATATTCCTAGTATTCATGACCTGGAAGACAGAGGCAACGTCGTAATCCATGGTGAGGTAGCCAAACCTGATTCCTATCCTTATGCAGATAACATGACTCTTGAAGACTTGATTATTCAGGCAGGTGGATTGCGTGAAGCTGCTTCTGTAGTTCGTGTAGATGTATCCCGTAGAATTAAGAATCCTCGTAGTACAGTAGATAACGATACTATCGGCCAGATATATACATTCTCCCTAAAAGAAGGTTTTATTGTAGATGGAACTCCCGGCTTTGTCCTTCAACCTTACGATGAAGTTTATGTACGTCGCAGTCCGGGTTATCAAGCTCAACAGAATGTAGTTGTTGAAGGTGAAATTCTGTTCGGAGGCTCTTATGCTATGACCAGTCGTGAAGAACGTCTTTCGGACTTAATCAATAAAGCGGGAGGTGCAACGAATTATGCCTACTTACGTGGTGCAAAATTGACTCGTGTGGCCAATGCAAGTGAAAAGAAACGCATGGGTGATGTGATCCGCTTGATGAGCAGACAGTTGGGTGAAGCTATGATGGACTCTTTGGGTGTTCGTGTGGAAGATACCTTTAGTGTTGGTATTGACTTGGAGAAAGCATTAGCTAACCCTGGTAGTACAGCAGATATTGTCTTGCGTGAGGGTGATGTAATTTCTATACCGAAAAATAATAATACAGTAACGATCAATGGTGCCGTAATGGTTCCGAATACTGTTTCTTATATGGAAGGAAAGAAAGTTGATTACTATTTAGATCAAGCCGGTGGTTATTCTGAAAATGCAAAGAAGAGTAAGAAATTCATCGTTTATATGAATGGTCAGGTGACTAAGGTGAAAGGTAGTGGTAAGAAACAAATTGAGCCTGGTTGTGAAATAATTGTGCCTAGTAAAGCCAAGAAGAAAACTAATATGGGTAATATTTTAGGTTACGCTACTACATTCAGTACTTTGGGAATGATGGTTGCCTCTATTGCTAATTTAATCAAGAAATAACGAATATCTTATAATACCTTTATCATGTCTACTTTGATGGAACAATTGTCTGAAAAGGAAACAAAGCAGTTGCACAATACTCACAATGACGAGGAGATTGAAATCGATTTGATAGATCTTCTTCGTAAGGTTATAGATATTCGTAAGAAAATCTATAAAGCGACTGGCATCGGACTGATAATTGGCGTTATTATAGCAATAAGTATCCCTAAGCAGTACACGGTTGAAGTCACCCTTTCTCCGGAAATGGGTAATAACAAGGGTGGGGGAATATCCGGTTTGGCGGCTTCTTTTTTAGGAAGTGGAGTTTCTATGGGTGACGGCACTGATGCTTTGAATGCTTCTTTGTCTGCTGATATTGTCTCTTCTACCCCTTTTTTGTTGGAACTTTCTAATATGAAAGTTCCTGTATCAGGGAGTGAAGAAATATCTTTAAGCTCCTATTTGGATGAGGAGTCATCCCCTTGGTGGAGCTATGTTATTGGATTTCCCGGTATGGTAATTAGTGGGGTAAAGTCCTTGTTTACTGAAAATGAGGATGAATCTGATTTTTCGGATAAAGTGAGCCAAGGTACAATTGAATTATCCAAAAAGGAGTCTCGAAAGATTGAATCACTAAAGAGAAAGATTGCCGCTTCTGTAGATAAGAAAACCTCTATGACTACTGTTTCCGTGACTTTGCAGCATCCTAAGGTTGCTGCAGTTGTTGCTGACTCTGTAGTTAAGAAATTGCAGGAATATATCATAGACTATCGTACTTCCAAATCTAAAGAGGATTGTCTCTATTTGGAGAAATTGTTTAAAGAACGTCAGCAAGAATATTACGAAGCACAGAAAAAATACGCCGATTATATGGATTCTCATGATAATGTCATTTTGCAGAGTGTTCGTACTGAACAGGAACGTTTACAAAATGATATGAGTCTTGCTTATCAGGTATATAGTCAGGTTGCCAGTCAGCTTCAGGTCGCTAGAGCCAAAGTTCAGGAAGAGAAGCCTGTATTTGCGATTGTAGAGCCTGCGGTTGTACCATTATATCCTTCAGGAACCAGTAGGAAGGTATATATTTTAGCTTTTGTTTTTCTGTCAGTTTGTTTTGTTGTATTTTGGAATTTATTTGGAAAAGATCTTCTGAATAAGTTCAAAGAAGTATGTGCCTAAAATCAATCTTTAATATGATATGGTATCAACCGCCAGTCAAATCAATAAATTTATAGAATTTATAGCAGTTCTGGGAGATCTGATCATTCTGAATTTGGTTTTATTCTTTCTCCTTTTCTTTTGGGAAGAAGCTTTTGTCTCTTTGCCTTTTTCCTGTAGGGTCTCATGGATGATGACTTCGTTAAGTCTCTGTTATCTGGCCTGTTCGGGTTCTCGTGGTAGGGTTTGGGATAGTCGTGGTATTCGTCCTGACCAGCTAGTGTTGCGTGTATTGAAGAATATTATAGCTTTTTCCATCTTTTGGGCATGTATCATGACTTTCAGTGGAATTTCTATATATTCTCCTCTTTTCTTTGTCGCTTATTTTTCTTTCCTCTTTGTCATTTTAAGTATTTATCGCATTATTATTCGTCATGTTCTGATACTCTATTGTGCTAAGGGAAAGCATAGACGTTATGCCGTTTTTATAGGAGGAGGTAATAATATGCAGGTTTTGTATGAGGAGATGGAGAATTCCCTGACTTCTTCTCTGTATGAGGTTGTGGGTTATTTTGATATAAAACCGAATGAAGCTCTTTCCTCCCAATGTTCTTATTTGGGCAATCCTGATGGTTTTTCAGATTTTATGTTTGCACACCCGGGCATCAAGCATGTCTTTTGTTCTTTGTCGATGGAGGAGGGCCGCTATAATTTTTCTATCATGAATTATTGTGAGAACCACTTGCTTTATTTTCATGGTGTTCCTAATGTATGTAAAGGTTTTCCCCGTCGTATCTGGCACAGTATGGTTGGTAATATGCCTATTTTGAATCTGCGTTATGAACCTTTGGGTAAAATGGAGAATCGTATATTGAAACGGATATTCGATGTTGTTTTCTCCGGCTTTTTTCTAGTTACAGTTTTTCCTTTTGTCTATTTCATTGTAGGAAGTATCATAAAGTTGACTTCTCCCGGTCCTGTCTTTTTTAAGCAAATGCGTACAGGTTTGAACGGTGTGAATTTTGTGTGTTATAAATTTCGTTCGATGAAAGTAAACGATGAAGCTGACTGTAAACAGGCAACGGCTGATGATCCCCGCAAAACTAGATTTGGAGATTTTCTCCGTCGTTCTAATATTGACGAACTTCCTCAATTCATTAATGTCTTTAAGGGTGATATGTCGATAGTAGGTCCTCGTCCTCACATGTTGGCTCATACGGAAACTTATGCCCGGTTGATTGATAAATATATGGTAAGACACTTTATTAAACCTGGGGTAACCGGTTGGGCTCAAACGCATGGTTTCCGTGGTGAAACGAGAGAACTTTCGCAGATGGAGGAGCGTGTAAAGGCTGATATCTGGTATATGGAACATTGGACAATGTTGCTTGATTTATATATCATTTATAAGACTGTAATAAATGTACTCATAGGAGAAAAAAATGCATACTAAATGAGTATTTAGAATAGATAAATGGATTGCTTTTAAGATGAGTATAACGTAATTGGATGCTTGTAAATAATTAGATCTTGTAAATAATGAATATTAGTAGAGTTCACAACTGTTATGGATGTGGCATTTGTGCAATTGCTTGTGGACAAAAAATAATAGATATTAGCTTGAATGATGATGGTTTTTATGAACCTCATATTATAGACGAATGTAGATGTACTAATTGTGGAATTTGTACAGAAGTTTGCGCTTATCTGCACGAAGATTTGTCTTTAAAAGAATCAGAGATAAGGTCATACGCTGCATGGAGTAAAGATCATTTCGTTAGACGTAAATGTTCATCTGGTGGTGTCGGATTTGAAGTAGGAAAACACTTGTTACAAGAAGGCTTTAAAGTTTGTGGCGTCCGTTATGATGTAGGGAGAGGGAAAGCTGTTCATTTTATAGCTAAAAACATTGATGAATGGGTACTGAGTATTGGTAGTAAATATATTCAAAGTTTTACTTTGGATGGTTTTAAGTCCATTAATAGGAAAGAAAAATATCTCATTACAGGTACCCCCTGTCAGATAGACTCTTTCCGCAGATATATTCAAAGATTCAAGTGTGAGGATAGTTTTGTATTGCTTGATTTCTTCTGTCATGGAGTTCCTAGTATGTATCTTTGGAAGAAATATGTTGAATGGGCAGAACGGAAAGTTGGAAAAATTACATATGTCTCTTGGCGTAACAAGTGGACCGGTTGGCATGATTCTTGGGCGATGGGAATAGACGGTGAGAAACATGTCAACAAAATAGGCTGTCATGAGTCTTATGATACATTGATAAGAGAAAAAAGAAGTTTCATAGAATCTAAACTCACGCAAGGAGATATGTTTTATACGTTGTTTTTAGGGGATTGTTGTCTAGGTAAACAATGTCTTGAGCATTGTAAATATAAATATGATCATTCTTCAGCTGATATTCGTATTGGTGATTTATGGGGTAAAGCATATATTAACAATGAAGATGGTGTTAGTGCCGCCATTGCATTTACCTCAAAAGGAAATGAAATCTTGCGTCAGTGCAATTGTGAATTGAGAGAGCATCCTTTTTCACTAGTGGCAGAAGGGCAAATGAAGGCGTCGCCTTTGAAAAAGAAATGGTTTGAAAAAATTCAGAAATCCCTCAAGGATAAAAATATAATTATTGAAGATATTTACGAGATGTATATGAAAATACACAAAATTGAATTATGGAAAAAGCGTTTGAGAAACCCTTTTAAATCAGGTTTTAATTTAATAAGGAAATTCGGATGGAAATTTGCACGATAACATGTCATAGAGTGTATAATTATGGTGCTTCGCTTCAAGCTTTTGCATTACAGTATTATTTAGAATCTTTGGGGCATAAGGTTGAAATTATAGATTATCTGCCATATTATCACCAGAGTCGATACAATTTTTTTTATATCCCTTTAGAATCCAATCATTATACGTTGTTTTCTTCAAATGGCTTTATGCGGTTGGTATATGGTATCTTGAAGAATCTATGTATTTTTAAAACTTGGGGGCGGAAAAAGAAGTTTGATGATTTCACAAAGTCATTCCTAAAACTGACTTCGACACATTATGAAACGATTGAGGAATTGAAGGATAATCCACCTATTGCTGATATTTACGTGGCTGGCAGTGATCAAATTTGGAATACGGAAATGTATAATGGCAAAGACCCTGCTTATTATTTGGATTTTGGTAATCCTTCAACAAAGCGAATATCTTATGCTGCCAGCATTGCTGTTGGCAAAATAGAAAAAGGTTTAGAAGGTGTAATCAGGAACCGACTGTCTAAGTTTAGCCAGATTTCAGTAAGAGAAGCATCTGGGGTTGAGATTGTCGGGAATTTGGGAATTAAGGCAGAACTTGTACTGGATCCAGTTTTCTTGTTGGAAAAAAGAGAATGGTTAAATATGGTGGCAAAAGGCACTCAGCGTCCTGAAAAAATCAAAAGTCGCTATATTCTTGTCTATGATTTTTTGCATGATGATAGAATTAGAATGTTTGTTGCAAAGTTAAAAGACCAATATGGAGTATTGGTTGTATCTATAAACGATTATAGATCGTTGAACTATGCAGATGTTAATATCAATGATGCTGGTCCTTTGGAGTTCTTGGATCTCGTAGCAAATGCTGATTATATAGTTTCTAATTCATTTCATGCAACAGCCTTTTCTATTATTTTAGAAAAAGAGTTTTATGTATATCCTCTTATGAGGCAAAATAATTCATCCCGAATGGAAGATTTATTAAGAGGATTGGGACTAGAAAAAAGGTTTAACCCTTCGGAAATACAGAAAAACATAAATTATGAAATCGTTAAAGAGTTGTTAGAGTATAAAAGAGTGAAGAGTGTGGACTTCATTAACGATAGTTTATGATTGACTTCTCTACAATAAAGTTCTCTTGATCTTTTTGTAATAAACTAAAAGACTCTACTCTGATAAAATACTTTTCTAGACCTTTGTTTGCAGAATTTGTGGCTGGAAAAAGTAAAATATGCAATATAATGGAAGAATATGAATTTTTGAAAGATTATAAATGAGAAAAGTTACATGTCTGCCAAATTAAATAGAACAATTATTATCTATAACAGTGACAAACTATTGTATTGAATCTTGACTATTATGATTTAAGATGCTTACTAAATGATCAATAATAAAAGAATTGCAAAAAATGCCATGTTTTTATACTTGCGTATGCTTGTGATTATGTTAATCACACTCTATACGTCAAGACAAATGCTAAAGATTTTAGGGGTTGAGAATTATGGCATTTATAATATTGTGGGTGGTGTAGTAGTGTTTTCTTCTTTTATATCTACAGCAATGTCTTCTGCATCTCAGCGATTTATCTCTTACAGTATTGGAGAAAAGAGTGGTTACAATACATTAGTTATATTCTCTACATCACTTCGTTTACATTATGCTTTAGGTTTTGTTGCGATATTATTATTGGAGAGTATTGGCTATTGGTTTGTGATCACACAATTGCATATTCCTTCTGAGAGATTTATTGCTGCATTATGGACATTTCACATATCGGTGGCGATTATGTTTTTTACATTTATCAGATCTCCCTATTTGTCAGCTATCATATCTTTTGAAAGAATGGATATTATTGCCATATTGTCGGGTATAGAATCAGTACTAAAATTGATTGTTATTTTGATCCTTCCTTTTATAAAGTATGACGATCTTATCATATACTCGTTATTACTCTTGATGGTCACTTTGTTAACTAATGTTGGATATTATCTTATTGCAAAGTATAAATTAAACATATTTTTTGTAAAATGCTATCACAAAGAACTTACTCGAAAGATGCTTAGTTTTTCGTGGTGGTCATTTATGGGAGGTATTGGTAATATAGCTCGAGGTCAAGGAATAAATATGCTATTCAATACATTCTTTGGTGTTGTTGTGAATGCCGCAATGGGTATAGCTAATCAGGTTGGTAATGCAGTTAATATGTTTATGACGAATTTTACTATGGCTTTTAATCCACAAATTGTGCAACTATATGCTGAGCGGAAAATGGATGAATTTCATTATTTATCCATTAGAGCATCTAAATTTTCGTTTTTATTGATGAGTTTTATGGTCCTTCCATTGATAACTTGTATGGATAAAGTACTTACTTTTTGGTTAGGTGAATATCCTGAATATACCAGTTCTTTCTCTGTTTGTGTGGTGTTGTCTATTCTTGTTGATGCTATGTCAGCGCCATTATGGATAGCCGTGGGTGCTGTGGGCAAAGTAAGAACCTATCAGATTCTCATGTTTATATTAAGTGTTATAGTACTTCCCGCTTGCTGGATATTACTGTTACTAGGCTTCACTCCTGCTACGTGTATGATATGTAATATCGTCGTTAACTTTTTAATGATGGTAGTACGAATAGTATTATTAGGCAAGTACACAGGTTTTCCTCAATTATACTACTTTATTCATATTGTCATTAAAGGTACTGTTGTCTTTTTACTTATATTGGGTATATTGATTTATTTTGAAAGTTGCATAAATCTGTCTAGTCTCGTTGATGTTGTTGTGGTGACATTAGCCTCTTGTGTGCTGTCTGTTATCCTATTTGGAAGTCTTTACCTTAATATGCACGAGAGGTCTATGATAAAACAAATGATTTGTAAGTTTATTATACGATTCGCACATAAGTAGACGTAATCTCCTTTTAAAGATACTAATAAAGATTTGAAAAGTAAGAGAGGTGTTTTTTATCAGTAATTTTGGGGGAGAAATTTATGATGTTTCATTGTGATGAAAGTGCTACTTCTTATGAGATATCACTACCGATAATTACAATGTTTATAAGTTTGAGCATGATTGTTAGTGAATAAATCATACGAAAAATTAGTATCTAGTGAAACGGGGGATATGCAACTATTCCGATGAATATTGTAAAGCAGTTTAATATTGATCAAAAATACAACTAATTTTATCGCTATAATATGACAACAATAAAAATCATATTCCCATACTTTGGAACATTCCCACCACAGTTTAAATTCTGGTGGGCATCTGCTTTGAACAATCCTGGTGTAAATTTTCTGATAGTTACCGATAACAAAACTGTTAAGAGTGAGATGAATATTGAGGTAGTGTATATGACATTTGATGAATGTCGTGAACGTGTACAGCGTTGTTTCGATTTTCCTGTTACTTTACCATCACCATACAAACTTTGTGATTTTAAACCTGCCTATCCGCTGATATTTAATGACTTAGTTGGTAATGTCGATTTTTCTGGATGGGGAGATGTCGATCTTATCTATGGTAATATACGAGAGATTGTTACAGATGAAGTTCTTGCACAGTATGATGTTATTTCTGGTTGGGGACATCTTACATTACTACGTAATAACGATTATTGGAAACATTTCTTTGAATTACAAGTGGATGGTTTCCAAGATTACAAAACTGTATATCAAGATTCGAAAAATTTTGGATTTGACGAATATTGGCATGGTGGTACTGCCGATAAAGCCAAGTATCTGCATGCAGACAAGGTATGGGATACACGACCTTTTGATGATCTACGTGTTCCGGAATCCAATTTTAACTTTAAGTCAGGAATTCGTGCCATGTATGAGAATGATTACTTGATATTTGAATATAAGGACAAATATATGTATCGGGTTTACTTAATAGGACACAGTATAGTCAAGGAACCTATCATGTATATGCATTTCAAGCGTCGTCTGAAAATACTCAAGCCATGCACTGATAATACAGAAAAATATCTCATAGTTCCCAACAAGATTATTGATTGGGAAGAACCTACATTCGATAAAATATTGGCTTGGAGTAAGTGCGGTTTGCTAAAGCAGTATATATTCACTATGCAATCTAAGGTAATAGGGAAGTTAAAAAAATTGTAAAGATGAAAGTACTTTGGCTTTGTGGTAACCCAGGACTGTTTCGTGCTAAGTCACTAGATGATGGTGGATGGATTGGTTCCTTACAAACGCAACTACTAAATGTGTACACTGACCTTGAACTGGTCAATGTATTTGAATATCCGGATAATGTAGATGTCTTTCGACAAGACAGGGTAATATACTATCCTGTGTGCATAGGAAAATTTGACCGAATTAAGTCTTTTTTATCTATTGAATATCATGACCGTATCTTTCTGCACCGGGTACAAGAAATTATTGAAGCAGAACGCCCTGATATTGTCCAATGTTGGGGTTCTGAGTTAGGGTTCGGGTTGATAGCCAAACAGGTATCTGTTCCCGTGGTGATGCACATTCAGGGACTTCTTAATCCTTATTTTGACGCATTTTGTCCACCTGCATATAGTGTAGAAAGTCTATTGCGTGCTTTGAGATATAATCTGATAGTTTATCTTCGTCGTCAATGGAGGCCTTATCGCTTGTTTAAGTATAATGCTCAGAGGGAAAAGGAAATATTAAGTAGCATGCCCTATGTGTTGGGGCGTACGGAATGGGACAAGGAGTGTGTAAGTATTCTTGCTCCTCAGGCTCGTTATTATTATTGTTCAGAATCGTTGCGCCTTGCGATAGTAAAGTGCAGTAAATGGAAGAGGCATAACAATCATCGGTTGGTGGTATCTTCGATTGTGTCAGCAGCCATTTATAAAGGTTTAGACGTGATTCTTCGTACTGCCAAACTGATAAAAGAAGAATATGGCGATGATTTTGAGTGGAATATTTATGGCATCAATGATGCACACTTACACGAACGACTTACCGGTATTTTTGCCAAGGACGTAAATGTATATCCACGAGGTAGAGTCTCAGCACAAATGGTTGCTGAAAAGCTCATTTTGAGTGATGTATATTGTCATCAATCATACATAGAGAACAGTCCTAATAGTGTATGTGAGGCACAATATATTGGAGTACCGGTGGTAGCTGCAATGGTTGGGGGAATGGATACGTTGATACAAGATGAAGCTGGTATCATGGTACCAGCTAATGATGCCTATCGTTCTGCATATGCCATCCTTCGTTTGAAACGAGAGCATGGATATGCAGAGAAGATTAGTAAGAAAGAGATAGAGGTAGCTGAACTGAGACACAAAGGCGTGGAAATGCAACTGATGAATATATATAAAGAGATATTGGGGAAGTGAAAAAGCTTAATCTTAATATACAGGGTGCACGTGGAATTTGTACCTTAATGGTGTTTTTCGGACATGCCACAGGTGCTTATAATATTCCTTGGCTTCAGAATCATATGAATAATCCTCTTCGGTTGTTATTGGATGGTCATGCAGCAGTTATATTTTTCTTTGTGCTATCTGGTTATTTTTATTATACCGATAAATGCATTACTATAAAACAGTATATTTATATAATAATCAAAAGAGTAATACGGCTTATTCCTTCTTATTGGGTATCAATAATCATCGGTGCTCTACTTTGTAATTATTATCTCAAATATGGAATTTCGCAAGATAATAACGTCAGTCATTGGTTTGCATCCTTTTGGAATGAACCTGTTACATGGTCAAGATTTCTGAATGAAGCAAAGGTTGTGTTTCGACATGCTCCTTCAAATGAGTTCATCAATCCAAATTCTTGGTATCTCAATGTTGATTTCAAAATGATGGTCATTATTCCTGTTGTTATATTTCTGTCGAACAAGACTTACTGGTGGTTGTCTGGTATTCTTATTTTTTTGTCTGTTATGACGACTACGCAATGTTGGGTTGCTATATTTTTGATGGGAGCTACATTTCATCGTTATCAGGAGAGATTATTCGTAACCATTGGTAAGCATAGCTGGTTTCTAGGAGTACTGTCTGTGGTGGGTGTTATTTTATGGGATGTGCAAACATGGTCTGGTATCAATACAAATATTGCGTCAAATATGTATCGGATGGAGATAATCCAAGCCGTGGGTGTTATATTGCTACTTGCCGTCTTACTATTTCTCTCGGATCTGCCCATACTCACGAGTCGGGTTCTACTCTTTATGGGACGAATTTCCTACGAATTTTACATCATCCATTTTTTGTTTTTAGCAGGGGTAATGCCTTTTATATCAAATACTTGGATGTATATTTTCGTATGCTTTATTGGCTCTTTGCTGTCAGCGGTTCTGTTGCATAATGGAAGCGAATGGGTTACATTTAAAGTTTTAAATATGAATATTGTTGCATGGCTGAAAGGCCCAAAATGATTGATATGGGAAAAATAGTATTCGCTACGTTTGCCGATAGTAGATATGGAAAGGCAATGGAAAGAATTAAAAGAGAGACGGAAAATTTTGGTTTCGATGAACGGTATTTTTTTTCAGAGAGAGACTTGCCAAAGGATTTTTTCAAAGGATTTAGCCCGAAGATATACCGTCGAGGATATGGATACTGGATTTGGAAACCATATATTGTAAACAAGATGATGAACCGACTCAATGATGGTGATATTCTAGTTTATACGGATGCTGGTACACAGTGGCATATATCTGGAAGAAAGCGATTTGAAGAATATGTGGGTATGCTCAATGAGGAGCGATCTATTGTTGTATTTCAGCAACCTTATCTTGTAAAAGATTGGACAAAAGGTGATGTCCTTAAATATATTTGTCCAGATGATTGGAAGAAATATGCTATGACTCTTCAATTTTGTGGAGGTATTCATCTTTCGTTGAAATGTTCTACAACTGAAAATCTCTTCGCTGAATGGAATTATATCACACAAAATCACCGTGACTTGGTAACAGATAAAGCCTCGTTGAGTCAAAACTTGCAAGGTTTTCAAGAAAATCGACACGATCAATCTGTTTTTACACTACTTGTAAAAAAAATCCCTCATAATGTAGTATCTTGGGAAGAAGTGGAGTCACTTGATAATGACTGGACTGGGCATGATAAGTTCCCTCTTTGGGCTAAACGTGACAAGGGAGAACGATTAATGGATAAGATAAAAAGAAAAGTAACTCAATGCCTAACTATCTGGATAGGTTTATACTTGAAATACTGTAAGGGATTCTATTTTAGGAATAAGATTGCATGGTGAAATGAATAATAATAGAAATGTTAGTACTCGCGGTATGCCCTAGATTGAGTACTAATAAAATTAGATATAATATGAATACAAGGATTTCTATAATTGTAGCAACTTATAATGCAGAAAATACTATAAAACGATGCATTGATAGTATTGCGTGTCAAAAAACTAACGAAATAGAACTATTGGTCATAGATGGAGGATCTAATGATAGAACTATGGATATTTTGAAATCTTATGGTAACTTGATTGATATCCTAAAGTCGGAAAAAGACAAAGGCGTTTATGATGCTTGGAATAAAGCACTCCGGATAGCTACTGGGGAATGGATTATGTTTTTAGGTGCAGATGATTATTTTCTTCCTGATGCGATGAGTCTTTATTTGGACTTCTTACAGGGAAAAGAAGACGTAGATTCTATAGATATAATTTGTGCTCGATGTCGGCTAATTGACGAAACTGGAAAATATCTGAGAACTTTTGGTACTCCGTATAAAAGAGAAATATTTGTTGATAAAATGGAGATTTCTCATGGCTCAACATTACATAACCGTAAGCTCTTCCAGGAAGTAGGAGAGTTTAATCTTGATTTTAAAATTTGTGCAGACTATGAGTTTCTACTTCGTAAAAAGATGAGTTCTTTTTTTATTGATCGAGAAATTTTTGTAATGCAAGTAGGTGGAATGAGTAGTTCTGTAAAAGGAGTGTTTGATTCCTATAGGGTGAAACAACATCATCGCATTACTTCCCAGTATCGCAACTTATACTACCTGATAAAGGGTACATGTGGTTACTATTGCAAGAAGGTATGGTATTTGGTAAAAAAATAGATTGTATTCAGTGGCTTTTGCTTATTTCTATATCTTTAGGAAGGTATGTAGAAGTGGCATTTCTGTTTCTGCTATTATTCACATATAGATGGTATAAATTCAAAAAAATAGCCATTTTTTTTTCGTTGTTATTGATTCATTTTTGTGTAACAAATTACTTTATAGGATATCCTGTGGGTAAGTTTGTACAACAATTCTTTATTTTGCTGCTCCTTGTTGTCAGTTATTATCAGTTTTTCCGAAATTATGTACCAAACATCGAAATATTATGGGATAAATATATTCGATTATGCCTGTTTCTATCTTATTTCGGACTCCTTCAATTAGCAGTCTATATATTGACTAATATTGATATATCCTTCTTTGTTTCTTTAATTGATGGTGCTCCTCAACAAAGCTACAGATTACGTTCATATTTTTTAGAGCCAGGTTCTTTTGCAACCTTTATTATTCCAGCTGTTTCGTATTGTTTTTTGAAAAAGGGTTATTGGAAACAGTATAAAAGTCGCGTTTTAATTTTAGTAATCGCGTTGCTTTTGACTTTTGCTACAATCGGTTATTTTGTTATGTGTTTTTTTATCTTATATCGATATAGAAGAATCATTTTGAAGTATTGCTACTTTTTAGTTGTACCTATAATTATGTTTTTTCTTTACATTCTTAATTATTCGGCAAGAGAAGATGGGATGGAAGGCTCTTGGAAGGCTATGATGGCAAAAACATCCGAGAGTATTAATGCATTTAGTGATTTTGAACCGGAGTATTTTGAGGTCTTAAACTTAAGCACTTACGCTTTACTTACTAATTTGTGGGTAGCCAATGAAGCACCATACAGGTTGACCGGAACAGGATTAGGTACTCATGAGATTAACTATGAGGCGGAATATCAATCTGATTTTGTGTTTTATGGATTAAATCAAACGGATGCATATTCATTATTTACCCGTTTATATTCAGAGTTTGGTATTATTGGGGTATTTCTTGCTATATACTTATTATTCAGATATCGAAATAGTAAAGATCCCATCAATATTGCTATATTATTAGTATTCATTTCTTATTTTATCCGAGGAGGACATTACTTCCTATATGGGGTGGTATTCTATGCTTATTTATTTTATAATACATCTTCGGACCGCAATAAATGCTTAAAAATATAATAATAGTGAATGACTGGGCATCTATAGAAGGAGGTGCTGCAAATGTTGCAATAAATTCTGCTATTGGGTTGGCAAAGCAATATTGTGTATATTTATTTTCTGCAGTTCAGCCCATTGATGAAAGGCTAGGCGAGGTAGGCGTAAAAGTGATATGTATCGGTAAGAAAGATATACTTCACGATGAGAATCGTTTTCGTGCAATATTCAAGGGTTTATGGGATAATGAAACAAAGAAGAAGTTTGCATATCTTTTGGCTACACTAGATCCTGCGGAAACCATTATACATTTTCACACTTGGACAAAAGCGTTGACAGCTTCTCTGTTTAGTGCCACTGCAAAAAAAGATTTTAAAACAGTGATAACACTTCATGATTTTTTTTGCTTTTGTCCCAATGGAGGATTTTATGACTACCAGCGAAATGTAATTTGTACGAAGAAACCTATGAGTCTGTCATGCCTGACTTGTAATTGTGATGCACGAAGTTATCCACAGAAAGTATGGCGTAGTATGAGGATGAGAATTCAAAACCGGGTATTATCAAAGAATAAAAATATATATTTTATATCTATCTCGGCATTAACTCAAAGAGTCTGTACACCATTGATAAAAGGTGACCGAAAAGTGTATTCGGTTGCAGACCCAGTTGAAATAAATAAAAAACAGCCAAACAGATTACAAGATAACGATGTGTATTTGTTTATGGGAAGATTATCTCCAGAGAAAGGAGTGGAATTGTTTTGTCAGGCTATGACGGACTTAAAAAAGAAAGCTATTGTATTGGGGGACGGATATTTAAGAAAGGAATTAATGGAAAGATATCCTAACATACAGTTTGCTGGTTGGGCGACTGGTAAGGAAAAAGAAATGTATTTTGAACAGGCGAAGGGCTTTGTTTTTACCTCACTATGGTATGAAACGTTTGGCTTGGCTGTAGCGGAAGCCAAATCCTACGGAATACCTTGCATTGTACCGGATAATTGTGCAGCAAGCGAGCAAGTGGAAGATGGTAGTACAGGGTATTTATTCAAAACAGGTAACTTGGACTCTTTGAAAGCAGCAATTGTGAAATACGAAAATAACGATATTCAGGAAATGCAAAATAACATAATCCGAAACTTCGTGGTGGAAGATTGGAGCTTGGACTCTCATATTAAGAATCTGATAAGAGTATATCATGAAATTATAATAGAATCATGAATTATCAAGATCTATCCATTCTCATTGGGTTGACATTGCTGTATTTATGCTTTGGTTTAATTTTCCCATTGTTTTTTATTGTTGGGTTTAGATGGGGAAAAAGAGGGGTAGGGAAACTATGTAATTTTCTCTTGAAAGAATATAGAACTAATGTATAGTTTAATTTTTTAATTTATTTGAATGATAACAGTATCTATTGTAACTTATAAAACAGATCTGGCAGAACTTACTAAGTGTTTACACTCTTTGTTTTCTCCCTTGGTATCTAAAGTATATATAATTGATAATTCAAGTCAAAAGTATATTGCTGATTTTTGTAAAGAATATACTTATGTAGAATATAGCGCTAGTAAAAATGTAGGGTATGGTGCCGGACATAATCAGGCTTTGAGAAAAGTTTTGAATTCAAGTAATACATATCATTTAGTACTTAACTCAGATGTTTATTTTGAGCCGGATGTGTTGGAACAATTGGTAAAATATATGGATTCAAATGAGGATGTAGCTCAAGTACAACCTAATATTATATATCCCGATGGAAGAATGCAATATACCTGTAGATTATTGCCTACACCAGTTGATCTTATTTTCCGTCGATTTCTACCAAAGAAAATGATAGAAAAAAGAAATAATCGATATATACTTAAGTTTAATGATCATACACGGGCTATGAATATCCCTCATCATCAAGGAAGTTTTATGTTTTTTCGTATTGAATGTTTCAATAAGATTGGTTTGTTTGATGAACGATTCTTTATGTATCTTGAAGATATTGATCTTACTCGGAGAATACATAAGTATTATCGAACAATGTTTTGGCCAGGGGTTACTATTGTTCATGCTCATCGTGCTGCTTCGTATAAAAGTAAAAAGATGCTTATAATTCATATTCGGAATGCGATCAAATATTTCAATAAATGGGGATGGGTATTTGATAGCGAACGAAAAAAGTGGAACAAGCGGTTATTAAAAGAATTGTTATGAGTGATTAGGTGATATAATTGATGTGTATAGAAATAATTATGGTATAAAATAAATGTTGAAAATGTTGAGATGTAATAAACACGTGAGTGTTTCGTATGTGAGATGAAAAAAATGTAGGTCCCTAGCTTCATGCTGTAAAGGCATGATTCTCCTACATTGTGGATTGGAAATCGTACGACGGTACATTTCTAATTTACGCCCTGACATCGGAGGTTAAAGCCGATGTGAATTTCCCACTATATCAACTGTCTGTGAAGATCGTTGATATTTTTTTTACTTTCATTATACTGGATAATAATATCAGTTTTCTTTGTTTATATGTTGAAATATTTGTAACTTTATAGCATAGAAAACAGTAATAAAGAAACGATGGAACATTCAGACTTTGTAGTGAAATGTTATAATAAACAAGAGTTAGCCCAGATGTATTTTCCTGATTTGACGATTCGTGCTTCGGTCAATAAACTCCGGAGGTGGATGCGGAGATGCAAGCCGCTGATGAATGAGATACTATCTACTGACTTTCATCCGAAGACAAAGGCATTTTCTGTGAGAGAAGTACGGCTTATTACCTATTACTTGGGAAAGCCGGGAGAACTATAAGTGATATAAACATAAAAAAGAACTACGGGAGACTGCACTTTCGCCAGCTCCCGTAGTTCTTTTTTTATATATCCATATACTCCTTTCGACTGTCAAAGCATGGGCAAGCCTTATGAATCGAAGCACTAAGCTGATAATGTCCCAGGATTTGCGCATCCGGATACTGATGTTTGAGAATCGTCAACAAGTCAAGTAGCGCGAAGCGCTGCGCCTGTGTTCTCGTATCCGCCGGACGACCTTCTTCATCCAAACCACCTTCATAGCAAATACCAATACTATGCCGGTTGAAACCTCGCACATGCGCGCCCGGCTCCGATACCGGGCGACAATGGTGAAGTTCTCCATTACGGGTGATGTAAAAATGATACCCTATATCTTTGAAACCTCGTTGCAGGTGACATTGTCGAAGCTGCTCTACGGTGAAGGAAACATTGCAGCGCGTCGCGCTGCAATGAATCACCAACAACTTAATCTCACGTGGGAGATAGCTTTCTTCTGAATTTTCCATATCGGTCAGCAGGAGATTAATGTCCCACGCAGGACGTTACACCGATAGCCGAAATGATCGAAGTCGCAATAGTCACGATAAACTGGAGAATATTTTTCCAAAGTTGCTTTTTCATATAAATTTAAATTAAAGAATAAATACTACTGATACATCATAAACTCAATAACCAACCCGTGACTGACGGATTAAGCTGCCGGGTCCGGAGCTTCCCCGCTGCCGGAACCTCCCTGATTATCATCACCGCCATCATCAGGAAGCGGATCTTTATCCGAATCAGTGGAAGAATCACTCTTATACAATGTATAATCCAACGTCTTACACAATTTGCGGAGATCACTACCCGGATAAAAGAGCACTTTGCCCTTATTGATGCACGATGCCTTGAATTCCTTTGCCGTATCGGTAGGAGTACCGGTCTTGATACTCATACGGAAATTACCCAGGTCACCCATCTGGACGATATTTCCTTCATCCAGTACATTGACGATTTCGAGCAAAAACTCACCGATACAACCTTCCAGTTCCCCTTTGGAGTAAGAAGAACGTTCAGTGATACGTTTGCAAACTTCCTTGACCGTCACTTTACGACCACTACGCGCCACTGCATAAAACTTCGGAGTTTCATTAGGTTTCAATAGGTTCTTACGAGCCATGAGAGTGTAATTCTGTGCCATAACTTTTAATTTTAAATCATTAATTTTTAATTGTTTAATTGCCTTGTAATCGATTACATGACAAAAGTACTACATCGGGAAAGCGGCATGACGCATAATGACGCACACAGGCGCACAGATAAAAAGAAAAAACATTGGGAGATTTGTATCGAAACTTCCCAATGTTTGATTTCAATCATTGAGATGTTTTTTTCAAATCTCCCGATGTTTTTCCGGACTCTCCAAAAGGACAAAAGGACAAAAAGGACAGATGTGACTATTGCTCATTCATCTTGGTGTAAGAGCCATGGGATATCTTATTGATTTTTACTCCATTAAGCGATTTTAGCAGACGTGTTACCTTACGATGGTTGAAATCATATTTTGCGCCAATCTGAATCGCTTCATCTGTCGTGAAACAGTCGGGCAACTCTTGAACAAAATTACGAATAGTGTCCGGATTCTTCAGTGGACGGACCGAAGGAGACGGCATGGATGAGTGCAACAACCGGCTATGCTCGTAACAACATAGAACGATTTGAAGAGAACGTTCAAAATCAGCGTCCGTGCAATAAATCTCGGGAGAAAGATCGGTTGCTTCAAATTGCCGGATACGGGTCTGGATCATGCTGATGCGCATCACCAGAAAAGCATAGCGTTTCACTACGGCTTGGAGGTCATCGTTGCCTTCCAATGCCACCTCGGACAGCATACGTGAGAAGATATCATTCAGACGGTTCCATTGCAGGCGGTTGAAATGAAAAAGAACCGGATGAGCCAGGCAGAAGTTATATAATTCAGAGACACGATGCGCGATCGGTTTGAAAGAATCTTCCAGCGAGATGCAGTCATCGCCCATCTCTTTCCAGTGCGGAGCCTCTCGGAAAGTGTAAATCAGGGTGCGGCTGGGCAATCCGTTTTCGTAGCTGCTCAATAGGCCGTCTATTTGTCCGGGAGTACCCGTCAGCAGCAAAGCCAATTTGGGATGGCGTATATAGATTGGAATGAGGCCGTTGGCCTTGTAGGAAGACTCTATATTTTCGTGCTCAAAAGCCTTGCGGAGCATATCATCGAAATTGCCACAATCCAGATGATTGGCTGTGGATAGCGTTTGTGCCTCCGTGTCGAAAATGATGCTTCCCTGTGGACCATTGTCCTGCATCTGCATTTGCATACGGGTATAGCTGGTGGTAGCAGGAATAAATAACATCTTGAAAGGAGGCCTTTGCGGTTCTTCGGGGCATGCATCTCCTTTCTTTTTCTGTTTTTGACATTCTGATTGCCAGTTGCTATGTACAGTCTGGTAGTTTTTCATCATGGATTCACTGGTGGCAAGAATTTCTGAATGTATTTCCTCCAACAGGTATCGTCCGGTTTGGGCGATGCTTTTACCACTGGCGGCAGGCGAAAGTATGACACTGAATATATGCGTGGAGTATTTCTTATGATTGTAAATTCCAAAAGTCTGCGGAAGTGCTGCGCTCAAGGCTGTGAGATCGGAAAGGAGAGCGACATCTTGTTCGCGTTCGCTTCCGTCTTCAATGATACAGTCATTCAATAAATCGGGAAGATTATTATACAAACTTCGGGGAAATAAAGGAGTTCCTTTCCGGAATTCCTCTCCCAACCAATAGGCTTCGTCGTCGGCATCGGAATTTTCTGTAGTACCATAAGGTCTTTTTGTCCTTATGTCCTTTTGAAAGGAGGGCTCATTGGCTGGGGTGGAAGTGAATGCATGTTCATTAACTTGTTTGTATCCAGACGATAAAACACTTGTTAGTTCTTCGGGACGAAAATCCGTGTGTTCGAAAAATGCGGTAAGTTCGCGTAATATGCTTTCCTGGGGATAGTGCCGGCGGCAGGCTTCACAGGCAAGTTTGAAGACGTTGGAATGGCGTTGACCGGCTGTTAGCGGATGAAAGAAAATATAGGACGAAATAAATTGAGAGATTTCTTTTTCAGATACATTTTCCGGAGGATTATTTTGAAGAGGAAAGGGAGGGAGTACTTCATTTTCAGAAAGAAATTTTGCTTCTTTCACAGGCGGTTCCAGAACAAATGCCTGATAGAGACTGGCAATATAACCGTTGGGGGAATAGCTGAAATAACAGAGGCGGCTTTCATCTTTACACGCCGGATCGCTTTCTAATCCGAGCAACTGGTTATAATAACGGCTCACCAGTTGTTGCCCCTCACGATGGCGGCCTTCGATACCTTCCACATAGGCGAAGACTTTCACACCGTCGGTCGGACTTTCTATTGCTGCCACCGTATGAGGATCTGCCGCACACCGTTGAATGACTTCCAGACGATTGGCTACATGGTCGTAATCAAGCCCGACAATATGGCTGGGGAGCAGAAAATGTTTGATGGCATGCGCTCCGTCAAATGTGCCTGCCGGAGTGAAGCAGGGGAGTTGATTCTTCAATTTCTGTGCGGCGGTATGGTCGCCTTCCGCATGATATCGGCGGATAGAGTTGATAATCGTTGCATAAACAGGATGAATACACATGATGATGACCTCAAGGAAAGACATGACTTTAGGCTTTTTGGAATACACGTTTTCGTAAACCGAGACTTTGATTTCTTCTAAAACTTTCATATAAAATTGTTTTGTAAGATTGTGCTACCTGACTATCAGATAACGGGAACAAAGGTCGGGATATTAAAAATAGGGTTGCTTCCCTATGTGGATAGTACTTGATAAAGCAAATAAAAAATGAAATATTATAATTAATTAATCATAGAATGACATGGCAAAAGAAAAACAGGAACCTTATGAGTTCTTAAGCAATTTGGTATTGGCTTTAATGAATGCGGATCGTATTTTCAGTAACAGTTTTTTCATAAGCGAATTCGCTGTCTCTCCTAAAACATTAGGGGAGATAAGGCGGGGAGAGGATATGTGCATTTATCAGTATGTACGGGTGATCCGGTGTATGACGAAATATCTTCATTTGATTATTCAGATGGATATGTTGCTGAAGGAGTTAAGAATCGTACTGTCTTCCCATTGTGACTTGGTGGTCGCTACGGTTCCGCACCGTTCTTGCGGAACTTGTCAGCCGACAGAATGGGTGGCAGTGATGCATTGGGATGGAGTGAAATTGTGATTTCTACAGGAAATAGGGCATTTTTTTATTCTTTTTGCCTGATTTCTTTCTTTATTTAATTTTTTTTATATCTTTGCTTTCATATTGAGAAACACAGAGAATATCTCACTTATTTATTCATATAAACTTAATAAATTATGTTCAAAGCTCCTTTCTCATTTGACGGGCGTATTCGTAGAATTGAATATTTCCTGTCGGGCATTATCGGTGGTGTAGTTTCTAGTATTGCATGGGCACTAGGTGTAGGTACATTTGTTTTGGGTGCTGCCAGCGGATCGGCCGGGGGATCAGTATTTGGTTTATTGATCGGTCTTGCTGCTATGATTGCTTCCATCTGGTTCTCTCTGGCACAGGGTGTGAAACGTCTGCACGACTTAAACAAATCCGGTTGGCTGATTTTGTTGTGCTGTGTACCTATCGTCGGTTGGATTTTTGCATTGTATATGTTGTTTGCAGATGGTACGGTAGGTCCTAATCCTTATGGGGCAGATCCGAAAAACCGTATGCCATATCAGGCACAGCCTGCTTCTGTAAATGTGACTGTAAACGTTTCAAGAGAAGAGGTGAAAGTTGACAAGCCGGTAGAGGATGCTCCCGCACCTGCAGAAGCTCCAGCGGAAGAGAATAAAGAAAAAGCTGAATAATCTTATTAAAGAAGAAATAAGAAAGCCTCTTGCAAAATTCGTTTTGCAGGAGGTTTTTTTATTACTAACCTGTTTGTTATTCAATATTTTGTATAAATTTGTAGAATAATCAATCTATCTATCGAATATGTATATGTTAAGCACAGTAATCTCTCAAACTGGTGAATGTAATGCACAGCACGCGACAGGCCCTTGTTTTTTAAATCAATGGGGATATTCTACCCTTTTGTTAATCATTATCGGGATAGGTTTAGTATACCTGCTTTTTAAGAAACGGAAATTCTTAGTGGATAACCTGAAATGGATTGCAGGTACGGTATTTATTGCAGGTTTCCTGATATATTGGTACGCTTTTAATGAGGGAGGGAGTGACAGTAATTCGATAGCGTTGGCGTTTAGGTCTGCTCTGTCTTCTATGGAAATGTTCGCTTCGCATTCCGATCTTTTGGAGGTTCCTGAAGATCTGCATCATGATCCTTTCTACATGACGATATTTTCTGTGATACATTTCCTGGCCGTTATAGTGAGTGCGGTTTTTATCATCAAACTGTTAGGATTCAGATTTATCTCATGGGTGCGGTTATGTGTGGCGAATCTTTCAAGAAAGAAGAAATGCCGACTGTTTATTTTCTGGGGTGTCAATGATAATGCGATATTGCTGGCTAACAGTATAAGAAAAAAAGCGGCAGAGCCCAAGGGGAAGAATGAAGAAGGATGGGAGAATTGTAAGTTCATTTTTGTGAGGTTGCTTTCTGCTAATGAAAGCAGTTCTCATGGCCGGTTCACATTCAGTCATTTCTTTAATTCGTCTCATGACGGAACTGAAAAATTCATAGAAAAGATAGAAGAGCTTGACGGCATACTGGTTAACTCTAAATTTGGAATCACAGGCCGGGTTATAGATAAAGTCAAATCGGAATTTGATTTATACAAATATCTCGGATTGAGGAGATTGGGAAACCTAATCAAGAAGTATCCGCAGGCAACTTTCTATTTTTTGTCTCCCAATGAAGAACTGAATCTGGAGGCGGTGTCTGTTTTTAAGGAAATAGCGAAATGTAAAGAAGATAGAGTCCATAATCAGGTTCAGATTTATTGCCATGCGCGTAAGAACAACCAGAACCAGAAGTTGGAAATATGTGATGGGTTGAAACATCAGATTCATATCATCGACTCGTCTAATCTTGCTGTATTGCAATTAAAAAAGAATGTGAGGAATCACCCCGTGAATTTTGTAGATGTCGATACATCGAAAGCTTGTGTAAAGAAACCTTTTACGTCGATGATTATTGGCTTTGGAGAAACCGGACGTGACGCATTTCGTTTTCTATATGAGTTTGGGGCATTGATCGATGTAAATGGCAATAGGAACCCTCAAAAAATATATGTGGTTGATGAACATATAGATGAATTGAAAGGTGATTTTTTAATGAAAGCACCTGCCTTGAAGGAGAGGAAAAATGAGTTGGAATGGTGTGAAGAAATGTCTATCCATTCCGAACGTTTTTGGGAAAAACTCTCTGAAATCATTCATGATCTAAACTATGTTGTAATTGCTATAGGAAATGATAATGAAGGGATGGCATTGGCGATTGATCTCTACGAATATGCCTATCGATATAGGAAGGATTGTTTCAATGACTTTAGGATTTATCTGCGTGTCAATGGAAGTTGCAACACCATTCAGCTGAAGCAAATAAAAGAGTATTTTAATATTTATGGCAATACCCGGGATGTAATCATAACTTTTGGAGCACAGGAAGAAATATTCTCATACGATGTGGTATCAACAGATGTGCTTGAAGTCTTGGCAAAGGAATTTTATTATGCATATCAGAAAATTATGATTGACGCAATGCCTGAAACGAATGAGAAGGAAATTGAAGAGAAGAAGAAAGCGAAGGAAAGCCTGAAGCAAACAGCGGAAGAAGAATGGAATGCGCGTAGAGAGGCATTGCGGGACAAGCATTGCTTGGATGCACAAATTAAATTGGCTTATCAGGAAGAGCAGGATAGGGCTAATGTATGGCATATCGATACCAAAAAGTTTTTAGCCGGGGCCATGGGAGAGGATGGCAAAGATAATAAGGAAAGATTGAAAGAGATGGTTGAGCTGACGCAGCGTGATGCCCATACATTGAACTATTCTAAGGTTTGTGACGTTGTTTCCAGTACATTATTTGATAATTTGAGTAAGTGCGAACATTTGCGTTGGAATGCATGTATGGAACTGCAAGGATTTGTAACGTGTGACGGAGATAAAGACTTTCAGCAGAAGAAGCATAAATGCATCGTCGATAATGATATTTTAAGAAGTAAATATCCGGAAACCATCCCTTATGACCAGTGTGTGGTTGAGCTAAGTTTTAGATTGAAAAAGAACTAACTATATGACAGATCAGGAAATTGTCGACGGATTAATCAATCGGGATGAAAAAATCACCGATTGGTTTTTCAATATAAAATATCGTCCGTTGTTTATCAATGTAATTAAGCTGATATTTGATTACCAGGTTGATTACGATGAATGTATCAGCGAACTCTATTATCATCTAATGAAGAATGATGCTGCCGTTCTTCGTCATTTTGAGGGACGTAGCACCATTGGAACATGGATTAAGATTGTGGCAATCCGTTTTTTCCGGGAACAGAAAAAACGTGAACAGATGATAGAAGACGAGAGTAAAGAGCCTCTTTATGAGCAGAATCATGAAGAAGAAATAGACGACTCTGAATCGAAAATAGCCGCAAAGATTGATTTGGAACGTTTGTTCGATCTGATGTCGAATAAGCGGTATGTGATGGTCATCAGGGAATTAGTACTCAAAGAGGTCGAACCTGAATTTTTAGCATTATCTATGGGAATAACTGTTGCTAATCTGTACAATATTAAAAAGCGTGCGCTGGCAGCATTGGCTCACTTAGCTATGAATGATAAGAAGAAGTATGAAAACAAAAGATAAAAATATGATAACCGAAGAATTGTTGGCTGCTTTTGAAGAAGGTAAGACGAATGCTGAAGAAACAGCTTTGGTACTTGAATATCTGGCGACTGATGAAAGTTTGCAAGAGGAATTTATCTTGTCCCAACAGTTGGATGCCATGATGGGAGCTGATGATGAAGAAACGGACTTCCTGCCAATGGCGCAGATGGCAGCCAAATCGGAAGGTAATCTTTGTGATTTCCAGTGTGAGCAGTTTATTTTGAAACGTAGAAAGATTGAATATAATTCGGACGAACTCTCGGAGGAGGCCAGGAATAATAGTTGGTTGAGGGAGAGGGGAACTCCTTTGCATAGTGTAGGTCGCCTGCTCGAACAACGCGGATTGATTGTGATGCGCAGTTATGGTTCCAGTATTGACAGTGTCATACGTGCCCTCAAGGCCGGACATGATGCGATTGTGGTGGTAAACAGTTGCCGGTTGCCGGGAAATAGCGAGGAGGAAATTGCTTATCATGCAGCAGTAGTGCTTGACGTAAATGAAGAGGAAGTGACGCTTTATGATCCTGCAACAGGAGAGGAAAGTACGGCCTATCCCAAGGATCACTTTATTGCGGCATGGAATGATGCGAAAGCATATTTGGCGAGGGTGAAAGTGCCTGATCTGGATTATAATCCGCGTCCCATTGATCTGGAAGATGTTGAATTGAGCACTGATTTGATTGAATTGCGTGAAGCCATTGCTGAAAATGCGCACGAAGTCTGGGCCGACCAGCGCCAGGAAGAGGGATGGACTTATGGACCGCAGAGGGATGACGAGAAGAAAGAGACTCCGGACATGGTGCCTTATTCCATGCTTCCTTATTCGGAAAAAGAATATGATCGACGTATGGCGTTTGATACGATCAAGCTAATGAAAAAGCTGGGGTATAGTATTATCAAACGGGGCGATACGGCTCTTCATAATGAGCTGATGAGAAAATTGAAGAATGAAGGCGATGCCAAAGTCTGTGAATGTGGTGCATCTATTTTTATGGACCAAATTTATTGCAGTCATTGTGGTAAAAAGATAGATTGGAAATTGTTTCGCTAATATATAAATAATGAATCATAAAATGAAAGAGTATATTCCCAATCCGGTGGATACAGGACATATCCAACTCCCGAAGGAGTTGGAATACCTGGTAGAAGAGATGGCTAAGAATGTTCATGAAGTCTGGTCGAAAACCAGAATAGAGCAAGGTTGGACGTATGGAAAAAAGCGGGATGATGTGTTGAAGCAGCATCCGTGTCTGGTTCCGTATGAAGAATTACCTGAAGAAGAAAAGGTGTACGACAGAAATTCTTCGGTGGAAACCTTGAAACTGATTATGAAACTAGGGTTCAAGATCTCGAAGGATGAGGAATAGGCGATCTGCCTGCATCCAACAAGATAAACGGTGCCCAATATTTACTGTCTGCATATCCGTTCTCACGAAGGTACTGTTGCGCTTTGATAAGAGCCTGTCGTTCGGATAACCCTGAAATGATGTTCTCATAGAATTTAGTCATGAGAAGCATGGAGGCCTGGTCGTCAACAGCTGAAAGTGTCATGAGGATGGTTTGTACTCCTGCATTTTTGAAGCCTCGTTGAAGACCGAAAAGACCATCCGCACCAAGAGTACCTTGACCGGTGTTGCAGGCAGAAAGAACAACCATACGACAACCGCGGAGGTTTAGTGTACTGATTTCATCTGCACGGAGCAGTCCGTCGTTATTCTCTTCCGTGGCATTGGCGCCGGACATAATCAGGAAGCAATGCTTCATCGCATCATCAGCTTCACGTTGCTTCAATTCTTTATAGTCTCCGTGAGTAGCTATGTGAATCAACGAAACAGCTTTGCCGTCGAGTGCCCGGAACTGCTTTTCCGTTCCGTTTTCACCTACGAATAGATTGGTTTTAATCTTCTTTTCTTTCAACAGGGAATTTACGTTATTTACTTCATTGAGCGTATATGGTAACTCATGATACCCATTCTGTCCGTTACGGAATTTCCCGGAGTTATGATCTGTAGAAACAATATTGCGAACTTTGGTTGAAGCCATTTCGTAGTCTAATCCTCCGAAAAGTGCGGCTGATGAGTAGTTCAGCGAAGCTCTATCGAGTGCAATTTCTTTTGTTGACGATAAACGATAGACGGCTTTCTGGAATGCTAACGGCAGGTTACCCGCTCCATACGGAAGATATTCTACGGGTAGCTGATGAAGTATCCCGTCTGGTGAAAAATAAATAGTGTCCGCTTTGCTGATATATTCATCCAGCGCTTTCCAGAAATGTGCCCTGTTTTCGGTTGCGGTAAAAGCCGTAGGCGATTGCATTTCTTTCGATAGCAGTTCCTGACTCATTAACTTGATTGCGGTGGGAGATACGTCGCCCGGACGAAGTACGAAAGCGGCCAGGTGTTTGTCCGGAGCTAGTAATTCATCGTCTATGAGAGCAAATTCTATGGCGATGGAGTTTCCATGCAGATGCTTTTGTACGTCTTGCCATTTGACGGAAAGATAACGGGTATAGTCGCCGAAATCAGTAGATTTTCGCATCAAGTCCAGTTGCAACTGTTCATACTCCTCTTTCTGGCGGATAATATTTTTCCGTGCTTCCGTCTGATTGGCTGCATTCGGGAGTTCACTTTGCATGGATAAAATTTGTTCCGCCATGAGGGTAGCCTTGTTGTATTGGTCGAGCAGGGATTTATCTCCCGAAGCGCGGATCAGAGACTCCAGTTCAATAGACGAATTGAGCATAATACCTTTCGAAAACAATAATGCATCGTAACCTAACCGGGCAAAACGTTGTTTTTGTTCAAGTGTACCTGTTGCGGTGATATTAGCTGCACGGAGAGGAATACTGTCCAGTGAGGAACGGATATCCTTCCAGAATGCCAGGCGTTCATCGGCTTTCGAGAGACGGAAAAGATTACGCAGTGCGGTTGTTTCACCGGAGAGGAAAGGTTCCATATAGGCTAATGCCTTGTCGGTCTGTCCTTGGGTATAGTAGATGTCAGCGATAGTCCCTAATGTGGAGACATACATCAACCCGTCTTCTCCCCATTGCAGGCGATAAGCATCCAGTTGTTCAAGATTCTCTTTCAATAACCTGTTTAAAACCGCCATTCGTTGACGTTCGGCATCCTGTTCTGTCTGCCTGGCTGCTGTCTCATTGCCCATCATGGTGTGGCAACGATTCAGACTGCTAAGTGCATCCTGATATTTTACATCACTGCCGGGAAGAACTTTGTAAATGTCTGCAGCTTGTTGGTAGTTTGCTGCTGCTTCTGCATATTGTTTCTGTCGGTATAAGATACTGCCTCTGGAACGGAGGATTTCCCCCATCTTATCTGACTTATCACCTGTCGGAAGCTGTTTTTCGGCTTTTGCAAGTATTTCGAGGGCTTTTCCATATTCCTTGGTGAATCCGTAGTTACGGCACAATGCAATGGAGGCGTCTACATATTTGTCCAGTTTGTCCGGCAACATCTGTGCATAAACCGACAGTGCCTGATTGAGCATACGATTGGAGGCCTCATACTTGGCAGCAATGCTATAATTGAGTCCGCCCAGATAAGATTCCAATGCAAATTTAGCCTGTTCGGCAGGATTGCTGCGAAGGATGTCTGCTGCCAGTTCGTAGTATTCGCCGGCAGATGCGTGATCTTGTATTCCGGAGAGAAATTGCGCATAGTTGTGGCGTACTTTAAAAACGATCTCCTTATGGGTATTCACATCGCATTTCTTTAAAGCCTCCAGAAAATGTGCCCTTGCCTTGTCGTTGTCACCTATACTGGCAAAATACTGTGCACGCTCGGTCAGGCAAACGGGCTCGTCGCAAGGCTTCTCCAATTCTTTTTTATTGTGAGCTTCTGCCAATTTCATGTATTCCAATACTTTCGGCTGATTGTTCAGCTCCAGGTAGATGGACGATATCCAATCGAGAAGTTGCTCGTATTCTTTTGAATCGTCAGGAAAGATGTTGAAGGCCTGCTCATAATAAGTTACCCCTACGTCTTTACGTTCCGACAGGTAGTACAACGAACCTATCTGCTGGAGTTGACGGGCTACTGAAAGGGACTTTTCGCCATACATCTTTTTACTGATGGCTATTTCCTCTTCTACGATGGCACTTGCTTTGTCCATTTCTCCCAAAGCTATGTAGCAGCGGGCGAGATTGATATGAAACATGAATGCCTGTTCGGGACGGGGTTGAATGCGACTGCACAATTCCCATGTCTTGCTGTGAATTTCTGCTGCTTTAGGATAGTCTTTTGCAACAGTCAGGTAGTAGAGTCCTGTGTTGTTCAGGGAGGAAATATATTTGATATTTGTTTCGCCCAGTGTGGTCTTGCGCATATCTGCTGCCATTTGTGTATAGGTTAGTCCTTCGGGACGTTCCAGATTCAGATAACAGCGGCCGAGAATGTGCAGGCAGGTAGCACGTTCCGCACTCTGTGTCTTTCCCGTTTTGACATATAATTCGTCCGCTTGTTTCAGTTTGGTAATGGCGGTTGGGTAATCTTGTTTACTTTCTAGTTTTTGAGCTTCTTCAACCAGTAGGTCGGCTTGGCTTGCAGTCTGTGAGTGGGCTGTCAGACATAGACAGGCTAATAGAGATAGAATGAATTGTCGCATATAATAGAGATTTTAGTGGATTAAAATAAGATCAAGGCAAAGCTCCCGTCTCTCTTGCTTTTATTGGTGATCGAGACGATGATTTTATACCGTTCGTCCGAGCTAACCTTTTCTTTACGGAAAGGAAGACCTTTCCGGACACTGTCATTACATTTGTATTCCCGTTCACTTTTCGATTGATAACCGATTGTCTTTATTTTCCAACTGAAAGAGCGATTCACCTCTGCCACACAGCCTATCTGCGAGGTTCCCGAACAGCTCGGGATCTCGAAAGTACAGGTCTGACCGGCAGCCACCATTTTGGTATCTAATCTTACTTTGTTGGCGGAGTCCTTATCACCTCTCATCCTCGCTTCTGCTGCATACTTGTCCGCAATTTCATAGATTGTTTCATTATCAACGCAGGCTTGAATGAATTCGTAGTCAAATACCAGATGTCCTTTCAGGCTCAAGACATCGCCCTGGGTTTGTTTGACGGTTAATGGGATAGGGGCTGCATCACGCAGCGTTTTGCTTACTGCCAGCAGTTGTTCGCCACTGGCAAAGCCGCCGTCCAATGCTTCACATGCTTTCTTACAGGCGTCGAACACCGTTTCAAAGGGTGTCGTTGTCTGTGCATTGACACTCATTTGCCCTCCGATGGAAAAAAACAGGAGGATGAATACTCTGAAGATAGTTTTCCTGCTCATTTTTATTTTGCATTCATAGTGTTATTGAATAGGATTAAGTACCACACGAAATCCGATATGTGGTTCTGATGTATCGTAGGTCTGTACGCTACGATGGCGAATGTCCATATCACGTTCGTTGGCCAGGTAGCTGCCTCCTCTCACTATCTTTTTATGGTGTCCGGGATTCTCTGCCGGACCTTGGGGATCTGTGCCCCGTGTATTTTCATACCGGCTCATCCAGTCTGTACACCATTCGGCGGCGTTGCCTGACATATCGTATAAATCGAATCCGTTTTCGCGTTTCTCGCCAACGGGATGCAGGCGTTCATTGGCATTGGAGGCATAGTAGGCTACATCACGAATGTTGTCTGAACCGGCATAAGGATAGCTTTCGCCTCCGGCGGCTGCATATTCCCATTGTGCCTCCGTAGGGAGGGAAAAAGGTAAACCGGTGAGCTTGTTCAGTTTCTTGGTGAAGGCCTCTGCATCATTCCACGTTATATGTGTCATAGGCAGCATGCCTTCTTCCGTAACAATGGAGTCATTCATAATGGCATACCACAACGAACGTGTTACTTCGTATTTACACATATAATAATCGGAACTTAATACAACAGTGTGCTGCGGTGAGTCATATCCTTTTCCCATAGTTTTCCCCATGATGAATTCTTTGTTTTTGGCCGGAATCAGCAGCATATTGTTCATCATGTCCACCAGGGAGCGGAGCTGGGGCAGTGTGATTGTGGGATTCCATTTTACGTCTACCCATTCTTTTTCTCTGTCTTTTATATCCCTGTTTCCGGTGTTGTTTACGGAGGCGCGTCCGTCATTCCGGAGTGCATTGAATTCGTGCAGGATGGAGTCGCACGTAGATTTCAAAGAACTGTCCGGGTGTTTCTTTATGAAACTACTGTAATCGTCATAAGTGCGACAATCCTTGAATTCCAATTTTTGTTCTGCCGTTCTTTGGATGGAAGTATAAGTTTTGCTTCCTGCTACTATTAATAATAGAGCAATGAAAGTCATCACAAGCCATTTAGCAGATACATAAGAAGGTTTTGACAACATTTGTTTCAGGAGGTCACCCTTTATATCTTTGAATCGGGCTACTCGTGAGTTACTGTAAAATACAGCTTGAAAGTCTTTTAATCCGCTAATGTCCGGTGGTAGTTGCAGGGTGGCGAAATCATAGCTTTCACTTTCCTGCGGAGCAATCGGAATGATATTTATCTGTTTGGGGCTTCTACTCCGGCGGTGTAACGCACGGCCTAATTCTATCCGGACAAAATCGATTTCTCCGGTACGGCTGATCTGCTTAATTTCTGTTTCAAACTCTTCATAGGTCAAGGACGCCATCCGTTCGTAAAAAGCCACTTCTTCCATGTCCCATGTTGCTTTTTCGCCTGTCTCGACCGCTTCTTCATTGAGCGGGCGGATCGTTGTAAACGTCTCCGGCACCATAAACATAATGAAGTCTTTACACTTATCAATGCGGCGAATCAACTCAACATCAAACCGACCGTTTAAATTGTCTTTATCAAAGCTCACCCTTTTGCGGAATCCGGATTCTTCCAGCATCAGTTGTAGCATTTCAGGCTTGTCGCCCGAACATCTTTTACGGTAACTTATGAATATGTCGTAATTATGCTTGCTCATCAGCTGCTAAGATAATAAAAAGAAACAGATTTGTCAATCTTACTCGAATTTTATTTTTATCTTTGAAATTCGGTAAACAGAAAAAAGAAATATATATGAAAAAAGTAATTTGCAGTGAGAAAGCTCCGGGGGCTATCGGCCCTTATAGTCAGGCGATAGAAGCCAATGGTATGGTATTTGTGTCCGGTCAGTTGCCTATTGATGCCGCTACGGGACAGATGGCGGAAGGCATAGAAGGGCAGGCACGCCAGTCGTTGGAGAATATCAAACACATTCTTGAAGAAGCAGGATTGACAATGGGAAACATTGTCAAAACCACTGTATTTCTTCAGGATATGTCCTTGTTTGCGGGGATGAACGGTGTGTATGCCACGTATTTTGACGGAGCCTTTCCGGCACGTTCGGCGGTTGCCGTAAAAGCTCTGCCAAAGGATGCGTTAGTAGAGATTGAGTGTATCGCGGTTCGCTAACAAATCTGCGACAATGAAACTGCTGCCTCCTACAAAGATCAGATCTTTAGGGGGGCAGTTCTTTTTTGCCGCCTGTACAGCTTCTACAACAGTGGGGTAGGTGGTACCTTTCAATCCGGCTTCTTCTGCCAATGCCAGTAGTTCATTTTCCGGAAGCGCGCGTTTAACGCTTGCTTTGGTAAAATAATAGGTGGCATATTTCGGCAATGCTCGCAGAACCCCTCGGATGTCTTTGTCATTGACCATGCCGAATACAAAATGGATCTCCTGACCGAAGGTTTTGTGAATGGCATTGAGCTGTACATGGATATATTCGATTCCATCAACATTATGTCCCGTGTCACAGATAATATCTGGATAGCTGTGTACTTTCTGCCAACGCCCCATCAGACCGGTGAGCTGACATACGTTTGCAAGACCTGCGCGATAGTCCTGGGATCTGATGTTGTAGTTCAGACGGGTCAGTGTCGCAAGGGCTTTTAGGATGGTGAACATATTTTCGAATTGGTAAGCTCCGCTCAACTCTGTGAAAAGTCCGAAAGGAAACATCTCATTGTGGATTTTGATAGCATCTTTTCTTTTGTCGAGTATCTGGTCTAGCGCACGTAGACTGTCTGACAGGTCTAACATGAGTAATGCTTGCCGCATCTGATTTGCCTCTTCTTCTGATTGTTCATCCATTACTTCGATCATTTCGTGCATGCTCTGAATTGTGTTGTCCATCATCGGTCTTATTTCTTGCAATTTCGAATAAGGAACTATTTCCATGTCCCAGTGCCGGGCATTTTCACGGGCATATTCGATGGGCGCATTCTTTTCTTTAGCTTTCATGGTAAATACACGTTTCACTGCCCCTTGGGCTCTGCCGATAACGACCGGAACTCCTTCTTTGATAATTCCGGCTTTCTCTTTGGCAATCTTCGTCAGCGTGTCACCCAAATATTGGGTGTGGTCGAGGCCTATGTTGGTGATAACGCACAAATCCGGATGGATGATATTCGTACAGTCCAGTCTTCCGCCCATGCCTACTTCGATAACTGCTACATCTACTTTCTGGTCGGCAAAATAACGGAATGCCATAGCGGTGGTCAGTTCGAAGAATGAAGGGTGTAGCGGCTCGAAGAAAGAGCGATGCTCTTCTACGAAATTGACTACATACTCTTCCGGTATCATCTCACCGTTGATACGGATACGTTCGCGGAAGTCGATTAAATGAGGGGAGGTGAATAGTCCTACCCGGTAACCGGCGCACTGCAATACGGCTGCGATGGTATGTGAACAGGATCCTTTTCCATTGGTTCCGGCGATATGTATCGTCTTGAATTGTTGATGAGGATGCCCAAAATGTTCGTCCAATTTGTGTGTGGTCTCTAAACCTGGCTTATATGCTTTGCCTCCTATTTGTTGAAACATTGGCACACTCTCATATAAGTACTTTAAAGTGTTCTGATAGTCCATGTTTTATAATATTTAACGTCGGGCAATCTTTATTGCCCACTAATTTGTTTATCTTTAGAACCGTCAATCTGACTATAAATGGGGGATTGGCGAATGAGATTGCAAATATCAACATTTAAATCTAAGAAATCATGGGAACTAAGAAAAATTTTGTGCTAGACACAAATGTTATTCTTCACGACTACAATTGCTTGAAGAATTTTCAGGAAAATGATATTTACCTCCCTCTTGTTGTACTCGAAGAACTAGATAAGTTCAAAAAAGGAAACGAGCAGATAAATTTCAATGCTCGTGAGTTCGTGCGCGAATTGGATGTGCTGACAAGCGACGAGCTTTTCTCCGACGGAGTGAAGCTTGGCGAAGGATTGGGACGTCTGTTTGTGGTGACGAGCAATGTGCCGGCTACCAAAGTGTGGGAATCGTTTCCTATAAAGAAACCCGATCATTTGATTTTGGCGGCAACCGAATACCTGACCGACAAGTATCCGAAAATGAAATCTATCTTAGTGACCAAAGATGTGAATCTGCGCATGAAAGCCCGTTCTATCGGATTGCTTTGCGAGGATTATATTACGGATAAGGTGGTAAATGTAGATGTGTTTGAGAAATCTAATGAGATTTTTGAAAATGTAGATCCGGCATTGATCGACCGTATTTATTCTTCAAAAGAAGGCATTGACTTGAGTGAATTCGACTTTAAGGATTTGATTCATCCCAATGAATGTTTTGTATTGAAGAGTGACCGGAATAGTGTATTGGCACGCTACAATCCTTTTACCCATTCTATTATCCGCGTGATGAAGGGTAAGAATTATGGAATCGAACCACGGAATGCGGAACAGAGTTTTGCTTTTGAGATTCTGAATGACCCGAACATCAAACTGGTGGCTCTGACAGGAAAAGCGGGAACAGGTAAGACATTGCTGGCTTTGGCTGCTGCTTTGGGCAAGCTGACGGATTACAAACAGATTTTGCTGGCACGTCCCGTTGTGGCGCTTTCCAATAAGGATATCGGTTTCCTTCCGGGAGACGCACAGGAAAAAGTGGCTCCTTATATGCAGCCGTTGTTTGATAACCTGAACGTCATAAAACGTCAGTTTGCTACAAACTCTACCGAAGTGAAGCGTATAGAAGATATGCAGAAAAGCGAGCAGCTGGTGATTGAAGCTCTGGCATTTATCCGTGGTCGTAGTTTGAGCGAAATGTATTGCATCATTGACGAAGCGCAGAATCTGACCCCGAATGAAATAAAGACAATCATCACCCGTGCAGGCGAAGGCACGAAGATGGTATTTACGGGAGATATCCAACAGATTGACCAACCTTATCTGGATAGTCAGTCCAATGGCCTGGTATATATGATTGATCGTATGAAAGACCAGAATATCTTTGCACACGTCAATTTGCTGAAAGGTGAACGAAGTGAATTGAGTGAACTGGCAAGCAACCTGTTATAACAGATTTCTCTGCTAAGCGAGATAAATTAATAAGTGATTAAAAAAGTAAACGGTGAACATCTTGTTGCAAATAGCACAATTTGTTCACCGTTTCTTTATTGATTGAGTATGCTTTTTCCTTATTCTTTCTTTCCGAAATATTTCAGGAACTGTGTACGTTCGAATGTATTAACACCCTGAACATCCTTAATATTCAGTTTGCCTTTGAATTGAGCTATATTCTTGAATCCTTTGCGTTCCATCCATGCAGAGAGGAAGCGGTTGGCTTCTCCGATGAATGCATTTGTATTCAGATAGACTGCGCTACAAACTTCTACAGCCGAAGCACCGGCAAGGATAGCTTTCACTACTGATTCTGCGTTGGCAACACCACCGGAAGCTGCATAGTCGATCTTGTCTACTACTGCAGACGCAATTCCGATCCAACGGAGCGGAGTGGCGAGGTCGGAAGCATTACTGAATACTTCTCCTGAAATATGCTCCATCTTTTCGATGTTGATGTCCGGCTGATAGAAACGGTTGAAGAGAACAACTGCTGCTGCACCGTTGGCATACAACTGATCGATTAATGCCACAGGATTTGTCAGGTTATCACCCAGTTTCATGATTACAGGTATCTTGACTGTTTTTTTGATATGGCGGAGAATATCGATGTGGCGTTGTTCGAATGAACCGTATGTATATTGCACTTCCGATTGCAGGGCAAGGATATTGATTTCCAATGCGTCGGCACCAGCTTCTTCAATCATCTTTGCAAAGTCAATCCATTCGGAATCAGTGTAGCAGTTGATACTGGCAATGATAGGAATGGGGCATACCTTCTTGCTTTCTTTTATTAAAGTCAGGTATTCGGATAGCTTGTGCTCACGGATATATTCTTCCAGATAGTCACTGGCTTCCGGATAGAAAGCCGGATCTTTCAGTTGGTCTGCTTCCAGCATGATCTGTTCCTCAAACAGTGATTTCAGAACAATTGCACTGGCACCATCTTCGGCCAATTTTTTGTTTTTGCCGGCACTGTTGGTCAGCCCCGAGCTACTAATGATGATAGGGTTTCTAAGGGAAAGCCCTGCGAAAGTAGTTTTTAAATCGGTCATAATGAATGTTTTTTACTCCTGATTAATAAATTCGTTCTCCGAAAATCTTGCTTCCTACTCGTACCAGCGTACTTCCTGCGGCAATGGCTTCGTGGTAGTCATGTGACATTCCCATCGACAGCTCACAGAAAGTATCGGAGTGGATGAACCAAGTTGTTTTTATCTCATTAAAGAGCCTATTTAGTAAACAAAATTCCCGGTTGATTTGTTCAATACAATCGGTGTTGCTGGCCATCCCCATTAATCCGCAGATGCGTACATGAGTCAGCTCTTTCCATTCTCCGGCATTCAACATCTCCTTACATTCTTCGGGACTGAAACCAAATTTGGTTTCTTCCTGCGCAACGTGAATCTGCAACAGGCAGTTCACTGTACGTCCCGCTTTGACAGCTTGTTTGTTGACTTCGACCAGCAGTTTATAACTATCAATTCCATGAATCATCGCTACGTATGGTATCATGTATTTGATTTTGTTCGTCTGCAGGTGTCCGATGAAATGCCATTCAATGTCTTTGGGCAAACTTTCGTATTTAGCTGTCATTTCCTGCACTTTGCTTTCTCCAAAAATACGCTGTCCCGCCTGATATGCTTCTTCTATCGCTTCATTGGGATGGAATTTTGAGACAGCAACCAGCCGGACTCCTTGCGGGAGTTCGGCTAGTACTTGCTTTAAATTGTCAGCAATACTCATTGTTACTTATGCTTTTGACGGATCAAACTCCGGTTTGTCATTCGGTTCGGCGCTGTAAGGATATACATCCATGAGCGGAGTCTCGGATACCATACCGATCTGATAATCTGCCATGGTTCCTTTCATTCCTTCATCTAGTTTCTTGACTGCGTCGCGCAAGTCGGCAGCTTGTACCAATACTTGAGTGGAAGTCTTTTTTTCAGCACCGCTTTTTTCATCCAGAGTGATGAAAATAAGTTTGCATTTGAACCAGCGGTCGGCACTTTCTTCGTCGCTGGGGAAAAGTTCGCTATAGTTGGCACGTTTAATATCCGAAACGGTAAATTCTCCGGAGATAAACGGAGTCATTTCTTCAATAATCCGTGCTTCTGCTTCTGTAAAACTGAGTGCGTCAACAAGATAAGGTTCAGTTACTTTCTTCTGCATTCCGTTTTCCATTACTTTTTCATAACGGATCTTGCACTCAAACCATGTATGCATTGCCATAATTTTCTTCCTTTTTAATTAATTGATTTATGTAAATTGCCTACAAAGATAAACAAAATCCCAAAGTAAGTGCCGAAAGCTTTTTATTTTCTTTTATGCAGATTCTTTAGTTCAAATGAAAGCATGACACGGAAAAGTCCGATGATGAGGAAAGCAAAAGAAATCATATACACTGCGTAGAGCGCTCCTATGGCGGGTTGCCATAATATTAAAAGAGAGCACAGGATGGCAAGAATACCGAAAGCCATGTACCAGCCCCAGTCGCGGGTTCCGTAACGTTTCAGGTCGATGGAATAGCCGGTGGAGGAGAACCCTCGGAACATAAGCCAGAAGGCTATGATGAAAGGGATAACTTCCATGCTGACCATCGGATAGGCAATCAGGTAAATACCCAGAACGAGGTCGATGAGTCCTCCTACGATATACCATCCCCAGCTCGGGACGCCTTTCCGGTTGCTAAGAGCGAAGATGATTTCCAGAATACCGCTTATCAGCATCGATACACTGAAAATGATACTTAGTGCTACATAGGTACTTACGGGTGAGAACATGAGCCAGAGGGCTACAATGATATACACGATTCCCAAAAGAAGAGAAGTCCACCAATTTTTTACTGAATGTTGAATCTCATTGAATACAGTTTCCATACATTTTATATTTTAAATTGAACACTAGAGTGATTTCGTTGAGGAATAACAAATTGAATTTAGAAAAGGTTTTCCGTGAACATATTTGGGGGAATAGTTGTTTCCTATATAAAGTAAATTTTAAATATACATGCATTATGGCAACAACAAATTTCAAAGGACAACCGGTGAAACTGATCGGTGAATTTATACAAGTAGGTAAGGTAGCTCCTGACTTCGAGCTGGTAAAAACAGATTTATCTTCTTTCTCTCTGAAAGATTTAAATGGTAAAAATGTGATTTTAAATATTTTCCCTAGTCTGGATACCAGCGTATGTGCAACTTCTGTACGTAAGTTTAATAAAATGGCTGCCGGATTGAAAGATACGGTAGTATTGGCTATTTCTAAGGATCTTCCTTTTGCACACGGCCGTTTCTGTACGACAGAAGGTATTGAAAATGTAATTCCATTGTCTGATTTCCGCTTCTCTGATTTCGACGAAAGTTATGGAGTGCGTATGGCAGATGGTCCGTTAGCAGGACTTTTGGCTCGTGCGGTAGTTGTGATTGGCAAAGATGGCAAAATTGCATATACGGAACTTGTTCCTGAAATCACCCAGGAGCCTGATTATGACAAAGCTTTAGCTGCGATACAATAATAAAGTATAAAGTATTAAGTATTAACCGCGGCAAATCAGCGGCTACGATTAATACTTAACACTTAATACTTATTTAAACTTTTTGACCTAATGGGAACTGGTAAAAGGCTTGGTAAACTGCCAAGGCTCTGTTCTTGTTAGGTTGTGTTTTTTTCTACACTAAACCTCAACTATCATGAACAAAATGAAAACTCTATTCATCGCCCTGTTATGTATGGGCGCTGGAACCTTGTCGGCCCAAACTGCCGATAGTACACAAACTTCTCCCTGGACAAAAGAAGGATTTGCCGGACTGAAACTAACGCAAGTGAGCCTCACTAATTGGGCTGCCGGAGGTGATAACTCCGTTGCCTTTGACTTGCAGGGTACTTATCAGATTAATTATAAGAAAGGAAAACATCTGTGGAATAATCGTATTGAACTGGCTTATGGATTAAATAAGACTGGTGATGATGGAACCAGGAAAGCAAATGATAAGATCTATTTGAATACGAATTATGGCTATTCTATTGCCAAAAACTGGTATGCCAGTGCGTTCGCTACTTTCCAGACACAGTTTTCTCCGGGATATGACTACTCCGTCAATAAAGACATTGCTATCTCCGAATTTATGGCTCCTGCCTATTTGACTACCGGTTTGGGCTTTACGTATGATCCGGGTAAGATATTTACCGTTGTATTGTCTCCTGCTGCGTGGCGCGGAACATTTGTGCTCAATGACCGTCTCTCTGACGAAGGAGCTTATGGAGTTGATCCGGGCAAACATCTATTATCCAGTTTCGGTGCTAACTTGAAAGGAGAAGCCAAATATGAATTTTTGAAGAATATGACGGTATATTCACGTTTGGATCTATATTCCGATTATCTGCATAAGCCGCTGAATATAGACGTGAACTGGGAAGTACAAATAAATATGATTATCAATAAATGGTTCTCAACCACACTTACTACTAACCTGATGTATGACGATGATGTGAAAATCGTGCAAAAGGATGGTACAAAAGGTGCTCGTGTGCAATTTAAAGAGATATTGGGAGTAGGAGTTCAGTTTAATTTCTAAGTATCAAGTATTAAGTATTAGGTATTAACCGTAGCTGGCTATTTTGCTCTAATTGTTGTTTACACAATTAATCAAACAGCCATGGTAATACCTAATACTTGATACTTAATACCTGATACTTATTTTTTCTTTTTCAGCCCTTTATAAGCCAGAAAACCGATTACAATTACCACCACTGCTATAATGACATAGCCGATTTCGTGACTGTATTCGGTAGCCATTACATAGACATCGTTAGTCGTTTTGAGGTCTGTGAAACGGTAAATCAGGTATCCGAGCAAAGCTAATATACTGTTCCATATAGCAGCGCCGAGAGTTGTATAAAGCAGGAAAGGACCTATTTTCATGCCGGCTAATCCTGCAGGAATACTGATAAGCTGACGTACAGCCGGAATGAGGCGGCCAAAGAAAGTGGAAGCTACACCGTGTTTTCTGAAATATTCTTCTGCATGATGTATTTTTTCTTCATCAATAAGGCACATGTGTCCTAAGCGGCTGTTGGCAAATTTATAAATAATAGGGCGACCCAGCCAGCGGGCGAGGTAATAATTTACTAATGCACCGATATCTGCTCCTATGGTTGCAAATAGGACAACAAGAAAGATATTCATACTGTCGTCTGCCATAGCTTTCCATGCGGCAGGGGGTACTACGGCTTCCGAGGGGAAGGGAATAAAAGAGCTTTCGATAGCCATAAAAATAGTGACTACCCAATAGTTCAAGTTTTCTAATACCCATTTAAGAAGTTCTGCTACTGATTCCATGTTTTTTGAGGATAGAATTTATAAATTGATTTATTTTTTTCCTTTTGTTTTTTTCTTATTCTCTTTTTTCATGCGTTCCCACACTTCTTTGAGAGTTCTTTCGTCTTCTTCTCTGTGTTCGGGACTGTTCAACAGATCCAGGATCATGTCTTCTTCCAGTGGGTGCTCACATTCCTTATTATATTTAAAGAAGTTGTCGATTTCACCGTGCATGAGGCAAAGAACACTCAATTTCTCCGTCACATCTTCGTATTTCGGATTTATCTGGTATACTTTTTCAAAGTATTCTTTCGCTTCGATCAGATAGTCACTTTCCGAATAAGCAGAGGCAATCATATACCACATTTCTATGTTCGGGTTGATCTCTATCGCTTTTTCGAAAGAGATGGCAGCTTCGTCTTCCAGTTCCTCTGCCAGGTATAGTTTCCCTTCTGTCAGATAGATTAATCCCTCGTTCGGGTTTATCTCTTTGGCTTTCTCGCATAGTTCGTGGGCCTCTTCATACCTTTCCAGGTGAGACAGGGCGAATGCTTTGCTGGTATAGGTGTCTATCAATAAAATAGACTGCTTGTCTCCGTCTTCTTCAAAACGTTCGATCACTTTGTCGTAATAGTCATCAGCTTTTTGCCATTCTTCTTTATTACCGTAGGATATTCCCATAAACATATAACCCAGTTCGGGGGGAATGGCTTTGAGCTCAATCGCCTTTTGGTAATTCTCGATGGCATCATCCGAATTGTTCAGATAGAAGAAACAATGTGCCTTGTAGGCATAAGCTTCCCCGTACTGATCATCGGCTGCCAATGCAAAATCACAGGCTTCGATGGCTTTGTCTATTTGTTCCTGGACAAAGTAACATTTCACCAGTCCCATCCAGTAGGACGGATTGAACGGAGATTTGTCAATGAGTTTATTGTAATAGGTGATGGCCGATTCTACCTGATGGGTCGATGCCAGATAATCGGCTGTGAGAGCCATGTATTCTTCATCTTCGGCATAACGGGATTTACCTCTGTCGAGCCATTCTTTGGCTGCGTCCGGGTATCCCATGTCCAGATAGAGAAATACAACATCAATGATTGTTTCCAGCTCGTCGGCATCCGCTATTGTGCTTAACAGCCATTGAGCTTCCTCCAGTTTTCCTCCATTCAGCAATAGTTCGGCTTTCAGCAGTTTCACTTCGGAATCAAATTCTTCGGTAATCGAATCCGCTACTTTTTTTGCTTTTTGCAGCTTCTGGGTATCCAGGTAAAGATATGCTTGTTCTATAAGCAAATCTGTGTTTCCCGGATGTATTTTAAGTCCATAAGTGATTACTTCTTGTGCTTCTTCAAATTTTCGCTCGGAGGCATACCAGTCGGCGATGTCGGCCAATTGGTCAGCATCCAGATAAAGTTGTCGGTTTTCTGCTTTTGCTTCTTCGTAGTTTGTGATTAGTGTGACTAGTTCCTTTTTTGCTGATGGCGAATTTTTTCTACCCATTTTACTTTTAGATTTTTAATTGCTAAGATGGGGCTGTTGCAAAAGTTCAGATGATGATCCTTTTGACACAGCCCCATTGTAAAGTTAAGCTTGAAAGCTTAGTTATTTATTAATCTTACCCCATGTGTCTTTCAACCCTACTGTACGGTTGAAGATTAGTTTATCCGGGGTTGATTCTTTGTCGATATTAAAGTAACCGATCCGTTGGAACTGCAGATAGGAGAGTGGAGGCAGGGTAGCTGCGAACTTCTCTATGTAGCAGTTGGGCAGAACTTTCAATGAATCCGGATTAATGATTTCTTTCATGGCTTCCAGTGCTTCGCATTTTTTTGCTTCGCGGATGGCGGCCAGTTCGTCACGTGGATTTTCCACTTTCCACAGACGGTCGTACAAACGTACTTCTGCTTGCAGGCAGTGGTTGCAGCTTACCCAGTGGAGCGTACCTTTCACCTTGCGGTTCGCATCCGGCATGCCACTGCGGGTATTTGCGTCATATTCGCAATATACTTCTGTGATTACACCGTTTTCGTCTTTCTTGCAACCGGTACATTTCACGATATAAGCATTTTTGAGACGTACTTCTTGTCCCGGTGTCATGCGGAAATATTTCTTGGGAGCGTCTTCCATGAAGTCTTCGCGCTCCATCCACAATTCGCGGCTGAACTCGATCAAGTGACTTCCTGCTTCTGGATCTTCCGGATTGTTGATTGCTTCCAGTTCTTCAACCTGTCCTTCCGGATAGTTGGTGATAATCAGTTTAACCGGGTTGATTACTGCAGATATACGGGTAGCACGGCTGTTCAAATCATCCCGGACAGAGCTTTCCAACAGGGCGATGTCGTTCAGGGCATCGTAAGTGGTATATCCGATTTTATCGATAAACTTATGAATGGACTCCGGTGAATAACCGCGACGGCGGAAACCGCAGATCGTCGGCATACGAGGGTCGTCCCATCCGTTTACCAATCCTTCTTTCACCAGTGTGAGCAGGTTACGTTTGCTCATCAGGGTGTAACTTAGATTCAGTTTGTTGAATTCAGTCTGACGGGGACGGTTGTCGTTCAGGTCTTTTCCTTCTTTCAACCAATCGATGAAGAGGTCGTAAAGCGGACGGTGTACCACAAATTCAAGTGTACACAGAGAATGAGTCACTCCTTCGAAGAAGTCACTCTGTCCGTGGGCGAAGTCATACATCGGATAAGCTTTCCAGGTAGTACCCGTACGGTGGTGCGGGTGTTTCACTACACGGTAAATAATCGGATCGCGGAAGTGCATATTCGGATTAGCCATGTCAATCTTGGCACGGAGCACCATAGCGCCTTCTTCGATCTCGCCGCTATTCATTTTCTTAAAAAGTTCGAGGCTCTCTTCGATAGGACGGTTCCGGTAAGGACTCTCCACGCCTGCTTGGGTAGGAGTACCTTTCTGCTGTGCAATCAGTTCGGAACTCTGTTCGTCGATATATGCTTTTCCCTCCTGGATCAGGCGGATAGCGAAATCCCATAATTGCTGGAAATAGTCGGAAGCATAATATTCATTTCCCCACTGGTAGCCTAGCCATTGGATATCTTCTTTGATAGCTTCTACATATTCCACATCTTCCTTGGTAGGGTTTGTGTCGTCGAAACGAAGGTTACATACACCGCCGTGTTTTTCTGCGATGCCGAAATCAAGGCAAATAGCTTTGGCATGGCCGATGTGAAGATAGCCGTTGGGCTCGGGCGGGAAACGCGTCTGCACTTTTCCACCATTTTTACCTTCTTTCAAGTCTTTCTCTACTGCCTGTTCAATAAAGTTCAAGCTTTTCTTTTCGCCTGCTTCTTCGTTTTTAATATCTGTCATAACGGTTAATGTTATCTGTATTTAGGCTACAAAAGTAGGACATTTTTTTTATTTAACCGGAATATAACCGCTCTTTTTTATAATGTCCTGTCCGTCGGATGAAAGAATAAACTGAATCAGGGGGCTAACTTGTTCCTTATTTTTTACATTGTAATAGTAGTAAAGCGGCCGGACGATAGGGTAGGTTTTGTTGGTGGCATTCTCTACCGTAGGGGTGGCGTAGTGGCTTCCGTCATAAGACACGGAAAGCGTTTTGACACGGGGAGACACGTAGGCCAGTCCTACATATCCGATAGCTCCTTTGGTCTGGCTGACAGACTGGATAATAGCACCTGTTGCCGGCATGGAAAGGCTGCTTGCCATGTAGTTTTTATTTTTCAGTACGCTCTCTTTGAAAAATTCGTAAGTACCAGACGATGTTTCACGCGAGTAGACTACTATTTTTCGGTTGTCTCCGCCTACCTGTTTCCAGTTGGTTATCTTCCCCCGGAAAATATCCTCCAGTTGTTGGCGGGTCAGCTGTTTCACCGGATTAGAGGGATGCACCACCACGGCGAGGGCGTCGTAGGCAACAATCACTTCGTTTACTTCTTCTCCTGCCGCTTTAATTTTCATCTTCTCGCTGAACTTGATCGGGCGGGAAGCCATTGCAATGTCCGTTGTATTATCCATTAAAGCGGAGATACCCACACCGGTTCCGCCACCGGTTACAGTGACACGGGCATCCGGATGCTGGTTCATAAACCGCTCTGCTGTCTGTTGTGCGACAGGCAGTACCGTGTCGCTACCTTTTATACGTTGTGCGTTGGCACCGAGCGAGAGTAAGGAAAGGGCGATTAATAAGTTTCTTCTCACTTTCATATTTCTTCTTTTTATTGACTTTGCAAATTAAGCAATCGGATATTACATTTCCATTTCATCCGGAATGGAAATGATACTTGTAACACAAACGTAACATGATTGAAACATTTCCTTCAAACGTTAGTCACACCTCCTTAATAAAGAGACGCTTTCTTTGCATCAGAAATCATAGTAGGTATGAAAAAGGTATTTGAAAGGATTATAGAAGGAATGTTGACTTGTAGCGGTTTCGTGACAAGTATTACTATTCTGCTGATTGTACTCTTCCTTTTCACGGAAGCTTTCGGGCTGTTCAAGAGTAAGGTGATTGAAGAGGGATATGTGTTGGCGCTGAATAAGAGCAACAAAGTTAGCGTGTTGAGCCCTGCACAGATAAAAAATGTTTTTGATGAGGAGATCACAAACTGGAAGGAACTCGGTGGGGAAGATCTCTCTATCCGGGTTTTTCGTTTGGAGGATATAACGCAGTATTATACGGAAGAGGAGCTGGGACCTGCTTATGAATATGCAGGCGACAAGATTACGGAACTGGTAGAGAAAACACCGGGTATCGTAGCTTTTGTTCCGCAGAAGTTTATTGTTCATCCGGACGCGGTGCATTTCATAGAGGATAACACCATTTCCGTGAAAGATGTATTTGCGGGTGCCGAATGGTTTCCTACGGCCACTCCGGCAGCTCAATTCGGCTTCCTGCCGTTGATTACCGGTACGTTGTGGGTGAGTCTGTTCGCCATTCTTTTTGCTTTGCCGTTCGGGCTTTCGGTTTCTATCTATATGTCTGAAGTGGCAAACCCGAAAGTGCGGAACTGGCTGAAACCGATTATCGAACTGTTGAGCGGTATTCCTTCCGTGGTCTATGGCTTTTTCGGGTTGATTGTCATCGTTCCGTTGATTCAGAAGTTGTTTAATCTTCCGGTGGGAGAGAGCGGCCTGGCAGGGAGTATCGTACTGGCCATTATGGCATTGCCCACCATCATAACGGTGACGGAAGATGCGATGCGTAACTGTCCTCGTGCAATGCGGGAAGCGAGTCTGGCGTTGGGGGCTTCTCAATGGCAGACTATATATAAGGTAGTAATTCCTTATTCTATTTCGGGTATTACATCCGGCGTGGTACTTGGCATCGGACGTGCTATCGGAGAGACGATGGCGGTATTGATGGTGACCGGTAATGCGGCTGTGATTCCGACAACTATTCTTGAGCCTTTACGTACCATTCCGGCTACGATTGCCGCCGAACTGGGAGAGGCTCCTGCAGGTGGTCCGCACTATCAGGCATTGTTCCTGTTGGGTGTCGTACTGTTCTTCATTACATTGATTATCAACTTTAGTGTAGAATATATTTCTTCTAAAGGATTAAAACGTAGTAAATAAGATGGAAATACGGAGTAATAATAAAGCTAAACACCGTTCGCAGAAATTTGCTTTCGGGATTTTCCGGTTGTTGAGTCTTTGCATTGTATTGATATTGTTTGCGATTCTGGGATTTATCATCTATAAGGGAATCGGTGCTATCAGTTGGGATTTTATCACTTCGGCTCCTACGGACGGAATGACAGGTGGCGGTATCTGGCCGGCTATTGTCGGTACCTTCTACCTGATGGTGGGAAGTGCGCTGTTTGCATTTCCGATAGGGGTGATGAGTGGGATTTATATGAATGAGTATGCGCCGAAAGGCAGGTTGGTACGCTTTATCCGGGTGATGACCAATAACTTGAGCGGTATTCCTTCCATCGTATTCGGATTGTTCGGTATGGCGCTGTTTGTCAATTATATGGGGTTTGGTGATAGTATTCTGGCAGGTTCTTTGACATTAGGTTTGCTTTGCGTACCTTTGGTCATCCGGACAACGGAGGAAGCCTTGAAAGCCATTCCCGACAGTATGCGTGAAGGTAGCCGGGCATTGGGAGCGACGAAGTTGCAGACGATATGGCATGTTATTTTACCGATGGGTATGCCAAACATTATCACTGGGTTGATTCTCGCCTTGGGACGTGTTTCGGGAGAGACGGCGCCGATTCTGTTTACTTGTGCCGCATACTTCCTGCCGCAACTTCCTACCGGCATTTTGGATCAGTGTATGGCCTTGCCTTACCATTTGTATGTGATTTCCACCAGTGGAACGGATATGGAGGCACAACTGCCGCTGGCTTATGGCACGGCATTGGTATTGATTATGATTATCCTGTTGGTGAATCTGCTGGCTAATGCCTTGAGAAAGTATTTTGAGAAAAGAGTAAAAACGAACTAAATTAGTATATGGATACAGTGAAAATAGATGCGCGTGATGTGAACTTCTGGTATGGGGGCTTTCATGCATTGAAGGGCATCAGCATGCAGATTGAGGAAAAATCGGTTGTTGCTTTTATCGGACCGTCCGGTTGTGGCAAATCTACTTTCCTCCGGCTTTTCAACCGGATGAATGATTTGATTCCTGCTACCCGTCTGGAGGGAGAAATCCGTATCGACGGACATAATATCTATGCGAAAGGCGTGGAAGTGGACGAACTCCGCAAGAATGTGGGAATGGTGTTCCAGCGTCCCAATCCTTTCCCGAAAAGCATATTCGAGAATGTGGCTTACGGACTTCGTGTGAACGGAATAAAAGATAATGCTTTCATTCGCCAGCGTGTGGAGGAAACATTGAAAGGAGCGGCTCTTTGGGATGAGGTGAAAGATAAGTTGAAGGAATCGGCTTATGCACTGTCCGGCGGACAGCAGCAGCGTCTTTGTATCGCCCGTGCGATGGCTGTCTCTCCTTCGGTATTGCTGATGGATGAACCTGCGTCTGCGCTCGATCCTATTTCTACGGCAAAAGTGGAGGAGTTGATTCATGAACTGAAGAAGGATTATACGATTGTAATCGTTACGCATAATATGCAGCAGGCGGCCCGTGTCAGTGATAAGACGGCGTTTTTCTATATGGGAGAAATGGTGGAGTTCGATCAGACGAAAAAGATATTCACCAATCCGGAGAAAGAGGCTACCCAGAATTACATAACGGGACGTTTTGGGTAATCCGGGTATCTGGAACCCAATTGATAGAATATTAATCATTTATATATAATAGACTATGGTAAAGTTTATAGAATCGGAACTCATCCTATTGAAGAAGGAAATTGATGAAATGTGGACCTTGGTGTACAACCAGCTTGACCGTGCCGGAGAGGCTGTGTTGACCCTTGACAAGGAGCTGGCTCAACAGGTGATGGTTCGCGAACGCAGGGTGAATGCTTTTGAATTGAAGATAGATAGTGATGTGGAAGATATTATCGCATTGTATAATCCGGTAGCGATTGATCTTCGTTTTGTGTTGGCTATGTTGAAAATCAATACGAACTTGGAACGTTTGGGTGACTTTGCGGAAGGGATCGCCCGTTTTGTACTTCGTTGCAAAGAACCGGTATTGGATGCGGAGCTGTTGTCTCGTCTTCGCCTGGCAGAGATGCAGGCAGAGGTGTTGTCGATGCTGGAACTGGCAAAACGTGCCTTGAATGAAGAGAGTAATGATTTGGCGGCAGGAGTGTTTGCTAAGGATAATTTGCTGGATGAAATCAATGCGGATGCAACAGGGATTCTTTCAGACTATATTATCGAACATCCGGAAGCTGTACATACTTGCGTAGATTTAGTCAGTGTGTTCCGTAAACTGGAACGTTCGGGAGATCATATTACCAACATTGCCGAAGAGATTGTCTTCTTCATTGATGCCAAAGTGTTAAAACATCGTGGAAAAACCGATGAAAATTACCCGGAAAAGTAATTTTCTGCCGATTTTTAAACAGAAATTAGGGCTCCTTAAAAAATTATCTTATATTTGTCTCCTGTAACGGACAAGTTACAGGAGATTTTGCTTCAAATGATAATAAATCCAAAGAATTTTCAAAAAGATGTTATATGACATGTTTTATAATTTGGATAGTATCGGTAAAACCGCCTATATTTGCACCGTTATCCTGAAAACAATCTTTTTACCTTAAAAAAAAACTAATACCTATTGAAAACTGAAAAATGGAGCTTTGTGAAAAGCCCCATTTTTTTTTGCTCTTATTTTCTAAGCTGCTTCCTTATTCGTATCTTTGACCCTTGCATTAAGAGAGTACTTTCAATTGTAAAATCGTAAATAGTAAATAGAATTATGTTTTCTGGAATCGTAGAAGAATATGCTACTTTGGTAGCACTGGTGAAAGACCAGGAGAATATACACTTTACATTTAAGTGTTCGTTTGTGAATGAGTTGAAAATCGACCAGAGTATTTCTCACAATGGTGTATGCCTGACGGTAGTGACTCTGACGGATGATACGTATACGGTGACTGCCATGAAAGAAACGTTGGAGCGTTCTAACCTCGGTTTGTTGAAAGTGGGGGATAAGGTGAACGTTGAACGTAGCATGATGATGAACGGTCGGTTGGACGGACATATCGTTCAGGGACATGTGGATCAGACTGCTACTTGTATCGATATTAAGGATGCGGAAGGCAGCTGGTATTTTACATTCCGATATGCGTTTGACAAGGAGATGGCGAAACGCGGATATATCACTGTGGATAAAGGTTCGGTGACTGTGAACGGTGTTAGCTTGACGGTATGTAATCCGACGGATGATACTTTCCAGGTGGCTATCATTCCTTATACATACGAGCATACGAACTTCCATACGTTTGAGATTGGCAGTGTGGTAAATATCGAATTCGATATTATCGGCAAGTATATCAGCCGGATGATTCAATATAAATAAGAAAATATAAATAAGTGACCGGAGGATTGGAAATGGCATATACTGATTTTCTTCAATTGGTGCAGGCTCGTCAAAGTGACCGTTCGTATGATAAGGAACGTCCGGTGGAGCCGGAAAAGTTGGAACGGGTACTTGAAGCTGCACGTTTGGCGCCTTCGGCCTGCAACGCACAACCTTGGAGGTTTGTGGTCATCACAGATAAGGAACTGGCTCAAAAAGCCGGGAAAGCTGCTGCTGGCTTGGGAATGAATAAGTTTGCCAAAGATGCTCCCGTGCATATTCTGGTTGTAGAAGAATCTGCTAATATAACCTCCCTGCTTGGCGGAAAGGTAAAAGGCAAGCATTTCCCGTTGATCGACATTGGAATAGCGGCTGCTCATATTTCTCTGGCAGCTGAAGCCGAAGGTTTGGGTTCTTGTATTCTGGGTTGGTTCGATGAAAAAGAGCTGAAACAGCTTGCCGGTATTCCTGCTTCGAAACGTTTATTGCTGGACATTGTCATTGGCTATCCGGCAAAGGAAAAACGTAAGAAGATAAGGAAGCCGAAAGAAAAGGTGATTTCATACAATCGTTATTGATTGAAAAATAATTATATTCTTAGCCCTTTAGGATAAGCATATAACAGAAAGCATCGTTGGTTTTAAAGGAAGGGGACGTTCCTTTTAAACCAACGATGCTTTCCTTTTAAAGGAACGACCTGTTTCTTTAAAACCAATAAATAGCTTTTTTAAGGTGTTGATAGTTAGTATATTATTGATGCCGCCAGAAAAGCGGCATCAATAATGCTATATTTATTTCTTTTTTGACAAATCTTTCAATAGGTAGTCTACTGCTGCTTTCAGTTGTGCATCTTCTCCTTTCAGGCTGGCTACCGGTTCGTTATAAACTAGAATATCAGGTTGCAAGGTCTGATTTTCGAGATAGTTGCCTTGCATATCCATGCAACCCACCTGCGGGATACCGAATACGATAGACGGATCTATCTGGCGTTCCCACCACACGGCGGTCATCGTGCCTGCCACCGGGGCGCCTACCAGTTTACCAATGCCTAGAGTCTTATATACGTAAGGAGTGCCATGAGCATTGCTGTAATTGTCTTCGCAAGTTAGCATGCATGAGGCTTTCAGCCATTTGTTAAATGGATCGCTGCCGATATATTGTCCGCGTGGCACGAAACGTTGATATTCCTTTCCACTAAGTAAGGTGACTACATCATCGTGCAGCCATCCGCCGCCATTATGGCGGGTATCTACCACTACGGCTTCTTTATTACGATAACGGCCGAGTAGTTCGGAATAGATCTTGCGGAAGCTGGGGCTGTCCATACCTTTAATATGTACATAAGCAATGCGTCCGCCGGAAAGCTCTTCCACTTTCTTGGCGCAGCGCTCTACCCAACGTTTGTAAAGCAGGTCGCTTTGAGTTCCATAGCTGATTGCTTTTACTGTTTCTTCAAAACGTTTTTTAGTAGAAGGATCGTATACGGTAAGTACTACTTTGCGTCCGACTTTGCCTTCAAATAACGGGAAGTAATCAGCACCGGCTTCAATCGCTGTGCCGTCTACTTTTTCAATGATGCAACCTGCCTTCACTTCTGTCTTTTTCTGGGTGAAAGGACTTTGCTTCATGATTTCCTTGATCTTTAACCCGGCACCGTCGTATGACTCATCGTAAAAGACTCCCAGAGTAGCGGTAGGCATTGCGCTGCCTCCTGCTGCAAACCGGGCTCCGGTATGGGAACCATTCAATTCGCCAAGCAATTCACTCAACATTTCCGTGAAGTCATAATTGTTGCTGATGTGGGGCAAGAAGCGTTCGTATGCTTTTTTATATCCTTTCCAGTCCACTCCATGCAAGTCGGCAATATAGAATTTGTCATTTACTTGCTGGCAAACGTGGTCGAAGATGTATGCGCGTTCATCATAAGGACGGTAATCGAAGAATGCTTCAAATTCTATCGGTGTAATTTTGCTACCGGCAATCTCTATTTTCTTCAATCGGCCGCCTGTGCACATAAAGATATTCTTTCCTTCTTTATCCGGTATGAGCGAGCCGCCGCCAACTCCTTTCAATAATATTTTAGTCGTATTTTCTTTCAGTTTATGCTCCCAAAGGTCATAGTCTCCTTCAAAAGCTGCCAGGTAATAAAGAATATCACCCTTCGGACTCATAACAGCGTCACCCAGGCGGGAAGAATTTACAGTTAGACGAACGATGCGGTCAAAACGATTCTCCAAATCGAATGTAAGAGGTTTCACCTCCGTACTGTCTTTTTTCGCATTCTCATTCTGGTTCGTTTTCTTCTTACTGTCTTTAGTGTCTTCTTTCTTCTCTGCCTTTTCTTTCTTGGCTTTTTCTTTTTCTGCTTTCTCTGCCTTTTCCGCTTCTTCAAGTAAGGCAATATCTTCTTTGCTCATCAGAAAGCGGTTGTAGGCATCGACGTCGAAAAACATAATATAGGTGTCGTCTTCACTTCCCCAGCTACCATGGCTACGGTATCCGGCACGGTCACTGTTCCATATCATTGCTTTTCCACTTAACACCCATTTGGCGTTGCTGTCGCTGTATCCGCTTTCGGTAAGATTGACCATTTCGCCTTTTCCGTCGGCTTTCAGCAAAACGACGTCTTTATTGTTCCAGCCTCCTATGCCAATGAAGTCTGATAGAATCCATTGGCTGTCGGGGCTCCATTGGAACCATTGGTCACCGTCGGCATAAGAATATTGATATTTGGCATCCATCACTGTGCGTACGGCTTTGCTTTTCAGATTGATGACGCGGATAGCGGTACGGTTTTCGAGGAAAGCAACCTCTTTACCGTCAGGACTGAATTGTGGTTGGAAAGAAGCGACTTTGGAGTTTGTCAAACGTTCTTCTTTCAATTCTGTGGCATAGGTGAATTGTTTCTCTTCTTTGCGTACGATGGTGGAAGTGTAAAGCTGCCACAATCCATCGCGTTCTGAAGAATAGACGAGTGTGCGTCCGTCGGGAGCGAAACTGATGTTACGTTCCTGATCGGGTGTGTTGGTGATTTGTTTGGTTGTTTTGTAGTCAATAGAGGTTACGTAAACATCACCGCGCATAATGAATGCGACTTCTTTTCCTTTGGGAGATACAGCGATGTCGGTAGCCCCGTTGGATTTGATTTGGCGGATAATATCTTTGTCATTCTTGTCTGCCAGGATACTTATGTTTACCTTTTGGGGTTGTTTGCCCGGAACAAGTGTATAAATCTCGCCGTCATAACCATAACAGAGTGTGCCGGTGGTTGAAATGCTTAGAAAGCGTACGGGATGCTTTGTATGGAAAGTGATTTGTTGGGAAGTGGTGGCTCCGGGAGTACGTTGGAATATATTGAAGGAACCTTTCTCTTCACTTAGATAATAGAATGATTTACCATCAGGACTCCATACCGGTTCGCGGTCTTCACCTCCGAAAGTAGTTTGTTTTTGATAAACAGGGGTTTTTCCGGGAGTGTATGTCCAGATGTCACGGGCAATAGGGGATACCTGATGCTTGCGCCAATAGTCTTCGTATCCTTTCTTGTCCTGATAGAGCATCACTCCCTCCTTATTGATAGAGATGCACTCCATTGGCATGGATGAGAACATAGCGGGGCGTCCTCCCGTCACGGCTACCTCGTACACTTGCTGGAACTGACCGGAAGGAAATCCGACATCTTCGGCAGAGGGAGCAATGTTGGCTGTGAATAAAATGTGTTTGTTGTCTTTGTAGGCAACAGGTTTCTCACTGCCTGAATGAGTGGTCAGTCGCTGGGGTGCTCCTCCTTCACTGGATACGACGAAAACGTCGAGACTTCCCATGCGATCCGATGCAAAGGCAATTTGTTTACTGTCGGGACTCCATACCGGTTCCGTATCAAAAGCCGGATTGGTGGTGATTTGTGTGGCACGTCCGCCGGTTGACGGTACCGTGTAGATGTCTCCTTTGTAGGTAAATGCAATGGTGGTTCCGTCTGGAGAAAGAGCGCAGTGGCGCATCCATAAAGGAGATTCTTGTGCAATGCTTGTCCCTGCTAGACAGATGACAAATGCACTTAGCAGTAGCTTTTTCATTTTTTTCTAATATTGTGTTAAGTTCATTTTCGCGATTTAAGGTTTGACTTTTCTACAAATCCTTCAGTAATACTTTACTTGCTTTTTTATAGTATTCTTCTCTGGATTCGGTCAGTACCTTCCATTCGTCGTTGAATTCTTCGTCTTTGTCAATTTTGAAATTCTCGGAGCCGTATGTGTCCAAACGGTCCAGCAGGACAGCCACATTTAGTTGATTGATATCCATTGAAGGCTGGTAACCGATTTCTTCGCTTTTTTCGTCGGTAACAACCTCGTGAATCAATTCTATTTCCTGCAACTGATAAAGCACCTGGTTTGTCAGCCGGATGGGAATCTGATGTTCTTCCGATATTTCTGCAGCCGTATAGGGCGGTTTGTTCTTTTCGAATCGTTTGGCTATGAGTGACATAATCAGGATGGATATAAAATCCCGGTATCGTCTGCTGATGTTCCGGGTGTCCTGGTCAAAGCTAAAGCTGCGGATATTCTGTCCGGCATACGTCAGTTCGGCTCCAAACAAACAGATTGTCCAAGATATCTGCAACCAAAGCAGGAATAAGGGAAGTGCGGCAAAACTACCATAAATGGCATTGTACTTTGACACCCACAACTGACTGTTGATGTACAGGAACTGAAAAGCCTGATAAGCAGACCCTGCCAGAATACCTGCAATGAGAGCGTGTTTGAATTTCACTTTCGTGTTCGGCATGAAGATGTACAGCCCGGTGAACATCAGCCATGTCAGGACGAAAGGAATAAGCCGTATCATGAATTTCATGACAGGAGCGAGCAGAACGAAGTCATCCATCTGCTTGAGAATGGTGCTCATAAATAGAGAAAGTCCTCCGGATACCACGATCAGAATCGGCATCAGCAGGAACATGGAGAAATAGTCTGTAATCTTGCGATACATGGATCGTGCTTTTTTCACTTCCCAGATACGGTTGAAGGTGATTTCAATATTACTGACCAGATTGATAACCGTCCATAACAACATTACCAAACCAACTCCAATGAAAATACCTCCTTTGGTTTGTGAAAGATAAGAGTTGACGAATGAGAGAATGGCCTCTGTCGTTTCTATATTTCCTCCGAAGCCGTTGCGAAACTGATGTTCCATCAGATTATCGAACCCGAAACCACGCGCTACGGCAAACAGGATGGCAAGTATGGGTACAATGGCAAGCAATGTGCTATAAGTAAGTGCAGAAGCTTTATTGGCCATCCGGTCTTTGGTAAACCGATTGATACAAAGATAGACGGTCTTTATAATATTGTAGAGTGAGAACTTGGTTCGGGTCACTTCGTCTTCCGTAATGCGCCAGATGTCATACGTAAGAAACTTCCATATATCGGTGATTTTCTTCTTCATAGTTCTTCGCTAATTACTAATTGCAAGCAACTAATTACTGATTACAACAGACTTGCTCGAACAGTCGATCCTCATCCATTAGTCATTTGTAATTAAATGGATAATTAAAAGAAAAAGCAGTCAGCCTATAAGCCGAGTTCTGTACCCATATAATTTCCGATTATTAATCTTTGATTATATCAGGTGCCTGTCATTTATCTGAGTGGCGTGTCACCACGACACTTTAGCGGTCTACCCTCCGACATGGAGCGAGCAACTCTCATAACGCCGGTTTACATGACCTTACAACTCCTAAGACGTACAGCCCGCATGTCGCCATGCGACTGGTGGGCTCTTACCCCACCTTCTCACCCTTACCTCTCCCCGAAAGGAGCGGCGGTTATTTTCTTCTACGTTACTCTACCCTCGCGGACAGCTTTCTGTTAGGAAGTAGGATGCTCTATGTTGCCCGGACTTTCCTCCTGCACGAAACATGCACGCGACAGACCGGCCAACTGCTTTAGACTGCAAAAATACGTCATTTATTTTGTTTTAGCCAAAGAAAGTATCACAAATAGAAATAATTTCTAACTTTGCTATCATTAAAATGGATTTTAATGAAGAAGAATATCCTCCTTTTCTATTGTTTCCTGGCGATGATGGCAGCTAGCCTGCAAGCACAGGAAATACGTCCCATGCCTGCCGATTCGGCTTATGGGGTAGTACATATTTCAGTTTGCAATTTGCGCGAGGAAGGCAAATTTACTTCCGGCATGAGTACGCAGGCATTGTTGGGAATGCCGGTCAAGGTGCTTCAGTATAACGGTTGGTACGAGATACAAACACCGGATGATTATACCGGATGGGTGCACCGGATGGTGATTACCCCCATGTCGAAAGAACGGTATGATGAATGGAACCGGGCAGAAAAGATAGTGGTTACCTCGCACTACGGATTTGCGTATGAGAAACCGGATGAAAAATCACGGCCCGTATCTGATGTAGTGGCAGGCAACCGTCTGAAATGGGAAGGAAATACAAGGCTTTTTTATAAAGTGTCTTATCCGGATGGACGACAAGCCTATATCCCGAAATCTATTTCGCAGCCCGAAACCCAATGGAGAGCTTCACTGAAACAAGATGTTGAAAGCATCATTGAAACAGCTTACTCGATGATGGGAATTCCTTATCTATGGGCAGGAACCTCTTCCAAGGGAGTGGATTGTAGCGGACTGGTACGGACCGTACTTTTTATGCATGACATTATTATCCCGAGAGATGCCTCTCAACAGGCCTATGTGGGCGAACATATCGATATTGCTCCTGACTTCTCTAATGTCAAACGGGGAGATCTGGTGTTTTTCGGCCGGAAAGCGACTGCGGAACGTAAAGAAGGTATTTCTCACGTCGGCATTTACCTCGGAAACAAGCAGTTTATCCACGCATTGGGAGATGTGCATGTCAGCAGCATGAATCCTGCGGATCAAAACTATGATGAATTCAACACGAAGCGTTTACTTTTTGCTGTCCGTTTTTTACCTTATATAAATAAGGAGAAAGGAATGAATACCACAAATAAGAACCCCTTTTATCAATAAAAGAATGCAGAACAGGAGAGATTTTTTGAAAACGGCAGCTTTGGCTGCTTTCGGTTCGGGGTTAGTAGCTCGTCAGGCACTAGCCGGAGAATCATTGCTTTCTACCATTCATATAAATAAGCTCGGTTTGGGAGGGAAGATGAAAATGACTTTTTTCCCTTATGAATTGAAGTTGAGGCACGTGTTTACAGTTGCCACTTATTCGCGTACAACAACTCCCGATGTGCAGGTAGAAATAGAATATGAAGGCGTGACGGGATATGGAGAAGCCTCTATGCCTCCTTATTTGGGAGAAACAGTAGAGTCTGTGATGAATTTCCTTGGGAAAGTGAATCTGGAACAGTTTAGTGATCCTTTTCAGTTAGATGACATTTTGTCATACGTTGACAGCCTCTCGCCAAAGGATACGGCAGCGAAAGCTGCGGTAGATATCGCCCTTCATGATCTGGTAGGGAAACTATTGGGCGCTCCCTGGTATAAGATATGGGGATTGAACAAAGAAAAGACACCTTCCACTACCTTTACGATAGGCATTGATACGCCGGATGTAGTGCGGGCGAAAACAAAAGAGTGTGCCGATCAGTTTAATATATTAAAGGTGAAACTGGGACGGGACAATGATAAGGAGATGATTGAAACCATTCGTTCGGTAACAGACCTTCCGATAGCGATAGATGCCAATCAAGGATGGACAGACCGCCAATACGCGCTCGATATGATTCATTGGCTGAAAGAAAAAGGCGTTGTGATGATAGAACAGCCCATGCCTAAAGAGAAGCTAGAGGATATTGCCTGGATAACGCAACAGAGCCCGCTACCGATATTTGCGGATGAATCCTTGCAGCGTCTGGGAGATGTAGCCGCTTTAAAAGGCGCTTTCACGGGAATCAATATAAAGCTGATGAAGTGTACCGGTATGCGTGAAGCATGGAAGATGGTGACATTGGCTCATGCACTCGGCATGCGTGTCATGGTGGGCTGTATGACAGAGACTTCCTGTGCTATTTCTGCTGCTTCACAGTTCTCGCCATTAGTGGATTTTGCCGACCTGGATGGCAACCTGCTTATCTCTAATGATCGCTTTAAAGGGGGGGAAGTGGTGAAAGGAAAGATCACCCTGAATGACTTACCCGGAATCGGTGTCATGAAAATCTGACTTTACTGAATGAATGTCAGAGTGTTAAAGCCATCTGACATACAACGAATGTAAATTTGTCAGGTGTTGTCGTTAACCGCTGTTAAGCTCCAAATATTCTCTGTTAAAAGTGGACAAAAAAGAGTGACAAGTAGAATAAGTGAACGATATTTGTTATTATTTTAACGTCGTAAAAGTTAAAACAATGTCGAATATTAACATTTTAAAGAATTATAAATCATGAAACAAACAACAAAGAACATTCTGGGAGTAGGAGCAATCGTTCTTCTTAGCTCAGGAGTTGCAGGATTGACAACTTACAAATTGTTGCAATCTAACGAAGCTGCCAAAGAGACATCTTTCAATGAGATGTTCAAGCAGAATCCCAATGTAAAATTGGCCGCTTTTGATGCTGTGAACGCCCAACCTGTTGATTTGACCCAGGCTGCGGAGAATTCGCTTCATGCTGTCGTACATATAAGGTCTACTCAAGAAGCTAAGACAAGAACTGTTCAGCAAGCGCCGGACATTTTCGATTTCTTTTTTGGTGATGGACGCGGACAGCAACGTCAGGTACAGTCTCAACCTCGTGTAGGTTTTGGTTCGGGAGTAATCATCTCGAAGGATGGATATATCGTAACGAACAACCACGTGATTGAAGGTGCGGATGAAATCAGTGTGAAACTGAATGATAACCGTGAATTTAAAGGACGCGTGATTGGCACTGACCCCAGCACCGACCTTGCGCTGGTGAAAATTGAGGGTGATGATTTCCCGACTATTCCGGTGGGGGACTCCGAAGCGTTGAAAGTAGGAGAGTGGGTATTGGCAGTAGGTAACCCGTTCAATTTGAACTCTACTGTAACTGCCGGTATCGTAAGTGCAAAAGCCCGTTCTCTGGGAGTATATAATGGTGGTATAGAATCATTCATCCAGACGGATGCTGCCATCAACCAGGGTAACAGTGGTGGTGCATTGGTAAATGCCAAAGGTGAATTGGTTGGTATCAATTCTGTGCTTTCTTCTCCGACAGGTGCTTATGCAGGATACGGTTTTGCTATCCCGACCAGCATTATGACGAAAGTAATTGCCGACTTGAAACAATATGGAACAGTACAACGTGCATTGCTCGGTATTCGTGGTGGCTCTATCGGTAGCAGTTTGATGGACGACCGTCAACCGATTGACAAATCCGGTAAGACACTGGCAGATAAAGCTAAAGAACTGGGTGTTGTAGAAGGAGTATGGGTTTCTGAAATCGTAGAGAATGGTTCTGCTGCAGGAGCTGATATCAAAGTGGATGACGTAATTATCGGTGTGGATAATAAGAAAGTATCCAATATGGCTGACTTGCAGGAAGCACTTGCTAAACATCGTCCGGGTGATAAGGTGAAAGTGAAACTGATGCGCGATAAGAAGGAAAAGACCGTTGAAGTAACGTTGAAGAACGAGCAAGGTACTACCAAGATTGTGAAAGATGCAGGCATGGAAATCTTGGGAGCTGCTTTCAAAGAGTTGCCGGATGACGTGAAGAAGCAATTGAATCTGGGCTACGGTCTGCAAGTGACAGGAGTTTCCTCCGGTAAGATGTCAGATGCAGGAGTTCGTAAAGGCTTCATTATCCTGAAAGCTAATGACCAGCCGATGCGCAAAGTCAGCGATCTGGAAGAAGTGATGAAAGCTGCTGTTAAGTCTCCGAACCAGGTATTATTCCTGACCGGTGTGTTCCCATCAGGTAAACGCGGATATTTCGCTGTCGATCTGACTCAAGAGTAATATATAAAATAAGGTAAGAAGATTGCAGGATAAGCTAATGAAATAGAAAAAGGATGCCGCCAATCAACTTGTCGGCATCTCTTTTTGTTTTATTAGATGAAAAATATAGTGTAAAAGTTACTTAATTTTGTATGTTAACAAATTATTTGTCGTAACTTTGCACTCCAAATCTGTTTTTAAAGAATGAGACAACTAAAGATTACCAAAAGTATCACTAACAGAGAGAGCGCTTCTCTTGACAAGTATTTGCAGGAAATCGGCCGTGAGGACCTGATAACAGTCGAGGAAGAAGTGGAACTCGCTCAGCGCATTCGTAAGGGTGACCGTGTAGCATTGGAAAAATTGACACGTGCCAATCTTCGTTTCGTCGTATCTGTGGCTAAACAGTACCAGAACCAAGGTTTGAGTTTGCCTGACTTGATTAATGAAGGCAATTTAGGACTGATTAAGGCTGCCGAGAAATTTGATGAAACACGTGGATTTAAGTTCATTAGCTACGCTGTATGGTGGATTCGCCAGTCTATTCTGCAAGCATTGGCAGAGCAGTCGCGTATTGTTCGTCTCCCGTTGAATCAGGTAGGTTCGCTGAATAAGATCAGCAAAGCCTTCTCGAAGTTTGAACAGGAAAACGAGCGGCGTCCGTCTCCCGAGGAGTTGGCAGACGAACTGGAAATTCCGGTTGATAAAATCTCTGATACGCTGAAGGTATCCGGCCGTCATATTTCGGTGGATGCGCCTTTTGTGGAAGGGGAGGATAACAGCCTGTTGGATGTGTTGGTTAACGATGATTCGCCAATGGCGGACCGCTCTCTGGTTAATGAGTCTCTTGCGAGGGAAATTGATAGAGCTCTTTCTACGTTAACCGATAGAGAAAAAGAAATCATTCAGATGTTTTTCGGTATCGGACAGCAAGAAATGACATTGGAAGAAATCGGCGATAAATTTGGCCTCACACGTGAGCGCGTTCGTCAGATTAAAGAAAAAGCAATTAGAAGACTTAGACAAAGTAATCGTAGTAAATTGCTCAAATCTTACTTGGGATAAGTAAGGAATATCAGTTTCTGAAAGAAAAAAGAATTAGAGTCGCATAAGTCGCACTTTTCATATAGAAGAATGTACTTATGCGACTTTTTACATAAGCCCCATTCTATAATTCAATCTTATACTATGCGAGTTTTATGAAAAAGTCAGTTTTAATATCATTGGTTCTTATTGTTTTGGGAGCAGGGATGGTGGCGTATGCAAAATGTGCGGCATCCTCTTCTGATTCGGTGCCTGTTAAAGTAGAGCAGCGTTTGCGGGAAAAAGCACAGGTGGGAAAGGCTTATTGTGATAAGAACGGATATAATACGAATTATTGCTTTCTGGTAGATTTCAGTATTCATTCTGGTAAAAGGCGTTTTTTTGTATGGGATTTCAAAGGAGATTCCGTGAAATATGCCAGTCTCTGTGCTCATGGATATGGGAAAAATAGCACTGTGTCCAAGCCTGTATTCAGCAATGTGGAAGGTAGTTATTGCTCTTCTTTGGGGAAATACAAAGTGGGTATCCGGTCGTATAGCAAGTGGGGAATCAATATTCATTATAAATTACATGGATTGGAAGCGACGAATGATAATGCTTTCAAGCGGTATATCGTGTTGCATTCTTATACTCCGTTGCCGGAAACAGAGGTGTATCCTTTGCATCTTCCGTTAGGAATCAGTCAAGGGTGTCCTGTAATATCTGATGAAGTGATGAGGAAAGTTGACGGGTTGCTCAAAGCGGAAAAGAAACCAGTCCTGCTATGGGTCTATGACTAAGAAATGCTATTTATTTGAGATAAATAGAGGTAATCTCCTCTTTTTTGTTACCTTTGCAAGGTTAAAAATTATATGATATGAAATACGTAAAAATACTATTTGCAATTGCACTTGTGTTTACCATGTGCTCCGCTTTTTCCTTGAAAAAAGACCACTCTAAACCGGTTTATGCTTTTGGAATTTCTGCCTCATTTACGGATACAGTAGTCTATTTCACGGACATTCAGATATTAGATAGTGCGAAAGTTAGCAAGGAAGGTTTCTTGTCTCACCGTGAGTTATATAGTTATCAGTTGAAGAATTATTTGGAGGATAACCAGTTGCAACAGAATAGTACATGTATGATTTACTTCTCGGAAAACAAGAAGAAATTAGAAAAAGAGGCAACGAAGATTCTGAATAAATACAAGAAAAATAATAGAATGACGGTGTCGCGGATTGATTCTGATAAATTCCACTTTACGAAACCGGAAGAATAATAAGCAATAGTTAAATTGTTAATATAATAAGAGATGCAGCTTTGCATCTCTTATTTTTTTATCTTTGCCTCGTAATAAACTTGAAATCTAATGAAAAAGATAAAAATATTCTCCTTGTTTGTGTGTTTGGCTATGCTGGTAATCGCTTGTCATAATGACGATGATGAAAGAGGAGTCCAGATGCGTACAGTTCTTGTTTATATAGCAGGTGATAATTCTCTTCGCAGCTTTGCCACAGAGGATTTGGCGGAAATGACAGAGGGGATGCAGTCTGTAGATGATAACTCTTATAACCTACTCGTATACATTGATACCGGATCAAGTCCTAAACTAATTCGATTGAAGAAGGATAAAAAGAAGAATGTCGTACAGGAGGTAATCGCTACGTATGAAGGAAGAAACTCTGTAGATGTCTCTAAGATGAAGGAGGTTATCAACACGGCATTTTCTGAATATCCCGCACAGAGTTATGGGTTGGTTTTGTGGTCTCATGGAGAAGGATGGTTGGCAAAATCGCAAAATAAAACCCGTTGGTGGGGACAGGATGGTGGTTCAAATTACATGGATATTTCCGAGTTAAAAGATGTTCTGCGTAATGCGCCTCATTTGAGTTTTCTCCTTTTCGATGCATGCTTTATGCAATCTGTTGAAGTGGTCTATGAATTGAAGGAACATGCGGATTACATAATAGGCTCTCCGACAGAGATACCCGCGCCGGGTGCTCCATATCAGAAAGTAGTTCCGGCTATGTTTGCCAATAATGCATCGGCTACGGACATAGCAAAGGCATATTTTGAATTTTATGCAGATGAAAATCTTTATACTGGCAAATTGCCATATAATTGGGGCTTAGGTGATCCCTGGACGGCAGGAGTCTCTGTTTCTGTTGTGAACACTTCCATGTTGGAACAACTGGCTAAAAGCAGTAGTGAGATTATTCCGAAATATATTAAGGGCAGACAAGCGATAGCCACATCGGGCATACTCTGTTATGATTGTCGGTCCAGTAAGTATTATTATGATTTTGATGGATTAATACGTTCTTTAGGTAGTGAGACTAGCGAATATGAGGCTTGGAAAGCTGCTTATGATGCTGCTGTGGTTTATTGGAAGACTACTCCTAATAATTACTCCAGTTATGGCGGTAGTTTCTTGATGAATGGCTCTGCAGGACTTTCTACTTATATATTTCGTCAGTCGTATGAAGAGGAGATAAATCCTTTTTATCGTCAGTCGATACAATGGTACTCCGCTGCCGGATGGGATGAGACAGGTTGGTGATAAGGACGGTAAATCTGATATTATGGATGCACGATGTTGAATCTCTCCTGTTTATTTGGTGGCATTTATTGATATTTTTCTTGCGAGTTCAAAAAAAACTTGATAACTTGCCGCTGTATTTCTTCTAAATTCATCCTATATGTGTTTTGTAGTATCCGAAAAACTTTTAAGGAGAGAAGAAGCACTCTTTATTATATTAATCTTTTAAAATTGAATGGGCTCTAATACTAATCATGCAACAGGGATCTTATTATAAAATGGAGGACATTGCTTTATGGAACCTTATGTTGAAGGGGGACATGATGTCTTTGGAAGTGTTATATAGGAGGCATTATGAATTGTTGCTGAACTATGGGCTTAAATATTGTACGGATGAAGAAATGGTGAAGGATGCCATTCAGGACCTTTTCGTCAAATTATGCAATAGTAGCCGTTTATCATCCACAGATTATGTGAGATCCTATCTTTTAAAGTCTTTGAGAAATATATTGTTTGATAAGCTGTCATCATTGAAGGTGGTAGAGGATTTAAATGAGTTATCTTTTGAATTGACAGTTGATGATACTTACTTGGCGGCACTATTTAAAGATAATGATGAAGAATTATTGCTTAGTAAAAAAATAATGGAAGCTTATAAAAGTCTTTCTGACAATCAGAGAGAAGCGATCTATCTTCGTTATATTAAAGGATTGTCCTATAAGGAAGTCGCTGTAATACTGGATATTAACCCTCAATCTTCCATGAATTTAGTTTCTCGTGCTTTGACAAAACTTAGGATGAAAATAGCTGATGACAATTATTTATTTATTTTTTCTCTTATTTTTTTCCTAAAAAGTGAGTAGTTTTTTTCTTTATTACCGTATCTAATATAAAGAGTAATAAAGAATGGAAAAGAATAAATCCAATATAACACATGTTGCGCGAAGACTAATTCAGCATTTTAGATCGTCGGAGAAAACAAGTACTCCTACGGGAATGGATGAATTATGGAAGCGTATAGAATCTCAGGTTCGTATTGAAAGGGCTGAAAATACCCGGCGTCGTATCCTTTATATATTTACAGCTTCATCTGTAGCTGCAATCTTTTTGGGTATATTTCTGCTGGGGCAACATTTCATGTCTTATTATATAGAAGATAACACAATAACAGAGTTTGCAGAAAATCAAATAAGTCAATCAGCAGATAGTGAGATAATATTGTTAATGCCTGGGAAGAAAGAAATAGAAGTTGGAGCGAATGATGCAAATATTGTCTATTCTCAGTGTGGAACAGTAGTTGTTAACTCTGATACGATAAATCAGCTTGAGGTGAAAGAAAAAGAAATGGAGTTCAACCAGCTGATCATTCCCAAAGGAAAAAGAACTCAGTTGACTTTGTCAGATGGTACTCGTTTATGGGTAAATTCGGGAACACGTGTCGTTTATCCTAGTTATTTTAATAAGAATAGACGTGAGATTTATGTAGAAGGTGAGATTTACTTGGATGTATTTCATGATGAAAAGACTCCTTTTATAGTCAAGACAAAGGATTTTCAAGTGCAAGTGTTAGGTACGGTGTTTAATGTATCAGCATATCCGTCGGAAGGAATGTCATCTGTAGTATTGGTTGAAGGAAGTGTAAATATAAAGAATCAGAGTAAAAAACAAGTGAAGCTCGCTCCGGGGCAATTGGTCGATATTCATGCCGGGCAGCTGGATGCTCCTAAAAATGTAGACATAGAACCTTATGTATGTTGGGTGAAGAATATGTTGATGTATACAAATGAACCATTGGATAGAGTATTCAAGAAGTTAAATCTGTATTATGGAAAGGAATTTATTCTAGATCCGGAAGTTGAACAAATGCTGGTTTCTGGAAAGTTGGATTTAAAAGAAAAGTTAGAAGACGTCTTACACACTATATCATTTTCCGCTCCTATTTATTATGAAAATTTAGATGATAAAATATATGTGAGAAAGGAATAGATGATAGAATAAACTTAATTTATTAACCTTATTATTACACCTGTTTTTTATGAGAAATAAAGACCCCATAAAAAATAGCTGAACGATATTGCGCTATCATTCAGCTATAATCAAATTGAAACAATGTTCAAGATTGTTTAATTTTTTAATTCGTTGCTAATATATGAAAAATAACAATGCAGACTTTTTTGCGAGGATAAAAATATCTCGCATATTATTCCTTTTTAGTTTTTGTTTTCTTTCTTTGCATTCTTACTCTGTCAATGTAGGAATATATCATCAAGAGAAAACTTTCACGATTGAAGTACGGAATAAAACCGTAAAAGAGGTTCTTGATTATATAGAGAAGAATAGTGAGTTTATATTCTTTTACTACAATAATACAATTGATACCAAACGAAAAGTGAGTTTATCAGTGAAAGATAAACCTATAACTTTTGTTTTGGATCAGTTATTTAAAGGCATGGATGTTCAATATGAGATCAAAGATCGACAAATCTCTTTGAAAAAGAATAGCGTCCAACAGGATTCTCAAAATAAAAAACGACAGAAACGTAAACTAATAGGTACAGTTATAGATGCTTCGACTGACGAGTTATTGGTTGGAGTCAGTATTTCGGTTAAAGATACACCGGGAGTAGGTACAATAACAGATTTGGATGGAAAGTTTTCAATAGAGGTTTCAAATAATACAGAGTTAGAATTTTCTTATATAGGATATAAGAAACAAACATTAATGGTAGGTGATTTAGGTATTGTGAATGTGAAGATGGCATCCGATAATGAAATGTTAAGTGAAGTAGTTGTTGTAGGAGCCGGAACGCAAAAGAAAATATCAGTAACGGGGTCTATTACTTCTGTAAAAGGTGAGGGGTTGCGTAGCCCTTCATCTGCTTTAACAAATAATTTTGCAGGAAAATTGGCTGGTGTGGTTGCTGTCACTAAAACCGGAGAACCGGGAGCTGCTTCTGAATTTTATATTCGTGGTGTCAGTACTTTCGGCGGGCGCGCTACTCCTCTTATCTTAATGGATGGAGTGGAAATATCTTCTGGTGATTTAAACCGTATACCTTCGGAATCCATTGAAAGTTTTTCGATATTAAAAGATGCTTCGGCTACTGCTATTTACGGTGCGCGTGGAGCTAATGGTGTTATGCTTGTCACGACTAAAGATGGTATGGAAAACTCCAAAGCGACAATTAATGTTTCATTTGAGAATTCATTTATGCGACCGACAAAAATGGTGGATTATGTAGATGGAGCCACTTGGATGGAAATCTATAATGAAGCTTTATTGACGCGTAATCCCGATGCTGGTTTGAAATATTCCAGAGATATAATTGATTTAACACGTTCGCATACTTCCCCTTACCTGGCACCGGATGTAAATTGGCGTGATGTGATGTTTAAAGACATGACAATGAATCAAAGAGCAAATGTGAATGTTTCCGGTGGTGGTTCGCGTGTAACATATTATTTGAGTTTGCAAGCCAATCATAATACCGGTATGTTGGATATACCTAAAACTTACTCTTTCGATAATAATATCAATCAATGGGATTATATTTTTCAAAATAATATCACTTACAAGCTAACTTCTACTACTAAAGTAGGATTGAGGATGAATGCACAAATTGGGCACCATAAAGGACCCGGATATTCTGTCTCTGATTTATTTAAATATGCTTATTATGCCAATCCTATTACATTTCCAGCCACTTATCCTAGCCAGGAAGGTGATACCCATATTCGTTTTGGTAATGCTTGGCTTACACAGGGAGAAAGGACATATCTTAATCCATATGCGAAGATGATGGAGTCTTTTAAGGAGGAAAATTATAGTACTTTGAATACGACTTTAAATATTGAACAGGACTTGGGTTTTATAACAAAAGGGTTGTCAGTTAAAGCATTGGTGAATTTTAAGGGTTATGCATCTTCTAATTATACGCGTACGATGGAACCATTTTATTACTTGGCAAAGATGAGTTCTACAGAAGATAATCTGCGATTAGATCGTATAGGTAATAGTGGACAAGAATATATTCAGGAAGGTGAGATAAAGAAAGGAAATGATAATACGATTTATCTGGATGCCAGAATTGATTACTCACGTACTTTCGGAGAGAAACATTCAGTATCGGGGATGTTGATGTATATGCAACGTGAATATCGTAATGGAACTTTGCCAAATCGTAATCAAGGTTTTTCAGGCCGTTTTACTTATGACTATAAGCACAAATATCTAGTAGAGGCCAATTTCGGTTATAATGGTACGGAACGTTTGGGGAAAGAGGATCGTTTTGAATTCTTTCCGGCTATGTCACTAGGTTGGGTTGTCAGCGGTGAAGATTTCTGGAAACCAATGGAGAAGTATGTCAACTATTTTAAGATTCGTGGTTCATATGGATTGGTGGGTAGTGATGAAACCGGGCTTCAGGCAAATCCTGCTGCTGCACACTTCTTATATCTGGATGGAGTCAATTTGACAGGCAGTGGAGTATATCATACCGGTTATCTTGGTAATGTTGGAGGAGATGCATATAAGGGACCTGTTGTCAATTCGTATGCAGTGATGAATGCAGGATGGGAACGGGTAAAGAAATTGGATATTGGTGTGGATCTGGAATTGTTTAATCAAGTGAATCTGACTTTTGATTATTTCTATGATAAAAGGTATAATATCCTGATGAGACGTGCTTCATGGCCGGCTATTATGGGGTATCAGAATGCTGTACCTTGGAGTAATATTGGTGCCGTTGATAATATGGGGTATGAATTCAGTATCAATTGGCGCAAAGAGCTTTTTAAGGAGTTTATCATTGATATGCGTGGTAGCCTTACGTATAATAAAAATAAATATGTATATAAAGATGAACCGGACTATCCTTATGTCTGGAAATCGGATACGGGAAGACCATTAAGTACAACGAAAGGATATATTGCAGAAGGTTTGTTCGCTAGTCAGGAAGAAATTAATGTAAGTCCGACCCAGAGCTTAGGTAGTACGGTTATGCCGGGTGATATAAAGTATCGTGATGTGAATGGTGATGGACTCATTACTGAGGATGATATGGTAGTATTATCAGATTATGGTAATATTCCTCGGATTCAATATGGTTTGGGCATAAATATAACTTATAAAAAAATTGATTTCGGAGTATTCTTTAATGGTTCTGCCCAACGTACTATAATGATTAATGGTATTTCTCCTTTCTTTTCGGATGTGTCATATGGCGAACGTAACTTAATGGCTTTTATTGCTAAGGATTATTGGTCAGAAAAGAATCCGAATCCAAGTGCTGCCTATCCGAGACTAGGAGTTCAAAATAGTCAGATTGAAAACAATATGAAGGCTAGCTCGTATTGGATGCGTAATGGAAATTTTATTCGTTTCAAAACGCTTGAATTGGGATATACATTTCCTTATTGTCGTGTCTATTTTAGTGGTGATAACTTGGCTGTATGGAGTCCGTTTAAACTATGGGATCCGGAGTTAGGTTATGATTCTTATCCTTTGTCTCGTACTTTTAATTTGGGAGTTCAACTGAAATTCTAATATTATAAAAACAAATAATATGAAAAAAATAGCTGTTTTTAGATATTTCCTACAAATCTTTTTGTCAATAGGGTTATTATCTGCTTGCAATTATTTGGAAGTAATTCCACCTGAACAGGCGAATCTGGATGATACAATGAGAGATGCGAATGCCGTACGTAACTTTCTGTATTCTTGTTATAGTGGTGTTGAGAATACGGTCACTTTTGACAATCCTTCTACAGATGAAACTATCAACTCAATTGAGATGAATAGTGGTTTACAGAAACTTAGTTATAATCAATTAAGCTCATCTGTAATAGATTACGGACATTGGCATAATGCATATAATGCTATTGGACAATGCCATTTGTTCTTACAACAACTAGATAAATCCAGTCCGTTAGGGGTAGATGAGGCCATGAAAACGCAATATAGGGCAGAGGTCAATTTTTTGATTGCTTATTACCATTTTCGTTTGTTGGTAGACTATGGACCAATTCCTGTGATTGATCGTTTTATGCCAATGACCACTCCTGTTTCGGAGATTCCGGGACGTTCACATTTTGATTATGTTGTAGACTATATTTGTAGAAAGTGTGATGAAGCAGCCACTGATCTTCCTGCTTATCGTACGACATCGGAGTGGGGAAGAGCGACTTCTTCTATTTGCTATGCTTTGAAAGCTCGTTTGCTGCTTTATGCCGCTTCTGACTTGTGGAATGGTGGTTTCCCGGATAAAGGATGGAAAAATAAGACATATGAAACCCCCGGATATGGAAAGGAATTAGTGAGCAATTCATATGAACCGGAAAAATGGAGAAAGGCTCTGACAGCTTGTGATTATGCTTTGAAGTGGGCTGAAGATGAAGGAGGGAATAAATTGCTGCTTTTAGATAATATGCCCTCAAGAGCTGCGAATCTGAAAGATCCATATATACCGGGAAATTCTGATAAAGACTTTGTGGAACATGTTAAATTGATGAGTTTTGTATTACAATCTACTCCTGATGAAGGTAATTTTGAGTATTTATGGGGAATTGTACCATACGTTGTTGTGGGATTCTGGTCGCCTTTACCTTTGAATATTATTGAACGAAATGGCTCATGGGTATCTGGATATAGTCAAATGGCCCCCACTTTATATACAATGGAACACTTTTGTACAAAAAATGGAAAGTTACCGGAAAATGATGAAAAGTTTGTGGATAAAAGTCGTTGGTTAAAATCTGCAGGTGTGAGTGGCCGATCTGATATTATTAATCTATGTGTAGATCGTGAACCGCGTTTTTATGCATGGATGGCTTTTGATGGAGGAGAGTATACACAACAGCTAGTCAATGGAAAGTCTTTGCAACTTAATATGAAGAGTTCTAGCAGGCAGGGGCGTAATCCACAAGTGAATCGGAATTATTCACCTACGGGCTTTTTAAGTAAGAAATTTGTTGAACCTGATTTGAGTTTTACTTCTGAGAGTGGCGGTGAAGGTAATAATGTAAATTATCCGGTACCATTATTCCGTTTGGCCGAGCTCTATTTGAATCGTGCAGAATGTTACGCTGCCTTAGATATGACTAAAGAAGCGTTAGCGGATATAAACACAATACGTCGTAGGGCAGGGGTTACTGAATTGAAAGAAAGTGATTTGAAGGTAATGTCTCTGATGGACTGGGTACGTAATGAAAGATTTGTTGAATTATGGGGAGAAGGTCATCGTTACTATGATGTGCGTCGTTGGATGATTGCTCCGGATAATTTGAAAGCTGGTGTACGAGAAGGTCTGAATGTACTGGAGAAGTATGATCCTTCTTTTGATGAATTTAATGTGCGGACCAGGATAAATCAGCCATTTATGTGGGACAATCGTATGTATCTTCTTCCTGTGTATGCAGATGAGGTATATAGTAATCCGCAAATGATTCAGGCACCGGGATATTAATTTCATTTCAACAATTTGTAAATATACTATTATGAAGAATAAATATCTTTTTTCGTTATTGGGAGGATGTCTGTTAATGTTATTTTCTTGTGATAATGGAGAATCTGACTATCAGAATTTGTTTCCTGAAGAATATCATAAAATCCTATATATCAAAGATAGTGGTTCCGTTGATCTTGAATTACCACAATTAAGCTCGACTCCTACTTATGATTATTCATTTGTGGTTTGTAAAGCAGGGAGTAATCCGGCTTTGGAGGCGAATGCTTATATTGAGGTGATGTCACAAAAAGAGTTAGATGAGAAATATAGTATTCCTGAAGCTGTGAACTATAAGGTTCTTCCTAAAAAAACATATACCTTGGAAAATTCAGAATTATTGTTCGCATCGGAAGAACTGCATAAATATTGTAATGTATCATTGGTGCCTTCTGTTATCAAGGAACTGATGGAGGAAGGAAATCCTACTAATTTGTGGGTATTACCATTGAAGTTAGTTAGTGACTCTGATTCTATTAATTCAGATAAAAACATTCTGTTTTTAAAGATTACGGCAGTTAATACTCCGACTGTTAGATTTTCGGAGAAGAGTAAAAAGATAAACCTTGAAAACAATTTATCTTTATCTGTCAATGTGAGTGCAGAAATAGCAAATGTCTCTAATAATCAGTGGGATTTTTCGTGTGAAATAGCTTATGCTTCTGATGCTACAAGTTTATTAGATGAATATAACCGGAATAATCCTTCCTCAAAATGTGTATTGATGCCTTCTCAGAATGTAACTCTTAGTTTAAATTCGTTTGATTTTGAACAAGGCTACAGTAAGGCTGTGACAGATTTAGTGCTGGATATTCAGTCAGATGGGCTGGTATCAGGAACAAATTATTTTGTACCGATAAGACTTGTCACTTGTACGGAAGAAGGTTTTGTTTTAGATGATCCTTATTTTTTGATAGTTACAAACCCATTTGGAAACAGTGCTAAAATAACTTTAAACTCAGGACAACTCTCCAGCCCTCATTCAGAACAGAATAATGAAGGTAAATTGGAAAGTTTAGTGGATAATAATAAAGAAACTTTCTGGCACGCTTGGTATTCTAAATATGTGGTCTCCGAGATTGGCTATTATTTTGATATCGCGCTAACTGCTCCTATAACTGATTTCTCTATTGGTTATACTACTCGTAGTGGAGATTATCATGAAGATCCGATAACTATTTATTTATATGGTAGTAATGTAGGCGGTGATAATTTGAGTAATTGGACACTAATAACTACACTGAACAATACTACTGATGCTTTGCCTACGACCGCAAGTACGGATTATAAATCCGGCGTTTTCTCAGCAGCGACTTCTTTCTCTTATTTGCGGTTTGCCTGTCCGGAAAGTATGCGAAATGGTGAAATCAGATACCCGGGAAGTGGAAGAGATGGTTCATTGAATTTAGCAGAATTCCGTTTGTGGGGAAAATAAAAAACAGAAAGAATGATGAGAAAAATATTTATTTTATTTAGTATGGTGATATATGGTGCAGCCTTATTGGCTGCCCATGACTATCAAGTGAAATCTCCTGATGGTAGATTGCTTGTTACAATTTCAACAGATAAGCAAATCACTTATTCTGTAAAGTATGATGGATTGTTGATGTTATTACCTTCGCCTATTAGTATGCAATTGGATAATGGACAGACTTGGGGAAAGGAAGTAAAGACTGTCAAGGCAAGAAAGGTAAAAAGCAATAGTGTGATAAAGAGCCCTTTTTATCAACGTAAGGAAGTTACCGACTGCTATAATGGTTTGATCTTGAATTGTGGTAAAGAATTTGATATTGAATTTCGTACTTATGACGAAGGGATGGCATATCGTTTCATTTCTAAATATGAAGGTTCTTATAAAATAGTAAAAGAACAGGCTGATTTTAGGTTTGATAGAGATTATCGTTCTTATCTTGCCTATGCTCCTCGTGGAGGGGCGGATGCAAATGATCGATTCAATTCCAGTTTTGAAGAAATGTATACAGAAACAAGTTTAAGTGGAATTGTTGGAAATCAGCTGATAATGACACCGGCATTAATCGTTGGAAACGAGGGAAAGAAACTTTGTATTGCAGAATCTGATGTGATCAGTTATCCGGGAATGTTTTTAACAAGTGTAGGAAATGATTCTAACATATTAAGTGGAACATATGCGCCTTATCCGGAAAAAATGGCACCACGAAGCTGGAATGACTCTTTTTATAAAATGGAAAACTATACAGATTGCATTGCCAAATGCGATGGGGCGCGGACCTTTCCGTGGAGAATTCTGTGTGTTTCTGATAATGACATCAATCTGTTGAGTAATGACATGGTTTATCGGTTGGCAAGCCCATCCCGTATCACGGATACCTCTTGGATCAAGCCGGGATTAGCCACTTGGGATTATTGGAATAATTGGGAAGGCCAAGGTGAAGAGGGCAAGACGATTGATATGTATAAGAGATTTATTGATTTTGCGGCATCCCAAAAACTATCTTATTATGTAATGGACTCAGGTTGGGCTATATATGAAAATAATGGTGCTTCAATGGCTAAGCCACGGCCGGAAATACGCTTGGATGAATTGGTGAAATATGGAGAAGAGAAAGGGGTCGGACTTCTTTTATGGGGTGGTTCAGCTAACTTTGCTGCTGATAACATGGAAGAGCTCTGCCATCATTATTCACGTATGGGGATTAAAGGATTTAAAATAGACTTTTGGGAATACGATAACCAACGTATGATGGAGCTATTGCTTAAGGCAGCGGAGATTACCGCTAAATATAATTTATTGTTGATCTATCATGGGTGTCCCAAACCTGTAGGTTTGGATCGGACTTATCCAAACATCATGAGTTATGAAGCGATAAAAGGAATGGAATATGTTTCAACTGGAATAGTAGGAGCATATGATATGATTGATTATAATGTAATTTTTCCTTTTATTCGTCAAATAGCTGGAGCATCTGATTATACGCCGGGAGCTATGAAAAATTTACCGATCGGAAAATTGGGTTGGGCTCCTAAAGCAAGTGAAGGTACCCGTTGCCAACAGGTTGCTTTGTTCATCACTATTTTTAGTCCTATTGGTTCGTTGTGTGATAGTCCTACCAATTATTATGCTAATAAAGAGTCTGTGGAGTTTATTTCCCGAATACCGACAACTTGGGATGAAACAATACCTATGCATGGAATGATCGGGCAATATATTGTGATGGCCCGGAAAAAAGAGGATAAGTGGTTTGTAGGAGGAGTGAATAATAAACAGCCTCGTACCATTACTTTAGATTTTTCTTTTCTTCCTGTTGGAGATTATCAGATTGAATGGGTTCGTGATGCGGAAGATGCCGACGTGAATCCTGAAAATTATATTAAAGAGATAATTAATATACCATCAAGCCGGAAACTTGTTGTCAAAATGGCACAGGGAGGGGGATTTGCTGGGATTATTCAAAAAAAATAAAAAGGATATGAAAAGTTTTTTTATAAAAGGAATAGCTTTCTTATTAGTATTGGTTACTGCATGTAAGGATTCTGATGAGGATAACCTGGCGAGAGGAGGTTCCATTACGGGAAAAGACTTTACGATAAAGTCTCCTAATGGATTATTGGAAGTCAATGTCAGTACGGGAAAGAAACTGACCTTTGATTTGAATTATGGAGGAACTCCTATGCTTGCTGAGTCCACTATATCGTTACAATTGGGACGTGGGATTGTCTGGGGTGGCGGTAGAGAATTGAAGGATGCTAAAGAGGAGTCCGTCAATGAATCTTTCTCTACATCGTTCTATTTAAAAAAGACGGTTACTGATAGATATAATAGATTGTATCTTGATTTTGGGGATGATTTTGATGTGGAATTTCGAGTGTATGATGAAGGTATGGCCTATCGTTTCATATCTAAACGTACAGATAATTATAAGATCTATGGCGAACAGGCTGATTTTACTTTTACTGAAAACAACCAGATTTATGCAGCTTATGCTCCCCAAAGTAGTTTTTCTCCAAATGATAAGTTTAATTCAGGCTTTGAAGAAATGTATACTTTGACTACCGTCAATGGGGTGATAAAAGACAAACTTATAATGACACCTATGTTGGTTGTGTGTGGTAATGGTAAGAAACTGTGTATTGCGGAATCAGATGCAGTCAATTATCCGGGGTTGTTCTTGAGTCGTGAGTTAAATACTGATAATGTATTGAATGCTACTTTTGCTGCTTATCCTACAAATATGGAGCCTGCGGCGAATAATGGCAGTCATTACCAAATAGGAAGTTATGCAGAGTATATTGCGGACTGTAATGGTGCTCGTACTTTTCCTTGGCGAGTATTTTGTGTGGCAGAACGTGATATGGATTTATTATCTAATGATATGGTTTATAGATTGGCAGCTCCTTCTAAGATTACAAATACTTCATGGATTAAACCCGGTTTGGCAGCATGGGATTATTGGAGTTGGTGGGATGGAAGAGGAGAAAGTGCAAAAACTTATGATACATATAAGCATTTTATAGATTTTGCAGCTTCCAAAGGATTGCCATATTATATTATGGATTCAGGCTGGGCATTGAACGGAAGTTCTTTAGCGGAAGCACGTCCGGAAATAAGGCTGGAAGAATTGATTGAATATGGGAGACAGAAAGGAGTAGGTCTGATCTTATGGGGTGGTGCTGCCAACTTTAGTGACGGAGATATGGAGACAATTTGCCGGCAATATTCCAGAATGGGAATTAAAGGTTTTAAAATTGATTTTTGGGAATATGATAACCAACGTATCATGGAACGTTTCTATAAAGCAGCAGAAATAACCGCAAAATATAATTTATTGATGATTTATCATGGTTGTCCGAAGCCGACAGGAGTGGAACGTACCTATCCTAATATTGTAACTTATGAGGCGGTGAAAGGTATGGAGTTTGCCTCTACCGGATTTGTAGGATTGAAGGATATGGTTGACTATGTTGTGACGTTTCCTTTTATCCGTCAGTTGGCAGGACCATCGGATTATACTCCTGGAGCTATGAAAAATATTCCGGTTGGCGGTCAGTGGACTAAACGCTCATGTGAAGGTACGCGGTGTCAGCAGTTGGCTTTGTTCATTTCGATATTTAGTCCGTTGGGAACACTATGTGATGGACCTACAAATTATAATAATAATCAGGAGTCGATAGATTTTATTGCAAAGATTCCTACTGTGTGGGAAGAGTCGGTTCCTTTGGATGCAAAAATAGGTCAATATATTATTATTGCTCGTAAAGGGCATAATGGTGAATGGTTTATTGGCGGGGTGAACAATAAGGATGTGCGTACTGTAACCGTTCCTTTGTCTTTCTTGACAGCGGGTGAATATACAATGGAGTTAATGAGAGATGCGGACGATGCTGCCTCGAATGCAGAGCATTATGTGAAAGAAGTAAAGAATGTTTCTAGTGCGACATCTTTGACTATCAAAATGGCTCCTGGAGGTGGTTTTGCAGCACGTATTTATAAAAAAACTTTCCAAAAATAATTATTATGAAACACTATAAATTATATATCTTATGGCTATTTATTTGTGTGATAGCTTTTTATTCATGTTCTAAGGATGAAGATATTTTTTTAGATAATGACGAGATTGAAAAACCGGAAGGTCCCGGGCAGCCGGATAATATCGTTATATCTTTAGTCGCATCGGGATTACAGGATATCATCGATATTAGGACAAGTCCCTCATTTCAGTTTGATATTGAAAGAAGTGTGGATGCGGAAGAGACTGTTGCATTATTTGCTAAATTAACGGAAGAAGAAGTAAACGAAGAATTACCGGAAGGTCATTCATACAAATATTTCTCAGAGGGACAGTGGACAATTGATGATAATCCGGTTATTTTCTTAACAGGTGAAACAAAAAAGACGGTTACCATTTCATTTGTAGAACCCCCACGTACGAGTGTTCCTCAGGTATATGTGCTTGGATTATATGTACGCTCGTTTACGGAAGAAGCGAAAATAGAATCTACGAAAAGCAAAATTATATTTAGGGTTGAGATTCCGGCAAAAGAAGGAACTGTAACCAATCCATATCTTTTGAGTTCTGTTGATGATTTGTTAACGATGAAAATAAAAGTAGATGGGGTTGCTGCTAAAGAGGAGGTTTATTTTGAACTTCAGAATGATATTGACTTGGCTGGAGAAAGTTGGACACCTTTGGTTGATGCCGGTGGTAACTTGGATTGGGGAGAATATCGTGTTATCCATTTTAATGGTAACAATCATAAGATCAGTAATTGGATTTGTGAAGGTGTTCCGTATGCCAGTTTTTTCGGAGTGTTGATAGGTTCATGTAAAGACATCACCTTTGAAAATGCAACGGTTTCCGGTACGGGAAGACCGGTAGGTATTGTTGCTGGTGCCGTGGGACATTGGGGGTACTCTAATCCTAAAACAAGAATAGTCAATACTCACGTCAGCGGTTCCGTTAGTGGAGATACTAATATGAGCTGGGATTGGGGAAATCCGGCTTTTGCAACTGGTGGTATTTGTGGTGTGTTGAGACAAGGCAGTAGTATATTAAATAGTTCTTCTGCTGCAAATGTTACAGGAACAGCTGCGGGAGGTCTTGTTGGGGACTGTAATAATAGCGGAGGAAGTATTTCCGGTTGCTATTATGCCGGTGGAACTGTGACTGCTGTTGGTGAAAGTGGTGAAGCTTATGCTGGAGGTATTACAGCAAAAACGGCTAATTGTCCTATTAGTGATTGTTATTCTTTAGGTATAGTCAATGCTGAGAATGGAAGAGCAGCAGGAGGTATAACAGGAGAAATGTCCTCAGCGACAACTATTTCCAGTTGTTATTCAACGGCAAGAATTATAGCTAAAACTAATGCTGGTGGAATTGTCGGTCGAACTGACGGATGTAATAATAGTACAGTGCAAAGATGTATTGCTTGGAACCAGTCTGTAACATCATTATCGGATTTAGGCTCCGGACTTGTTACGGGATGGATAAATGGCTCTAATTTAACGCTACAGAATTGTTTTGCTAATTATGATATTCCTTTGATGGTTGATAATAATTTGGTAGATGTTAGTCAAAATTTCACAGAGGATAAGATAAATGCAAATTTGAATGATTTCCGATATAACGGAAGCCGGGGAGAGACTACTTTACAGGAAACTGCCGGTAAATCTGCATTGGGATGGAATTCTGATATTTGGGATTTTACAGGCGATACTCCTAAATTAAAGTGGGAGTCAGAAATAGTTGTTGAATAATTCTATATATGTACCTTTTTAGCTTAGATCTAAGGAGAGGTGTAATAAAAGCCTCTTCTTGGATTTAAATGAATAATCAATGAAAAAAATATTTTTAATTTTAAGTATACTATTTTCTGCTACTGCATTTTCACAATCTTCCACAGAAACATCGTTCCCTCAAGAAAATTTATTTGCTTTGGGTTCCTATTATTATCCGGAACAATGGGATCCTTTGCAATGGGAGCGTGATATGAAAAGAATGTCGGAAATGGGTATTCAGTTTACTCATTTTGCCGAATTCGCCTGGTCTATGATGGAACCGGAAGAAGGGCAGTATCATTTTGAGTGGCTGGATCGTGCCGTATCTTTAGCAGAGAAATATGGTCTGAAGGTAATTATGTGTACACCTACTCCTACACCACCGGTTTGGTTGTCTAAGAAATATCCTGATATTCTTATTCAGCGGGATAATGGTGTACAGATTCAACATGGACGACGTCAACATGCTTCATGGAGCAGTGACCGTTACTGTAGTTATGTGGAGAATATTGTATCTCGGCTGGCAAAACGTTATGGTAATAATCCCACTATTATTGGTTGGCAGATTGACAATGAACCAGGACATTATGGAGTAGTCGATTATAGCGAAAATGCACAGATGAAGTTTCGTGTCTGGTTACAAAAGAAATATGGTACAATTGATAAGCTGAATGATACTTGGGGAACTTCTTTTTGGAGCGAAACTTATCAGCATTTTGATCAGGTACGGCTTCCTAATCAGCAAGAAGTTCCTGAAAAGAATAATCCTCATGCGATGCTTGACATGAATCGTTTTATGGCAGATGAGCTTGCAAACTTTGTTAATATGCAGGCAGATATATTGCGGCGGTATATTAAGAGGGAACAGTGGATTACTACCAATTTGATTCCGGTTTTTAATCCGGTTGATCCTGTACGGATAGATCATGTGGATTTTCTGACTTACACTCGTTATCTGGTGACCGGGCACAATCAGGGAATAGGGGATCAAGGGTTCCGTTTAGGAATTCCTGAGGATTTGGGCTTTTCAAACGACCTGTTTCGCAATCGCTCAGGTAAGACGTATGGAGTGATGGAACTTCAACCCGGACAAGTGAATTGGGGTATATATAATCCTCAACCTTTACCCGGTGCTGTTCGGATGTGGGTTTATCATGTCTTTGCAGGCGGAGGGAAATTTGTATGCAATTATCGTTTTCGTCAACCTCTGAAAGGCAGTGAACAGTATCATTATGGTATGTTAATGACCGATGGGGTTACTCTTTCTCCAGGAGGTGAGGAATATGTGCGTGTTGCGGAGGAGATGAAAATATTGCGTGAAGCTTATGATAAGAAATCACACATACCAGGTCAATTGGCTGCTCGTCGTATCGGTTTGCTTTTCGATATGAATAATTACTGGGAAATGGAATTTCAGAGGCAAACAGAGCAATGGTGGACTATGCCGCATATCTATAAATATTATAATTTATTGAAATCTTTTGCTGCTCCTGTTGATGTGATATCAGAGAAAGAGAATTTTTCAGATTATCCTTTCATGATAGCACCTGCTTACCAATTGCTTGATAATAGGTTGATAGATCGGTGGACAAAATATGTAGAGAACGGTGGAAACTTGATTTTGACTTGTAGGACCGGACAAAAAGATCGGGAGGCTAAATTGTGGGAAGCACCCTTGGCTGCACCTATTTATGTATTGGCTGGAATAGATCATCTGTTTTATGATCATATGCCGCGTCACTTGTGGGGAAATGTCACTTTGGATGGTGAAACATATGTTTGGAACAATTGGGCAGATGTAATAACTCCTTCTGAAGGCACACAGGTATGGGCTACGTATGCAGATCAGTTTTATAGAGGAGCTGCTTCAGTGATACATCGTAAATTAGGTAAAGGAACGGTGACGTATATTGGAACTGATACTGATGATGGTAAACTTGAGAAGGAAGTGATTCGTCGTATATATATGGAAGCAGGTATCTCCACTGAGGATTTACCGTATGGGGTAGTGAAGGAGTGGCGTGATGGTTTTTACATTGCCTTGAATTATACATCAGACGTTCAGAAGATTGTTATTCCGGATAATGCAGAAATATTGATTGGTAGTGCCAGTCTTGAACCTGCCGGGGTAGTGATATGGAAAGAAAAAACAAATAAATAATCAAATAGCCAAAAAGATATATGAAAATAAGGAATCTTGTATTTTATGTTTTGTGTGGATGTATGTTCTTTTCCTGTTCGCAATCTAACAAAAGTAAAGATACAGAAATGGACCGTTTTGTCACAGATCTGCTGAACCAAATGACGCTCCGTGAGAAGCTGGGTCAGTTGAATTTGCCTTCCGGTGGTGATCTTGTGACTGGTTCTGTAATGAATGGTGAACTTGGAGATATGATCCGTAAACAGGAAATTGGTGGTTTTTTTAATATAAAGGGTGTGAGTAAGATTTATGCTTTACAGCGTTTAGCCGTGGAGGAAAGCCGCTTGAAAATCCCTTTATTGGTTGGTGCTGATATTATACATGGTTATGAAACGATTTTTCCAATTCCCTTGGCACTTTCTTGTAGCTGGGATACGTTGGCTGTTGAACGTATGGCTCGTATTTCTGCCGTTGAAGCTAGTGCTGATGGTATCAGTTGGACATTTAGTCCTATGGTCGATATTTGTCGTGACAGCCGTTGGGGACGTATTGCCGAAGGCAACGGAGAGGATCCCTATCTGGGTTCGTTGTTGGCAAAAGCATATGTACGCGGTTATCAAGGAGACAACATGAAAGGGAAAGATGAAATTTTGTCCTGTGTGAAACATTTTGCACTTTATGGTGCTTCTGAAGCAGGTCAGGATTATAATACGGTTGATATGAGTCGGCAACGTATGTATAATGAATATCTTGCTCCTTATCGGGCAGCTGTTGAGGCTGGTGCCGGCAGTGTGATGAGTTCCTTTAATTTGGTAGATGGTATTCCAGCTACGGCTAATAAATGGTTACTTACCGATCTGCTGCGTGATGAATGGGGATTTCGTGGTTTGTTGGTGACGGATTATAATGCCATTGCTGAAATGTCTTCCCATGGAGTAGCTCCTTTGAAGGAGGCTTCCATACGTGCTTTACAGGCAGGAACAGATATGGATATGGTTTCTTGTGGTTTTCTGAATACCTTGGAAGAGTCTTTGCAAGAAGGAATGATTACTGAGGAACAGATCAATGTTGCTTGTCGACGTGTGTTGGAGGCAAAGTATAAGTTGGGCCTTTTCTCAGATCCATATAAATACTGTGATACTTTACGTGCGAAGGAGGTGCTTTATACGGAGGATCACCGTGCCGCTGCACGTGAAATAGCTGCAGAAACGTTTGTTCTGCTAAAGAATACTGGAAATTTGCTTCCGCTCGAACGAAAAGGACGGATTGCTTTGATAGGCCCTATGGCTGATGCTCGTAACAATATGTGTGGAATGTGGAGTATGACCTGTACTCCTTCCCGTCATGCTACTTTGTTGGAGGGGCTACGTTCAGCAGTGGGTGAGGAGGCTGAAATATTATATGCCAAAGGAAGTAATATCTATTATGATGAGAACCTTGAAAGGGGAGCTGTCGGAATACGACCTTTGGAGCGTGGTGATAATCAACAATTATTGGATGATGCGCTTCGTACGGCTTTGCGTGCTGATATCATTGTTGCTGCTTTGGGCGAATGTGCCGAGATGAGTGGTGAGTCGGCTTCACGTACGGAACTTGGGATTCCCGATGCCCAGAGAGACTTGCTAAAAGCTTTGGTAAAGACAGGTAAGCCTGTTGTATTGCTTTTGTTTACGGGACGTCCGTTGGTCTTGAATTGGGAGAATGAACATATTCATTCTATATTAAATGTATGGTTTGGGGGTAGTGAAACTGGTGATGCTATTGCAGATGTATTGTTTGGTAAAATAACTCCGAGTGGTAAGTTGACAACGACTTTCCCTCGTTCTGTAGGACAATTACCGTTATTTTATAATCATTTGAACACAGGACGTCCGGATTCGGATAGCAATGTTTTTAATCGTTATTCCAGCAACTATCTTGATATAAGTAACGAACCTCTTTATCCTTTCGGATATGGTCTGAGTTATACCAATTTTATTTATGGAGATATGCGGTTGAGTTCAGATACTTTATCTGCTAATGGAAAATTGACGGTGTCTGTGACTGTGAGTAATAAAGGTGATTATGATGGCTATGAAACAGTTCAACTCTATTTGCATGACGTATATGCAGAGATAGCCCGTCCTGTAAAGGAACTGAAAGGTTTTAAACGTGTATTTCTGAAAAAGGGAGAGAGTTGTGATGTGCAATTTGTCATCACTACTGCTGACTTGAAATTTTATAATTCAGAATTGAAATATGTGTATGAACCTGGAGAGTTTGAGGTAATGGTGGGACCGAACTCTCGTGACGTACAAATTAAATGCTTTAAGGCTGAATAATAGGACAGATACTTGTAAGCCATTTTGGGGAATTAGAAGAGATACGGATAGACTGTAAATGAGTAGCTCTTTATGATTTGTAGGTACAAAAAATGTATCTGCTCAATATTGGTGCATTATTTTGATAAAAAATTATTAACTAATAAAACGAAAAAGAAATGAATATCAAGATTTTTATAACTTATCTATGTTTGTCGTTTATACCTCTTTGGGTGAGTGGGGCTTCAAAATTGCCTTCAACTGTTACCATGACGAAAGCTCGTTTATTGGATAAAATAAAGGGAGGATGGGCTGGTCAAACTATTGGAGTGACTTTCGGAAGTATTACAGAGTTTCGTTATCAAGGAACTTTAATTCAGGATTGTTACACAATTCCGTGGCATGAAGGATATGTAAAAGAAACAATGAGAGTATGGCCTGATCTCTATGATGACTTATATGTTAATTTAACGTTTATGGATGTTCTGGAGAATGTAGGGCTTGATGCACCTGTTGATTCTTTTGCGCATGCTTTGGCCTATGCAGACTATAATCTATGGGGGGCTAATCAAGCAGCACGTTATAATATTATGCATGGGGTTAAGGAATCCGGACATTGGCTGAATAATCCGCATGCAGATAATATTGACTATCAAATTGAGGCTGACTTTTCTGGACTAATGTGCCCGGGGATGCCTAATTCTGCTTCTGCAATTAATGATAAAGTAGGGCATATCATGAGTTATGGAGATGGCTGGTATGGAGGTGTATATATAGGAGCAATGTATTCTTTGGCTTTTGTATCTGATGACATCGAGTTTATTGTTACAGAAGCTTTAAAAACAATTCCACGTGAAAGTAAATTTTATCGGTGTATAGCGGATCTGATCAAATGGCATAAGCAATATCCGAACGATTGGAAACAAACATGGTTCGAATTGGAGAAGAAGCATACTGATGATGTAGGTAGTCCTGAAGGGGCATTTAGTCCTCTTGATTGTGATGCTCGTATTAATGCTGCCTATGTTGTTTTAGGATTATTGTATGGAAATGGAAACTTTACTAAAACATTGGAAATATCAACTCGGGCAGGGCAGGATTCGGACTGCAATCCTTGTACTGCCGGAGGTATTTTAGGAACGATGCATGGTTATAGTAATATACCCGATTATTGGATGAAAGGCTTGAAAGGTGGAGAGGATATAATTATTAAAGGTACTTCTATGTCATTGAATACTGTTTATGATATGAGTTACAGACATTCTCTGAAAATGATTCAAAGAAATGCTGGAAAGGTAGACAATGAACAAGTCGTTATTAAAGTGCAAAAACCGGAAACTGTAAGATTAGAAGTCTGTTTCGAAGGGATATATCCTGCTAAAAAAGTTAGTTTTAATCACGATGATATACAGGAAATCTCATTTGATTTCGAAGGGACAGGTTTCGTTTTGAGGGGTGAAGCCGTCAAAAAGAGTACAGAGTTTCCTGATGGAAAAGTGTATGCTACTTTATTTCTTGATGGTAAAGAAATAGAAAGATCTGATTTCCCTACTGATTTTAGAAATAGAAAGAATGATTTATTCTGGAGATACCAATTACCGAAAGGAAAGCACACGGTAACGGTCAAAGTGAATAAATCGGATGAGAGATATATTTTGCGATCGTTTGAGTATGTGACTTATTCGGATCAACCGGTGAAGGGCACTGAAGTACATCCTGAATAAACGATAGGCAATCTCTGTAAAAGCAGTTGATAGTCAATCATATTAAGCACTGTCCATGATTTTGTGTAGAACTATCCATAAAATCATGGGTTTCTGCAAATGATTTTTCGTTTTCATTTCTCATGTTCTCATAACACACGTAATAATCTTCTGTAAATCAGGTATGTAATACTATGAGAAATAAAATAGGAAATGGTATTTCTCATAGTATTACCAGCATTTTGTGCACAAAACAAGGTGTTTCTCATAGCTTTTCAAGGCATTTCTCATAATCTTTCGTAGGTCAAAGAGGCTTTTGTAATAGATTTAATGCTACATATTCAGTTCTGTATTGATTAATAATATATTATAAGGCGTTTCTGGAAGTGTATGGAGTAGGTATTCGCATGTTTTCCTACCGGTATCTGAATCGTTCCACTAAAGTGGAAAGGTCTGTGCACTGGAGTGGATAGAACCGTTCACTCCAGTGCAACGATCTGTTCACTAGAGTGCAACGATACGAATAGTGGTAGGAAGAAATAACAATGATTAGGGAAAAACATAAAGGTATAAGGTGAATAACATACAGGAAAGCAGTAAATAGCAAGAAGTTGCTTAATAAAACCGAAGAAGGAAAGGGGTAATCGTAAATCCGGCAAAAGTCCGGAAAAACTACAATTATACTGTATGAGAAATGAGTAAAATGTATAGACGGAGTATGAGAATAAGATGAGAAATGGCTTAAAACCTATGAGAAATGCTCTATTTTACGGACTAAATCACGGAACAGCTATGAGAAATGCCTTTTTGTGTTTTATTTCTCATAGTATTATCTGTTTGATTTACAGCTGATTATTATGTATATTATGAGAACATGAGAAATGAAAAAGAAAAATCCTTTTCAGTAAAGTGAAGATTCTACGTATCATTCTCATACAAGTATCATATTAATGAATCAAACTAAGGAATGGAATCCACTATAAAACCACTATCTCTTATATCTATCTTTCTTTCCTCTAATTTTAATGAACTGATTCTTTAATTGCTCCCTAACGCAAACTGCTCCCCGGCGCACCTACGCGCCCGCGTGTGATATAATAATGTGTAGCCCTCTCGTCATTTCCGCGCACACCCCACCCATGCTTAAAAAATATGTTCTACAA